>Ga0302320_10015511_pt1 | contig 15647 bp, 11 predicted proteins | sample Bog_T0_3_FD_202130 | JGI IMG/M metagenome (GOLD analysis project Ga0302320, IMG submission 202130) | Peat permafrost microbial communities from Stordalen Mire near Abisko, Sweden - Bog_T0_3 | ecosystem: Environmental > Terrestrial > Soil > Wetlands > Peat | place: Sweden: Abisko, Stordalen Mire... | reverse complement strand
TGGGACACTTTGGCCCCATGACGATAGCCAGTCGCAACACATTCCTGATCGATCCAAAAGGAAAAATCGTGAAGGAGTGGACTAAGGTGGATCCGCAGGTTCATTCCGACGAAGTACTGGCCGCGCGTGCCGAACTGAAGAAGTAACTGCTCCTTACCCTCAATCCCATGCGGCTCCTTGACCGGGCCGCATGGCACATCTTCCTGCCGTTCGATTGGTAATTCCTTAGCCGAGGATGAGATGACGGCCAAGCTTGCGCACAATTTTCGCGTCGAACTGAGTGTATTGCGGAATGCGCTTCTAGCCGTTTCTCCTGCACTTGCCGACACCCCCTGGCGCGAAGGAGGGTGGACCCGCAAGCAGATTCTGGGCCACCTGCTGGACTCCGCAGCGAACAATCACCAGCGCTTTGTCCGCGCTGCGATAGAGGGCGCCTACGCCGGCCCAAAATATTCCCAGGACGCGTGGGTCGCCTCTCATGGATATGCTTCCATGCCGTGGGATACCCTGGTGAGATGGTGGCAGGCGGAGCATGAGATTCTCGCGGCAGTCGTCGATCGCATTCCCGAAGAACGGCTTGGTGCAAGCTGCAAAATCGGAGAAGATGAACCGGTCACGCTGCTCTTTCTGATTGAAGACTACCTCGCCCACCAACGCTGGCATTTCAAGCAACTCAAAGCGGGCCCGCTGACACCGTGTTAATCGCAGACGCAGAAAAGCCCGGCACTGAGCCGGGCTCTTTTGCTTGCCTTACGTTGCCTGTTGTAGTTACTTCTTGGTTGCCTTCTTCGCAGCAGCCTTCTTTGCCACTGCCTTCTTTGCAGGGGCCTTCTTTGCCGCTGCCTTTTTCGCCGGAGCCTTCTTGGCAACTGCTTTCTTCGCTGCTGCCTTTTTGGCGGGCGCCTTCTTTGCTGCTTTCTTAACTGCCAATGGTTTACCTCTTTTTGTGGGTTTGCTGGCGCGCTTGCTAACCGTAGCTTTCTTGGCTGCGGTCTTTCCGCCCTTTACGCCAGTGCTTTTCTTCTTTGCGGCGGACTTCTTTGCGGCCTTTTTTGCCACAACTTTTTTCGCGGCTGCCTTCTTTGCAGGAGCCTTCTTTGCAGGAGCTTTTTTCGCGGCCTTCTTCGCGGATTTCTTCTTCGCCGGCGCCTTCTTTGCATTCGACGACGCTGGGGGTGGTGGCGGCGGCGCTCCGGCGGTCTTGCCGCCTGTTGCACCTGTAGTCTGTGGCTTTGCAGCGGCCTTCTTCTTCTTAGCGGCCTTCTTCTTCGCGGGCTTCGCTATCGGTTCTTCCACGATCAGGATTACGGTCTCTTCAACCACTGGCTCGTCATCATCCGAGGACGTCAGTATGCTGGAGGTTTCCACTTCTTCGTCTTCTTCCTCGTCGTGATCGGGGTCCAACTCCGCGGGTTCCCCGTCGAGGTTGCCGTCATTCATCGCATACATCTTGAATACTTCTTCCATCCGTTTTGCCTCCAGCGGCTTGCCGCTGCCATCGTGATTAACTGACTCTTCGCGCAGCGAGCATCTCTGCTCCGCTCGCGGAAATCATTGTAGCAATAGCTTGCACGCAAACGCTATCAAAAGACAAGTACGTAATAAGGTCCCTGCCTGCTTTCGCTTAAGATCGCGTCCATTTCTACACTCTTTCATCCCGATTGTTTCTTCTTCCTGACCTTCCTGGTCGTCGAAGCAGCATTCGAAGATGGATGATTCGATGCAGCTTTTCCCGCGCCCGTCTTCGCGCTCGTCGTGGCACTCTTGGTTCCAGCCGCATGCACTGCAGCACCTTGTGCAGGGCGCTTCGCAGCATTGCCCTTCTTCCCCGTAATATGTTTCTTTGCATTCGCTGCAATTGGGCGATCGTCACTCGCGCCTTGATGACTCGCCAGCGCGGTACCACGTCGATGTGTTGTGGAAGCGCTCGCAACGTTGGAGGGCTCGGTGACATGCAGACGCCGTCCCACGTCAACCTTCACGCCGGTCATTTTGTTCCATCGCCGCAGTTGCTCCAGCGACACTCCAAACCGATCGGCGATGGTCACAAGCGTATCGCCCCGGCGCGCCGTGTAGAGCGCCATGCGCGTTGACATTGCGATCGCGGGCGCAACCGGCACCGCGAGCGCCTCCACACCTTGGATGGTGTCGCTTTCGCGCAATTCGTTGGCTGATGCGAGCTCTCCCACTCCAACGTGATACTCACGCGCGACGGAAGCCAATGTGTCCTCCGCAGTGACGCGATGATAGCGCCAGGTATTGCGCTTGCCTTCTGGGATGGTCGCAATACGCTGTTCAAAGAGAGTGGCCGTGCCCGCGGGAAGATGTAGATCGAACGAAGTGTCCGGTGGAGTTACCTGACGCAGCAAGCTCGGGTTCAGCGCCATCACCTCATCGATTGGCGCGCCCACGACGTCAGCGACCAGCTTCAGATCCGTGGAGTAGTTAATGGTTACCGTGTCGGTAAGCACCGGTGGATCGAGACTGAAATCATCGAACCCATATTGCGTGGGATGATTGGCGATGATGATGGCTGCCAGAATTTCCGGCACGTAGTTTTTCGTCTCTCCAGGCAGGTTGTTGCGCCTGTAGAGTTCCCAGAAATCCGCGTAGCCCGTCTTCTGCACAGCGCGTTGCACATTGCCCGCGCCCCAGTCATAGGCGGCCATCGAAAGGTACCAGTCGCCCAGCTGGCTGTAGATGAACTTCATGTAACGAGCGTAAGCGCGCGTGGATTTCTCCGGATCGAATCGTTCGTCAACATACGCGTTGCGCACCAGGCCGTAGTTACCATGCGGCATAAACTGCCACATGCCACCGGCACCCGACTTGCCATTGAGAGCGCGCGGCTGGAAACCCGACTCGGCGACCGCAAGATAGATCAAGTCCTGAGGCACGCCTTCTTCCGCCATTACCCGCTGGATCATCGCCTTGTACCGGCCCGAGCGTTGAAAGGAATGCAACAGCGTGTTGTGTCCGCGCTGGCTATTGGCAAAGAAGTTGATGTATGTGGCCACATAGTCATTCACCATCAGCGGCAGATCCGACTTGGTACTGGCCAGTTCGGTCTTGGCCTTCGCTACGATATTCGGATCCACTTCGAAAGTCACATCGCTGGCCACGTCCGCAGGGGTGGGCTCCACGTTGGGCACAAATCCGTTGCCCTGTTTCAGCGCTTCCATCTCCATTGCGTTTACGCCGTCGACAACGCGATCGAATTCCTCCTGCAATTTCTCATTGCTCTTGATATCGATGCCGCTCGACAACATCAAATCCACAGCACGGTCAAATTCCGCCTTGGCCTCGACGAGGTTGCCCTTCTTATAAGCTTGTTCCCCGTAGGCGTAGGCTTGCTCCACCTGCTGGATAAGCACCCGCATACGTTGTTCCGCGGGCGTCAGGGGCGCAGGCACGGGCGGCGTTGCTTGCGCTGCGGGCTCGGTCGCAGCGGCAAGCCCCGGCGCCGTAATCGGCAGTGGCTGATTCTCAACGGCGCTCGTAGCTTGTGCAGGATCGCACAACGCCAGAGACAACACCAGCACGGCCGAACCAGCCCATCGATAACTATTCCAGCGAGTGCGCATGAAGTGACGCGGCTTCGACTCATCAACCTGTGCCCACGGAAGACGCTATCCCGATGATAAGCTATGCCATGGAGGTCCGCTGCGACGGACGCGCCTGAAACGCGCAAACCCTCCCTCAGTTAACCCTTGCATGGACGCACGCTTCCTTCGTAACTTCGCGATCATCGCTCACATCGACCATGGCAAGTCGACGCTGAGCGACCGTCTGCTGGAACTCACCGGCTCGGTGACGGGTCGCGAGATGCAGGCCCAGATCCTGGATGACATGGACCTGGAACGCGAGCGCGGCATCACCATCAAGGCGCACGCCGTTCGCATGATGTACAAGGCCAGCGACGGCATCACGTATCAGCTTAATCTCATCGACACTCCCGGACATGTGGACTTCAGCTACGAGGTCTCGCGCTCGCTGGCTTCCTGCGAGGGCGCGTTGCTGGTTGTGGATGCCAGCCAGGGCGTCGAGGCGCAGACGCTTGCCAATGCCTACCTCGCTATCAACCACGGACTCGAGATCATTCCGGTCATTAACAAAATCGACCTGCCCTCGGCCGACATTGAACGCACACAGGAAGCCATCGAAAAGGCTGTAGGTCTGGACGCCACGGACGCCATTGCGTGCAGCGCCAAAACCGGCCAGGGCGTGGCCGAGATTCTTGAAGCCATCGTCCACCGTCTCCCTCCGCCCACGGGCGATCCCAATGCTCCGCTGCAAGCGCTCATCTTCGATTCATGGTTCGATGCCTATCGCGGTGTCATTGTGCTGGTTCGCGTAATGCAGGGTTCCATGCGCAAGGGTCAACGCATTCGCCTGATGTCCAACTCGAAATCGTTCGAAGTGGAGTCGATGGGCGTGCTAATGCCCAAACCGGTAGAGATTGGCGAACTCACAGCCGGAGAAGTAGGCTTCTTCGCGGCCACCATTAAGAACGTAGGCGACACCAAGATTGGCGATACGGTCACAGAGGACGCGCGCCCGGCCGCTACGCCACTACCCGGCTTTGAAGACATCAAGCCGATGGTGTTTGCCGGCCTCTACACAGTGGATTCCCATGAGCACACTCTGCTGCGCGACGCTCTCGAGAAGCTTCGCCTAAACGATTCGTCCTTCTTCTTCGAGCCGGAGAGTTCCGTCGCACTGGGCTTCGGCTTCCGCTGCGGCTTTCTCGGCCTGCTGCACATGGAGATCATTCAAGAGCGCCTGGAGCGCGAATACGAACTGGATCTGATTACCACCGCGCCCGGCGTTCGCTACCATATCACTCTCACCGACGGTTCCATCCTCGAAGTCGACAACCCTTCACGCTGGCCCGAGCCAACCAACATCGAAAGTATCCACGAGCCTGTGATAACCGCCAAAATCTTGACCAACGAAGAGTATGTTGGCGGCATTCTGAAACTCGTGGAAGAAAAGCGCGGAAAGCAACTGAACTTTGAATACGTAACGCCGACGCGGGTGTTGCTGACCTACGAACTCCCTCTCAATGAGATCGTGCTGGACTTCTACGATCGGCTGAAATCCATTTCCCGCGGTTATGCTTCACTCGACTATCAACTTGCCGGAGAGTGGGAGTCGCCGATGGTCAAGATGGACATTTTGGTGTCCGGTGAACCGGTTGACGCGCTCTCCATCATCGTTCATCGCGATTTCGCATATGAGCGAGGCAAGCTGCTGGTTTCCAAAATGCGCGAACTAATCCCGAGGCAACAGTTCGAGGTGGCAATCCAGGCCGCTATCGGTGCAAAAGTCATTGCCCGTGAAACTGTTGCCGCATTGCGCAAGAATGTGCTGGCAAAGTGTTACGGCGGAGACATCTCCCGTAAGCGCAAGTTGCTGGAAAAGCAGAAGGAAGGCAAGAAGCGCATGAAGCGAATCGGTAAGGTCGATATCCCGCAGGAAGCCTTCCTTGCCGTTTTGCGCGTGGGCGAAGACCAGCAAAAATAGTCGCAATCCGAGAATTGCAACCGAATCCAGTAATGTGACGTTCATCACGAAATGTGGGAAACCGCCTAAACCCCACGCCTGCAAACCTTTCCGGGCATTACCTGCTCCCGGAAGTCTGAACAGCAAGATTTCATTGATATATAAGGGTTTGCTGTCCCTATCAGAAATTGATCAGAGTTGGCAAGAGAAGAATTTGCAGTCAATCCAGAATATCCGCGGAATCTTTCCACAGAATTTTCCACAGGGCTGCGGCTTTCCACTCCCCAACTTCTACTCCCGTCAAAGAAGCATCGCCCAATTCAACGACCTCGCATGCGAGGCCGTTGAATTGGGCTGATAGCCGTCTCAGTGCTTAGGTGCGCCCTGGGGTCCTGGAGCCGGTGCCGAAGGCAGCGACGGAGGCGGCGCCGGAACACCTGACTTCACGTTATAGGCGTCAATTACAGCCTTGGTGATATCGAGCGAGGGCGCAGCGTAGAGGACCGGTGTCGTTTGCTGGCTCATATCCAGCACCATCGTGTATCCCTGCTGGGCTGCATAAGCCGACATCACATCGAAAACTTTCGATGCAAGAGTGTTGTACATTTCCTGAACGTCCTGGTTGCCGTCGGTCTTGAGGTCCTCTGTCAAGCGGTCCAGTTCCTTCTTCTTGTCATCAATCACCTTCAGGCGGCTGGCCCGCTCAGCATCTGCAAGCGTGGCGCCCTGGGCCTGGAACTGCTTGGTCAAGCTCTCGATCTCATCGTTGAGAGCCTTGGCTTTCTGTTCCCGCGGCGCGTACTTCTTCTCCAGGTCCGTGTAGTTCCGCTGGCCCTCATTGGTCTGCGCCACAGCCACCTGGAAAGCAATAACGGCAATCTTTGGCGGCCCAGCAACTGCGGTAGTCGGAGCTGCAGCTGAGGGGGCGGGCAAACTCTGCGCCGCGGCGCTCAACGCCATCCAGATCACCATTGGAACAACAAATGCAAACTTGTGCTTCATCTGAATCAAAGACTCCTTTGGAGATTTTTCGCTGCCGGCAGATTGGAACCATTCACGCTGCAAAGCCCCTGAATCGCAAATGCCTTTGCAGCGGATTGGAATTCTTCGTTAGTGGGCTGCCGTTGGCTTGGGGGCCGCAGGCTTCGGTGCCGCAGGCTTTGGCGCCGAGGCTGCCGGCTGCGGCGGCGGCGCAGGAACACCGGAGCTCACGTTGTATGCGTCGATAATAGCCTTGGTAATGTCCGTCGACGGACTCGCGTATAGAACAACTGGCGCCTGCTGTTGACTTCCGCTTCCGTCCACTACCAGCGTGTAGCCCTGCTGCTGCGCATACTTCGCCAATGTGTCAAACACCTTGCCAGCCACGCCGTTGTAGATCTCCTGCATCTCGCCTTGAAGATCGTTACGCGCATCTTCGGCAAGGCGCTGCGCAGATTTCTGCTTGTCGTCGATGACTTTGGCGCGGCTAGCCCGCTCGGCATCGCTTAGCTTGTCGCCCTGCGCCTGCAACTGCTTCTGCAGACCGTCAATTTCATCGGCCATAGCCTTGAGCTGCGTGCGCTTGGGTTCGTATTTTTTCTGTAGGTCTGCGAAGTTGCGCTGGAATTCGTTGGTCTGGCCCACCGCCGTCTGAAACGCAATGACGGCAATCTTGGTGGGACCTGCCGGCGCCGCTGGTGCGGACGGAGTTTGAGCGGCGGCGCTCAGCACAATGCCTGAGGCCAGCATGACAACTATGGCTAACGAATGCTTCATTTGAATGTAAAACTCCTTCGGAATTCCTTTGTGGCTGTCCGCGTTTCAGCGCATGACCAAGCCTGCGCCTCCTGAGAAACCATATCGTCTTACTTCCACCCCTTCGACGAAAAGCTGTCGTTGGGGACCTCGGATGAGTCACTCCGCGCCGATTTCAAGGGCAGAGACGGAACAAAAGACGCTAGCGGAGACATCAAAAGGAACTCCCTGGATTATAGGAGCGCTGGATGGGAGCGTCAAACCGCCGCATCATGAATTTCCCTGCACTGCGATAGTTAAATGCGGTCCATACCGCACTCTTAGACCGCCTCAGAAAAGCCGCTCTAGAACGTCGTCGACACTGTGAGACGGAAGGTCTTGCGCGGCTCCCGGAACTGGTATCTGGACCCATAGGCCGCCATCGATTCTGCGTACGTATAGTCTCCGGCGCCTCCCGGTGGGAACATCGATCGAGTAATCAACTCAGCCGAGCAACTCTCCTTGTTCTCCCCGAGAATCACATCGTTGCAATAAGGCCTCTCATACAAGCGCAGCGGGTTGTACGCGTAATAGAGCCGGAAGGGTGCATTGATTATCGGCATGATCACCGAAATCTCCGCGCCGCTCGACATGCGCGGAACAAAGTTGGTCCCCGAGATGGGCCGAATATTCGGCTGGAACCCGACCATCGAGCCGGGGATACCACCCTGGCAAGATCCATTGTTGTAGACCGGGCAACCATAGAGCGGAGCGGTCAAGGATGCAAATCCCTCCGGACTCTGCTTCAACTGACCGTGGTTCAGCGCAACGTCAACGCCGAAGTCATCAAAGAACGCGAATGTGACCGGGCCGGCAATCGGAATTTTGTACTCCAAATTCGAAGTGAAGCTGGTATCGCCGCCGATGGAGGCGATGCCGTATACCGGAAGCGGTACCTGGATGCATTGATTATCTTCAGGATTGGTCGGATCGCGCGGAACGCAGCTGCCATCCGGATTCGTCAATTGAACATTGGTGCGGTTTGGGACATAGCCATAAGGTGTTGCCCCGCGAATATCGAATCCGCGCAGATCAGCTTCGCCGCCGGTATAGAAGCGGTTGTTGGGGGGCGCCACATCGCCGCCGAATCCCTGGACATAGCCCAACTGCGCACGCAATCCCAGAATATTTCGCCCGTTGGGCGACAGATGCAGGTAATGGATGCGCATGAAGCGCTTGTATGCAACCAGGGGCGAGATGTAACGCACATTGCCGCCGATGCCCGCTACCTGGAATACAGCCGTGTATTCCTTGCCGCTGACCGGCCGGAGCGGATTGTTGATCGTGTTGTAAACGTAGGTAAACGAAGCCGAGCTGTTCACGATACCCGCTAAGGCGTTCGATCCCTGAATCCCGGAACGGAAACTGATCGTCTGGAAGAAAGTCTGCGAGGCAGTACTGAACGCCGTGATCGATGACTTAGTAAGTGAATAAGTCATGCCCACGCGCTGGAAAGCGTGCCGCTTCAGCGGATAACTGACAGAGAAGGTCGTGCCTGTGGAAGCCTGGTTGTAGTTCTGCGTCAGCGATTGCTGAGCAGTACTCAGGTTCACTGACGCCCCGGTTGAAGTCTGGTAGTTTTTTGCCGCGTTGAAGTCCTGCTTGGTGTTGAAGAGCTGGAAGCCTATGTTGAATGGCCGATTGCGTACGTAGGGCTGCGTGAAACCGAAACTGAACTGGCGGCTCACATTGCCCAGGTTACCCTGCAAGCTGAGAGTTTCGCCGAGCCCGAGAAAGTTGTTCGTCTGGTAGTTAACACCCAGAAACGCGCCGGACAACCCGCTCACGCCGCCGTTCAGTCCGATCGAGTTCTTGCCCTTTTCTTTCACCTTCAACAGCAGATCGACGGTACCCGCCTCGGCGTCCTGGTGAGCCTCGGAATCCTCATCCACCTTCAGAGGCTCGAAGTACTCAAGCTGGTTAAGACGCAACAAGCTGTACTCCCACAATTGCGAGTTGTACACTTGCCCTTCTTCCAGCATCAGTTCACGCCGGATCACCTTGTCGCGAGTAATGGTGTTGCCCTGAAACTCAATGCGCGAGACATAAAATGGCTTGCCTTCATCGATATCGATGTCCAGGGAGACGGTCTTCTTCTGTTCGTCGTAGGAGGGCTTCGGAATCGCGCCAAAGTTGATGTATCCCAGCTGGCCGTAAGACTTCTTCAGATTTTCCAGCCCCTTGCTGATCAGCGTCGCGTTAAACCAATCCCCATCCTTCACGGCGAAAACGGAGCGCAGGGCCTTTATATTCTGAACCGCTTTGTTGCCTGTAAAGGTGATGCTCCCAAGCCGGTAGCGGGCGCCTTCTTCAACCGGCATTAGGATATCGATGCGCTTGCCCTTGTTGGGCCGGAAGGTGAACCAGTTCAGGCCGCCCTGGTCGCGAATCTGCGTCTTCGGCTCTTCAATCGCCGCGTTGTAATAGCCCTTGTCGCGATACGCCAGCCGTACCCTCTCGGTATCCTCTTCAAGTTTGGATGAGTCGAACGTCTGAGGAATAAGGTTTTCAAAAAAGATGGAGTAGGGAATACCGATAGGACGGAGATTCTTCATTGCCCTGCGCAGCAAAAGGCTGTTGATGTGTTCGTTGCCGGTAAACTTGATTTCACCCACCTTTACTGTGGGGCCTTCCTTGATGTTGAAGTTCACCTGAACCGACGCCGGCGGAATGGTCTTGATCTCAGGCTTGATGACGGCAAATTGATGCCCGTGCTCGGCCAGAATATCCCTCAGCACAGTCACCGCGCGCATCACTTTGGTCGGATCGTACTGGCTCTCCTGAGTCAGCCCCACCTTTTCCTTCTTGAAGCGGTCCAGCACATCCGACACCGAGACGGCATTCAAGCCCTTGTAATTGATCTCACGGACCGTAGGCTTCTCGCCCACAATCACGTTCAGGATGATGCCCTTCTCCGTATCCTCGCGCTCAATGCGCAGGGTTTCGAAGTAACCCGTATTCCAAAGCGAGTTGAAGTCGCGCTCCACTGAAAGCGGATCGTAAACGTCACCCTGGTGCGTAAACAGCCGCGCCAATACGGTTTCTTTGGGAATACGCCGGTTGCCAATGACCCGAATCGAATCGATGGTTTGCGACTGCTGAGCCATCGCGGAGGCGGCGGCCAACATCAGCAAAAGCAGAACGCCCGCCACTCGGCGGATGCCTGGCCTGCGGCTCTCGGTCCGCAAAAGGCGGCTCATGCAAATCTGTTTCGCCTTCACCGGGCCAACGCCCTGCGACGAGCAAAAGTACTGGTGCGGTCCATAGTTCGCCTTCAGGTTCGGCTTCACGGGAAAAATATCGACACCCTCACTGCTGAAAATCGGTCCTGCCTCGAGGAAAGTTTGATTATATTGGACCGTACCCACCTCGCCCAAACCAGCGCGAGCCATCGGCTCGGATTCCATCGCTTTCCCAATACATCCCTGCCGCGCTGGGCCCTGCGGACTCGGTTGGGTCTCATAGCCTTCCCCGCGCATTGCGCGCTGGAAAAAGGTTTTGGGACTCATCCCACAGTCTACCGGAACCAGACGGGTTGGGCTCGGCACAGAGGTGCTTTGCCCTGCTCTGTATCACGGCGTTGCTTCACTGCATCCCTCTTAGACGCAGGTCGGGCGCACATGACATCCTGTTTACGCTAAGGTTTTCGCATGAAAGAAGAATCCATTTACGAATTCACTGCTACGCTGCTTGACGGTAGCCCGATGAGCCTCGGAAGCATGCGCGGGCAGGTGCTGCTCTTCGTCAATACGGCTAGCAAATGCGGATTCACACCCCAATACGCCGGTCTTCAGGATCTTTTCGAGAAATATAAAGATCGCGGTTTTCAGGTACTCGCGTTCCCCTGCAACCAATTCGGCGCCCAGGAGCCAGCCTCTACGGAACAAATCAGCTCTTTCTGCCAGAAGAATTATGGCGTCAGCTTCCCGGTATTTTCCAAAATTGACGTCAACGGCCCGGAGGCACACCCCATCTTTCGCTTTCTCAAAGCGAGCAAGCCGGGATTGTTCGGAATCACTCGCATTAATTGGAACTTCACCAAGTTTCTTGTCAACCAGGAAGGCCGTGTCATAAAGCGCTTTGCACCTTCGAAGCCCCCAAAGGATCTTGCGTCAGATATTGAAGCGTTGCTGGGGCATAAGTAACGCCTCGCTTTTGGTCCCAAATCCTGTATCGATTTTCTTTTCGCCTCTTTCCCCGTGGACCGGCCTGAGGCCGGTTAGCGGCCACGTTCGAGAAACACAGCGCCCGGCATCGTTTCAATCGAAACGGTAAGCGCTGATTGCCGCGCCCATCGGCTCATCGGTAAAGATGCGGGTGCCATTTGCTGCGCAGCCTGCTCCTGCGGCCACCATCAGCGGAATCAGATGCTCCTCGCGCGGATGAGCGTAGGTCGCGAACGGACTCTCGCGCCACCTTGTCAAAAGGGCATCGCGTTCAGCTGCGGGCGATTCCACTGCGGCAGTTAACCATGCATCGAAAGCGCGTGCGCGATCAGCAGTCTCAGGCCGAAAATAACCGCGCAGATTGTGGAAGCTCATGCCGCTGCCCACAATCAACACGCCCTCATCGCGCAGCGGAGCCAACGCGCGCCCCGCAGCAAGGTGCAGCGCCGCGTCCAGACTGGCGGATAGCGACAGCGTCACCACCGGGATCTGCGCCTCAGGGAAGGCTACCTTCAGCGGGACAAAAACTCCGTGATCGAAGCCTCGATTGGCGCTGAGCCCGGCCGGAAGCCCCGCATTCGTCAACAGGTCTTTCACGCGCGTGGCCAATTCCGGATCACCAGGCGCGGGCCAAGTCAGACGGTATGTGTGTTCAGGAAAACCGGAATAATCGAAGATCAGTTCCGGCTTAGACGCTGCGCTGGCCGTAAAAGCCGGCTCCTCCCAGTGCCCGCTGATCACTACCATCGCCTTTGGAGTTTCAGGCAGCGTCACCGCCAGCCCTTCAAGAAAGCGTCTGGTCGCATCCCATGTATTCGCAGGCCCCCAGGTCCAGTCCATGAAGAAACACGGACCACCGCCGTGGGGAATAAAAATCGCCGGCTGGCGTCGATTCGAATTTGACAAAGCTTGAACCTCCAATACCCTCTTCTAGGTCGACATGTAGTTGTTCAAACAACTTAATTGATTCCCGAGCCCCGCGCGCGATTCACGAACCTCAAAATTCCTGTCCCGACTGATCGGGGAAATCAATCCGCACAATGAGTCGCGGCAAGTAGTAGAAATGGAAGTTGGGCAGTGGGAAATTGATTGGCGCACCTGCTACTCTATTGCGAAAACTGCATAGACCGTCGCTTCTTCGCGGATGGTCTGTGGGCGAATCTCGAGAGGTGGCCCTGCCGAGACAACTGAGGAAATCGACGCGGAATCAGCGTTCATCACGAGCCCGGCAGTTGGCCTATATAAGTAAAGTCGCGCATTCGGTGTTTCGTTACTGGCGTAAATTAACGAGCCCAGTTTCACATGGAGCCCTTCAGCCATCCGGTCGGCGACTGTACGAGCTTTTACGAGAGCGTTTTCGGCGGCTTTCGCTTGTAATCCTTTACGATCAGCGAGACGCCAATCAATTGCTCCGCTCTTGTTTGCGCCTGCCGCAATCGCAACACGAATCGCCCCGGCAGCCAGTTGAGGGGAAACACTGACTTCCCAGGTTTGGCGGAAAATGAATTGCTCTCTCGCCCGCTGTTCAGGCTTTTCCTTTTCATCAATGTCTTTATTGCGCTCCACGCCCTGACCGGAACTCTCGACCGATTTGTCCTCGACTCCAGCTTTGTGGAGAGCGTCCAGGATCGCGCGTGACAATTTGCCGCCGTCGGAAGAGACTGATGGAGCATCCGTTCCATAAATCTCAAAGCCTATCGTGATCGCCGCTATATCCGCAGTTGCCGTTGCCTCGTCCGTGGTGCTGATCGCGATTGTCTTGTTGTCACGATTGATCTGAATTGATTGCGCCGACGCGACGCAGGCGAGGCAAACCCCGATTACCGGTAAAACCAATATCTTCCAATTCCGCATCATCAAATGTCCTTCTCCACGCGCAGCGAAATCCTAGCACAGGCGGTTTCGAGGACATGCGAGCCTGCCTCGGCCTCGTCTAGACACGTGCTCCGTATTTATCCCCAAAGTTCCGCAGCTTGGCCAGCGTCGCCGCCGCTTCGCCGGAATCGATAGCCTCGGCAGCTTGCGTTACGCCCTCTTTCAAATCCAGTGCCAGCCCGCCCGCTACCAGTGCGGCAGCCGCGTTCAGCAGAACAATCTCCCGGCGCGGACCAGTGATTCCTGTAACGATGTCGTACAGGATCGCCGCGTTCACCTCAGCAGAACCGCCCGTCAACTGGTCGAGTGTAGCCGTCGGAAGCCCCGCCATCTCCGGCGTCACGCGTGCCGCCCGCAGCGTTGGCGCTCCGCCCCCCTCAGGCTCTTCGACTCGCGCCACCACAGATTCCCCGGTCGTAGTCAGTTCGTCCATCCCATCGGTTCCGTGGACCACGAACGCGCGTTTAGCGCCTAGTTCCGCAAGGGCACGCGCAACCAGCAGAGCCTTGCTGGGCGCGAGCACGCCGATCACCTGCGACCGCGCCCCCGCCGGATTGGTCAGCGGCCCGCAAAGATTGAAGATGGTTCTAAATCCCAGAGCGCGCCGGAGCGGCCCTACCGCGCGCATGGCCGGATGATAGAGCGGCGCAAGCAGAAACATGAAGCCCGTCTCTCGTAAGCACGCCACCGCCAGCTCAGGGCTCAGCTCAATGGGAACGCCCAGAGCCTCCAGCACGTCTGCCGAACCACAGCGCGACGTAATGGCCCGATTGCCGTGTTTGGCCACCTTGGCTCCAGCCGCGGCAGCCACCAGGGCCGCGCCCGTCGAAATATTGAAGGTCGGCGGTCCGCCACCGCCAGTGCCCACCACATCCACAAGCTCATCGCGCTCCTCGGCGGTCAGCGGAACCGGTGTCCCGCGCTTCCGCATTGTTTCCACAAAACCGGCCAGTTCCGGCGCTTGCTCGCCGCGCGTAGCCAGCACTGTCAGCAGCGCTGCCGTCTCCACCTCCGGCGCATCGCCAGACAGAATCTGCTCCAGCACGCCAGCCGCCTGCTCTCGCGTTAGCGCCGCGCCATCTTCGGCAAGCGGTTTCAAAAGTTCCTTCAATAAGGCCATATCTCATTATGGTAATAGTCCTCCACGGGCGAAGCCGACGTTAGTGAATGAAACTGAACTCCATTCGTCGAGCACCCGTTGCTCTGCGAAGAAGGCCATGCGAGCCTCCCGCGAGCGTCTGCCGCACCGCAGGTGCCGGTTTGCCCCGCCGTTGCCCAGCAAGATACTATTTGCTTACCGCTGTCACGGCTTCGCGGGCTCGGAAATCACTCGGAGCCTGCACCCGAATCCTCAACCTCAGCGGGCACGGGCGGTCCCAAACAGTGAAAATTCACGAGTATCAGGCGAAAGAAATCCTGGCGAAATACGGCGTTGCCGTTCCCAGGGGCGAAGTGGCAAATACCCTCGAAGAAGCGTCGACTGTGGCGCGGAAGCTTTTTGCCGAGGGCGCGAGCGGTGTGGTCGTCAAGGCACAGATCCACGCAGGCGGCCGCGGCAAGGGCGGCGGCGTAAAGGTAGCCCGCACCCGCGAGGACGCCGAATTGCATGCCAAAAACATTCTCGGCATGCAGTTGATCACACACCAAAGCGGCCCCCACGGCCAGAAGGTGCAGCGTCTCCTGATTGAAGAAACCGCGGACATTGACCGCGAACTCTACCTCGGCATTGTTCTTGACCGGGCGACGGGCAAGCTCGTGTTCATGGCTTCACAGGCCGGCGGCATGGAGATTGAAGAAGTGGCCGCCCACACCCCCGAGGCCATCTTCAAGGAAACCATCGATCCGGCCATCGGCTTCGGCGCATGGCAGGCCCGCAAGTTGGCCTTTGCGCTCGGGCTCAAGTCCACGCAGATCAACCAGGCTGTCGTGTTTCTGCAGAGCCTTTACAAAGCCTTCATGGATACTGACGCGTCGCTGGTGGAGATCAATCCCTTCATTACGACCAAGAACGACAAACTCTTCGCTCTCGACGCCAAGATCACCTTCGACGACAACGCGCTGTTTCGCCACGCCGACATCAAGGCACTGCGCGACACGGCCGAAGAAGACCCGCTCGAAGTCGAAGCCAGCAAATATGCGCTGAATTACATCAAGCTTGATGGCTCCATCGCATGCATGGTGAATGGCGCTGGCCTGGCCATGGCCACCATGGACATCATTCAATACGCAGGCGGCAGCCCGGCCAACTTCCTCGACGTGGGCGGCGGCGCAACGCAGGAGCAAATTGAACACGCGTTTGAAATCCTGCTATCCGACTCCAACGTC
>Ga0302320_10015510_pt1 | contig 15647 bp, 16 predicted proteins | sample Bog_T0_3_FD_202130 | JGI IMG/M metagenome (GOLD analysis project Ga0302320, IMG submission 202130) | Peat permafrost microbial communities from Stordalen Mire near Abisko, Sweden - Bog_T0_3 | ecosystem: Environmental > Terrestrial > Soil > Wetlands > Peat | place: Sweden: Abisko, Stordalen Mire... | reverse complement strand
TTCACTCTCTAATTTGTCTAAAAATAATTATAATTAACAAAAAAAGTTTTATTTTTCAAACGAAAATAATTATAACAGTTATCAAAAAAATAATCTTTCAAACAAAAATTCCTAAGAAGTTTCAACAAAATCATGAGTCGCGCTGTTCTTCAGCCTTTCGAGAATTACCAAAAGGCTCGAGTGGAATTCGTTCAAACTGTCGCTGATCTTGCTCAGCGTCCTCAAAACATCGAGGCCCTTCAAAGTGCCGGTGTTATGGCATTACTTCGTCCTTTATTATTAGACAATGTTCCAAGTATTCAACAATCAGCTGCTTTGGCACTCGGTCGATTAGCAAGCTATTCTGATGAATTAGCCCAAGCTGTTGTTTCTAATGAAATCCTCCCACAATTGGTTATGTCATTATCTGAACAGAATGTAAGAAATTTTTAAAATTACAATTTTTCATTTTTCCTTTTAAAAACTTTAGAGGTTTTATAAAAAAGCAGCTGCTTTTGTTCTCCGAGCTGTAGCGAAACATTCTGCTGCTTTGGCAAAGGCTGTTGTCGATTCTGGTGCTTTAGATGCTCTTGTTGTCTGTCTCGAAGAATTTGATCCCAGTGTGAAGGAAGCTGCTGCATATGCATTAAGTTATATTGCAAAGTAAATTAATAAATTATTTTTTTGTGATATTATTTTCATCAAGACATACGGCGGAACTAGCGCAAGCCGTAGTTGATGTCGGAGCAGTTCCTTTACTAGTTTTGTGTGTTCAAGTAAATTTATTTTTCTCTCAAGTTGGAAAATTAAATATTTATTTTTAGGAACCAGAAATCGCTTTGAAAAGAATATCAGCAAGTGCCTTGAGTGAAATATGCAAACACACTGCCGAATTAGCACAAGTGAGGACTTCATATAATATTAAAATCTAATTTTTGTATTTAGGCTGTGGTTGATGCTGGAGCTGTTCCTTTTCTCTCGACTTTGATTCCTCATCCTGATTCCCAATTGAAAAGAAATGTTTTGATCATTGATCTTCTTTATAAAATTTAAAATAAATTTAATTTAGGTGTGTTCTTGTCTGGCAAATATTTCCAAACATGCAGTGGAACTCGCTGAGTTAGTCGTGGAAGCTGAAATCTTCCCCAAGATATTATATCGATTAAAAGACAATGACTTGCTGGTGAAAAAATACGCAGCCACTTGCATCAGAGAGATAGCAAAACAATCGCCAGATTTGGCCAAGTTGATTTGCAACGCTGGAGGAGCTGTAGCCATCGTAGATTTTATCAGTGAAGCAAAAGGAAATGCTCGTTTGCCTGGAATCATCACCTTGGGGTATATTAGTGCCTTTGATGAAAGTTTGGCAATGAGCGTGATTTCTTCGAAAGGAATCGCTCCATTAAAAGTAATTTTATACTATCAATAATCAATATAAATGAATTTATTATCAAAGGATGCATTGATCAAAGAACCAGACGATTTGATTAAAGCTGCTGCAGCCTGGAGTCTAGGGCAAATTGGTGGACATTCAGCTGATCATGCAAGAGCAATGGCTGAAGCAGATGTTCCATTAAACCTTTTGGCTGTAACTTTATTTTCAATTAAATAAATTTTTTTTTTTTTGGGAAGGTATTTAAATATCCTCAAAGCTCTGATGAATTAAAGAAAAAGGCGAAAAAAGCCCTAAAAAGCATATTGCAAATGTGCTCATATTTGCCTGCGCTTTCTCCTTTGATTTCAGTTCTCTACACTTTGAAATTGTTTTTTTAATCTCTTTAAAATTAGGAAGCACCTCCTGAAATTTTGCATTATGTCTTGCATCAATTCGCCAAAACATTACCAAAAGACAAGATCGCAATGAAGTAATAAATAATAAATTTCTAGCAGATATTTATTTATGAAATTTAATAGAGCATTTGTTCAAAGTGAAGGTTTGAAAAAAATACAAGATATTAAAGCCCATCCTGGATCAAAACTTAAACAATATATCGACGAAATCAATGCCCTATATCCAGAAGATATCATCAGATATTATTCTCCTGATTATGCGGCAACACTGATGAAGAAATTGGATGATTATAATGCCGGAGATTAAATTTAATTTGAATTCTTTTTAGAGATTGTTTACCAGTATGAAAAATTAGTCATAAAATTTTAATAATTTTTTAACGTTTTGGTTTTTATTAAGTCAAAACTATGCCTCAAAAAACAAATAATTTATTTTTTTATATTAATTATTTTGGAAAAAAAATTCATAATTATCTATTTGATTTTTGAAGTCACCATCATAAATTTCATCATTTTCTTTGAATTTTTTTATATAGTCGAGACTTTCTCTTTTCAGCGCTTTCAAATCATTTTTATTTTCATTTTTTGGAGTAATATCAAATATTGATTTAGCAATTTTTAATATGTTTAAAATCTCTCTCAATAAATTTTCCTTTCTCGTTTCTTTTATAATTTTTTTCTGAAGAAAATAAGCATTTTTAGATTCCTTAATACTTTCTTGGATTCTGTTTGCTTTCCAATGAATATCAGCTTTTTTCAAATAAATCTCAATCATTAATGGTTCCTTTGCATCAAGATTTTCTAATATCTCGTGAAGGTGATTCAATGCTTTATCATAATCATTTAATTTAATATATAAAACGGCAATTTTTATCATTTCATCATTTTGCGATTTATTATTATCTCCGTACAATTTTTGCTTCAACTTAATTATGTTATAGCAATAATTGATAGCATCCTGATATTTCTGCTTTTTCTCTACCATTTCAATGTTTTTCTTATTTTTTTCAATTAAATCAAGATATAAATCCATTTGCTGACATGATAGCTGGGAATATTTTGGTAAAAAAGCTGAATATGCCAAGGAATAATTGTTTAAAACAAGAGATTTTAAGGTATTGCATATATTATTTTTCATTTTATATAAAAATAATTAAACTTAAATTTTATTTGAAAAATTCACTAAAAAAAATATATCTTGTTTAAACATTTAATTTGCTGGGAAAAGATAATTGGAATTATTTTTTTGGTTTTTATTTTTTATAAATTTTTAAATCAATCGTAAATATTCAGCATTTTAAGAGATTTTCAGAGGAAAAATAAAAGAAAAATAAAATTCTTTTGTTTTTCTAAGAATTTATAAAGATAATCAAGCCATCATTCTGATGCTTGATTTTATGGAGGAGTTTGAAAAATTGTTTAATGGAGATCGATATTCTAATGGCATTTGGAATTTTTTTAATTTTGAAAGTTTGTGTTTTAGATCTATTTTTAGCATTTTGAAAAATTAAATTAAAAACCTTGTACTTGACAAAAATTATGTAAATTAAACAAAAATTCATAAATTTTTTTTTTATTAAATTTTTAAACAAACTTTTAAAACATCTCAAATTTTCCTCCAAACTTCATGTTTTCCGCATATTCATTATGTTTATATGTTGTGCCATATTTTCTTTTCATTGATTCCATCACTCAATCTGAATTCCTCAACAGTGAGATCTATCAAACATTACTTAATAGTCCATCCTATGATTTAACAAATATGAAGGATATGGGTGAAATAGGTTCAGGTTCATCAGTTCCACATTTATATGAAAATGATGTTCAGAAATACTTGGTTAAGAAAGGAATCGGAATTAATCATGAGTTTTTAGACGGTCCATTGGCAGGACAATTTTTAAATTTTTTGCATAAAAATTGCGAAATTTCACCTAAATATCCAAAAATTGGTTATCATATATTATATGATCCATCAGTTCCCAATGCAATTCCTGATGTGTTAGGCATAGTCAGTCCATGGATAGATAATTTTGAAAGTCTTCATGATATAATGATAAAATATAAAAGATCTCGTGTACAAAATTTGGAACAAAGCAAACATGTTAGGAGTTTGGTCACGGTCCATGATAAAAACTTTCAACAGGACGAATATATCAAAGAGTTGAAACAGCTCTTAGGCAGTTTAAACCCTATACAAATCACTGATTATTTCATTGATATGTTTATTTCAGGAGGTGCAGACCCCAATCCAACTAACTGGGGATTCACTAAAACCAAATCTGAATGTATTTTAACAAAAGTCGATATAGAAGGTTCCTTTAAAGACTACAAGGACATTTCTGGTGACGATCCACAATTGGAATACAATGCTTATGCATTCGATTTACCGAGGAATTTAGTCACATTTGAAAGTCTCTTTGATTTTGTTAAGAATGATGGGTATTTGTTAATGCCAGGAAAAGCCTATGAGCCTATTAATAAAATGAAAAAAGCTTATTCCGGACAAGGGAATATGGGATTTTACAATGGTTTCTATAGAACAAGAATCAGGGGTATAAATTTGGCAGAATATGTGAAACTTGAGCATTTTATCAAATCGATTACAAGAATTAAACAAATCGGAAAAAATGCCATTATTGCGAAATTCAAAGAATCAGCCAAAAATATATATAGTTTGCTGAATTATTCCAATCAAAGAGGGCAAATTCCTTTAATTAAGGATGGGAAAGAAGTTTTTGATAAATATATTGAAGGAAGGGCTATGTTTATTGAAGACAGGCTGGATTACTTATATATGCTATCTGATACCCTCAATATTAAAATTGAAAACAATAAGCCATCTGATCTACCGGACAATATTAGCATTGAACGAATGATCCCTGGAAATGGAATGTTTAGAAGAAAAAAAATAAATAATTAAAAACTGAAGAAATTCAGAAATTAAAATTTTGAATTTCTATATCAGAAGATTTTCCTCTCAATTATTATATTAAGTCTTCTATTATTCGCTTTTTTACTATTAGTCCACGGTTAATCAAGCCATTTAACCCTTTTTCCATCGTTCCATTCCCCTTTTTTTGTGTCACCATTTCCTGTCATATAGGTTCCTAATCCATGTTGTTTTCCTTTTTCCCATTGTCCTTCGTATTTTCTCCCATCGGGCCATATGAATATTCCATACCCCCATTTTTTATCATCCTTATATTCTCCATCGTAACTTCGTCCATCTATCCATTTGAAAATTCCTTTGCCGTCCATCTTATTATTTTTCCATGTGCCTTCGTATTCTCTTCCATCTGCCCATTTATAGATTCCCACTCCATCAATAACATTCTCTACAAAAGTTCCAGTATAAGTCGATCCATCAGCCCAATTAAATGTTCCTTTTCCATGTTTTTTCCCTTCTACATATTCTCCATTAAACAAAGCTCCATCAGGCCAAGTCTCTATCCCTTTGCCATGTTGTTTATCTTCAACCCATTCGCCTTTGTAACAAGCACCGTCACTGTGGTAATACGCACCATATCCATGAGCCTTATCATTCACCCATGCTCCTTCATAGATATCCCCATCTGAATGGATTAAACGCCCAAAACCATTAGCCATATCATTCTGAAAAATTCCTTCGAAGTATGATCCATCAGACCATAGAATTTTTACATATCCTTCTCTCTTCCCATCTTTCATTTGTCCCTCACAAATTCTGTCATCAATCCTATAAGGTTTTTGATAAGGAAGATCTTTAAATTTTTCTATCCACTCAGAAGGAACCTTTAAAGGACCATATTTTTCTGCTGTTTTTAATACGGAACCTTTTAGAACAATCGAAAGTGTTGCTGGATTTGCTGGAGGCAATGGGTTTATTTCCTTTTGAAATTTCTCCTAAATTATAAAAAATGTTTTAATTTATTTCTCTTCTTATTAATATTACATCAACAATTAATTTTCCATTTTCTTCCTTGGTGGTTTGTTCTATTACTTCTTTAACGGGAGATATTTTTTTATCATGGTCTGATAAATTAGTATTCTTAAGATCAGTTTGACTTATTTTTTCCATTGTTTCCTCTATTACTTTGAGTTTCATATCTGCACTCTGTTCAACGGGAGCTATTTTTTTATCATTGTCTGATAGTTTAGTGTTTTTAATATCAGTTTGACTTGAGACATTCTGATTTAGATCATCTGATGATTTGCCAGTTTTCCAGACATCATTTCCCTTTGGATTCGGCCCAATATTTTGTGATTTCTTTTTCTCTAATTTTTTATTGGCGGCATTTTCATTTGGCTTAATCTCCTGCAAAAGTTCAATTGCTTTATCTAAATCAATCCTTTCATGTCTATCAAATTTTAGCATTTTGGTCAGAAAGTCCTTCAATTTGGAATTGTATTTTTTTGGGACATCTTCTAATAATTCAGCAATTTCTCGGTCATGCTTTTCAGGCTTTGCAATACCTGAGATAAACCTCATATCATCAAATTTGATCCCGCAAAAGTTTAAGAAGGTCATTCCTAAAGAATAAATATCAGCTTTCTCGAAATTTATTTTTTCCTCATCAATCAAAACCTCAGGTGCTGCATAGGCGGTAGTAAATGCCATACCAGTTTTGAGTCTGGTGGTTTTTCCTGTGCTATTTGAACATCCAGCACCCCAATCTGTTAATTTAAAAATCAGGTTTTCATGAGATACAATAAAGTTTTGGATATTTGAAACTTCTGCTCGATTAGTGTTTTCAAAAACCAAAATGTTTCCTGGCTTAATATCTGAATGGATTATTCGAATATTATGAGCTTTATTCAAACCATAACAAATGTCTGCGAAAAATTGCAAAATAATGTCAAAACTGATGTTATTTTTATTTTTATCGATGTATTGCTTCAAATTGCAATCTCCCTTCTCCATTAAAATATAAAGTTCATGAGAATTTGCAACTATATGTTTATCAAGTATTTGCACGACATTACCAAATTGTCTCAGCTCCATTAGCAAATTGATTTCCTTTTCCATTGAGGCAAATTCGTCTTCATCTTGCACAAATATATATTTGAGTGCGCATCTTTTATTGGTCTTCTTCCAGATTACCCCAAAAACTTTGCCAAAAGAACCTTCTCCTAAATTTTCAACGTTTGTTAGGAGGAAACTCTGAGATAACCATGGCGTTTTTGCAATTCGTTCTTCCAAAGACTTGGCTTTTTGTGGCAGTGTTTGAATTGCACTTGCTTTAGTTTGAGGCTCACTTTCTTTTAAAGTTGTTTCTTTACTTTCTTTGTTCTTATCAACTTTCTCGGAAGAAGTCTTAGGAATAGGCTCTAAAGCTTCTATCTGCTTTCCTTTAATTGTACCACACCCCATTCCTTTTATTGTATGTTAGTAAACTAGTAAAAAGTTATATACTTTGTATATTTTTTTATTAAAACTTTTTTAATTTTTGTCATATTTATATATAAATATTTTTCTATACAATCAATCATTTTAATAAAAAATAGTTAAAGTTCACCTTGATATACCCACATCTAATGAACTTAAAGAGGTTGTTAAAAAATTGGTGTAGCCTAGAAATTAAAGAAAAATTTTATTTATTTTTGAAGTTTTTAATTTTTTTTTTAAAAAATTTATATTGTAAAATTTTTTTTGGTGCTTAATTCTTAATTAATTAAATATCGGCAAAATCATCCTAACAACCATTTCCAAAATTGTTCATGACAGGAATCGCACCATTATTCAACATGAATCGATTCACTGAAAATTTGGATGAAAAGTAATTTTTCAAAGCAAACAAAAATCTTATTTCTTTTAGTAGCAATAAAGAAAATAATGGCCATGATTTTTATAAACATATCACCGATTTCGGTATTTTCGGACACAATGAAAGATTTCTAAGACCTTCTTCCTCAAAAAACATAGAGTCTGAAAAAAAATTGAAAATAGAGAAAATGCTCGAAGATTATAAACTAACCAAAAGAAATAAAGAAAAAGAATCAAACACTACATCAAATCTGGAAATGAATAATTTCAGAAGTGCGCCGAGTCCAATTGAGGAGTCTTTGCTAGTTTGCAAGCGAAAAAGCGAGAGCCGTTTTATTGAGATGCCTTCTCCTACAAATTTAAGAAATGATGATGAATGTCAAGATCCTGATTTTAAAATGAATGGAGAAATACAAAATGATGTAATAGTTTTTTATTAAAATGAAGGCCATGCTTTTTTTTGTTTTAGCAAAGAATCAATTTCATAAAAAACAGATTGGCAGAAATCAAACAAATGATAAATGGAAATCCAGAAAAAAATGAGAAGAAACTTGATGTTTTTAAAAATTTTACTTCTTATCATAAATTTGCTTAAATTTAAAAGGAGAAATTTAAGGAAAATCAATTGGAAATGGACCAGAAAAATTTTAAGTATATTTAACTTTTGTTAATTATGATGTTTCAAATATTTCACTCTATTGATTTTATGGTTTATATTTTTTTAATAGGTGTTTTTCAAACAATCCTCAAGAAAAGAAACCTCTTGAAAATTTAGATTCAAACTTGGAAAAAAAACAATTTTTTGGAGAACAATCGAATCCACCAAAAATTGTTTATTTAAAACTGCCTATTGATCAATACATTGCAAAAAGGCAAGAAAATGAAGGGAAACAGGCTCAAAATGACTTAAAGAATTGTATGAATCAACAAGAACAAAAAAAATATTTCAAGGAAAATTTTGTGAAAGTCAAAAAAGGTATATTTAATTAATTTATATTTGGTAAAAACTTTCTGAAGTTATACATCAATCTGAAAAATTCAATCAAAACAAAATTTGTGAAATGCAAAAGAACGAATTAGACAAAAGAGGAAATGTTTTAAAAGAAGAAATTAAAAGATTAGATAAAGAAATAAAACAAGAGGAATTATTTAAACAAAAAGAATTTCTGTCATTGCAAAATGTTTTAGCTTCCAAGATAATGGACAAGAATAAAATTCCAAGTTTCAAAAACTTTCAAGACGTAATCGAAAAACCAGAATATGATGAAAAAACAAATTTAAATACTGAGCCGAACCTCTACAAATCAGAAAAAAATTCAAATCAAAATGTTATATTTATTATATTTATTTCATTAAAATTCTTTAGGTAACAGCGAAAAATCAAGATTGTACAGACAGAACTAAAATTTCTGAAAAAAATTCCATTCCGAGCAAGCAGACATTTGTTGAAAAAAACCCTATACAAAACAACAAAATGAGTTTGAACTCTGCCAAATTTCTTAAGCCTACTCAAGAAAGCTTGAGGAACTCATTCGCATTAAGATCTAGCAAGGTTTTCATCAATGAGAATGATCGTTGTGTTATTCTTGATTCTCAAAATTTGATTGAAAACATCAGAACCAGCGTGATGAAAACCTCTCAAAAAGTTTCTCCTCGTAATTCTTTAGTTAATTCTTCTTCGAATTTCAATTTGAGAGCTTCAAGTGTTTTGCAAAATCGTGGGAATTTAACTTTTTTTAATAAAAAGCAAATAGAAGGTGTGGAAAAAATAATTAATGATAATCCAGATGAAGAAAAATTGAATATTTTGAGTTGCACCGATGTAATTGAAAGAAATGAAAAATGGCTGAAGGAAAAAATGAAAAAAACAGACAAATTGAAAAAAGAAAAAGAAGCTGAAGAAATCAAAGAATGTTCTTTCAATCCAACTTTGTTAACAAAAGGTTATCGATCTTCATCTAATAGCAGATTCACCACTTTATTCAAGAACTCAGAAGCTTCAGTTTTTTCATCTCATAGATCCATTATATCATCAAACAAAATAACAAATCATAATATTAATAATAATACAAATCAAAGCACTTTGGATGCTAAATATGAAAAATTGAAGATTAGGGGGAATATCCTCAATAGTAAATGGTATGTTCATGATAGCTATAAGAAGGAGTTTGAGAAGAAAAAAGAATTTTCGAATAAAAAATGATAATAGTTAAAATTTAAAATATGTATATTAATTAATAAAGAATATATTATATTAATTTGATTTTTTTTTTCATTTTTCTATTTGAGATAAAAAAAAATTTTTAGAAAAAATTGGAATTTATCACTCAAAGTTTTATTGAATTTAAATATTTAAAGAATCAAAGAATTCTTTAAAAAAAAAAACAGCATTATTTCTCATATATTTTTGATCAACTTAATAAAAAGAAAAAAAACTTCCTCCTACAATCATTAAAATTGCTTAATCTGATTTTTCCTTTTTCGAATCATTCATCAATTGTTGATCGTTGATATTTGATGCACTATTTGTAATTTGAGACTTCCTTTCATTCAATCCCTTTTTATCCTCATCCATTTCGCTTTTCGTTTCTGTTTTCTGTGGTTTTAGTATATCTTCCTTTACACTCGAGATATAATCAATAGAAGCATTCAAGGTCACAAAATAATATCCTGAAATTGAGGCCAAAGAGCTTTCTGTGAGAAATTTCTCTATCAAATTGCAATGTGTTATTAAAGTTGTTAAACTTGATTTCGAAATCATATAGATATAAATGGTCATAATGTCATCAGGATCAATATCTTTATTAAATTTGACGTTTATTTTCTTATAGAAATCATCAATACATTCCATCATCATTTCGCTGCTTGTCAATATGGCCTTCAATTTATGAGTTGGACTCCTAAGGAATTGAATGTTTTTAATGCAATCTATCGCTTTCGCATAAGGTTCATAATCAAAATTTTCAATTTTATCAGTGGAATTTTCTTTGAAATCCTCATCGTTTTCATCTAGAACTTTACTATTTTTGACCTCTTGAATCAAATTCCTATTTTTATTAGTCAATTTGAAATAATTAATGGTTCTTTGGTTCAAACAGAACTTTTCTGCCACGCCAAAATCCTCTGGTTTTCCATCTTTTAATTTTTTGAGGTTCTTTTTGAAGACTATTTCCTTGGAATAATCAAGTTTCCTCTGGATTTCAAACACCGTCGAATAAATTTCCTCAATGAAAAGAATGCTCAAGACAAAATTGATCATGTTATCAAGAGTGAAAAAAAATTCAAGATTCTTGTTTTTCTCACAAATTTCATTGATGCGATAAAAATAATACACTGAATCCTTGAATACCCTGATGAACTGTCTGAGATCTTTCATCATGCTCTCACAAATCATTTCCAAGGTTTTGATTTCTCGATTGTTGTCATATTGTTTAAACGCGAACTCCTCATATTTTTCCAGAAAATAGGCAATGTATTTGTTTTTTATAAAACACAGGCAGTTTTTGGGGTCGTTTAAGTGTCGTTCTATTGTTTTTGTGATTAGTTTATATTTTTCCTTCTCTTTTGGATAAAAAGTGGGTTGGATTTTCTCCATATTAAACTTATCCAGAAATGCACTGCTTCTAGCTATGGGTTTGTTGATTTGTCCTTCGTCTCCACTTCGATCATTCAGCTTCGGTAACAAAAAAGTATTATTTTCATAATTCAATACATTTTTTGGATATTGAATAAAGAACAAATCACTACTATTCGACACATTATCAAATGACGGATCCCCACAATTCCTTTCATCTGGACTACGTAGGATATTTGAATCGTCTAAATTAAATGGATCTCCATGAGGAAGTTCTATACTTGAATCAAAAAAATTGTAATCATCAGCATATTTTTTGGAAATTATGAAGGATTCCTGTGGAGATGGTGGCACATTTATTTGCCCGATTGAAAGTTTGCTTTTTTCTTTTGATATGCTATTTCTAGAACGAAAAGATCTCGAAGGTTTTTGGTCCAGTTGATTTGGAAGAAACTGATTGTTTTCTGGGAAAAATTTGGATTTCTTCGGAGGATCAAAAGGGACATCTTTTAAATTTTAAATGTTTTTTTTTGAGTTACGGGATTAGTTTTGAGGCTAAACTTGATGAATTGTTCATGATCCAAGTTATTTCCATTTGATAAACCTGGTCATTGTTCCCTTCAAATTTACGCAGCTCTTTGACTATTATCTTGCCCCATTCAAATGATCTTGATAAACATTTGCATTCTTCATTGAGATTTTCTTTCCAATTAACCTAAAATCAAATAAATTACTATGAAAGCAAAAATCACAAAATATATAAAAGATCACTGTTTTTTTGTTAAAAGTGAGCAGATTCGCACAGTTAGAAAGATCACAAAAAAGAGCAGGTTTAGTTAAAGAATTTTGCGCTTTTTTGGAATCGGGAAGGGGCTCGAAATTTCGTTTTTTCTCCTGGTTAAGATATTCGATATAATGGCGGATGTCAGAAATCTCATCATCTTCTTTCTTGAAAATTTTTGCAAAATTATTACCCATATTGAACTTTTTTTATATTGAGATAAAATCTAAGGAATTTGAATATAATTTTGTCTTGAAAATGCTGCTTATTTAGAAAATTTAAAAATTTTCTTTAGTTATTTTTTAAAGATTTCCTTTTTTTGTTAATTTACAGCAACTTAAAAACAAAATACAAAAAGAAAGTAATTTTTTATATTTGCATACTTTCTTAACTTATTTTTTCCTTTTTAAAAATATAAAAAATTAATTTCATTTTCCATTTTTAAATTAATATATGTATTTACAAATAATTTTTTCATTTTATGGTTCATTTTTTTGTTAAACTTCTTCCAGTTGTGTTTGTCTAAATTTAGAAAATTTCGTTTTCCTTGGGGAAACATCTTGACTATTATCATCTGCGAAGCTCTCTTGTAAAGATATCTGGTCTTTCCTTTGAAACTTTACTGCTTTTACTATGGTTTTGATATGATGGTTTTACATCTCTGAAGAGTTTACATATTGTAATTCAGAATAATTCTAGTATGGTTCAGGAAGCCTGAAAGATAATGTCTTAAAAATAATTTAAAGAGTCCTTTGAAAATTTAATAAAACCTTGGTGCCATTATAAAGCTCGAAAAATACTCGGTTATTAGGGTAAGGATCAGCATTTGGCAAATGATGGTTTTGTGAGCCATCACTAATATTAATTTTGGTAATGTTTTGATTGAAAGTTTGAGAAGTCAAGCTTCTTTTATTATTTTTGTCCGATTCCAAAATACGAACTTGCAATAGAACGAATGCAAAAAGAAACTTTAAACGTTGAGTTATTAAGTAAGTTTGTTCCTTGGGGTACCACAAAGAAATGGTAGGATTTGAAGCGGAATACTGCTCAGATACACAGTTATCATAATAATCAACAGTGTTGAGATCTTAATGGCTAATTTTTAAACAATATGGAAAGATAAGTATTATTTAAAATTTGGGAGTGAACAAAATGTATAAAAATGAAGCAAATACATAGAGAACTGAAAAACTTTGCAATGACTGTGAGTTAAAATTAATTATTTGAAATTCCGAAAAAAAAGAAAAAAATTGACTTTTTATTTTTTAAAAAAAAAACAACAAAAATGAAAATGAAATGACATTTTGAAAAAAAATTAAATTTTACTACCCTAATTTTAACAAGCTCAAAAATCTGATCTTGCTTTCAAAATAATTAAAAAAAAATTAAAATTTATCTTTCATGAATAGCTTATCTTCCTTTTTGACATTTAAACTATAATTTAAAAAAATATGGTTTTATATAAAAAATGATATTTTTCTGAACAAACAAATTTGGAGTGCTACTTTTTCAAATGTGACAGGTGGGTTTTTTGAAATTTTTTGGTTGGAAAAAGAAGCTATTAAATTAATTAAATTCGCGAAAAATTAAGCATTTTGCTAAATTCGCGCCAAAATTAATTGAATTTGGTGATTTGTCGCAATTTTTATCCGCCCAAAAGCGAAAAATCTTTATAAATTCTTAATAAAACAGAGATTTTATTATAAAAAAATCCCGCTTTCGGCGTAAATTCAATTTGAAAAATGGATTCCAGCTCCAAAACCAAATCTCTATTTCTGAGACATTCCCGTTCAGACCAAATGTCTTTCAAGAAGGGATTTCAAAAACACACCATAATATCCCAAAAACGTACAAAATATTCAAAATAAAAATCCTCTAATCATTCAAAATCATAATTTTTAGGTCCAGATGTCCCTGTCAACATTTATTCCAATCACAAAAAAACCATCAAAAAACTTCCTAAACTCCACACTCCCACCACCAAACAGTCTAATTCCCAGCCATTGTCTCATAGCTGCAACAAGATGTCATCAAATCATAAGAAAAGATTGAATTTCGAGCATGAGGACCCTACACCCAAAAAATCCACCAATTCCCCTAATGATATGTTCATCAAGGGGCTCCAAACAGCTGTTATTCAGAAAAAAGACAACAACAGAATGGAAACTGAAGACAGAGCAAAGTAAAAAAAATGTCGTTTTTTTTTGTTAAACTAGTTTAAAAGGACTATCTCAGATTTCGAGACCAACAATCTGATTGTGAGAAAATTGGAATTTGTCATCCCAGAGGACAATTCCATGGAAGATGAAGGGGTGTTTTGCCTGAAGATTTCCAGAGAAGTGGAAGGACCACACATCAAGAAAATGTATATATTATTATAAATTTAAATAATTTTATCATAATTGCTTTTTGAAAACAACAGAAAAACAGAAATTAAAATTGAGCACGACAAATTGGAAAACCAGTTCTTTTACAATAGAAACCAAGATGATTTAGAAAACACTAACCTTTCAAAAGTCACTTTGAACACTTTCAATTCCTTCCGACTTTCATCAGAAAACAAACTCATCGATATGATGGATTCAAAGGCACAAATTGAGTTTCAAAAGCAAGCTTGTGAAGAAATCCAAAGGAAATTCGCTTCAAAGGAATTTTCAAACTTTTTGAAGAACGATGATAAGAAATCAGAAGATGAAAAGAAGATATGTTGCAACTGCAAGAAGTCAAGATGTCTCAAGCTTTATTGCGAATGTTTCGCCGCTCAGAAATTCTGCCAAGATTGCAATTGTGTGAATTGCGCCAATTTAAAAACCAATGAAGCAGAAAAAGAAAGAGTGGTCACCTCCTTGTTGAATCGAAATCCACATGCCTTCAAGCCCAAATTAGAATACGAAGAAGTAAAAACTATTTTTTTCTTTAATCTCATAAATACAAATTTTTTTAAGTCTCAAATTATTGCTACTCAAGTCGCTGTGAAACACACGAAGGGATGTAATTGCAAGAAGACACTTTGCTCAAAGAAATATTGTGAATGCTTTCAAGCAGGAATAAAATGTTCAGAGCTTTGCAAATGCGAGGATTGCAGAAATTGTGACCTCTCAGATTACCAAATCAATCAATTGAATCAAGCAAAGAACCTCTTTTATTGTCAAATCAGTGATAGAAATGTGGTAAAGTTGGAAAAAAACAAAAATTTGTTCACTGGATTCGCAAAACACAACCACTCACAAAACAGCAACAAGATCAAAATGAACTTGTTCAACTCGATGATCAATGAGAAAGTGGCAAAAGAAGAAAATAGATTTTTAAGGGAAAAAATTTCCCCGTACCCTCAGCTGAAATTTGAGGAGGCCAACTAAATCTATTACTTTATATTTTTTTTATAATAAAAATATCATAATGCTGTTGTTTATGGTATGCATTAAAAACATTACATATTTTAAGGGTTGAAAGAAATAATAAATTTATTTATATTTCTATTTCCACTTTTTCTTAAAACTGACAAAAACATTTTCTTAATTTTCAATAGAAATTTTTGTGAGATTCTTACAAATGAAAAAAAAATTTCATTTTTCAAATTAAAAAAAAGTTTTATTTTCAAATTTTTATAAATTTAAATATAAAAATAAATTTTTTGTTTTTTTAAAGAAAACTTTAATTTAATTTAATTTAATTTCATTTTGAAAAGTGATTTTGTTGTAGTCTTGATTTTTTATTAATTTTATTTTTCGTGAATTCTTTTTAATGAAATTCTTTTTAATTTTTCTCTTCAGATTCCT
>Ga0302320_10015509_pt1 | contig 15647 bp, 14 predicted proteins | sample Bog_T0_3_FD_202130 | JGI IMG/M metagenome (GOLD analysis project Ga0302320, IMG submission 202130) | Peat permafrost microbial communities from Stordalen Mire near Abisko, Sweden - Bog_T0_3 | ecosystem: Environmental > Terrestrial > Soil > Wetlands > Peat | place: Sweden: Abisko, Stordalen Mire... | reverse complement strand
CGTTCGAGTTCGGGGTGATGGCCGGCTTGCGGGATCGTTGCAAATTGCGCGGTGGGGATCAGGCTGGCGTAGTGACGGCCGTAGTCGGGCGTGACAATACGGTCGGATTCGCCCCAGAGCACCAGGGCGGGCGCGCTGATGCGGTGCAGCCAGTGTTTCAGTTGCGGATTGAACATGTGGGGGCGCCAGGCGAACAGGCACAGACTGTCCCAGTTGCGCGCCAGGGCGATCATTTCTGCGTCGGTCATTTCGTCGCTGATGGCGGCCTGCCAGCCGACGCCGTAGATGCCTGGGGGTCGGTTGGCTGGGTCGTGCCAGGCTTTTTGGTTGAGTTCGATCGCGTTGGTGTTGAACATATGGACGATGTCGCGGTCCTCGCGGCCGCCGATCTTGATGCCGACGGGATTGACCAGGATCAGGCGACTGATGCGCGGATGGCCGGCGACGGCGAGTTCGGCCGCGATCCAGCCGCCGAAACCGAATCCGGCGACGGCGAGATCGCCCTCGGGCATGTGGTCGAGCACGTCGAGGTAGAGATTGATCAGGTCGTACATCGTATCGAAGTCGGCGGGCAGCGGGGAGGCGCCGAAACCGGGATGCGAGGGTGCGATGACGTAACGGGTGCGGGCGAGTTGGGTGACGAACGCGGCCTTTGGGCTGATCGGGTTGATGCCGTGGATCAATAGCAGCGGGTCGGCGTTGGGGTCGCCGACGCGCAGGATTTCGAGTTCGTGGCGCATCATTCGGCGGCGGCCCGGTGCTCGATGGGCGGCAGGTCCTGCAGTTGGGGGAGGACGTCCTTGGCGGCGCGCTGAAAGCTTTTCATGGCTTCGGCGTGGGTGACGAGGCCCTGTCTTGTCATCATGATGATGCGGCCGACGCCGCCGACTTGTTCCCGGAACGCTTTTATTTGTTTCACCACCGTGTCGGGGTTGCCGGCGAACATCTGGCCCTGGGCGATGAGGGATTCCACCGTCATGTTGGTGGGACGTTTGGAGGCGCCGGCGCGCCAGGCAGCGGGGGTCAGTTCCGGCGGTATCTGGCCGGGCATGAATTTCGACATTTGCGGGGCGCTTTTGATGCTGACGGTCAGGAACCAGGGGATTTTCTGGCCGATTCGTTGCGCTTCTTCATCCGTGTCGCCAACGTAGCAGAACGCCATGTAGGAGAAACGATCTTCACCGGGCGGCGGCAGTCCGGCGGTTCTGCGGGCCTGTTTGTAGGTGTCGAAGGCTTGTCTGGTGCGGTCGTAGCCGCCGAACAGCAGGGTGTTGACGAAGCCGCGGCGGCCGAGTTCGGCGCAGGTCGGCATGTCGGAGGTGGCGGCCCAGAACTCGGGGCGGGGCTGTTGGTAGCAGCGCGGCCAGATGTTGACGTGGGGATGGGTGAAGAACTTGCCCTCCCAACTGAACGGGCCGTCGTGCACGGTGAGGGATTTCTCAATCAGGTCGATGGCTTCCCATTCGCGTTCGCGGATGCGCATCGGGTTGGCATCACCTGAAACCATCTCGGTGGCGCCGGATTTGACGAAGCCGATGTCGAGGCGGCCGCGGGAGAGCACGTCGATCGTTGCGTATTCGGTGGCAACACGCACCGGGTCGGGGCGGACGGTGATCAGCGTGCCGAGCGAGAGGATGCGGACTCTCTTCGTAATGCGGGCAACGATTCCGGTGATGACGGGGCTGGCAGCCCAGAGGTTGTTGATGCCGGAATGGTGCTCATTGGTGACGATATGCAGGCCGATGTCGTCGCAGAGCTGGTATTCCTCGAAGACTTCGTCGTAGAGGCGAGCGGCGATTTCGGGGTCGCAGTATTTGTTCGGCAGGCTGGCTCGGACGGATTCGGCGGCGTCGAGGATCTCGGCGGGGACGAAGGGGTAGGGGTTCTCGCAGTGGTTCCAGAGTTCGATGCTGGTCATTCGGGGTTATCCAAGGCGGCGAAGGCGACCGGGGTGTGGGCGAGATTGCCGCGTCGCTGCGCTCCTTGCAATGACAATAGGCGCGGTGCCTGTCGCAATGACAACAGTCGTTGCGCTTCTTGCAATAACAACATTCGTGTCGCTTGTGGCAACGACAACAGGAGACGGTGCATGCTGGATCAGCCCAGGCGGCGGCGGTAGAGGGCGATCAGGCGTTCCCAGTGTCGTTCCGCGGCCGGTTTGTCATAGCACCAGCGCTGCGGGAAGGCGAAGCCGTGGTGGACTTCGGGATAGATTTCGAGTTCGCCGCTGTTGCCGGATTGGTCGAACAGCGCCTTGAGTTCTGCGACCATCGGCAGGGGAGCAAGTTCGTCGTGTTCGGCGCAGGCGATGTAGAGTTCGCCTTTGGCTTTGGCGAGGGTGAGGTGGGGGCTTTCCTCGTTTTCGCTGACCAGCCAGGTGCCGTAGAACGACGCCGCAGCAGCCACACGATCGGGGAAGCGGGCGGCGGCGGCGAGGGAATACGGTCCGCTCATGCAGTAGCCGTGGGTTCCGACGGGGCCGTTGCTGGCGGCTGGCTGGGTGTCGGTGAAGGCGAGCATATCGGCGAAATCGTCCATCACCGGGGGAATGGTCATTTTGGTGCGGACGGCGCGCATTCTTGCCTGTTCGGCACTGCCCTTGGTGGTGACGTCGGGGCCGTATTTCGTGTCTTTACCGGCTCGATAATACAGGTTGGGCAGCACGACATAGTAGCCGACGGTGCCGAGGCGGCGGGCCATGTCATAGAGTTCTTCGCGGATGCCAGGCGCGTCCATCAGCAGGAAGACGACGGGGTGAGGGCCATTGCGGTCGGGATGGACGATGAAGGTTTCCATCGCGCCGGCGCGGGTCTGGATGTCGCGGATTGTTTCCTGCATGCGGTGGTTCCTCCCGAGTTTGGCGAGGATGGTTTCACGTCTCGGGAAGGCGGGCAAGGGAAGGGCGGCGAGGGTGGTCGCTCCCCCGATAATGGCTAGCCCGGCTGCTTATCCTTGCTCGCCGGGGCCTTCGACAGCGACAGCGGAACGTATTGCACGCCGCCCTCGCGCTGGATCAGCATCAGCACGAACTTGCGGTCGGACTTGCGCGCAGCGTCGACCTGCTTCTGCACGTCGTCGGGGGAGGCGACCTCACCTTGCTGCACTTCCATGATCACATCGCCCGGCTTCAGCCCGCGTTCGGCGGCGGGCGTGTCAGGGGAGACATCGGTGATGACCACGCCTTTCTGGCCGTCCTGAAGCTGGAACTTGTCCTTCAGGTCCTGGCTGACGGGAGCGACCTTCAGCCCGAGCCCGGAAATGTCGGTCGGCTTGGTGGCATCCGTCGGCTTCGCGCCGGCGTCGGTCGAGGCAAGCTGCGCGTCATTCGGCCGTTCGGCCAGCGTTGTCTGCACCGTCACTTGCTTGCCATCGCGCCACAGCACGACGGGCACTTCCTTGCCGACATCGGCGTCCGCCACGATGCGCGGCAGGTTATGCATTTCCTTCACGTCCTGGCCGTCGAACTTCAGGATGATGTCGCCGGCTCGGATTTTCGCTTTTTCGGCCGGGCCGCCGTCGGTGGTGCCGGCGACCATCGCACCGGAGGCATCCTTCAGCCCGAGGCTCTCGGCGATGTCGGGCGTCACCTGCTGGATCTTCACGCCGAGCCAGCCGCGGCGGGGATGGCCGTATTCCTTCAACTGGGCGACAATGTTCTTCGCCATGTTGGACGGGATCGAGAAGCCGATGCCGATCGACCCGCCGGAGGGCGAGAAGATCGCGGTGTTGATGCCGATCACCTGGCCGTCCATGTTGAACAGCGGGCCGCCGGAGTTGCCGCGGTTGATGGCGGCGTCGGTCTGGATGAAATCGTCGTACTGGCCCTGGTGGATGTCGCGGCCGCGGGCCGAGACGATGCCGGCGGTGACGGTGCCGCCGAGACCGAACGGGTTGCCGATCGCCAGCACCCAGTCACCAACGCGGGACTGACTGGAATCGCCGAAATCCACCGTCGGCAGCGGCTTGTCGGACTTCACCTTCAACAGCGCGAGGTCGCCGCTTTCATCGCGTCCGATGATCTCCGCCTTCAGGGTGGTGCCGTCCTGGAGATTGACGGAGACCTCATCGGCACCCTCGATGACGTGGTTGTTGGTGACGACGTATCCGGCCGGGTCGATGATGAAACCGGAGCCGAGGCTCTGGGCACGGCGCGGCGCCGGCGCATTGTCTGATCCGCCGTTGCCGCCCCCGGGGCCGCCCTGGCCGCCGTGGTTGCGGTTGAGAAAGTCCTTGAAGAACTGCTCGAACGGGGAGCCGGGCGGGAACATCGGCATTTCCGGGCCAGCGCCGGGGCCGTTTTTCGCGGTGATGGTCTGGGTGGAGGAGACATTGACCACCGCCGGCAGCAGCCTGGCGGCGAGGTCGGCGAAGCTGTCGGGCGCGGACCGGGCCAGGGCCGGATGGATCAGCGGAACGGCGGGGGTCGCCAGCGCGAAGGACACACCGAGGAGGGCGGCGCGGGCAACGGTTGAGCGGAGGAGGCGCATGATCGGTTTCCCTGGCGAATAAGCCGCATATGGTCCGGAATTCAGAGGCTAGCAACTTGTCCGACGAAATTCATCCCTGGTGATCGGTCGATCGCTTATCGTGATGCCGCGGGCTGGCCGGTGGCATCGGACGGGGGCGCCTGCAGCAGCCGCAGATAGTCGTTATCGGGGCTGACCACGAGGCGCGCGGCGCCGGCGTCGAAAATGTCGCGATAGCCCTGCAAGGTCCGCCAGAACGAGAAGAACGCCGGATCCTGGCCGAAGGCCTTGGCGTAGATGTTGGTCGCCTCGCCTTCGCCTTCGCCGCGCAGGTTGTCAGCGGTGGCCTTGGCATCGGCGACCAGCACCGTGCGTTCGCGTTCGGCATCGGCCTTGATCCGCTGCGACGCCTCGGCGCCTTCCGCGCGGGCCTGGGCGGCGACGCGCTGGCGTTCGGACTGCATGCGCGACAGGATCGCGTCGGTGTTTTCTTTCGGCAGGTCGGCGCGGCGGATGCGGACGTCCTCGATCGAGACGCCGAAATTCGCCATTTCGGTGTTCACCTGGCCGCGGATGGTGGACATGATGTGCTCGCGGTCGGCCGAAAGCACGTCGAGCAGCTTGTTGTTGCCGAGGACGCGCCGCAGGCTGCCGGTGACCACAGAGTTCAGCCGGCCACGGATGTTGTCGGGGATCGGGCCGATCGCCTGGTAGAAGCGCAGCGGGTCGGTGATGCGGAACACCGTGAAGGTGTCGATGATCAGGCGGCGCTGATCGCCCAGGATGACTTCCTCACCGGGAAGTTCGACCGCCAGCAGGCGCTTGTCCAGGGTGATGACGTTCTGGGTGAACGGCACTTTGACGTGCAGTCCGGGAGCCTGGATCACGTCCTCGACCTTGCCGAACTGCAGCACCAGGGCCTGTTCGGTCTGCGACACGGTGAACAGGCTGGCGTCAGCGCCGATCAGGACGACGACCAGGACTGCGAGGCCCGCGATGAAGATCCGGTTCATCGGCTGGCTCCCACGCTGGCGGAGGAGGCAGGTGCCACGGGCGCCACCGGCCTGGGCGGCGGCACGTTGAGCGGCAGGAACGGCACCAGGCCTTTCAGCTTGTCGTCCACCACCAGCGGCTGGGAATGCGCCATCACGTCTTCCATGGTGTCGAGGTACATGCGGCGGAGGGTGATGTCCTTGGCCGCCTGATAGGCCTTGTAAACACTTTCGAACTGGGCGGCCTGGCCGGTGGCCTGGGCGACCGACGCGGCTTTCGCGCCTTGCCCCTCGGCGACGATGCGGGCGGCGTCACCACGGGCGCGGGGAACGATGTCGTTGCGGTAGGATTCAGCCTCGTTGCGCATTCTTTCGGCATCGGTGTTGGCGCGCTGGACGTCGCGGAAACTTTCGATAACCGCGGCGGGGGGATCGACCTTCTGCAACTGGACCTGGGTGACTTCAACGCCGGCCTGGTAGCGATCGAGGATTTCCTGGGTTTGCTTGAGCACGTCGCTCTCGATTTGTCCGCGCATCGGGCCGAGGGCAGGCTGGATCGGCGTGCGGCCGATCACTTCGCGCATCGAGCTTTCCGCGACGCCGCGCACCAGCCCCTCCGGGTTGGCGGTGTTGAACAGGAACGCCGGCGCGTCATTGATCCGCCAGAAGATGGCGACGTCGATGTCGATGATGTTCTCGTCGCCGGTCAGCATGAGGCTTTCGGCCTGGACGTCGCGGCCGGTGGTGTCCTGGCCGGATTCGATGGTGCCGCCGGGGCCGGAGCGGTAGCCGATTTCGGTGCGGTTGATGCGGGTGACGGTGGGCAGTTCCACGGTTTCGACCGGCCAGGGCAGGTGCCAGTGCAGGCCGGGCGGAGTCCAGTAAGAGTATGCGCCGAAGCGCAGCACGACGCCCTGTTCGTCGGGCTGGACGCGATAGAATCCAGTGCCGAACCAGACCACGACGATCAGCAGCAACAGGAAGACAAGGCCGCGGCTGCTGGTGAAGCGGCTGAGCGGGCCGCTGGAGCGGCCGCCGGGTCCACGCCCCGAACCGCCGCCCATCAGACCGCGGATATAGGCTTGCGCCTGGGCGATCAGGCGGTCGAGATCCGGTGCGCCGCCGCCACCGAACGGGCCGCCGCCACCGCCGAAGGGTCCGCCGCCGCCGAACGGGCCGCCGGGACGCTGGCCACCGGGACGCGGGCCGCCGGCTGGTTTATCGTCGCCGCTGTTATTGCCCTTGTTGCCACTGTTACCCCAGGGACCCTGGGTGGGTTTCTTGTCGTTGTCTCCACCCGATGAGCCGGACGGGTTGCCCCAGGGACCGGGACCGCCGTTATTCCAAGGCATGGTGGGGAGGCTCCTGTCGAATGGACCGGGTCTGTCGCCGGACGCGCGAGCCGCTGGCGGAAATAAGAACCTGCGCCATATCCTGTGGACAGGCGCCCGCGGCGGCGTGCTTATCCGCCCGGCGTGTCAGATTTGCAAGGTAAGGGTTCAGACAGCATGGTCGAGACATCTGCGGATGCGTTGCGGGCTGCGTTGCGCGGGATCAAGGATCCCGCTTCCGGGAAGGATATCGTCACCGCCGGGCTGGTGGAGGGGATCGAGGTGCGCGGCGGCCTGGTGCAGGCAACGCTGCTGACCGACCGGGCCCATGCCGCGGCGATGGAGCCGGTGCGCCAGGAAGCCGAGGCAGTGCTGAAGCGACAGCCCGGTGTCTCCAACGCGACGGCGATTCTGACCGCGCACAAGCCGCAGGGTGCGGCGGCACCGGCGGCCGCCGCGCGGCATGCGGGCCATGGGCACGCGGCTCCGGCGGGCAAGCAGGCCCTGCTGTTGCCGGATGTGAAGGCGATCGTCGCGGTCGCGTCCGGCAAGGGCGGCGTTGGCAAGTCCACGGTGGCGGTCAATCTGGCGGTGTCGCTGGCGATCCAGGGGCTGAAAGTGGGTCTGCTGGACGCGGATATCTATGGACCGAGCCTGCCGCGGATGATCGGGATGAACCGAAAGCCCGAGGTGCGCGACGACAAGATGATCCCGTTGCAGGCCTGGGGCCTTTCCTGCATGTCGATCGGCTTCCTGGTGGATGAGGAGACGCCGATGATCTGGCGCGGCCCGATGGTGATGGGGGCGCTGGAGCAGATGATGGGCCAGGTGGCGTGGGGCGCTTTGGATGTGCTGGTGGTGGATATGCCGCCGGGCACCGGCGACGCGCAGTTGACCATGGCGCAGCGGGTGGCGCTGACCGGCGCTGTGATCGTCTCGACGCCGCAGGACATCGCCCTGATCGATGCTCGGCGCGGGGTGAAGATGTTCGAGAAGACTCAGGTACCGGTGCTGGGTCTGGTGGAGAATATGAGTTTCTACTGCTGCCCGAACTGCGGCCATCGCGCCGACATTTTCGGGCATGGCGGTGCGCGGGCCGAGGCGGCGCGGCTTGGGGCTGAGTTCCTGGGGGAGATCCCGCTGCAACTGGATATACGGATGGCGGCCGATGCGGGGACTCCGATCGCGGCGCTGGCGCCGGACAGCGATGCGGCGAAAGCCTACGGGGCGCTGGCGGCGCGGGTCTGGGCGAAGGTGTCCGGCGCGGCGGTGGGCCGGAGCAGCGGGCCGCGGATCGTGATCGAGTGAGTGTTGGTTCGGTTTTATGCTACGGGAGTGGGTCATGCCGGCCGATCGGATTGCCACGAGCCTGTATGATCAAGACCTCGACGCCTGGGCGATGAGCCAGGCGGCGGCCCTGCGTTCGGCTGGGGACGCCGTCGCGCGGGGCGCGGATGGGCGGGATGAGCGGCTGCGAGCGCTGGACTGGGACAACCTCGCGGAGGAGATCGAAGGGTTGGCGAAAAAGGACCGGCGTGAACTCGCCAGCCGCCTGGCCCTGATCGTCGAGCATCTGGTGAAGCTTGAATTCAGTCCGGCGAGCGCGCCGCGGGCCGGTTGGGGCGACACGATTCTGCGCGAGCGGGCGGCTATCGCCTTGATTCTTCGCGACAGTCCGTCCCTGCGCCGCGCCTTGCCGGACATCCTGACCGATGGGATGGCCGGAGCGATCGACCTGGCGGCTCGTTCGCTCGAACACCATGGGGAAGCGGAAGCCGCTGGCGACGCCCGAAAGGCACGGCTCGGTTCCGGTTACGCGTTGGCAGACGTGTTTGGTCCTGGGCTTCCCGACGAACCGGCCAGCTGATCAACGGCCCGAATCGGTCGGGCGGGTGCGGCCGCCGAGCCCGATGGCGGCCGCGTTTTTACGCCCACGATTTGGCGGCTACTTCTCGCCGGGCTCCTTCTTGCGTTCCTGCGGTGCCTGGGCGGGACGAGCCTCGGGGTGCGGTGCGGCTTCAGGTCGGGCCTCGGGTCGTGGCGCGGCTTCAGGCCGAGCCTCGGGGTGCGGGGCGACGGCGGGCCGGGCCTCGGGACGTGGAGCGGCTTCAGGCCGAGCCTCGGGACGTGGAGCGGGGCGTGCGACGGGGTGTGAGGCTGCGGCCTCGGGGTGCGGTGCGGCAGCCGGACGGGCTGTCTCGGGGCGAGCTGCCTCGGGACGGGCTGTCTCGGGTCGGACTGCCTCGGGACGGGCAGTCTCGGGACGGGCAGTCTCGGGACGGGTCGCGGTCGATGGCGCAGGATGCGGCGGGGTGGGCGTGGTCGTGGCCGGACGTGCGGCTTCGGGTGCCGGCGTGACGGCCGGCCGAGCACCGGGCGTGGCGGGGACCGGGCGCCCCGGTTCGGTTGCGGCGGGCGCCTGGGCTTTCTCCACCGGTGCGAATGTCGGCCGGGCGAAGCCGGCGGTGCCGGCCGCGGCGGGGCGGACGGCGGGACCGGGCGCGGCATGCACCGCTGCCGGAGCCGGGGCCAGGCTCATCTGGCGCGCCACAACCGGGGTCACGCCGGCCGTCGCGGCGGTTGGCCGCAGCGGCTGCTGGCCGGTGATCGGACGGGCGGCGGCGAATTCCTGCGGCGTGACCGGCCGCGCGACGGCCTGGACGGGCCGGGAGGCGGTCATGGCAGCGGCGGGAACCGAAGTCGCGGCGCCGCGATTGACGTAGTTGTTGATAGTGACGTTGTTGTTGGTGATGTTCGTGATGTTGGTCACGTGGGTGATGTTGACCTGACGGACGTAGTTGTTCGAGGCATGATACCAGGGGTGGTATTCCTCGTGCGGGCCCAACGGCACCCAGCCGATCGAGCCGGAGGCGATTGCGGCGCCGATCGCGATTCCGGCGCCGATGCCGATGAAGGTCACCAGTGCCGGCGCATAGACCGGGCGATAATCATCCACCCTGACCTCTCCCGGCGTCCAGGCCCAGCGGCCCTCGATCTGGACCCAGCGGCCGTAATGGAACGGGGCAAAGCCCCAGGAGGCGTCGTCGACCCAGGTCCAGCCCCAGGGCGCGACATAGGCCCAGTGACCCTCACGGTACGGAACCCAGTTGGCCGCCACGGGCGGATACCAGACCTGGCCATATTGTGGCGCCTGACCCCAGTTTCCGGTGCCGACCAGATCGCTGCCGCCGGCCATCGCATAGACCACCTGGGTAGGGACCCCGGCCGCGGCGACCGCCGGCGGACGTTCGGCGTTCAGGCGTTCGGTCAGGAAGGCATCGCGTTGCGCCGGGCCGATGACCGCCTGGAACGTGTCGGTTCCGGTCACGGTGGCGGTCTGGTTGGCGGCAACCTGGACCGACACGCCTGTGCCGGTGAGCTGGGCCGCACCGTCGATGACGGTGACCAGTGTCGGTTGGTCGGTGGTGCCGACCACGATATCGTAGCGGCCCTCACCGCTGATCTGAACCAGCCCGCGCGGCGTCTGGATCGACCAGGATTCGTTGGGCGCGAGGTCACGCAGGTGCAGATAGACCTGGCCCTGCGGAGCGATGCCCTGCAACCCGCTGGCATCGAGGGTGGACACGTCGAATTCGGTGCTCGGTGCCATGGCGATGCGGCAGTCCGACACTTCCAACTGAGATTCCGATGACGGTTCGGTCCAGAAAGCATTGCCGCTGGCGACCGGGTAGTTGAGCGTTGCCGCGCTCCATTGCGTGTCGCCCAGGTTATGGAATGAGACGGTTCCGGTGATGCCGGCGATGCGGCCGACGCGGGCGGGCGGATCGCCCTGGTTCTGGTTCAGGTCGGGGCGGCCTTGGCCGGGCGCGGGCAAGGGCGGCGGTGCGGGTTGCGCGACGGCCAGCGGCGACAGCAGCACCGTGTCCGACAGCAGGGCGGTGAGCGCCACGGAGGCGGTGAGACGGAACAGGCGGGAATTTTTTTGCATCGCATCGAATCCGTTCGCTGTTTGATGTGACGATGGGTCGCGCGGGAGGGTGGCAAAACAAAGTCGATTTTAGGGCGATGCCAAGCGGTGGGCGAATCGGCGGATATGTAACCAATTATGGCGGTCTGACCGGCGGGCGTCAGGCGTTGGCCGGCCGGGAAAAAGATAGGAATGTGAGGTTTGACGGGCGCGTGGAGAACAAATGTTCCCAAAAATGATCACGGTTTTGTGATGAATGCTATGGACTGAGTGTTTCGACTGCGGCATATAGCAAATTGCTACTGCGAGTTGCGCCACATGCTGGAAAGGATCGCTAGGGATGAGTTGCTCCTCCGAACTCTTGCTGCCGCCGGCATCAACCGGCTCGCTTCCCGATGGGACGGGTCACAGCATGACGTATGGCGGCAATGTTGTTTCGATCTTTTCGTCGGCGCCGCACCGGTGGGCTGCCGGGCGCCGCTCCAGGGCAGGCGCACTGCCCCGGGCGAGCTATGCGGATGCCTACAGGCTGGTGCTGCTGGTGGATCAGGAACTGCGGCGAAACCGTCAAGACCGGGCGCGCAGCCTGATCGAAGCGGCTTATGCGGCGTATGATCAGTGCGGCTTCGGGTCCTGATCGGGGTCGGGGTTTGGGTCGGGGTCCGGTGCCGGAAACAGATCCGCGACCTTGATCTGGAAGAACTGACAGATTTCGATGACGTGGGCGGGCGAGATCCGCTCGGCGCCCGATTCATATCGCCTGATCCGATCTGCGGTGGTTCCGAGCACTGAGGCGAGTCGGCGCAGGCTGACGTTCCGGGCTTTGCGTATTGCGGCGAGTCGCTCGCCGACAAGCATATCAACGGGCTGTTGCGCCAACGTCGATCTCCTCAACCGGGCATTTGTTTCGAATTAACACCGTTTACACACTTCAGAGTTGAACGCCTGCCCGCTTATGCTTGGCGCGTCTGTCGGCCGGAATCGGGGTTGCCGACGAAAACTCCCAACACGAGGGTAGTAGAAAGGTTTGCACGCAATTCACATGCCAGTCGGAAACGTGCCGTAACTTCAATATGGTATTTTTTGCTGAACACTATGGTAAAATAGACGTGTAAAACATTCCGACATGGGTTAAACGATACTGAATATACTCGTATTCAGTAGTATCAAAATTCCAGTTGTATTTATTTCGGGTGTCGGGAAGCCGGTTCTGCAACCGTTGTATCTGCCATGCATCGAGGTTACAGCCGGTGGGTTTGGCTGGCGCGTTGTGTTCAATGACTTGGGTTTGACGCGCGATTGCCGTCAATCGGCCGCGAACCTACCGCAGGACGCTGGCAGAAAGGCTGACTTTCCGGTCAATCGGTGGGAGGCTGCCTACACGCCCTGGGTTTCCTGCGCGAAAGGTTTATCCGATGCAAATGCGCTTTAGCCTACGTCCGGTCCTGACTTTGGCGATCCTGGGGCTCGGCATGCTGCTTGGAGGCTGTGTCGTCTATCCCGCGTATCCGGCGTACCCAGCCTATCCGGGGTACGGATATGGCTATGCTGCACCGTATTATGGCGGCGGGTATGTCGGCTTCGGCGGCGGCGGCGGCTGGCGCCACTGAAGGCGAAGCGGCGGGTTACAGTCCGGCCACATCCAGCCGCAGGATGGCGCGGGCGCAGGCCTGTGCGCGGGGCACCAGGCTGTCGATGCGCAGGAATTCGTCCGGTGCATGGGCGTTGCCGCCGACCGGCCCGACGGCGCAGATCGTGGGCGCCCCGACCGCCGCGGTGAAGCCGGAATCGGCGCAACCGCCGGTGAATTCGCCGTCGGTCTGGAAGCCGGAGGCGGCCGCCGAACCGACATAGAGTTCGAACAGGCGTTTCGCCGCCGGGCTTTGCGTCAGCGGCAGGAATTCGCCCTTGATCGTCAGGTCGGTGCGGGTGCCAGGAACGAAGCTGCGGTCGATGATGGCGCTGATGCGCGACATGATGTCGGCCTTGTCGTCGGGATCGACATAGCGCAGGTCGATCTGGCCCTCGGCCCAGGGGGCAACGGTGTTGACGCTCTGGCCGCCGCTGATCAGGCCGACATTGAGCGTGATGCCGCGATCGAGGTCGGTCAGCGCGTGGATGGCCTGGACCTTGCGGGCGAGTTCCTCGATTGCGCTGATGCCGGCGGTGAAATTGCCGCCTGAATGGGCGGCTTTGCCGGTGATGCGGAACGCCATGAACACGCCGCCCTTGCGGCCGGTGACGACATTGCCGGAGACGCGGCCAGGCTCGCTGTTGAAGACCACGCGGGCGCTGCGGGCCTCGTTCTCGATAACCGGGCGGCCTTCGGGGGAGCCGATCTCCTCGTCGCCGGTGAACAGCCCGACCAGTGGTGTGGGGGCGCCGCCGAAGCGGGCAAAGGCGGCGAGGATGAAGCAGTTCATCGTCAGGCCGGCCTTCATGTCGGCGACGCCGGGGCCGTAGGCGATGCCGTCGCGGATGGTGAACGGGCGGCGGGTCGTTTCGCCGTCGGGAAAGACGGTATCGCGGTGGCCCATCAGCACGACGTTGCGGCCGGCGTTGCGGCCTGCGCTGCCTGGGGCCCGGCCCGGAATGGTGGCGCGCAGGCAATCGCCGTGACGGCTCTGGGGGATGGTCTCGACCGTCAGGCCATGGCTTTCCAGAAAGCGCCGGACCACCGCGCCCACAGCGTCGATGCCGGGCTTGTTGTAGCTACCGCTGTCGATGTCCACCATCTCCCGCAACAGGGCCAGCATGGCGTCCTGCTGGCCGGCGAGCCAGGCGGCGATCTCGGATTCGGACATCTCAGGGGTCTCCATCATGGTGGTGCCGGAGAGTCCCTTAAGCTATGCAGACGGACAAGAGGCCACCCTGACGGCCTCGCAACGAGGAACGTTGGGAACGAATGAGCGCTTCCCTCACGCCGGCCGATCGGGTCGCCGCCAGACCGCCTTCATCCGACCGGCTGAGTCGGGGACACAACTATGCCAGGCGATACTGGGTGTTCGCCGTGCCGGCGGCGATCGTTGTCGCGGCGGTGATTGTGTTCCCGTGGATCTTCACCCTGTTCATGTCGGTGCACGACTGGAAGGTCTCGGGGGCGACGCCGTATGTCGGTCTGGCGAACTACGCCAAGATGCTGGTGGACGAGCGGTTTCAGTGGGCGATCGTGCGCACGCTGGTGTTCACTGCGGCGTCGGTGGTCGCGCCGGTGATTCTGGGCGTCTGGGCGGCGGTCTGTTTCGCCTCCAACTTCCGGTTGCGCGGGCTGGCGCGAACCATCTTCGTGTTGCCGATGATGGCGACGCCGGTTGCGATCGCACTGGTGTGGACCATGATGTTTCACCCGCAACTGGGTGTGCTCAACTATCTGCTGGGCCTGATGGGGTTGCCGCCGTCGTTATGGGTCTATGACAGTGCGACCGTGATCCCGGCGCTGGTGATGGTGGAGACATGGCAGTGGACGCCGCTGGTGATGCTGATCGTGCTTGGCGGGATCGCCAGCCTGCCGCAGGACCCGTATGAGGCGGCTGTGCTGGACGGCGCCAGTGCCTGGCAGATGTTTCGCCATATCACCTTGCCGCTGGCCTGGCCGTTCATCATCGTGGCTGCGGTCATCCGGATGATCGATGCGCTGAAAGCGTTCGATACGATCTACGTGATCACCCTGGGCGGTCCCGGCACATCGAGCGAGACATTGAATATCCTGCTGTATCAGACGGCATTCGCCTATTACGACCTGGGCTATGGTTCGGCGATGGTGGTGGTGTTCTTCGTGCTGATACTCCTGATCAGTATGATCCTTCTCCATGTCCGGCAGCGGCAGGTGTAGCAATGAGTCGCAACGCAACTGCTGCCCGCGTGAAACGGTTACTGAACCGAGCCGGGTTGTATTTTTCGGTCCTGGTGCTGGTTTCGCCGGCGGTTCTGTTCTTCCTGTGGATGCTGTCGCTGGCGTTCAAGAATGAAGCGGACAACACGGCGTATCCGCCGGTGTTCATTCCCAATCCGCCGACGTTCGACAATTTCATCGATGTGTTCGCGAAGAACGATTTTCTGACCTACACCATCAACTCGGTGATCGTGTCGTTCAGTGCAACCGGTCTGGCGCTGTTGCTGGGGGTGCCGGCGGGATACGGCATCGCCAAGGCGAAGGCCACCAAGGCCGCCGTGCTGATCCTGATCGCGCGTGTGACACCCGGCCTGTCCTACCTGATCCCGCTGTTCCTGCTGTTCCAGTGGCTGGGCCTGATCGGCACGCTGGCGCCGCTGGTGATCACCCATCTGGTGATCACGGTGCCGATCGTGGTGTGGATCATGATCGGCTTCTTCGAGGGGCTTCCGGGGGAACTGGAGGAGGCGGCGCTGGTGGACGGCGCGACGATCTGGCAGGCGTTCCGCTATGTGGCGATGCCGCTGGCGCGTCCTGGGATCACGGTGGCGATGATCCTGGCGTTCATTTTCAGTTGGAACAACTTCATCTTCGGCGTCGTGCTGGCCGGCCGGTCGACACGAACATTGCCGGTCGCTGTGTACAACGTGCTGACGTTCGAGCAGATCAGCTGGGGTCCGCTGGCTGCGGCCGCGCTGGTCGTCACGGCGCCGGTGCTTCTGCTCACGTTGTTGATGCAGAAGGAAATCGTGGCCGGTTTGACGGCAGGCGGCGTCAAGGGGGGCTAACCCCCCTCGGCAAGACCAGGATGGTTACGAGCGGATCAAGCCGCGGCTTTTTTGGAGGCCTTTTTGCCGCCGCCCGATGCCTCGGTCATGATGTTGCGTAGATCCCGCAGGAATGCCGATCCTTTCGTTGTGCGCTGCACCAGGACGCTGCGGCGATCCAGCGGATCGACCTTGCGGCGGGCGAGGTCCAGTTCACCGAGGCGATCCAGCGCGCGGGTGATCGCAGGCTTCGACACGTTCAGTTCGGCGG
>Ga0302320_10015505_pt1 | contig 15648 bp, 9 predicted proteins | sample Bog_T0_3_FD_202130 | JGI IMG/M metagenome (GOLD analysis project Ga0302320, IMG submission 202130) | Peat permafrost microbial communities from Stordalen Mire near Abisko, Sweden - Bog_T0_3 | ecosystem: Environmental > Terrestrial > Soil > Wetlands > Peat | place: Sweden: Abisko, Stordalen Mire... | reverse complement strand
CCGAACTCGGCCGCTTCGTGGCTTTGAAGTTCCTGCCGGATGACGTGGCAAAAGACCCGCAAGCCCTGGAGCGCTTCCGGCGTGAAGCCCGTGCGGCGTCTGCCCTGAATCATCCCAACATCTGCACTATTTATGAGATTGGCAGGAACGGCGATCAATCGTTCCTGGTGATGGAGTACCTGGACGGGATGACGCTAAAGCACCGCATCGCCGGCCGTCCGATGGAGACCGAGCCTATCCTGTCGCTGGGGATCGAGATTGCCGACGCCCTTGATGCGGCGCACGCGGCGGGGATCATCCATCGCGACATCAAGCCAGCAAACATCTTCGTCACCAAGCGCGGACACGCGAAGATTCTGGATTTCGGGTTGGCGAAGGTGACGCAGCCGATTCGCGAGTCGGGTAGCGATTCCCAGGCGGTGGGGCAGACGACGGTGACGCTGGAAGAACACCTGACCAGCCCGGGAGCCACCGTAGGGACGGTTGCGTACATGTCGCCGGAGCAGGTGCGGGCCAAAGAACTGGATGCAAGGACAGACCTGTTCTCCTTCGGAGCAGTGCTGTACGAGATGGCAACCGGCCAACTCCCCTTCCGGGGCGAAAGCTCGGGGATAATTTTCGACGGCATCCTGAATCGTCCGCCAAAGTCTGCTGTCCGATTGAATCCCGATCTGTCGTTGGAATTAGAACGGATCATCAACCGTGCACTGGAGAAGGATCGGAACCTGCGTTATCAGCATGCTTCGGACGTGCGGGCGGAGCTGGAGCGTCTGAAGCGGGACACCGAAAGCGGACGCGTGGGGACGGGCGCCCTCGCCCGTCCGGTCGAGCGAGGCTCGACGGCCAAGTATGTCGGTTATTTGCTTGCTGTTCTTATCTGTGCTGGCCTGCTTGCCGGCGGTCTTTACTATCGCTCCCATCGCTCAAAGCCGCTGACTGACAAAGACACCATCGTTCTCGCCGACTTCGACAACAAAACGGGCGATACGGTATTCGACGACACGCTGAAGACAGCGCTCAACGTTTCTTTGAACCAGTCGCCGTTTCTGAATGTGCTCCCCGACAACAAAGTCGCGGCGACGCTGAAGCTAATGACGCGCCCATCCGAGACCAAGCTCACACCCGATGTTGCCCGCGAGCTTTGTCAGCGAGCGGGCAGCAAGGCTTACATCGCTGGCTCGATTGCCAGTTTGGGCAGCCAATATGTTCTTGGGTTGAAGGCGACGAATTGCCAGACCGGAGACACGCTGGCGCAGGAGCAAGCAACTGCGGCGTCGAAGGAGAAGGTGCTGGACGCGCTGGGTGAAGCGGCATCCAAGCTGCGCGGCGAGTTGGGCGAGTCGCTGGCCTCGGTGCAAAAGCTCGACGTTCCTCTGGAACAGGCCACCACATCCTCGCTCGAAGCGCTCCAAGCCTACAGCCTAGGCAGAAGGGCTCTTGCCGAAAAAGGCGAAGCCGCCGCTGTGCCTTACTATCAACATGCCATCGAACTCGACCCAAATTTTGCCGCGGGTTACCTGGCGGTGGGCGATGCTTATTACAGTATGGCTGAGGTGGGACGCGCGAGCGAATATCTCAGCAAAGCCTTCCAGTTGCGAAGTCATGGTAGCGAGCGGGAGAGGTTTACGATCGCCGCCCAGTATTACCACCTTGTGACCGGAGACCTGGAGAAAGCGGCACAGGCTTATCAGGAATTGATCGCCGGCTACCCACGAGACGCCGCAACCCATAACAGTCTCGGCGGCGTTTACACCTCGCAGGGACGGTATGACAAAGCAGCGGAAGAGTACCGCGAAAGCATGCGGCTCGCTCCAGAATACGGGGGCGTATACATCAATCTCGCATTTACCCTGCTAGCTTTGCAGCGGTTCGATGAAGCAGTGCAGACGATCCGGCAGGCACAGGGACGGCAACTGGAGTATAGCGGGTACCCTGAAATTCTTTACGCTGTGGCTTTTCTTCGGAGCGACTCTTCAGCCATGGCGGAACAGCAGCGATTGTCTGCGGACAAACCCGAAGAGAACCAAATGCTTTCTCTCGCCTCCGACACCGAGGCATACGCAGGTCATCTCGGCAAAGCGCGGGAACTGACGAGGCGCTCCGTCGACTCGGCGGTCCGCGCCGACAGCAAGGAAACGGGCGCCTTTTGGCTAGAGAATTCCGCGTTGCGCGAAGCTGGCTTTGGCAACCTGTCCAATGCCAGGCAGGTAGCGGCGGAAGGATTAAAGTTGGTTCCGGCGAGTCAAGGTGTGGAAGTCGAAGCCGCTCTTGCCGACGCGATGGCCGACGATAGGACGCGGGCTCAATCGCTGGTCCAAGATCTTAACAATCTACACCCGGTAGATACGCGAATGCAGTTACTATGGTTGCCCGCGATTCGAGGGCAATTACTGCTGAACCAAAAGAATCCGGCTGGCGCTCTCAATGCCTTGCAATCTGCCTCCGCCATTGAATTGGGCGAAATCGAGTTTTTCACGAATCTTTCTTGCCTCTATCCCACCTACATTCGCGGCCAGGCGTATCTAGCGGCGGGGCAGGGCAAGGAAGCCGCTGCCGAGTTTCAGAAAATCATCGATCACAACGGAATCGTCTGGAACTGCTGGACTGGAGCCTTGGCGCATCTGGGCGTGGCGCGAGCGAATGCGCTCGAAGCCAAAAACTCGCAGGGCGCGGATGCCGATGCCGCACGAGTACGGGCGTTGGCGGCGTACAAAGACTTCCTCACCCTCTGGAAAGATGCCGATCCCGACATCCCCATCCTGAAGCAAGCCAAAGAGGAGTACGCAAAGCTGCAGTAGGCTCAACCAGCGTGGCAGCGTCAAAAGAAAAAGGCCGCCTATTCGAGGCGGCTTTTGTGATTGATGCTCTGTTGCATTTCATGGTGCCCAATGATTCATTGGGCAAGCCTCTTAGTCCGCTGGGGCTTGCTACGATGCCTTGTCTTGGGTTTTGGTAATAACGATCTCGCCGCCGCCCGCCCTCACGTTCGTCTTGATCTTCATGGCCGCTCTCCTTCGGTGAATTTTTGTTATGCCTTCAATCTCGGCCCCTTTGGCCTCGGCTACCTGCCGCCTTTCGTTCAACGGCCAGTGTGGATGACGTATCCTGCCTTCTTATTCGTCTTGGCTTTCATGGCTATTCTCCTTTCCTCGAGTTGCGTTGCTTTCCTGGTTGTGTTTCTCGGAATTCGCTTTGAGCGAGAGCTACCGATTCCAATACTACGGCGCTAGCGTTTAGCGAATTTGGATGCCCGCCTTCACGTTCGTTTTGGTTTTCATGGCTCCCTCCTTTCGCTTTTGAGTAATGCAAACGGCGGGCCAAAGGCAGAGAGCATTGGCAAATGCGAGCGTCAGCAGTGAAAGTAATTGAAAACAAGAGGCCGGCGATTCCACCGTGGGAGCTTTGGCACGTTGGAACGCGGCTTTCGCTAACCCAACGGTTAACGGCTGTGCACCGAACGGTTAATGAAGGACACGTGACGCCCTAGGGATGAGCGATGACCATCAGCGCCGGGGCCCGTTTCATGACGCACTGCAGAGAACGGCGCAAGGTGTTGGGATCGAGCGCGGCGAAGCTCTCGTCGAGAATGATCATGGAGGCGCGCTGCAGCAGGGCGCGGGCGATGTAGAGACGGCAGCGTTCGCCGTGCGAAAGCTGCCAGCCGGTTTCGCCGACCATCTGCAGGAGTCCGGCGGGCATGCGGTCGAGCAAGTCGCCCAGGCCTAGTTCGCGGCAGATCTCTTCGGCTTCCTCCATATCCTTTTGGGTCGGCGGCCAGCCGCGGCCCATGAGCACATTGAAGGCGAAGGTCTCGGTCAGAACGTGGTTTTCGTGGAACTGCGGAGCGGAGACGATGCGCCTCCGCCAGCCATCAACCCCGAGAGTCTGCCAGTCGAGTCCATCCAGCAGCAGAAGTCCCGACTGCGGAGTCCGCATGCCGATCAGAAGAGACGCTAGAGTCGATTTGCCATCGCCGGAGTGACCTTCGAGCAGTATGCGGTCGTGGGGGCGAATTGCGAAACTACACTTGCGAAGCACGGGCTCGCCGCGGTCCTGATAACGGAAGGTCAAGTCCTGAGCTTCCACCAAGTTGAAGCCGTCGATTTTGGGCTCTTTGGCAGAGCGGAGCAAGGGGATGCCAACGGGCTCAGGTCGCGCGGCGGCATGAAATAAAGGAGCGACCTGCTTCCATGAAATAGCCGCGTCTTCAAGTTGCCAGAGGCTCGTCGCAACACGATTGAACGCACGAAAAGCGATCAAAATTCCGCCGATGGCGATGGCCAATTGCTCCGGGCGTTGGCCGTGCGCGAATGCCGGCGCAAGGCCGAGCAGCGCCACAATGAGCCATCCGCGAGGCGCAAGCGCGAGCAGGCGCAGTTCGGATTGGTCCACATTCTTCGAGAGCTGAAGATAATGTTCGAGCTGTTCATCCTCGCCGTCGTGCCAATGAGCGTGCGATTCCTGGGCCATGCGCGTGCGATGGCCGATCATGCGTTCGATCAAGTCGTGAGTCATGCGCAAACGTGCGGCGGTCCAGGTCTCGCGCCGCACATAAAAGTGATAGCCGAAATAGGACATCAGCAACGTCCATGCCCCAAGAACCAGGCACAATAAACTCCCGGCGCTGCCCCAGCTCAGCACGAAGAGCGCGGCCAGCAGTTCGATGACAGAAATTAAGGCCGAGAAGCCACCACTCAGAGCCATGGCTTCGACCGCTTCCGATTCCAGAACACGGCTGAGAAACTGGCCCACACCCTGCATGCGGATTTCTTCCGGAGTGAGTCGAAGGGCCCCATAAAGAAGACGGCGCTTCAGTAAGGCCGCAACGCCAATGGAAACGACACCCTGCAACCATGTGCTGAGTAAGCGAAAGGGAACGATTGTGAGCAGAAGCAAAGCCCACGCAAGCAGCCAGCCGCTGTCGAACGTACCTTCGAGTGCTCCCTTTCCGATCAGCCACCAAGAGAGAATCCAGAGCGCATATTCTCCGAGGTACGCCCCAATCAAACCAACAAAGCGGGAAGGAATCTTCGCCTGGCGCACCTGGCGAGCGAAACTCGCTCCGGGCGGGGTCCGCAGCTTCCAAAAGGAAGTCACCGATTTATTCCGCAGGCGTTCGCGGATCAGAGCGTCGCGGGCGTGTTCCCGGCGCTGCGGTGGGATTCCAGCCAACTCGATCAGGGGTTGAACTTCGCGCGAAAGTGGTTCCTCAAGAGGTCCCACAAGTTTTGACCGAACCCAACTTGAAGAGACCTTCCTGGTGCTCAGATCAGGCGCGAGCACAGATACGGATTTCCCGCCTCCGAGCAGGACGAGAAATTCCGATTCGCCGTCGTCCCGAATCTGCAACAGAGCCGGACCGCTCTGGCGCAACATTTCATCCACGGCGTCATAGGTCACATCGACGTACTCGGCCTCCAGTCCAAACCACTGGGCATTGTCCTGTATCCACTTATCGAGAGCGTCGTTCGGCAAAGAAGTATTTCCAGAGTCGTAGGGGATCTGGGCGTGACGAGCATCAAAACCGCTGGCGCGGGCGACGGCCTCGATCGCTCTTGCGATCTGCGGGGCAGACCACGTAAGGGCGGGAGATTCGGCGCTCATGCGCCAACCTTTTCTGTCCGCCGCAATTGACCATCGCGCAAATGCAGGTGCTGCCAGTTGTTATTGAACCAGAGTCCCTCCCGCACCTCTTCCTCGGCGAGCAGCAATTTGCGGTAGGTCGAGTCGGGTTGCCTGACGAGGGCTTCGGGACTGCCGTCTTCGACTATGCGTCCGGAGTCCACGACCAGCACGCGCGCGAATGAGAGAGTTTCACCGACATCATGAGTAACGCAGAGCAAAGTGGCATCGCGCCAGTGTTCGCGGACGCGGCCCATCAGATCCCTGCGTTGCTGGCGATCGAGGCCGCGGAACGGTTCGTCGAGAATGGCAAGCCGGACGCCGCGTTTGTGCATGGCGCGTCCGAGCCGAACGCGTTGTCCTTCACCGCCGGAGACCAATCCGCCGCTCTCTCCCAGGTTCGTTTGCAGACCAGCCGGCAGCTTTTTCAAAAGCTCATGCAACTCGGCAGATCTGAGCAGTTCAGGATCCGGTACGGTTCCAGGATTCGCGCCGAAGAGGAGATTCTCGAATAGCGTTCGATTCCAGAGTTGCACCGCGGGATCTACCCATGCAGTGTGCGCACGAAGTTCGTTCAAGATCTCTGCGTTCAGTGGGTCCCCATCTACAAGGATTCGGCCGCCTGCCGGCCGGTACCAACCCAACAACAGGCCGAGCAAACTGGACTTACCCGCGCCGGATGGTCCCACTACGGCCACGTGACAACCTGGCGATAGCGCGAGATCAATCTCTTCCAGCACCATGCGCCCAGCGACGCGAACACTGACGTTTTCGAACACTACACTTGCCGCTGGGATGGTTTTGTCCGGAGCTGTGATCATCGTTGCGACAGCGGCTGCCGGCCGGTGTTCTTCTCCTTCCATGTCCTGCGGCGCGCTTAGAGGCTCCAGTAGCCGGAGCGTCCGATTGCGAAGCGTTGGATATTGCCATGCGACTTGCGCGATGTCTTGACCAATGAAGGGAAGATTGAGCGCCCAATACGCGAGAAGCAAGACACTGGCAAAATTTCCAGTGCGCGATATGTGATTGATCAGAATCCAGGCGGCCAGCCCGAAGCCCGAAAAGAACTGCAATGCTTCCAGCCAGACCACCAATCGTTCGACGGAAAATGCGGCCCGTGCCCATTCGCCCAATTGCGCTTCGTGCCGCCGGCGAAAGGCGTGCTCGGCACGATGCGCCCGCAATGGCACCAATCCCAGGAATGCATCCAGGAAATAACAGCTGAGAGCGCCCTCATGATTTCGCACGCGCATGTCGCGCTCGGCTAGCGCTGGCTGCATGGCCAGGTTGAGGCCAACCGACACAAGCACTAATACGATGACCAGCGGAGCCGCACCCGCGTCGAGCCAGATAACGCCCGCGCCAGTCAAGAAGAGCTCAAACATTGAGCGCAACAGCTGGCCGCCCAGTTCCGGAAGAAGCCGAATATGGTGAATTTGATGGTACCGTCCGGCCATATCGGAGTTAAGCCGACTGTGAAAATAGCGATCGCCGAGGCACGGAATCTTCTCTTGGAAGGCGATTCGCAAGCGCGCCTCCAGCTTTCGTCCCATCCGGCGCAGTCCCGAGGCCACGGGGAACTCCGCCGTAAGCATTCCCACAACGAATAGAACTACAGCGCCGATCATCGCCATGCGCTGCACCGGTGCTCCGAGTTTGTTAGCAAGGTCCAGCAAGCCACGAAAGAGCAAAGCCTCGATCATGACCCCGATACTGGCAACCAGGAGCGCAGTCGATATGCAGGCCGGAGTCAGCACGCCATCGGCCTTGAGCAATCGAAATAGCTCGACATACGGCTCCGTTTGGGGTTGCTGCAGTGCGCCAGCGATTTCGGGAGAAACTAGTTGACTGGATTCTTCTGGCGCCGGTACGGCCGAATCCTTCGGCGCTGCTTCCTGACGACGTCTGCCAGCATGCACCAGCACCGCTCCTCGAAAATAAATCTGCTCGGTTCCATCCTCAGCGCACGGCGCTTCAGAGACAGACCAGAAATGCGACGGGATTGCCGGCTCCGCACGATCGCTGGCCTGCGAAACTTCGACAAGCCTTCCGACAAGGTTGACGGCCTCGGAACCACGCTTCAGGCTGCGCGACACTACCAGTGCCTCGACAGTTCGAACGGAGGCTTCCAGACTGGCTAATGGCCGCCATCCATCGTCAGCTGCCGCTCTTTCCGTCAGACGCAAGGCTTGGCTGTTTGAGTAGCCCAAATCGGATAGCTTCCGGCGAAGCGGCGTGAGGAATTTTTCCGATGTCGCCCACTCCCGCCAGCTATCAAGAGGAACGAGTTGGGTGTGTAAATGCAAACTCGAGAGCAAACGTTCGCGGCTGAGCCAGCGCCTCCCGACCGCTGGGTCCATTGCTTGAACCAGTGGTCCATGCTTCCGCCACACGAGCACAAAATGCGTCATCCCCGTCGGCAGTTCAACGATTGCGATTGCCGGCAAGGCCTTGGTCTCCTCGAGCAGAACATAGTCCGGGGGAACCATGATCTGCTCCGCCTCGAGTCCAAGTTGCACGGCGATCTCCTCCATCGTGTCGATCGACGTTCCATCCACATCGGTCTGGCAGGCTTCACGCAATCGTCCATAGCTCACCGGAATCCCGAATCCTTCGAGCAGGCACTTCAGAGCTGCCGGTCCGCAATCCGTGGCGGAGGTCTGGACAACTTCGGGAACCAGCCAGCGGCGGTTGCGTTTCATGGCTGCTCCGCGTGCTGGATTGTGGCTACTTCTTTCGAACCACTCAAACCTCTGCCCACCACTCGCAGCACAAGCGAGGCGGGAGAAATGCGTTCGACCTGCACCTGCACTGTGCCGGGCAGGCCATGCTGCATGGGAATGCGGCTCGCAGAATTGGGATTCACCGCGAGTTCGACGCGAATCCGTCCGTCGCGCACTTCGCTGCCAACATGAGTGACCGTGGCGCTGATGCTGCCGTATTCGGTCCAGGGAAATCCGTCGAGCCGCAAACGAGCGGATTGGCCTGACTGAATGCGGCCGAGGGCGTCGGCGGGTTGGAAGCTCGCGACAATTCGCAGCTCCCCCGTCGGTACAACAGCCGCGAGTTTGTCGCCCTCTCGCACTACACTGCCCACTCGCACATTGGCGACTTCACCGAGCCTGCCGTTAATCGGGGCACGGATGAGTCGCCGGTCAACTTCATCTTCCAGGCGCTGGATCCCAGCCTGGGTCGTCGCCTCGCTGCCACGCAGGCGGTTGACCTCGCTCTTGAGTCCTTCGAGATGCGCCCGCCGATCCTCTGCATCGGTTAGCCGCTGCTGTTCCAGTTTGTTCACAGCGAGCCGGAGGCTGTCAGCCGCGGCACGCCTCTCGGCGGCGTTTGCCTGCGCCCGTTCGAAGTCCGCTTTCGCGAGCACGCCGCTGGTGTACATCTGACTGAGACGCTGTCCTTCCGATTCGGCGAGATCCGCCGCGGCATCGGCTTCCCGGAAATGGGCCCGAGCTTCTTCCAGCGCCACTGCCGCAGTCTGCTGCTCTTGCGCCGAGGCGCGATCTTCGGCAGCAATCTGACCTTCCAGCGATTGAATCTGCGGCCCCAGCGCTCCCAGCTTCGTGCGTTCTTCTGTGAGCTGCAGTTTCTGCATGTCGGCGTCGAGTTCGATCAGAACTTCGCCTGCCGCCACTTCGCGATCGAGTGCCAGCGCGCTCGTCACCACGCGGCCACTGGATTGCGAATCGACCGGATGCGCCGCGCGATCCACTTCCAGATCGGCCGTCTCGCTGACCGCATAAACCGCCACCCGGGCTCGGAATAACCATGCCATCCATAGTCCCAGCAGAACGGCCGCGATCAGCAACCCCCATGTGCCACGCTTAAATGTTTCGGACTCCAGGAAACGTTCTGAGCGAAAAAAGGGACTCGGCATAAATTGATCTCCCGTCACCAACCGCCGACAAAGCGTAGCCACCCTCTGGCCGTCACTAAGGCCGAGATTTCAGGCGCGCAACATCTTACCGCCGAAATGGTTCTGCAGACTGGATTTTGCCAATCGATTATTGTTGCTATGTGTAACTTGAAAAGCCGCCTTGCGGGGCGGCTTCTCTCAGAAATGCTCGGGTTGTTCTTCAATTACTGACTTGGACGCGCAATCCAGCCTTCACTTTCGTCTTGGTTTTCATAGCTTCTCCTGTCCTTTGGATTTTGGTAGTTACTTGGTCTTCCCTTGGTGCTTTCTGTTTGGTGACGTTACTTGGTAGCAATGCGCAGACCCGCCTTCACATTCGTCTTGGTTTTCATGGCTGCTCTCCTCTCCTTATTTGAGTTGGTAGTTTCGCTTCAAGTCTTCCACTCCGGTTGTTTCTCGGAGTCAATCCTTGCTCGCCGCCTTATGTTGTTTCCGGTTTAGAGGGCGACTCTCATGCCAGCCTTCGCGTTCGTCTTGGTTTTCATGGCGTCCTCCTTTCGCTTTTGAGTAATGCAAAGGACGGGCCAACCGTTTGCTAGTTGAGGCCAGATTCCTCGTGCTTCGGAAGTGCTTGAAAAGAAACGATGTCGATTTCAGCGCCTCGAATACCAACCCGACCATGCACGCTCCCACTAACCCAACGGTTAATGACAGCCCGCCGTGCGGTTAGCGACCGGCCCGGCAATCGTGCACCAGCCTGCGGAATTGACTCCCTCCCCGGCTGCACTTAACATCTAGCGCCAAGGCCCAACGGGACCTGGTTGACGTTCCTCTGCAGGGAGCCAACATGATCGGCCAGACCATTTCGCACTACCGCATCATCGAGAAGATCGGCGGGGGCGGCATGGGTGTGGTCTACAAGGCCGAAGACATTGAACTCGGCCGCTTTGTTGCGTTGAAGTTTCTGCCGGATGACGTGGCGCGAGATCCCCAAGCGCTTGAACGCTTTCGCCGTGAAGCGCGCGCGGCGTCTGCTCTGAACCATCCCAACATCTGCACCATTTACGAGATCGGCAAGAGCGGCGATCAGTCGTTTCTGGCGATGGAGTATCTGGACGGGATGACGCTGAAGCACCGCATCGCTGGCCGTCCAATGGAGACCGAGGCCATCCTGTCGCTCGGGATCGAGGTTGCCGACGCACTGGATGCGGCGCATGCGGCCGGGATCATCCACCGCGACATCAAGCCGGCAAACATCTTCGTGACCAAGCGCGGGCACGCGAAGATTCTGGATTTCGGATTGGCGAAGGTGACGCAGCCGACCGGCAATCCGGGCAGCGGAGCGCAAGCGGTGGGGCAGACGACGGTGACGCTGGAAGAGCATCTGACCAGCCCCGGAGCCACGGTAGGGACGGTGGCGTACATGTCGCCGGAGCAGGTACGGGCGAAGGAACTGGATGCGCGCACGGACTTGTTCTCGTTCGGAGCGGTGTTGTACGAGATGGCGACGGGGACACTACCGTTCCGGGGCGAAAGTTCGGGCGTGATTTTCAGGGAGATTCTCGATGCGGCACCGACTCCCGCTGTCCGATTGAATCCCGACCTGCCGTTGGAACTGGAACGGATCGCCAACCGCGCACTGGAGAAGGATCGGAACCTGCGCTATCAGCATGCGTCGGACATGCGAGCGGAGCTGGAGCGTCTGAAGCGGGACACGGAGACCGGGCGCGTACGCGCGGGCAGTTCGGCATCAGCAACCGCAGTGCGGGAGAGTGGGACGCACGCAGCGAAGGGAAATCTCTGGAAGATCGCGGTGCCCTCGGTCGTAGTGGCAATCGCATTAATAGCTGGCGGACTTTACTATCGTTCACACCGCACCAAGCCGCTGACTGACAAAGACGCCATCGTTCTTGCCGATTTTGACAACAAAACCGGCGACCCGGTCTTTGATGACGCACTCAAGACCGCACTCAACGTATCGCTGAGCCAGTCCCCGTTTCTGAATGTGCTCTCCGACAACAAGGTCGCGGCAACCTTGAAACTGATGACCCGCCCTCCCGATACCAGGCTCACGCCGGACGTGGCGCGCGAGCTTTGCCAGCGCACGGGAAGCAAAGCGTACATTGCCGGGTCGATTGCCAGCCTGGGCAGCCAATATGTGCTGGGACTGAAAGTGGTGAACTGCCAGAGTGGCGAGACGCTGGCGCAGGAGCAAACAACTGCAGCTGCAAAAGAGAAAGTTCTTGACGCGCTGGGAACGGCAGCATCAAAGCTGCGCGGCGAACTGGGCGAATCGCTGGCCTCGGTGCAGAAGCTTGACGTTCCGCTTTATCAGGCCACGACTTCCTCTCTCGAGGCTTTGCAGGCCGATGCCTTGGGCGGTAAGGCCTTCCGGGAGAAGGGCCCGACTGCAGAACTACCCTACGAACAACGAGCCGTCGAACTCGATCCTAATTTTGCGATTGCCTATCTCGAAATGGCCCGCGATTATGAAACGCTCGGAGAGGTTGAGCGCGCCAGCGAATACACAACCAAAGCATTCCAGTTGCGGGAGCATACCAGCGCTCGCGAAAGGATGGTGATCACCGCTTCTTACTACTCCGAAGTGACCGGAGAATTGGACAAGGCCGCACGCGCGATGGAAGAACTTGGTGCGAGTTATCCCGAGGACACAGCGAAGGCGGGATTGGGCTACATTTCGTTTGAGGAAGGGGAGTACGAGAAGGGAGCGAAATTTTTTCGCGAGCAAATGTTGGCGCGGCCCGATGATCCAGTCGCCTACACCCATCTCGCCAATGCCGGGCTGATCTTGCAAAACTTTGATGAAACGCGGCAAATGGTTGCGCAGGCGCAGGCGCGAAAGGCTGATAATTTCATACTGCACAGCGCGCTCTATGGGCTGGCTTTTCTTGGTGGCGATACCAGTGCCATGACGGAACAACTGCATTGGTTTGAGGGCAAGCCCGAAGAAAATATAGCGCTATCACTCGCTTCCGATACGGAGGCCTATGCGGGCCATCTTGGCAAGGCTCGGGAAATGACGCGAAGGTCCCTCGACTCCGCCATTCGCGCCGATAGCAAGGAACTCGGGGCGACCGGGCTGGCCGTCGCGGCGGAGCGGGAAGCCGCCTTCGGCAACCCGGCGCAGGCCAAGCTGGTCGCCGCAGAAGGACTGAAGTTGGTGCCCACCAGTCAAGCCGTTGACGTTGAAGCCGCACTAGCCCTCGCCATGGCAGGCGAATCTGCGCTGGCGGAGCAGCTCGCGCGAGACCTAAACAAGCGCTATCCTCAGGATACACAGATGCAAGCGCTCTGGCTGCCGGCCATTCACGCGCAACTGGCGCTTAACCGTAAGAATCCTTCTGCGGCCATCGCGAGCCTGCAGCCTGCCGTGCCGCCGATTGAATATGGGCAGATTTTCTTTCTTACGAATATCTCCTGCCTCTATCCCACTTACATTCGCGGAGAGGCGTATCTGGCCGCGGGACAAGGCAAGGAGGCCGCCGCCGAGTTTCAGAAGATCCTCGACCATAGCGGAATCGTCTGGAACTGCTGGACTGGAGCCTTGGCACGTCTGGGAGTGGCTCGCGCCAATGCCTCGCAGTCGAGAACCTCGCAAGGAGCGGACGCTGATGCCGCCCGCGTCCGGGCGCTGGCAGCGTACAAAGACTTCCTCACCCTCTGGAAAGACGCCGATTCAGACATCCCCATCCTGAAGCAAGCCAAAGCCGAGTACGCGAAGCTGCGATGAGGCAACTAAAGCAGAAAAAGAAAGCCGCCTTGTTTGCACGGCTTTCGTGGTTGTCCTCTGGATCGTTGGAGCCGATGATGGTTTTTTCTCATATAAAGTCGGTGCCATCAGTCGGCAGCGACGGCGCTGGCAACTGCCGAAAGCTGCTGCGGCTCAGTGACTTGCGAAGCTTCTGGAGTCTCAGTCGGGCGTGGACTCGGCGCTTTCTCCTTCCGGTTTTGAAGGTAGATCGCTGCCGAGAACCACCCGATGACGATCGTCCAAGATGCTGCCACGAACAAATCAAAGTACGTCATTGCACGCCTCCTTTCGTCTTCGTTACTGCTCTTCGCTTTCGAGCAATGCAAGCCGTGTGCCAGGGGGCAGCGCGTATCGAAGGGCAGTCTTCATTCCCGGAAGGAATTGAAAATAAAGGATCGAGATTCAGCGGACGAAGAGACCGTTTGGCTAGTTCAACTATCCACTAACCGAACGGTTAACGACGGCCCGCCCGGAGGTTAATAAGCATCAGTGTTGATTTGTGACAATTTCACACGAAAGCAGTTTTTCAAGGCAATGAATGCTTGACGAGCCACGCAGCGGGAGTAACGTCTGGGAGGCGCCGGGTCGGGAGATCGGCAAGCCCGGGGAGAATCGCGGAAAAGTAATCGCGCACCGGAACGTGCAGCCGACGGCAGCTTTCCACGACGGACAGAATCACCGCAACCTTAGGTCCCGCTTGTGGGCTGCCGATATGCAACCAATTCTTTCGACCAAGAGCAACCGGACGCATGGAATTCTCTGCCAGGTTAGTACTTAGCTCCAGTTCGGGATACTCTAGGAAACGCGTAAGTTTCTTCCAAAGTCCGAGCGCGTAGTGGCAAGCCTTGCTGAGGGCGCTGGAAGGCAATGCAACCGACTGCGCTGCCTCGATCTTGCTACGGATATCATCCAGGATATACTTGGCTTTTAATTGACGACGAACATGGCGCTCCGCAATGCCGAGAGCTTTTCGGCGAGCTTCGGCGTCGACGGCAAATAACTCATCCATCCGCGCCACAATCGGAGTTGCAACCGGATCTCGGGGATTTAGTTGCACGGCTTCGAAAAACTGTCTTCTGGCATGCGACCAACAAGCGGCATGTACCATACCCGGCCCACCGATTTGGTCATACGCCGCTTACCCGTCGGTTTGGAGAATGCCTTCGAACTGTCCGAGGAACCGCCTCGGCCCATCACGTCCCCGGCCTAGGCGGAAGTCGAACACCACAATTCCTCCTGGGCGACTGTATTGCCAGAGGTACGCTTGGTGGTTCTTACCTCGGCCCTCCCGTGTCTGTACATCGACCGGTGTTTCATCGGCCTGAATATACGTTCCGCTGAGCAACTGTCTCCTCATCGCGTCGACCATAGGGACCAGCAACTCGCCCACTTTCAGGACCCAACCATCAAGCGTGGCTCGACTGATTTTCAAGCCGATGTCTCTTTCCAGGATCACGCTCTGCCGATGCAGCGGCGCGTGGTCGCAATACTTGCTGACGACCGTGTCGATGACAATGCGGTCACTCGCGAGGCACTTCTCGATGATCCGCGGCGGCAGGGGCGCTGAGAGGACGCCGAGATCCTCACACGAACGGCAAGCCCGCTTCTCTCGTTTCGTGACTAGTACGAAGTACTTCGCGGGCTCCACGTCAAGCTGGGAAGTCTCCTCATAGCCGATCACCACTGTTTCTTTTCCGCAGCGTTTGCACACGTGCTGATCTAATGCGCAGGGCAGAATCCGCTCAACGCGAGGAAGGTTCGGGGGCAACTCTTGGCGACCTGGATGTTTAACTGCCTCCTTGGTCGAGCGATGTGCTGGCGCGTGTTTGCTCTCCGCCTTCTCGATCATTTCACTGACGAGCAGCTCGAGCTCGAACAATTGCATTTGTGCCTGCGAAAGTTTTTCTCCGCCTGCTCCATACTTCTGGATCCGCATCAACCGCAGCCTCTCTTCCAGAACGCGAATCCTCAGTTCCGCATACTGTAACTGGCTCTTCAGTTGTGCGATGAGTTCGAGGTCGGCTGGCGCTGAAGAAATGGGAGGCGCACTCACAATGGGTTACTGATTTACCAGAGTTGACCGAAACGTTCAAGCAACCAAGCAACTCATGCGGCGGCATGTCCTTCCGGAGACACTTTCCGGTACCACCGCTGTGCTTGGTCTTGGCCAGATCGATACCACCGAGTAATAAGGAGAGCTCTTCGTGACTCAGGACGACCTTGCCCTGCGCATCGCCGGATTGCGGCCAGGTGAAGCGCCCTTTCTCCAACCTCTTGGCGCAGACCCACAAGTGGTCTTCATAATGCCCCATTTCACTATGTGGTTGATAAGTCGAGAACTGTCTGGGCCGGTGCCGGTACCGTGGGGGAGTGTCTTCCAAGCCGT
>Ga0302320_10015504_pt1 | contig 15649 bp, 11 predicted proteins | sample Bog_T0_3_FD_202130 | JGI IMG/M metagenome (GOLD analysis project Ga0302320, IMG submission 202130) | Peat permafrost microbial communities from Stordalen Mire near Abisko, Sweden - Bog_T0_3 | ecosystem: Environmental > Terrestrial > Soil > Wetlands > Peat | place: Sweden: Abisko, Stordalen Mire... | reverse complement strand
CACGGTGGTTTCCGGTCGCAGCGGCAACTCCATTGGTTGCACAATTAATTCGCGAGGCAAATTCAGGTGCACATCAAGCCCGCCGCACAGCGTGTCCAGACCAATTTCAGCTATGCTGGCGACAACCACCTGGGCAGTGGCGCTGGCGCCATCGAGAATCCGTGCGGACTCATCCAGCGGCGCCGCCCTATATAAGAGTTCATAGGCAATCACAGCCAATTGTGAATCGAAGATCGGTTGCCGGGCCACGCAGACCGAGCCCGTGCGCTGCCTGGATTTACTTGGATATTTCAACGCTTGCGCTCTAAAAATGCTGCCAGTCGTCGCTGCCCGTCTTTAACGGTTCAATGTTCGCCGGCGCATCGGGTGCAGTCGCGTTTGTGGTTGCGATAGATTTTGCGCCGAACTTGGGTCGGGTCACGTTGGCAGCCCGCTGCGGACCGCGCCGTTCCGCTGCCGAATGCACCGGGGTCGTGATCGGGATGGCCGTGATTTGGTCGCTGGCCAGCTTGAAGAAGCCCATCGCCTGCACCAGCCGCAGCGCCTGCTGCTTTAGGCTCTCAGCCGCCGCGGCGCTTTCCTCAACCAGAGCCGCGTTCTGCTGGGTGGCTTGATCCATCTGGGCGACGGCCTGGCCGACCTGCGCGAATCCATTGCTCTGCTCCGCACTGGCGTTGCTGATCTCCCCGACGATCACATTCACACGCTTGATGGCGCCGACAATTTCTTCCATAGTCTGGCCGGCCTGATCCACCAGTGCCGTGCCTCTCCGGACCTGCTCGCCGCTGCCGGTGATCAGGGATTTGATCTCCTTGGCCGCCTCGGCGCTCCGACCCGCGAGACTGCGCACCTCGCTGGCCACGACCGCGAATCCACGCCCCTGTTCACCGGCTCGCGCCGCCTCAACGGCCGCATTGAGCGCCAACAGGTTGGTCTGGAACGCAATGCCGTCAATAACGCTGATGATGTCAGCGATCTTTGCGGAACTCTGATTGATGTCCTTCATTGTCTGGACCACCAGGGCCACCACTTCGCCGCCTTTATTCGCTATGTCGACCGCCCCAGTTGCGAGCTGGCTGGACTCCTTGGCACTCTCGGAGTTGTTTCGGACGGTTGAGCTGAGTTGTTCCATGGTCGCCGCGGTCTCCTCCAACGCACTCGCCTGCTGCTCGGTGCGGCCGCTCAGATCCAGGTTTCCTTGGGCTATCTGGCTGCTCGCGGTAGCAACATTCTCCGCGTTGACTCTGACTTCGCGGACGACGTTAGCCAGGTGATCCTTCATGCCGGCCAGTGCCCGTAGCAGCTGCGCAATTTCGTCTTTTCCAGTGACCGCAAGTTCTACCGTCAGGTCGCCACTGGCGATGCGCTCGGCCGCAGCCACGCCCCGTGCCACTGGCACGGTGATCAGGCGCGTAATCCAAATTGCCAACAGCGCCGCCGCCAGCACGGCACAGCACAGCAGCGCGATGACCCACTCGCGCACGGCGGCGTAGGTTGCCTTGGCAGCGCCATAGGCAAGGTCGGCACCTTTGTCGTTGATCTGCACAAGCCGCTCCACGTCCTCACTTGCGCCATTGAAAGCGCTGCGGGAATCACCCCAGAGGTAGGACTTGAGCTGCGGGAGTGCCTTTTCTCCATCGCGCGCGATGGAGGTGAGCTTGTCGTGCGTGACAAAAAACGCCGCGAGGTGCTGCCTAAATTGCTCGTAGGTGTCCTTTTCCGCGCCCACTGTGACGTTGGATTCGTATTTTTCCTGTACCTCCCCGAGTTTGAGCTTCCACTCGGCGAAATTCTTATCGATGGAGGTCTGGTCGCCGCCGGCGCTCAGGACCAGATCGTTCTCGCTTCGCCGAATCCTGTTCAAGGCGACATTTATTTCGCCGAGCTGTCGAATGCTCGGCAGCCAGTTGGTGGCGATGTCGGCTGTGTTGGCGTTGATCTTCGCGAGCTGGGTCATCGCGAAGACGCCTACGCCAATGGTGAGGGCAATCAGCACCAGAAACGCGCCGGCCAGCTTTGTGCCAAGTTTGAAGTCCGAGATTGTCATGACGGGAGTCCTATTGAGGGGTTTGGGAGAATCGGTCGGTCAGCGACAGGATCAGTTGCGAGGGTGGCCAAGAATCTTTCAATGTCCAGCAGGATGAGCATTCGCTCGTGCTCAGCCTGTCTGATCAAACCCAGCCGGGTCACGAATCTGGCATCCACCGCGCCGTGGAAATTCGGCGCCGCTTTAATATCTTCCGGAGCCAGTTCGACCACGTCGGATACCGAATCGACCACGAGTCCGACCGTCCGTTCCGCGACACTGACCACTACGGTGACTGTCGTGGCGCCGAACTCGGCCGCGAGGCCAAAGCGCAGGCGCAGATCGACGATCGGAACGATTTCACCGCGCATATTGAGTACGCCAGGAATGAAGCCGGGCGCTCCGGCGATCCAGTTGGGTTTCTCGTAAGTACGAATCTCCCGGACACACAGCAGATCGATGCCGTATTCCTCGCCATGCAACCGGAACGTGAGACAGTTATGCCACTGGGCATTGGCGGCGCCAGTAGGTGGAGTGGTCAGGGTCTCGGTGCTTTGAGGCATCACGGGAATTGCTCTCCTGACTAATAAACGCGAAACAACTGCCAAGGCGCGCTATCTGGCGCGCGGCGAAGCAGTCTCGTTAGACGCCGGGCGAGCCGACGCGCGTGCATGCGTTTGCGCTGGTCGTGGCCATCGGGACTGAGCGAGCGCTCGGTCCCGCTCTGCCGCGATCCAGCCGCCGAAGCAGTGGGCAGTAATGCCGAGTCGATGCCGGCGCGGGCACTTATCTCCATCATGTTCAATCCTTGGTCGGGGTAAAGCGGTGCGGACTCGCCGCCGGGAAGGCCCGGCTGGCTCGTGATAGGGAACGCGAGCTCTCGCGTAGGGGCGTTTTGGAGCATGCCTGTGGCAATTGCGCAGAGCGACGCAGCCCGAGTCAAATCGCTTCCACGGGTGTACTGCTGGCCAAGTTCGAAGTTCATGTCCAGTCTCCGCGTAGGAGATTCATTGGGATTTTCGTGGGGAATCCCGCAGCGTCGAAGGCCTCGTGGACTGAGGCGCGCTCTGAGCGAGGGGCGGCTCGACAAGGCAGCAGATGCCGGGAGGGATACCCGATCAGGTGGCCTTGCATGTAGTCGCAATCGAGCTTGTCCAGCAGTGTGCGCTGCTCTTCGGTTTCCACGCATTCGGCGATGACTTCGCTGCCCAGGCGATGGGCCAGATCGATGATGCCTTCGATAATCGCCGCTGAGCGCGGGCTCCGATTGAGCTGCGCGATCAGGGAGCCGTCAATCTTGATGTGATCAATAGGCAGATTACATAGGTATCCCAGGCCGCAATAACCCTTGCCAAAATCATCAAGGGCGATACGCAGCCCAGCGGCTTTCATTCGTACGATACTGGCGCGCGCTGTCGCCGGGTCGGCGGCGATCGTATGTTCGGTAATCTCGATCACCAGGCGAGTTGGATCGATGCGCAGTTCCCGGATCTGGCCCAGGAAGGCCGATACCGCAGTGCTGTTCGAAAGCTGAGCGGGGGACCAGTTAATCGCAATAAAACTGCTCGCCTCAAGCTGATGATGAGCAGCCGCCACGTCACTCAACAGCCGTTGCTGGATCTGGACAATGGCCCCGGTCTCTTCCACGACGGGCAGGAAGTCCGCAGGCAAGGTGGTCTGCCCCCCTCGGCGCCACCGAACGAGCGCCTCGTAGCCACCCACGAGGCCCGATGCGCACGAGGCGATCGGTTGGTACTCATAATAAAATGCGCCGCGCGAGACGTCGGCGAGTACTTCCGAATGCAGGGTCGCGGCGAATTGTTCGAGCTCGGAAAGTGTCAGATGAGCCGCAATCCGGGCGTTGCTGGGGTGAGCCACCCCCTCGGATGAAGAGCCGGCCGCGGCCAACGGCGCGAACGCGGGCGCCTGTCCAGAGCGCTGGATCTGCGCCTGGAAGCGCAGCGCCTTGCCCGCGAGGCTTACCAGCGCTGCGTAGGGCTTCAGCAGCGCTACCACCTCGTGGCCCGCGGTGCGCGGGATCTGTGCGGTCATGGATGTAGTGATGGTCACGAGTCCCTATTTCCTGTGGCTGCCGTGTGTCCGGCCTCCGCTATGGGTTGCAAGTGTGCGGTGGCCAGGGCGGGCCTTCACTACCAGAAACTGCCTAGAGGCGATGGGGGTATTACCGAGCCGCGCCCGGAACAGGGACCACGCCGTTGGCGGCGCAGGCGAGGGTCCCCGGGGAGTGTCGGCCGGCACGGTGGGCGCTGCTGGCCCCCGAGCTCGCTGCCTCCGGGGGCTCTTCCTGTCAGTATCGTCCGCGCTTTACGATGCTTGGCCGGGTCAGTTAGCCTGCCCGCGCCAATGAGTACTCACCGGGCGCGGTGCGCTCGAATAAGCGATAAGTGTTCCAGAAGGGAGAATGCGTGCTTACCCAGAGTTTAGTAGCAGCGGGCCGAGGCGGTGGCCTGAAGGGCAAGCTGGCCACGCTGCGCCTGTTGCCTTCGGCGGGTACCGTTCTGCCGCTGTATGCCGCATTGGTCCTGGCCTTTGCCTGGGCCTATACCGCGGTACGCCTGGACGCGGACCGCGAGCAGACGCTCCAGGCCTCCAGCAGTCGCTTTAGCGCCGTTACCGCGACCCTGGACACCGCGCTGGTAGCCATGCTCAACGACGGCGTGGGTGCCGCAGTAGCCGGGGCCAATGAAGTTGAGTTCCTGGGCGCTAAACATAAGCTTTCGGACGCCGAGGTGTCGGCGACGCTGGCTAAGATGCTCACCGGCGGACAGTACGTCCGCTCACTCTTCATCGCCCGATCCGATTATTTCGTGCGTTCTGGCAGGAACGCGGCACGCGAATCCTCGCCAGCGCTTCCGGATTGGCTGACAGTTGGGCAGGCACCGCTTGGCACGGACACCTGGGTTGGCGCGCCGATACCTGATCCGGATCACTCCACTGACCAGCTCGTGCCCATTGCTCGGAGGGTAGTGGGTACCGGAAACGAGCCTATATGGGCAGGCGGCCTGTTCGACTTTTCATCGGCCGACGCGCTCGGCGGCATCGGGCGCACCGTGGGCAGAGCGGGCATCGTGACCACAGCCGGGGTGATACTGGCGGCGGTCCCCGCTTCGCAATCGGTTGGCATAAATACCGGCAAGGATATCAGCCAGTCGCCAATCTTCCAGCAGGCGTTGCGCCAGCAAAACGCAGGTGTGGTGCAGGGTTACGCACCGCTTTTTCGTATGACTATGATGTACGCACACGAGCGGGTGCAGGATTACCCGATTCAGGTTTTCGCCGGCGATTCGATGGATTCTATCCTCGCTCCTTGGCGCGATCGACGGCGGATCACGCTCGAGGCGACGGCGGCAGCCAGTATCCTTCTGATGCTCGGCACCGCTCTGATCATGCGAAACCAGACCGCTCGCAGAAGTCAGCAACAGGCCCACTCGGCGCGCCTCGTGCGGCAACAGGAGCAATCCGCGGCGCTCCTAAGGTGGGCCAACACAGACACCCCATCCTCAGAGCTGGTGCCTGGGGCACTGCGTAGCCTGTGCCGAGACGCGCTGACTGCACTAGGCGTTGAACACGCTTCAATTTGGCTCATCGACAACGATGTTCAGGCGCTCAGATGCCGTGGGGAGTCCGGCGCGCGCGAAGCAGGACCGGCCGCTTATCCGGTGGTTCAGCTCAAAGACATCGCGCCAAGCCTTGAGGCGCTACGCCAGGAGCGCGTTCTCGATTTACAGGGCGCCGTGCTCGGTGCCGCCCTTGATCCTCTGGTGCGGCATGCATTAGCGGGTCGGGGTGCCCAATCACTCGTGGCCGCAGCCATTCGAAGCTCCGGAGAACTTCTCGGTGTGCTCATCGCAGCGCATTTTTCCGCTCTTCGGCACTGGGAGGCTGACGAAATCGTGTTTCTTGGCGCGATGGCCGATCAGTTTGCGCAAGTCCTGGGGGCCTATCAGCGTGAACAGATTCTCGAGGAGCTACAGGTCCTAGCCGGGGAGCTGATGCGGAGCCAGGATGAGGAGCGGCGACGCATCGGGCGCGAGCTGCACGATTCCACGGGTCAAACACTCGCCGCTCTGGAGTTGGATTTGGGCAGGCTAATACCTTCCGCAGGCGCGTTGGCTCCCGAGAAGCGGGCGTTGCTTGAGACCTGCGCTCGACTGGCTCATCAGTGCTCCTCGGAGATCCGCACGGCCTCCTATCTTCTGCATCCGCCGCTGCTCGATGAGCTGGGGCTTGTGAGCGCTCTACGGTGGCTGACTGATGGTCTGCGGGAGCGTAGCAACATCGAAGTGCGGCTGGACCTACCTGCTGCCATGGCTCGCCTGCCTCGAGAACAGGAAATGGCCTTGTTTCGCGTCGCGCAGGAGGCGCTTACCAATGTGCATCGCCATTCCGCGAGCCCGTGGGTAGCCGTGCGCTTGACGAGCGCTGCTGGTACGGTACGGCTGGAGGTCGAAGATGCCGGGCGGGGTCTCTCTTTGGCAGCGCCACCGCGGGTGGCCGAGGGAAAGCCGACACTCGGGGTTGGACTTGCCGGGATGCGGGAGCGCATGCGCCAGATGGGTGGGGCCTTACTGGTCGAATTTCGCAGTACGGGGACACTTATCCGGGCGAGCCTGCCGACTTCTGCTAAAGAGATTGCCGTGAGGATCTAGTGCGATGAAAGCAGCGCGAATTCTCATTGCGGATGATCACGCCGTCGTTCGTCGAGGCGTCGCGGAAACCATTGCTGAGGTGAGCGGCTGGGTGGTGGTCGCTCAGGCCGAGGACGGCCGGGAAGCAGTGGAGCTGGCCGCCAGGCACAAGCCGGATCTCGCGATCCTGGACCTCACGATGCCGGAGCTCAACGGGCTCGATGCGACGCGACAGATGCTGGCCGCTCAGCGGTCCATCAAAGTCTTAATTCTGACCGGCCATGAGTCTGAGCAGTTGGTTCGGGAGGTCCTCGGCGCCGGCGCACAGGGGTATCTGCTCAAGTCCGATGCATCCCGCACGCTGCTCGCGGCAGTTGAAGCGTTACTCGACGGACAACCATATTTCACCTCGAAAGTGTCTCGCCTGGTCCTGGAAGGCTACCTGCGTGGCCTGCCCGAGTCCGCTCCCGGGCAAGAGCCCTTGTCACCGCGGGAGCGCGAGATTGTACAGTTGCTCGCCGAGGGCAACAGCAACAAAGAAGTTGCTCGCGCCTTGGAGATCAGCGTTAAGACCGCTGAAACGCACCGCAGCAACATTATGCGGAAGATGGGATTCGACTCCGTCTCAGATCTTGTGCGCTATGCGGTGCGCAATAAAATTATCGACGTCTAGCCCAATTGGGCCGCGCACTCAGATATTCCCTGGCCAGTCTGACCGGGACTGGGTTCTAACGTCTAAGCGAGCGTAAGCGATCGGTGGTTGACCGGCGAGCGAGCGGCAGTTCGCGAATGCCCCGTTTGCGCATGCGCCAGCGAGTGCACTACAGAGAACTCCGCTCGAGATTACCGAGTTCTACCAATCGCGAACCACCCAGCGGCCGCCTACGCTGAGGCCATGACAAATGAGCGCCTGCCGGCCCCATCGGCCATCGATATTCCCTTCAGACTTAAGGAGCGTCTGCTGGAGACTGTGGCGGAGACGGCTGGCATCGGCATCGTTCTGGTGTCGGCCTATGCAAACCTGGTGTATGTCAACAGTGCTGCCAGAGCATTATGGTGCCCTAAAGGTATCAGCCCAACCATGAGCTGTGCTGCGGACCTATGGCGGCAGATTTTGGTAAGGGCGAATGATCCAGAGGCCCTGCTGGAGAACGTCAAGAACACGGGTATGCAACCTGAAGATTCAGGTGAGTTCTGCATCCATTTCTCCGATGGCCAAATAATCGCGGTCCAAACGACCCCGTGCGACACGGGCGAAGGGTATCCCGGGCGCCTGTGGACGTTTCGCCGGACCGAACGTGGTTCACCAGGACCGTCCTCCGCCGTGGGGAAAGTCTCGGAACTCCTCGCCTCGATAATCCAATCGAGCATTCTCCCGGGGGAGGGCCTTGAGTTGAGCCCTTCGCTGGAGCGGTATCGAATTCATATTAAGCGCTGCGCGCAAAGAGCACTGGAGCTGCTTCAGCAAATGGCCACCGTGAAGCCCGAGGAAGCTTTCTGGAGCGGCGGGTGACCGGTATCGCTCCATCGGGCACCTTCCTTCGAAATCGTGGAGAGGTCGCGTACAAAGTGCGATGGTATGTCGACTGTCAGGCAATTGTTGTGTACATCGATGCCATCGGTCCGTTCGTCCAGATGAACACAGGCCCTGCAGCGGAATTCCTGGCGCAGAAGTTGGCCGACGCATATCTATCCGGCATCGATCGCCGACTTCTGCATCAAGACAGATTTAATCTGCGCCTGACATCCCCCGCTCGCGCCTGATGTTATGTGCCGCTTGCATCCGTTCATCACGCAATAAATGGCGCTTAATGGCATCGATTGACGATAAGTAAACGTTACCTCCGAAGGCACTTCCGGCACCCCAATGGCATCCCGGCGCGGAAAACTGCGGGAAAACGCCGCTTTGACAGCATGCAATTGACTAGACTAGACTAAGCCTAGACATCCGGCAGGCGAAAGTGTTGTGACCACGATTAATATCTACGAAGCCAAGACGCAGCTGTCAAAGCTGATCGAGCAGGCCGCCGCGGGCCGAGACGTAATCATCGCTCGTGGAGGCAAGCCGGTTGCACGGATTACTCAGCTGAAGACTCCGGCTCGTAAGATTCGCTTTGGGCTTCTCAAGGGGAAGGTGAAAGTAGTCAAGGATTTTGATGCGGCCCTTGCTGCGGATGTTCTGGCGGCATTCGAGAGTGAGTAGTGCGCCTGCTCCTCGATACGCATGTATTCATTTGGTCGGTGACCGGCGACCGGCGGCTCAAGCGGGCCACGCGCATTTATCTGTCCTCGGCAGAAGCCGTATTCGTATCGGCCGCCTCAATCTGGGAAATTGCGATTAAGGCCCGATTGGGCAAGATTGAAGGCAATCCAGAAGAAGTGGCAGCGGCTATAGTGGCCAGCGGATTCCAGGAGCTGCCGGTAACGACTCGGCATGCGGCGGCGGTTTCAAAGTTGCCTCTGCATCACAATGATCCATTTGATCGGTTGCTGCTTGCTCAGGCGTTTTCTGAGCCGCTGCGTTTGTTGACCGCTGATCGTGTGCTGGCAGAGTACGGCGGTGCCGTTGAGGTGATCTGACTACTTCACCGTGGGTCGAGTGGCGGCGAGAATCAAGATCGGCGTTGGCAGGATCGAAAGCGTCCGGCGAAGGGAATGGCGACCAAGGGCTTGTATGCCTCATATATCGGCCGAGTGCCAAAGACGGAGCACCCGGACCGGAGGAGGAAAAACCCAATGACCTGCGGTATTCGGAGTAGCCCCGCTCTTGTAATCAAAAGTTGACGCCGGGCCGCCCGGCAAAGTCTATTATCTTGGACAGGCCGAGTTTATTCGATCATCCGGAAATTCCATTTTAGACCCTCTACTGGGACAAAAACTAGATGCCAAAGAAATTGGCTCTGTGTTGGCTTGCTGCGGCTAGCGTGGCTTGGATAGTTGCACGCGGTCTGGTGCCTGATCATAAGACCGATGCCTCAAGACATGCTGCGCGGCGCGCCGTGCTGGTTGGCATCGACAGGTATCGCCCGGCAACGGACGATGAGATCGCCGCGGCCAAGCCAAAACTTATAGCCCTTCACATGCTGGCGCCCGGGCAAGAGCCACCCAGCCGGGATTGGCATGCGTTGCGAGGGGCGGTCTACGACATGACCGCGATGCGTGAGTTACTCACGCATCGCTTCGGATTTGCGCCGGAGAACATCACGGCTCTGCAGGATGAGCATGCTACGCGCGATGGGATTCTGACCGCACTCAGCAACGCCTTTGTACGCGATGCCCATGACGGTGACGTACTGTTCTTCTTTTACTCCGGTCATGGCTCGCAGATGCGCAACAGCCTGTCTGCGACAAAAAATGATCAGATCGACGAGACAATTGTGCCCTGGGATGCCAATGCGGGCTATTACGACATTCGAGACAAGGAACTTGCCAGGATTTTCAATCAGGCTCTCGCCGCGCACCATGTCACGCTGACCGCCATTTTTGACAGCTGTCACAGCGGGTCGATCACACGGGCGGCACGCGCGGTGAGAAGCAAGAGTGAGCCCGAGGACCTGCGCGACGCGGCCGATCCTTATGACGGTGGGGCGCCAGAGGATCGCGGCGCCCTGATCCTGTCGGCGGCCCAGTACGATGATGTTGCGGAGGAAACCGACGATGACAGCGTCTCGCCCGAGATAGCACGCGGCGCATTCTCGATGTCACTGATGAAGGTGCTCTCCGAATCAAGTCCGTCAACGCCGGTAGTGCTGATGCACGCTGCGCGGTCGCGGCTCCACAACCTGGGGTTCACCCAGGAGCCGGTGCTTGCCGGAACGCCGGATCGCTTGCAGGCCGGTTTGTTTGGCGATACAGCACGCGCCTCTCCCGAGTTCATCACGCACATCACCAAGATCGACCAGAGCACCCTCACTGTCACGATCGATGTCGGCTCGCTCTCGGGGCTTGCGGAAGGAGCGATCTTTAGCTCCCAAACCGGCGGCGCCCTGCGACTGCGGGTCAATCGCGTCTCGGGCTTGAGCGAGGCGGAAGCGACCAGCGAGGATGCCTCGGCGCAGACGTTCGAGCGAATTCATCTTAATGATGTCTTCGTGCTCCAGTCGTGGGCTGTGCAGGCCAGCGCACCCCTTCGGGTCTGGGTCCCGAGGAGCACTTTCACGACTCAGCAGATTCAGGCGGCTGCGCGAGAGTTCATGAGGCTGCGCGATACGCAGGTCCATTGGATCACCGATGCCTCCGAGGAACTCGCGACGCGCTCGGTCCTTTGGACCGGCGATCGGTGGGAATTGCGCGGTGGGGCCGCGCCTGTAGACGTGACCGGGACCGCCAGCATGCCCGATGTCCATCGCCTCCGTATGCTACTCACACCCGAGGACCGGCTGCTCATTGTGTTGCCGCCCCCGGCGCCCTGGACCGGATTATTGAAGGATCTGCCCGCTAGTGTGGTGGCCGATACCTCGCCGGAATCCGCGACCTACTGGCTGGCGGGGCGCCTGCAGGAGGGCGTCGTGGACTATGCGTGGCTGATCCCACGGATGACGGCTGCCGCATCGGATCTTGGAACGATGCCCCGTCGCACCGATTGGGAGCCGCTCCTTGGTGATGCCGGGCGAGAGAGTCTGTGGGGTTACGCCCAACAGCTCGGTGTCGTTGCAGCGTTCCTGAGGCTTCCGGAGTCAAACGGCTCGGAGGCCTTTCCCTATCATCTGACCCTGCACGCCTCAGGAAGGACGGATCCCCTGGGTGGTGCGACTATGCGCACGGCGGTCGATGCAGTCGGCAGCAATCAAAAGATTTTCGCCACGGCGACGGTGCGCGGCGGCGACCGTTTCGATATTGCCCTGAAGGCAGACGCAACGGTTGCCGATGACAGCGATGTGCCTGAACGATGGGTGTACGTTTTTGCCCTGGACTCCCAAGGTCGGCGCAGCCTGATTTTTGGATCCAGCGAAGCGCACGGGGGACGCTTTCCGTTGAGCGCACAGCCGCCTCCGCCACCCAGGCTCGCTGCTGATCGTCTGGCGACCTACTGTAAGTTCGCCGACTACCCAACCACGGATCCCCTGCGCGAAATATGCCTTACGACGGTGAACGTATGCCCCAGCTACGGTGTCGATACGCTGTTCCTGATCTCAACCGACCAGCCAATCGATGCACGATTAGTGCTTAGCAGCGATGGGATTCGACATGATGCGAAGCGCACGGCCTCTTCCGCCACCCGAAGCGGCTCGGGAGGGGTACTGGGGCGCTTGCTCGAGACCGCCGGCAGCGCGCAGCCCGGCCAAGAGGGCCCGGCAAGTGCTCCTCAAGTGCGCGGAGACAATCCGGAACATTTCTCGGTTGAGCGCCTGACTGTTGTAAGCGTCGCAGGTGACGACCAGCGGGTGGCAGAACTGTGCCCTCGCCGAGCGGGCAGCTAGATTGCGTCCCATCAAGGAACTAAAAAAGGGGTATCACGCATGATTCGGAGCCAAGGGACATCAGGAGTGCGAGTGGCAGTGGCCGGCGTCAGTTGCAATGTACGATGGCTCTTATTAATTGCGCTCACGGCTGTCTTTGCGACCGCCCAGGCCGCCTCGTTTGAGGACGCTCCCGTCAAGCGATGGTCTGAGCTGTTCTGGCAGGGCGACGCGCAAGCCACTTTGAATGCCATCGAGGCCGATCTGGCCTCCGCGGCGCCGCATCCCTACGCTGCGGAATCTTGGTGCCAGCTACATCGCCGCATCGGCGACCTGCCGGCGGCTACCGAGAGCGCGCGGCGCCTGGGGTACGGCCAGGGCGTTGCCAATCTGTGCGATGTACTCAGGTTGGCCGACGTGAATGCGAATGTGCAGATTCTCGGCAAGTACCTGGAGTATGCGCGCAGTCATTCCGAGGACATCTGGTTTGCAAACGCGATAGCGGATGCGGCCACTGCAGTCGGAAGGCTGGATGAGGAAGCTGATCTGTTATTGTTGGCAGTCAGCAAGAACCCGGACCAGTTTCAGCTCGTTTGGCAGCTCACCGACGCCGTGGGCGAGAATCTCGCCAGAAGGGCAAGACTTCGCAACGCCCTGAATAGCGGGGAAATCGCGCCGGACTCGGCGGCCGCACAAGCGCTTAAGCTGTTTCTCTCCGCGCCGTCCTGGGATTCGGCGGAGAGAATTGCCGTCGGCCGGCTCTGGCTCGCAAAGCTTCCCAAGGACCCTCGGGCACAGACGATGCTCTCGGTCACCCTGAATGAACTGCGTCGCTTTGCGGAGGCGGCGCCGCTGCTGCAGGATGCTATGCGTGAGTATCCATTTAACTTGTCTGGCGGAGAGCTGGTCCTGGCACTGGACCGTCTGCAGCGAACCGCGGAGGCCCAGCATTTTGTGGAGCAAGCGGCTGCAGGCTCGGTCGCCGGCACCGAGCAGGCGCAGCAGCTGTTCGCCCAGTGGTGGGCGTTGGATCTGCGTTATTCCGGAAATCGGGGATTGGCACGGCAAGTCATTGCCACCGCGCTGGCGAAGTGGCCCGCCGTCGCGGAGATTCAGGATGCGGCCGGTAACATCGAGAGCGACGATCAGCGCTATGCCGAAGCCGAGACCCGATTTCGCGCCGCGGTGCAGATCAAGCCGCAGGCAATAGCGTATCGGAATGAGCTGATGGAGGCCTATCTGCACGACAAGCAGGCACGTCAGGTACTCAAACAATTCGATGAGATACGGGCCGCGGGGCTGCAGCCAACGCTCCAGAGCTACTACCTGGTAGGTGAAGCAGACAAGAGTTTGGGCGATACGAAGGCCACGCTCGCGATCAGTGCCGAGGCGCGGGAGAAATTTCCCGTCTCAGCGTGGGCCATGCGTGATCAGGCCGAGGCACTCTATGATCTTGACCGCAAGCCCGAAGCCATCGCCCTGGTTCGTAAGGCCGTAGATGAGGATCCTGACCATCTCTGGGGAATTCAGAAGTGGGCGCAGTGGACCTGTGAGAGTCTCACTAAGGCCGACTGCGCTTCGCGCATCGTAGATCTGGGCAAGCAATATCCCTGGAATGAATCGGTCTGGCAGCAAATGATTGACCGCGCAGGCATGTCCGAGTCGCAGGCGTGGCAGGAAGCCAGAACGGTCAATCCGCTGGCGGGCTTTGCCGTGTGGCACCAGGTCTGGATCGTTGAGGAAGGGGACAAACCCGAGGACGTGCTCACTCTTGCACAGTCCCTGCCGGCGCAATTTGAAGCGGCGGCTCCTACAGACCGGGCGCTGTCCATTGGGATATTTCCGGCGATTGCCGCTGATCTGTCGACCAAGCAGCGACTGAGCGATGAGCAGCTTAACGGTGCGTTGAGCGCTATCGACGATTACCTGGCCGCGGGGGGTCACCTTGGACGCGCCATTGATTGGCGCAGTCAGCTGCTATCGGCGCTTGGCCGGCGCAAGGAAGCGGCTGAGGCCTCGCTGGCCGAGGCGACACTGACCGATAGCGAGGATGGCTTCGAGCGGCCGCTGATGGATTTTGCCGATGAACTTGGGCCGCGGGCCTGGATGCTGGTACAGCAAGCACTCGACCGTCATCCGATGAACCCGAAGACGGTCGAGGCGTATGTGCATGCCCACTCTCTCTGGGGCGGTAGCCCCGTTGTCGCGCTGCACGCGCTCGAGGATGCACGCAAGCGGGGAGTCCCCAATGTATCCGGGTGCGACTGCCAGGAAGCCAAGGCCTACGGCCAGTTGGGAGATTCGGTCAAAGAGTACGAACTCATGTACGCCCGTTCGACCTCCATTGGCGGCAGTGATCGCTACGTGTCCTGGTATGACAGCGATCGTGTGGGCATTGCCGCCGGCCATCGGACGCGCATCCGACTGGTAGAGGATCCCAATGGCGCAGCCGTTGATGTGACTTACCCTAACGGCGTCGTGATGCGTCGCGTGGATAATCCGACGCTCGGGAAGGTCGTGCGGGTATCTTCCGGGCCGGCCTTTGTTCAGGCCGACTATGACAAGGATTCGGGCAATCTGCGCCGCATCTCAAGCGGGGCCGGGACGTGGCTGAATATTGAATACAACGATCAGGGGCTGGTCAGACGCGTCTCAGCCAGCAATAGCAAGGTCGTTGAGATTAGCGCGTATAATACGGCGGGCAAGCCGCTGCGCATCGAAGCGCCAGGGATCGGGGCGCTTGATGTCACCTACGACAGTGATAACAACATCAAGTCCGTGCAAGGATCGGGACCGAAGGGTCAGAGCGCCCATAACACTGCGCGGCAGGTGAGTTCACTGTTCGAGGACTTGATCCAGCAGACTCAGCTACTGGATCAGGCCAACCGATCCAGCCAGCCGCCGGAGCTGCCCTTCGTCGATGCGAAACACGAGCAGCTCAAGCAGGTCTATGAAGATTCGAGCGGCGTGGCCGAGCAGCGCGCAGCTCTGACCCTCGCCCGCTACGACGAGGCGAACCTCAATATCAGCATCGGCTATGGCGATGAGGCGCGGCGGGCGCTGGTAAGCGTGATTGAATCCGTAGGCAACCTTGTTGGCAGTCCGGTCAAGTCCGAGCTTGAAGTCCAGGCCATTGATCAATGGATGCGACTCGTTCGGCTCACTAGGCCTGATGGCATTACGGCCGATGATCTTGCGCGCTGGATCAGGTTCCAGAGCCGGCTAGCCACACTCGCCCAAGAGGGCAATGCGCCTGCCAAGGAGGTGCAGGAGCGGATGGCCACGGTACCGCAAACGCTGGATGACCCCTGGTTCAGGAGCACCAAGATCGGCAATCCTGGGTACTGGCGCCGCTACGGGAACGAGGCGCTGATGCCCGATAGTCGCCGCGAAGCGCAAAAGCATGCGGTGCTGGTCAGGCGCAACGGCGATGTGCTGGTCGGAACGGCAGCCGGCTTTACTGTGAGGCACCTCGGCTATTGGACCGCCTACAGCTTTGATAGCCAGCAGGAGCGCTTCACCCGCAACCCGGACGACGGGCCGCTCGATGAGCGTTCGGACGTCCTGTCGCTAGC
>Ga0302320_10015503_pt1 | contig 15649 bp, 11 predicted proteins | sample Bog_T0_3_FD_202130 | JGI IMG/M metagenome (GOLD analysis project Ga0302320, IMG submission 202130) | Peat permafrost microbial communities from Stordalen Mire near Abisko, Sweden - Bog_T0_3 | ecosystem: Environmental > Terrestrial > Soil > Wetlands > Peat | place: Sweden: Abisko, Stordalen Mire... | reverse complement strand
GAACGGGTCTCCGCCCGGCCAGCCGAAAGAGTGCCAGTAGCACACGGCGAAGCGCAGATGGTCTTCCATGCACCGCCCGGCGACGACGCGGTCCTTGTCGTAATAGTGATACGCGAGCGGATTGGCGCTCGCCGGGCCTTCGAACCGAACCGGCTCGGGCAGCCCGAAGAAAGTGGGGACAGGGGCGTTCATTGGCTGATCTCCTTTGCAAAGAAAGCGAGGCGGCGCCAACGGGCGCGGGCTTGGCCTTCAGGCAGGGGCGCATCCCAACGCCTTCTTCCAGCAGCCTTCGCCACAACACGACGAGCGATAAGATGGACTACGCTGCGGCGATCCTTCTCATTGTTTGAGAAAGCGAGGAGTCGCTCGGAGCACGTTACCGCGGTGCGTCACAGAGGACTCAGAACTCCGCGGCGCGACGAAAACGACGACCCTCGAGTTCGCTTTAAAATGCACTGGATTGAAAAGGCGCATCCACAGGAGGCCTCCCAGCTGCGAATGCAAAGGAGGCTGCCAAAGCAGCCTCCTCCTACGCCGTCAGGGATCAATAACCCGGGTTCGCGCGGAACGACGGATCGTTGATGTCGAAGATAAAGGCGCCCGCGTCCCGCTTCTTCATGTAATCGTCGTGGAAGAAGGGAACCAGCTTGTCGACTTTGATATCGCTCTTCGTGAACGGAATGACGGAGACGAAGACGGCCTTCTTATAGGGCTTGCCATCGAAGTACGCCTTGATCTGCTGATGCGCGATGTCCGCCTCGAGCGTCGCGGTCTCATTCACGTCCATCGTGGTGGTGCCGTCTTGCACCCACTTCCACGACTTCTCCTTGCCGTTGCTTGAACCGAGCCAGTACTTGCTCGGATCGAGACCAGCCTCTTGCATTGCCTGCAAGGCGCCGGCCATCATTTCGTCGTTTTCAACGTAGGCGCCGTCGAATCCGTCCGGACCCAGGCTGGTGATCGCATCCTGCATGACCTTCTTGGCCGGATCCGCGAACCATCCGCCCGAACCCCAGAACACGACCTGAAGGTCCTTGCCGCCGGCGCCCTTGACCCCGACGCTCTGGGCGAGGTTGCCGATGTCCTTGCCAGCGTCCTTGTACGCCTTCAGGAAACCATCAGTCTGGCCCGATGCGGTGCCCTGACCAAGCTTGCCCTCGATCATGATCACATGCTTCACATTGTGCTGGATCGCGGATTGGCCGGCGAGCACGCCGATGCTAACCCAGTCGTATCCGGCGAAACCGGCAAGACCCGGCTCGTTCGGCGGATTGTGCGTAAGATGGAACTCGGGAATGCCCGCGGCCTTGGCCAGCTTCAGCGTCTGCGAGGTCGTCTCCGGCGAGTTCTGGACGACCAGAAGCGCGTCGACGCCCTGCGTGACGAAGTTCTCAACCGCCGCGAGCTGCTCCGGCGCAGTCCCCTGTCCGACCACGTCCTGGACGGTCCAACCTTCCCGTTGCGCAAGGGTCTTGAAGACCTCGAAGCCCGCCTTGTAGAAATCGTCGGAGGCGTCCATGTAGTAGCCGATGACCTTCGGTTTTCCTTGGGCAGCCGACGCCTGACCGCCGACCGCAATGGCCAAAGAGCCGAGTGCGATCGCAGTCATTAGTTTGAGCGCTAATCTTCTCTTCATCTCACTTACTCCCTATCATTCTGTCTTTTTGTGCTCGGTCTCGACACTTCACACGAATCTGCCTGCACGCCGCCTAGATCTCATTGACCCCCTTTCTTCGCCGTGGCCTCCACGTTGCGCGCCTTCGCCTGCTCGCGTTTCAGGCCCCAGAAATCGGAGATCTGCGAGGAGACGTCCCCCGCCGACACCGCGATGATGACGACGAGGCCCTTGGCCAGAAACTGAACCTCGGACGGCAAGCGCAGCAGGTTCATCGCGTTGGCGATCGACCCGAGAAACAGCACCCCGATCAACGTTCCGACGATGTTGCCCTTGCCGCCGCTGAGCGCCGTCCCGCCGATGACGACCATGGCGATCGTGTCGATCTCCAGGCCCTGCCCGAGCGTGATGATTCCGGTGTTGATGCGCGCGAGAAGCATCGTCGCGCCGATCCCGACCAGCAGGCCCTGGATCATGTAGACGGAGAGACGCATATTCCTGACGTCGATCCCGGCGAGGAACGCGGCGCGGGGACTGGTGCCGACAGCATAGATCCGCCTCCCGTACTTCGTGTAAGTCAGCAGCAGTCCCGCGATCAACGCGATCACGAAAAACACCAGAACGTAAGGCGGCACCCGGAGGATAAGACCCGTGACCGGGTCTCTCGCCCCTTCGACAAGGTTCGTCGTCAGAAAGTTGAGCTCTCCCTTCATCACAACCTCGCGCGAATTGGAGAGCAGCAACGCGATCCCTTGGAACGAGATCATTCCGCCGAGCGTGATGATGAACGGCTCGATGCGGGTTCTCGAGATGATGAACCCCATGATCGTCTCGAGCGCGATCGCCGACACGACGCCGAGGAGGATCGACGGCCCCACGCCGAGATGCCACTGCGAGATCCCCATCGCGACGATGATCGACACCAGCGAGGCGAGCATGCCGACCGAGAGATCTATGCCGCCTGATATCATCACCATGGTCATGCTGACCGCGACGATGCCCGGCACAGCGACCTGCTGAAGGATGTTCACGATATTGACCGGACTGATGAACGTCGGGAACCGTGACCCGCCCGTCGTGATCAACTGAACGATTACGACGATCGCGACGAAACTGGCGAAGATCGAGAGCACAGTCAGGTTTTCGTATCGCTTGAACAGCGACTCCTTGACCTGCACGCTCGAGCTCGGGACGTCCGGCTTGCTCACTCTGATCCCCTATTGAAAGGCCGAGGATTTCTGCAGTCCTATCGAAAGGCTGAGGATGTTCTCTTCGGTAAGCTCCTCGCCGCTCAGTTCGCCGGCGATCTCGCCCTGCTTGAAGACGATCACGCGATCGCTCATCGAAATCACCTCCGGCATATCGGAGGAGACCATGAGGATCGCCTTGTCCTCTTTCAGCAGGTCGACCATCACCTTGTAGATTTCCTGCTTGGAACCGACGTCGATCCCGTGCGACGGCTCGTCGAAGATGAAGATCTCGCCCCCGGTGTTGAACCACTTGCCCAGCACAACCTTTTGCTGGTTGCCGCCGGAGAGATTGACCACCCGCGTCTGCGCGCTCGGGGCCTTGATGTTCAGCAACTTGATGTACTTTTCGCCCGTGACCGCTTCGTCCGACGGTCGCGTGATGAACTGGCGCGTGTTCACCATGTTCGCGACGGCGACGTTCTCGGCGATCGTCTTCGGCAGAAACAGTCCGGTGTTCTGACGATCCTCGGTGATGAAGCACATCTTGTTCCGGATCGCGCTCTTCGGGCTCGCGTGCTCGACCGGCCTGCCGTTGATCGCGATCTCGCCGTGCACGAGCGCGGCGCTGCCAAAGAGCAACTCCATGAGTTCCGATCGTCCCGACCCAACCATGCCGGCAAACCCGAGCACTTCGCCGCGATGGAGTTCGAACGAAACATCTTGCACGCCGTTGCCACTGACGTTCCTGACTTCCAGGACAACCTCGCCGCGCTTGACGCGCTCGCGCTTGTAGAAGGTCGACGGGTCTCGACCGACCATGTCTTTGATCAGCGTCGTCTTGGTGAGTTCCGCGATCGGGTACATGCTGACTTGGCGGCCGTCGCGCAGGACCGTCGCGCGATCGCCGATCGCAAAGACCTCTTCGAGGTGATGCGATATGTAGATGACCCCGATGCCGTCTTCCTTGACCGTCTTGACGATATTCAGGACCGTTTCGATCTCCTGCGACGAGAACGACGCCGTCGGCTCGTCGAGAATGATGACGTTGCTCTTGGACACGAGCGCCTTTGCGATCTCCACGGTTTTCTGCTGACCGCTCGTCAGAGCGCTCATTCGGATGTCCGGCGAAAGGTCGCTCTTCAGATACCTCAGGACATTCTCGGTCTGGCGCCGCATCTCCTTGCGCTGCATCACGCCCATTCGCGTCAGTTCGGAACCGGCAAAGATGTTTTCGGTGATGCTCAGATCGTTGAAGACGATGTGCTCCTGATAGATCGTATGGATTCCCATCCTCAGCGCCGCATGCGGCGTCAGCGACACCTCGTTGCCGTTGAAGAAGATCTGGCCGCCGTCGTCCGGCCGAAACGCACCCGATAGGATCTTGATCAGAGTCGACTTCCCGGCGCCGTTTTCGCCGCAGAGGCAATGGACCTCGCCGCGCTTCAGATCGAACGAGATGTCCTGCAGCGCCCTTACGCCGGGAAACGTTTTCGAAATGTGCGACAAGCGCAGAATCTCGTCCATGCCTCTACTCGCTCAGACGGACGACGACTCGGCGCCGTGCGTCACCGCTTCGAGAAGTCGGGCACATTTACGATCTCTCCACCCTTGAGCGCTGACTGATGGGCGCAGATCCCCACAGCGGTCCAGTTCGCCGACTGCTCGACATTGGGGAACGGGTCACGGTCCTCGAGCAGCGCCGACACGAATTCATTGACGAGATGCGGATGCGACCCGCCGTGTCCGCCGCCTTGAATAAACGAGAGATGGTCTTCGTCGACGATCCCCTTCGTGAACTTTCGGATCGGCTCGGGCAGGCGGAGAGCGTAATCCGGCACTTCGACGCGTTCGGCGATCTCCGACTCCGGCCTCTTCGCCGTGTGGAGCACCGGATTCTCGCCGGTGATAAGTTGCCATTCGAACGACTTCTTCGATCCGTAGACGTCGACGCTCTCGCGATACTGTCGTGCGGTGTCCCAAAGGAAGCGCCAAATGTGGGCTGCGAGATCCGAGTCCTTGATTCTGATGTGACACGACTCGACCGCGAACTTCGAACCGGATCGACGGGCGCACTCGTCGTTGATCGTCCCAGAACCGAAGCAGCTGACATACTCCGCCATGCCGTTGACCATGGCCATGAGCGGACTCACGACATGGGTCGCATAGTGCATCGGCGCCATGTCTTTCCAGTAGTCGGGCCAACCTTCCATGTCCTGCGGATGCGACGCCGCCAGGTACTGAATTTTGCCGAGCTCGCCGGTGTCGTAGAGCTCCTTGATGAACAGGTATTCGCGGCTGTACACGACGGTTTCGGCCATCATGTATTTCAGGCCGGTTTTCCGCACCAGTCCGACGATCTCCATCGCTTCGTCGAGGGTCGTCGCCATCGGCACGGTGCACATGACGTGCTTGCCGGCCTTCAGCGCCGCGATCGTCTGCGGAGCATGATCAGGGATCGGGCTGTTGATGTGGACGAAGTCCACATTCGGATCGGCCAACACGTCTCGAAAATCGGTGTAGCGCGCAGCGATCCCAAACCGATCGCCAACTTCGTCCAATCTGCTCTTCGTTCGCTGGCAGATTGCTGCGACGTCCGCTTTCGGATGCGCCTGATAGATCGGGATGAACTCCGAACCGAAACCAAGTCCGACGAGTCCGACTCGCGCCTTCTCCATGATGTTTCCTCGATTTGGCTCTGGAGCGAGTATCGGAGCGTTCATTGAACTTGAACATGAGCAATCACGCGAGATTATTGAGATTTTTCCCCGCGATCGGGCGCCTTGGCGGACCTCTTCGCCGATGGCGATCTTGATTCCGTCGCACATAGCGCGTGAAGAATCGATGCGCGCGCGGTCCGGACTTTCGACGTCGAAGCCCAATTGATTCAGCTTGGCGATCTCGGCGCGCGAGCGCTCGCGTCAGCGACGGCGGCGAGCTTCGAGATGATCGCGATCGAGCGGAGCAGGCTCTCGCCGGTTCGCCGGCGCGACGACGTTCAACATCGCGGCGACCGAGGCCGCAAACAATATGTCTGAAGAGTGAGCGGACCTTCTGATCGACGAACCGTCTAGTCGACGGTTCGTCAATCCGGGATCTTCAGAAAAGAGCGCCCCCGCACCTGGTCCCGATATTCCCTCGGGGTCAGGCCGGTCTCCTTCTTGAAGAACACGCTCAGGTACTCGGGGTGCTCGATGCCGAGCGCGTCGCTGATCTCCGAGAGAGACATATCCGTTTCCAGAAGGAGTTCCCGGACGGCGTGGGTCCTTACGCGCAAAATCTCTTGATGGGGAGTGCGATTCAGCGCGCGTCGGAATCGGGCCTCGAGAACGCGCCGGGAAAGAGGAACGATGCGCAGGACATCCTCGACGCCGATATTCTCGTGGGCTTTCTGCCGAATGAAGGCGATCGCTTTGGCGACCTGAGGATCGCTGACGGTCAGGACGTCGGTCGAAACGCGCTTGCGCACGCCCAGGGGTTCGATGGGATACTTGCGCCCTGCGAGCTTCTCCCGACCCATCATGCGATCCAGAATCTCGGCCGCATAGGCGCCAGTTCTGACTGTGTTGGGAATGACGCTCGACATGCTGGGTGTCGCGAGCTCGCAGAGAAGTTCGTCGTTGTCCACGCCAATGACGGCGATGTCTTCGGGGACCTTGAAATCGAAATAGCGGCAGATCTCCAGCAACTGCTGCCCGCAGGCGTCATAACAGGCGAAGATGCCCACGGGCTTCGGGAGGCTCTGAAGCCAGTCGCGAATCGCATCGCGCTGCGTCCACCACTGCACCCGCGGTTCCTTCCGCACCGGAAGGTTGAACACCCTCGATCTTATGATGTCGTGGCGCCCCAGGATTCGCTCGAAGCTCTGTTGCCGCCAAACCGACCAGTTGTAAAACGGATCGCCGAAAAACGCGAAGTTGTGCAGGCCGCAGTCTCGAAGGTGATCGAGCGCGAGGTGCGTGATCGCCTCGTCGTCGGTCTCGACCCAGGGGATGCCCTCGATCAGGCGTGCGGCGCTCACGTCGACCGTGGGCACGTTCATGTTCGTGATGATTTGCGCCATGCGATCGGTTTCGATCCGCGCGATGGCCCCGTCGAACTTCCAGTCGCACGCGAATGACTGGTCGAACTCATGTCGACCGTGCTCGGTAAGGAACAGGGTCCAGCCGTGGCGGGTTCGGGCGTACTCATGAATCCCACGCAGAACACCCCTGGCGTAGCTGTTGGAAGTCTCGACGATAACCGCGACGTTCCGCTCGTCTACCATTGACGGCCCCCCGGAGGGTGGCCTGGACTCAGTGCTTGCAGATCAGACGGCATGCGAGCAGGCGCGCCACGGTCGATGACCGGATCGGCCGAGACTTTGAGAACATCCAACGCATTGAGCGGATGTTTGGAGGGGATCTCCGGGACTCGCCGCGCCAACGTCTCGACGGCGCAGAGCATGCGGACCTCCCTCCCGTAATGGGTCCGGTCCCCGATGAAAGCGCAGGGCCGGACGTGTTTCGACAGCTTTTCGCGCAGGTGGCCGAACGATCCGTCTGCTCCAACCCCGGCGTCTAACCAACCAGGGGTTGAGCGGCGGATTAAGACTGGCGCATGAGCGTCCGCAACGCAATGGAAGACAAGCGGAGATGGTCGGGGGCGCACAAATAACGTTGGCGCGATGTGCCGCTTCTTCTTACCGTCGCTATTTCTTAGCGTCGCTGTGGCGCCTTGCGCCGCGTCGATCGACTCTGGCCAAGCGCCACCCAGGGAAGTTCGGTTCGAGCCCGATATTGTCGACGCGGAGGCGGCTACGTAGTAAGCTACAGATCTTCCCTTCTCGCGTCAGTCTGAAGTCCGAAGCTGCGTTCCGCAGCCGCGTGTTCTCGATCTCAAGCGTTTCAGCCGACGAACCTTGTCGGTTTTCGTTACCCCACGCACCGCCCGCCAGCCGGAGAACGTCGTCCATGTCCCGACAACGCGCCGGGCGTCAACCGAGCAACTCGCGCAAGAACCGCGCTCCCTGCTTTGCCAACTCGTCCTGCGACGGCGCAAGCGGTCGCCAGATCGATGCCGCTTTCGCGATCTCCACCGTACCGGGGGTGAAGGACTCGATGACCGCCGCGCCGTCGTACTCGACCTCGCGCAGCGCGTCGCGAATTCCGATCCAGTCCTGGTGACCGGTGCCGGGAATGCCGCGGTCGTTCTCGCAGGCGTGGAAATGGCAGAGCATGCCTTTGCCGAGCCCGCGGATCGTATCCGGGAGGCTCTTCTCTTCGATGTTCCCGTGGAACGTGTCGAAGTGAATCTTGTAGGCTGGACTGCCGACGTCCCGCACGAGTCTTACCGCCTGCTCCGCCAGGTTGATCATGTCGGTCTCGAAACGGTTCAGGGGCTCGATGCCAATGGTGACGCCGGCGTCGGATGCCGCCTGGCCGACTGCACGCAGGTTGTCGACGCACCACCCCCATTCCCGCTTCTTCTGCTCATCGGCAACTAAACGGGTCTTGCCGACCGCGGAGTAGACCGGTCCCGCGAATAAGCTTGCGCCCACTTGCTCAGCGAACCGAATGCTCTCCCGGATGTAGTCGGCGCCGTTCTTCCGGATCGCCGGATCCTCACTGGAGATGTCGCGCGTCGGCCCGAAAGCTCCGCAGACGGTCACCGACAGGCCGTTCTCCTCCGTCATCTTCCTCAAGAGTTTGACGTCGATGATCGAGGCGTCCTCGAGCGCGACCTCCAGAATGTCGAACCCCATCTGTTTCACTTTGGAGATGAGATGAAAATCCTTCGTGCTGAACGGCGACGTCCATACCCACGTGTTGACGCCGATCTTCATCGTTCCCTCCCAAATCGCGGAACCCCGGCGGTTGCGCGTCGGATTCGACGGCTCATTCCGGACTTGCCAGTTTCAATCCGCCGGGTCGCGCCGTAAATGAGCATTCGCGCTAGAAATATGAGATATCTGACCACCGAATCCGCGTATTGCGGAGCTGGCGCCGCCGCCGTTTCCCGCGGAACGCCCAGTTGGAGATTTCCCATTCAGACGTTCCTGATGATCAGGATCTTCGTCATGGCCTGCCCGCCGATGACTCACGGCTCAAGGCTCCCGAAGCACCGCGGAACGAACCTGTCGTCTGGGTCGGTTGGCGAAACGTCAACTTGGTGGTCGCATCGGGCACATCGAAGCGCTGCCGCGCCTTGGGCGCGAACCGGCTAGACCAGTTCGCGCGAATTATATTTCTATTTCAATCACATAAGTGTTCGCAGTTTTATCCTGAGTGGCACGCCATTTTCCGCACAATTTCCGGTGTACGGAAGCGCACTGCCGTGAACCGCCGTGCAACCGGGAAACGTATTCACGGGCTGCACGAGCAGATTTGAGAAGAGCGCGCCCGCCTCGGTTACCTGGTGGTTACAAGTTCAAACGGAATCCATTTTCGGGCTGTAAATCGGCGTCGCCGCCTGACCCAGCTGCTATTTATGTTTTCAAGCGGTTAGGACGCCGATCGGCGTTCAGACTCGCCGCCGAATCACAACGACTCGCCCCAACTGATCGTGAAACGGCTCGACGCGTTGACCTACGATCGTTTCAGCCGCCGAATACCGACCACCCAGTTGCCTTGGCGAGCCGCTCGAGCGCTAGCGTGCCGAGCAGTGAATTCCCGTGTCGATTGAGCCCCGGCGACCAGACAGCGATCGATGCTCGTCCGGGCGCGATCGCCAAAATTCCGCCGCCGACACCGCTCTTGGCGGGGATGCCGACGCGAAATGCGAAGTCGCCTGAGCCGTCATAATGTCCGCAGGTCAGCATAAGCGCGTTGATGCGCCGCGCCCGTTCGCCGGATACAATTGGACGACTCGTCCCATGGTGAAGTCCCCCGCGCGCGAGAAACGCGCCCGCCTTCGCGAGTTGACGGCAACTCATCGCGATGGCGCACTGGTGAAAATAGGTTCCGAGCGTCAAGTCGACGGGATTCTCGAGATTGCCGCAGGACTTCAAATAGGCGGCGAGAGCCACGTTGCGAAATCCGGTCTCCGTCTCCGATTTCGCTACGGCCTTGTCGACAAATATGGCCTCGTCGTCCGCCAGTGAACGAATGAAGCGAACGGTCGCGCCGATCGCCTCACGCGGCTGCGCGTTGGCCAGCAAGATGTCCGTGACGACAATCGCACCCGCATTGATAAACGGATTGCGCGGCACGCCCTGCTTGTCAAACGGCGTCCAAAGTTGACCCTCGATCGGCGTCCAAAATTGGGTCTGACTCACTTTTGATGAAGTTGGGGCGCCGATTTGGCCTGGTTTCAAAAAGGAATCAGCGCCATGCAATCTCTTCGCGCCTCAGAGTTGCTCCCGCCTGGGTTTTCGGCGGTTGATGCGTTGAGCGACGGTAACAGCACCGTCATTGCGATACGCGCGACGGGCGCGAACAGCCCGTGCCCGTCTTGCGGAGCGATTTCTGATCGGGTTCACAGCCGGTATCCTCGTCGCTTGGCGGACTTGCCGATCGCAGGACTGCGCGTCGTGCTGGTGCTCCATGCCCGGCGCTTCCGCTGTGACGCGGTTCGATGCGCGCGCCGCATCTTTACGGAACGCTTCGACGACAACATTCTCAAGCCTTGGTCGCGGCGCACCGCGCGGCTCGATCAGATCGTCCATTGCCTCGCGCTCGCGCTGGGGGGCCGACCGGCGGCGAGCTTTGCGCGCCGCTTGAGCATGCCCGTCAGCAACGACACTCTGTTGCGCGTGGTGCGCCGGCGCGGCAGCCCCAAATTCGCGCCTCCGGCGATCATCGGGATCGACGACTGGGCCTGGCGCCGCAACCAACGCTACGGAACGCTGATCTGCGATCTCGAACGCCGAAAGACGATCGCGTTGCTGCCGGATCGAGAACCGGCGACCGCCGAGGCATGGTTGACCGGCCAGCCGCAGATCGCCGTCGTGGCTCGGGATCGAGGCGGCGGCTACGCGCTGGCGACGCAAAAGGCGCTCCCTAACGCGGTGCAGGTTGCCGATCGCTGGCATCTGATGGAGAACGCAAGCCACGCTTTCCTCGACGCCGTGCGCCAATCGATGCGCCAAATTCGGACCGCGATCGGCGCCGCCACGATCAATCCGGCCCTGCTCACCGCGGCCGAGAAGCTGCAATATGAGGGCTATCTGCGCCGCGAGGAAGCCAACGCCGCCATCCTCGCGATGGCCAAGGAGGGCGCGACGATCAGGGAGATCGCGCGCCGCACCGGTTGCAGTCGCGGCCTCACTCGAAAGGTGCTTCGAGGTCAGAGGTCGGACATCTTCCGCGTTCGTGGCAGTTCGCTCGAAGCCTACCTTCCCTGGCTGGACGAACAATGGGCGGCGGGGCGTCGCAACGGCTCCGAGCTGTGGCGCTCGCTGAGGCGGCAGGGGTTTCGCGGATGCCTTCGCGTCGTCACTGAGTGGAGCGGACGGCGCCGGCGATCGGAAAAGATGGATGCGAGCGCGATAAGCCGCGCGCCGTCCGCCCGAACCATCGCCCGGTTGATGACGATCGGGCGCGACCGGCTCTCCAAGGCCGAGACTGTAACCGTCGCCGCGATCGAGAGCGGCGTCGAGCTTCTAGTCGAGGCGCGCGAGATCGTGGCGGATTTCCAAGCCATGATCCGAAGAAAGGCGCTGGCGGAACTCGATCCGTGGATCGAGCGCGCCAAGACGAGTCTCGTCGCGGCATTCGCGAACGGCGTCACGAAGGACAAAGCCGCGGTGAGCGCCGCGATCTCGTCGGGTTGGTCAAACGGCCAAGCCGAAGGCCAGATCTGCAAGCTCAAGCTCGTCAAGCGCCAGATGTATGGGCGAGGAAAACTCGATCTGCTGCAAGCGCGCGTCATCGGCGTCGCGTGACCCGGTCGTCATCAAAAGTGCGTCAGACCCAAAATTGCACGCCGAAACACATATAATAGGCCGCTTTCTCCTCGTTCGGGAGAAAAGCGCCTTAGAATCAATAGACTACTGCGGACTCCCTCTCCGTCATGCGGTCGTTTCAAAACCGCTTGGAAGAAATGGCAAGAGGCCACGCCCGGCGGGGTCCGCCAAGATGACGCGCTTCGCGGGCATGCGACATTATTTGCGAGTTCATGAGCCGCGGCGAAGAACCGTGATCAACAGTCCTGTCTTCGACGGTGCGACGCGCAATCCGGTGCGGCAGGCCGGGCGCGATGCGCTGATCGCCTTCATGGCCTCGATCGCCCAAGCGCAAGCGGAGACGACGAAAGAGGTTCTCTGAGCGGCATGGCCCCCATGCCAAGGCCAACGAGCCCCATGCCTATCGCGGGCGGAAGCCACGCTTCACGCGCGACCAGGTGGACGTGGTTCGCGTGATGCTGACCAATGGCGCGGCAATCAGCGCAACGGCCGGCGCTAGCCGGATTTCGCGTCAGCCCGTCTAACGCGTCAATGGCGGGCGGAGACAGAACGGTGGCGGGACATTCGACGTTTGCAGCCGACAATCTCATTCAATTAATGAATCGGCGCTACAATCCACTCCCGATCAATGTGGTCAACACTGATTGGGGTTTTGATACCGATGAGCGCTGAATATTGGCACCGAAGCGAAGGTCCACTCCTTTGGCAGGATTGGCCAGAAGACAGAACCGGGAAGCACCTATTTGTCCTCGACGCTTTGAACCGCATTGGACGGTTTCACGATGGTGAATACTGGGAGAGGCAGCCTGGCTACTTCTGCGACTGCGGACGCTGCCAACTGCCGGCGGACATCAGCAAGGCCGACCGTACGGCGAGGGAAATCGCGCACAAGATCCTTTATTACGGACGCGTTCAGTATAAGCCAGATTTCAGGATCGCGACGAAAGCACCTGCCGGGGGGCTTGGTCCGTCCGGAATTGGCCAATACGAATTCTCTCCCGATGATTGGCGCGAAGCGGTGAGCTTGAGTGCACGCCTGCAGGACATTTTCGAGTTCGATTTCCTATTTTCGCCGTTCAAGAGCGCCGCCCAATTCATCATCAACGCGGCGGTGAAGGGGGACCTTCACACGTTCGGGTCGCCGTTCGGCGCCGGCGAGTTCAAGGCGATCCCGACCAAACGTTGGAACAATTCGTTCGAAGACCTCAAAGCGCGTTTTGCGTTTGGACGCTTCACCCCCGAAAAGTTCCTTGTCGACGCGGATCCGCGTGGCACACATGTGATTTTCGTCAATGCGAACGAGGTGGAGCGCCTTCTGAAGCCGAAGACTCCACTCAAAGGATCCATCAAGGCGGAGACGGACGTCACCAATTGGCTGGTCGCCCAGCGGCAGACCGGCGATCAAAGAGCGACGAGAGCGGTATATGAGGAATACGCTGTAGAGAGATTTGGCGTCACTCCGTGGCAATTCAAGAAATGCTGGAGTAAGGCCCGTAGCCTGGAGCCACAGCCAAAAGGGATTTGGGGAAAGACCGGAACGCGAACCGCCTCAGAAGAGATCAAATAGTTTGGCCATGGTCGCCGAGACCAAGCTCGCGCGATAGCTGGCTGCGGGTCGACGCAGTCCGCGTACGATAGCATTGCCGACGCGAAACTTTCCCGCCGAGGCAGCGGAAGCGGACGACACAGGGGTACAATTGGCCCAATCGTGACGCCCATTGCGCGATCGCTTCGATACGGACATTCGATTGTCGTTCGAACGCCATTCGCCGCCATTCAATTGTCTCGAGGGTGACGACGAACGAATGATCGCGACTTCGTCCTGATGGAGCCGCGCGACCGGCGGCGACCCGTCGAACCCAAGCGCACGCTCGCAGGCTCTAAAGCTCAGGCAATAGTGCAGATTCCGCCGGCCGTGCTTCGGTCGCGTCATCCGAAGACGAGGGCGGCGGGCGTCTCTGAGAGCGGCTGCAACGTTGGGATCTGAGCCGTTCGTTTCTCATTCGAATGGCCAACTTCGCCAAACCCTCTCGCTTCGAATGAATGTTTCCGCTTTCGTTTTCCGCAGGCGCTCAGGGCGCCACCGAGGACGGACGCTGTGACTTCGCGAACTGACATCATCAACCTCGAACCGCTGGCCTATTCGCTCGAGGATGTCCTGATCGTCATCCCAACCTCGCATTCGCAATTGGGAATCTGGTTAGCGAGCGGCGAGTTGCGTTCGGTCAAGGCCGGCCGGCGGACGTGGGTGTTGCGCGTCGACCTAATCGACTTTCTGTCGCGATTGCCGGCCCGCGAAACCGCAAACCCGTCCGAGCTAACCACGCCGGAGTCCGCCTTGGCGTCGTCGACGACGGCGCCTGAAGCGACGGTCGAAAAGCGGGCGCCAATGATGACGCGGCGCATTCCGCCAAGCACGCACATTCAATCACCGCCAGCAAGGAGGCCGCTCCGCAAACGATAGGCAATCCCAATGGGGATTGCCGTTGGTTGACGGCGGTCATCCGCTCCCTTGAGCAAGTGAAAGGAACACGGCGATCACAGAGACAACGGACACCATCTGTGTGGTTAGGGACAATCCACGGGGCAAAGACAGTCGTCCCCGACAAGACGAAAACGTACCCAAAAACAAAACTTTCGACCCTCGTAGCCGGTCGATCCGGAACCCTTAGCAAACGAACAACGCGGTCACCGATCAAAACTCTTGACTGAAAGAAACCCCGAAACAGACGATGAAGAAAATCAGCCCACAACAAAATCAATTGTCGACCGACACGCTCAAGGTGACGGTCTCGGTTTACGCCCTGCGCCGCGTCGCGAAGGGGCTGGCCGGATTGCCGACCCATGCGGGCAGGGGCGGCAAGATCGGCTTAGCCGTGATCGCTCGTGAGATCGGCGCCCAGAGCGTTTCGACGCTGCTCCCCATTCGCCAACACCTCGACGCACTCGCGCGGGTGTACCGAGTTGAGGACCCTGGCGCGGCGGTTCGGGCCCGCGCCGTCGACGTTCTCCAAAAGCATTACGGCGCCCAGCCATTGCCGGGCCGCAGAGATCGCCCGCACTTGTCGCGCATCGCGAGCGAAACCGGCATCCATCGTTATCAACTCAACTCAACCGAATTCCGCGCCGCCATCGCCGCCTTGGTCGCCGCCAATGGCCTGGCGCAATTCGTTCCCGACGCGAAGAGCGAGATGGCGGCGCTCCAGGCGTTTGATCGTCGGCTTCGCTGTGCCGGCGCCGAGCTGCCACGCCGCAAGAATGGACAGATCGCACTTGCGGCGATCTCCAAGGCGACCGGCGTGCCGACGCCGCGCTTGAAGCAGGGCGCGGTCGCCGCTGAGCTGGCGCGCCTAACCAACAATGATGACCTCCCAATACGCGGCAGACGGTCACCCACTCCGGACGAACCGGCGAACAACGTCACCAACGAAATCTCACCCCGAGCGAACGCTCGCTAACACGATGGAGTGTCCACATGTATGATCCCCCGCGCGATTTCAGCGACGAGCATGCCGATCGTCGCGACGGCGACCGTCCCCGCCGACGCGCAGCGCCGTCGAAACTGCGCTTCAAGCTCGAGGCTCTGATCCGCGACTTCGCCTGGACAGGCGTCAGCTTGCCGGCGCTCTCCGTCGCAGTCGCGACACCCGATGGTGCGGAGGACGATGACGAACTTTTCCGGCGCATCGATCTGCTGACGATCGCCGCGGGGCTGCACCCTGAGCGGGGAGACGACCTGACGACCGAGCCGGCCCGATCGATCCTCATCGCCGGCGCCCGCAAGGTCGGCGTCCGATCATGGCGCCGACCTGCGCCCACCTTTCAGGACCTCCGCAAGGTCGTTGCTGTCCAGCTTGCCACGGAGCCGAACGACGACGCGTCGCCAGAGGCAAGCGTCGAGGCGAAGGCGGCGCTCGCCGCCCTCGACGCCGCCCTTATGGCGCTCGTCTTGCCGGACACGAC
>Ga0302320_10015499_pt1 | contig 15652 bp, 13 predicted proteins | sample Bog_T0_3_FD_202130 | JGI IMG/M metagenome (GOLD analysis project Ga0302320, IMG submission 202130) | Peat permafrost microbial communities from Stordalen Mire near Abisko, Sweden - Bog_T0_3 | ecosystem: Environmental > Terrestrial > Soil > Wetlands > Peat | place: Sweden: Abisko, Stordalen Mire... | reverse complement strand
GGGATCTTTCTTTCCGCTCAAATAGTCCGCCACAGTGTTGTAAGCGACTTCCGCTTCTGTAGCCAACTTAGAATAGAGATTATGAACCTGCCCTCTCGGCGTGTCGATTCAGTCCCCGAAGTTTTCCACAGCCCCAATGTTCACTCGTCACATCTTTCTTTCCGCCCGTGCGCTAAACTTTTACAAAGTATCCCTGTAGAGCGCGCATCGCGCCGGGGCACCGGCTCTTTGAAAATCCAAAATTTAGCCTTTGCCGCGCGATTTCCCGCCTTTAAGTCCTTTGCTTTGAAGATTTTGCGCCTAAGTTCTTTAGATTCAAGATTTTAGTCAGATCTCGCGCAGATCGAATCCAGTAACTCCTTTTTTTTCATTATTTTACGAGTCTCGATCTAAAATTTTTTAATCTGGATCTGACCTCCGATCCGCGTTGCCGTCCGGACCGATCCTCGCTTCATAGACTGCATACTGATGCGTCCCGCCAACTTTTTTTAGCGCCGCATTTTCGCTAAATGTTCGCTCCAGCAGTGGATTGTGATAGAGCACATACACCGCCCGCGGATTCTCCCGCAGGTTCCGCTCCAGGTTCGCGATCACGCGCCTCAACCCCGCCTCCGGAAACGGATTGAAGAGATACACCACCAGCGGCTCTGTGGGAAACGCGAACTCCGTCGCATCCCCGCAGATCGACTCCAGAGCCCAGCACTTCTGCGATTCGCTGCGATACCTCGTCAGATTTTCTTGCGCCGCCCGATGCAGCGCCGGCAAAAGCTCCACGCCCACGATGCGCCGAAACGGATAGTCCGAAGCCATCAGCAGCGTACGTCCTTTGCCCGACCCCAAGTCGATGAAGACGAACTCATGAAAGTCCGCGTCACTTTGCCCGCGCACGGCCTCGATCATCTCGTGAAACAGAGCGGCATCGGTCGGCTGATACGGCGAGTGGAAAACTCCCAGAAGCCGGTCGCGCCAGCCCACCGCCGCGCTGGTCGTGTTGACCCGATGCTCCCAGTCATAGTCAGCGTCGCCAAACCGCTGCCGCCGCCGCTCCGGAGTCGACTCGCGTGCGAACTCCCACACCGCGGCCAGCAGTTGCCGCGTGGCCGCGAAGCGGCCGGCGCGCGCCGCTATGTCATTCCACCATTGCAATGCAGATCGCCAAACGCTGATTTGCGGCTGCGAGGAAGGCTCGTGCATTCTTCGTCATCATAAGCGATGACGAGACGCGACCTCACCAATGGTTTCGGGAAGGGCACGAGTTCACTCCTGCCGCCTCCAACGGTTTCGGGAAGGGCACGAGTTCACTCGTGCCGCCTCCAATGGTTTCGGGAAGGGCACGAGTTCACTCGTGCCGCCTCGGTCCAAAAAATTCGCGGGCTTCAGCCCCTGAGGGAGTCAGCAATGCCCGTCTTCGCACCATTATGAGATGGCTTCTAGATCGGTGCGATGCGAGAGGAACAACGACTACGGCAGCGCGTGGAACTTCGGCGCCGGCTTATATCCCGGAGGCAAGCCCTTCGTAGCGAAAGGAAAATCATCCGGCACGCGCACTTCAACTCGCCCTTCAGCGGTCAATTTGTAAGGATGTCCATCGGGATCCGCAGGAACCCCCGCCAAACCTTCTGCAGCCACAAGCTCCGCCATGCTCGCCGGCAAGCGTCCAGTGCGCTCTCCGAAGCGGGTCACTGCTTCCTGCAGATGCTGAACGTCTTCATCCACGCGCAGCGCCCGCAGATGTTCCACCGCATTCTGCTTGATCTGCTGGTCTTGCGTGGTCTGGTAAGTCGCCGACCACAACATGCGCGCCGTGTCATATTCGCCGGCATGTTGCGCCATCTGCGCCGCCAGAATCTTCAGAAACGGATGCGCATCGGGAACGTGCGATCCGCGCTCGAAAGTTTCGGCCGCATTTTTGTAGTCGTGCAGCTCCATGTAATACACGAAGCCCAAGTCGTAATAAAGATGCCAGTTGTCGGGATTGTTCTGGATGCCATACTGCATCAGCTCGATGGCGCGATCCGGTTCGCCCGCCCCGTGCGGCGGCGCAGGCGCCAGAAAGCTGCTACCAAACTCGTAAGCCACCACCAGATGCGGATCCAGATGAGTCGTGATCTCAAGCAGCGGTGCCAGCAGGTTATAACTGGCGGCAAAGTAGTGGTGCCGGTAGCCAAAGTATTGCACGGCGCGAGTCCAGTAAATGCAGGCCATCAGCCCGTCATAGCCCAGGCTGGCGCGCTTGATCACCTTCGGCGAACTCAGAAACAGCACCTCGTCCAGCGTGGCTTGCGGGCGCATCTGGTCGGTGCGATGCAGCACAAACGAACTCGCAGCCAGCGACGCAATCAGCAACGCGCTCGCCACCACCGTAGTTTTCTGCCGCGGTTTCATGTTGAGTATCTAAGTTCAACTCTCCGATTCGGATTCCAGTACCCAGTACCGAGTACCCAGTGCCGCCGGGTCCCATGACAGTGCCTTTGTTCTGGCTCCTGAGTACTGGGCACTGGTTACTGCGTTCACTTCAAATCCCGCCGCTCGAAAATCAGCACCGCTCCGCTCAGCGCCATCGTGGCGTAGAACAAGGCGTAGAGCGTGTTTTGCAGGATGAGTTGTCCCGCGACCGGTTGCTCGTGCGCGATCGAGGTAATCACGTTGAATGCCGAAAAGTTTGGCACCAGATAGGCCGCGCCCGTAACCAGCCAGTGCGAAACGCCAGTCGCCATGCCCGCGAAATTGCGCAGATCTTCGGCAAAGCTCCCGATCACGAACAGCGAGAAGGCGAACACGGCTGATAACAAAGGCGAAGAGAACGACGAGAACAGCAGCGCCAGCGAGCAGATGATCAGGAACTCGAGCACGATGAAATAAAGCGCGATCAGAATCAGCGCGTCAGCGCTCACGAACTTGTGCGACACATAGAACAACGCGGCGAACACCCCGATCGCCATGAAGAAAGTGTTGACCACCAGCGTGCCGGCCAATCCAAAGAACTTGCCGACAATGAACTCCCAGCGGCGCACCGGCCGCGAAAGCACGGTGTAAAGCGTGCGCTTTTCGATTTCCTTCGAGACCAGGCCGATGCCGATGAAGATGGCGATGACCACGCCGAACAGAGAAACCGCCGTGAGCCCGAGATTGATGACAACCAGCTTCTCGATCTCAATCGAAATCTGCCCCACCAGAATGGCCGCGCCCGAGAGCAGCAGAACGAAAGCGATCAGGTTGTAGAGCACACGGTCCCGCACCGCTTCGCGGAAGGTGTTGGAGGCAATGTAGCCGATGCGGGTTCTCATATTGTCCCCCCAGCCGTGGTTTCGGCGCGCCGCAATTTCTCGACAAAGTACGCTTCCAGCGAGGTGCGGACCGGCGTGATCGCGATCAGGCGCTGGCGCTCGCGGCGCAGCGCGTCGATCATCGCGTCCTGCTGAGCTTCGTTGATAAGGGCGCGCACTCGGTCTCCCGTCACGTGGCATTCCGCGCCCAGAGCCTTGATCGAGGCCGGGACCTGCGTGCCTTGCCAGATCACCTCCACCTTGCCCTGCACGCTGGAGGTCAGGTCTTCTACTGCGCCCACGCCGCGCAGTTCCCCCTTATGAATGATGGCAACGCGGTCGCAGAGCGCTTCCGCGTCCGACAGAATATGGGTCGAGAAGAATACGGTTTTGCCTTCGCGCTTGAGTTGCTCCATCAGGTCGCGAACCTCGCGGCGTCCCATGGGATCGAGCCCCGACATGGGTTCGTCGAAGAACACGAGCTTGGGATCGTGCAGGATGGCCTGGCCAATGCCCACGCGCTGCAACATGCCCTTCGAGAACTTGCGCAACTGCACGCCCTGCACGTCCCGCAAGCCGACTTGATCGAGCACTTTCTCGACGCGATGCTTGCGCTCTTTGGCGGGCACGCCGGAAAGCTGTCCGTAATACTCCAGCAGTTCGTGCGCGGTGAGATAGTCGTAGAAATAGGGCTGCTCGGGCAGGAATCCGATTTGCGCCTTCACCGACGGATCGGTCCAGTCGCGGCCCAGGAGGCGTGCCGATCCGCCCGTCGGGAACACTAATCCCATGAGCAGTTTCAGGGTTGTGGTCTTGCCCGCGCCGTTGGGGCCGAGGAAGCCGAAGATCTCTCCGTCCTCAACCGTGAAGCGCAGCGGATGCAGAGCGCGCTTCGGGCGTTTTCGCCAGAAGCCTACGCTGTAGGTTTTTTCCAGTCCCAAGATTTCGATGGCAGGCATGGCAGAAGCGAAGTAAACTCTGCGAAAGTCGTACTGATTTTTCCAAGAAAATTATATGCAAATTCGTTGCTGAGTAAAGTGTCCGCGTGGGGACGGGCGATTACGAAAGTAAAAGGCGGAGAATCGTACGATAGGAAGCTTCGAATAGAACGCCTGGACTGGGCCAACGTTCCTCCCGGATCAGTTGTTCATCGGGCTCAATGCCTGGCATGGGGCGTAGCCCGCGACCAGCGTAATGTTGCCCGCCGGTTGAAGGCGGACCACCATATCCTCGGTGGAACAATAAGAACGGGTGCCAGTGACATTGCTGTTGGGTGCGGCGGTGGCATAGAACTGATTGTTGTTGGGACTGGCCGCGGAAGCGGATCCGGTGGCCGCGAACGAGTAACCGCTCTTGCCGTTGCCGCCGCCGTTGGTGGCCAGGTTATTGTCGATGAAGCAAGCGGTGGCAATGCTGGGAGTGCAAGGCTCGGCGCCGCCCAGAGGCAGCAGAGTCGCGGGGAACCCTATGGTCGTGTAGGTGCCGAAATAACCGACCTCGGCGGCCACGATGGCGTGCATGGAACCCGCCGCTGACGAATCATTGGCCGCCATGCGCGCCCGCATTAGGTTTGGGATGGCGATGGCAGCGATGATTAGAATGATTGCCACCACGATCAGCAGCTCGATTAACGAGAAACCCTTGTGTTTGCCCATTGGAGTATTTGACCGTATTAGCAGCCACGGCCGAACTGATCAGCGGCTCGGTCTTGGCCCCACTTCACTCTTGCACTTGAAAGACCAAGTTGGGCGCTGCTTCGCAATCGGTTACCCCGGTTACCTTCATCATTTCAGGCGCGTGGAAGACTCGATGCCATAACAAAAAGGCAGCGGATGCAACATCCGCTGCCCTTTGGCTTTGTACCCTCCCCCAGAGTACTGGCCAACTCAAACTAGTTGTTCATGGTTAGTTGTTCATCGGGGCCAGCGCCAGGCAGGCGGCGTAGCCGGCTGGGGCGACGATGGTTCCTGCGGGCTCAGTGCGTACCACGCCGTCGTCGGCGGCGCAGAAGGCCTTGGTGCCGGTCACGTTCGACAACGGGTGCGCCGTAGTGTAGAAGTTCCAGCCCGTCAAAGCCGTGCCGCCGGGTGTGACCGCGAAGGAGTAACCGCTCTTACCGTTTCCACCACCATTGGTGGCCAGGTTGTTGTCAATCAAGCAGCCGTTGGCTGGGGCCGGAACGCACGGCGTCGCGGCGCCGCCCAGTTGGGCGAGCGTGGCATAACCATTGGCGGGATAAGCGCCGAGGTAGCCGACTTGCCCGACGACGATGGTGTGCTCGGAGGCGGCGGCGGAGGAATCGTTGGCGGCCATGCGGGCCCGCATCAAGTTCGGAATAGCGATCGCTGCGATGATCAGGATGATGGCAACTACGATCAGCAGCTCAATCAGTGAGAATCCCCTATTTTTTTTCATGTCCATTTTCTCCAAGTTGCGGAATGTTCACACCGGGGCAGTAAAGCATTAGAGACGCTTTTATCTCTTGCACTCCCGATGCCAATCGACCGGGCCAGGTTGAAACCAACGCCCAAGCTGGGAAGCCCAGCTTCTCTGCAGTTCTGCGGAGACAGATGACTCGGAAGACACAAAGCGCGCCGGTCGTAGTCACAAATCGTCAGGCGGGATTGACAAGAATTGTCAAACTCCGGCAATGGCTGGAAACAATTCGCGCAAATACAAAAGGGCGGCGGATTTGCATCCGCCGCCCTCTGGCTTTGTACCCTCCCCCAGGTACTTGCCAAACTGAGTTGTTAGTTGTTCATCGGGGCCAGAGCCAGGCAAGCCGCGTAGCCAGCCGGGGCAACAATCGTGCCCGCGGGTTCGGTGCGTACCACACCGTCATCGGCCGCGCAGTATGCCTTGGTGCCGGTCACGTTCGACAACGGAGCCGCAGTGGTGTAGAAGTTCCACCCAGTCAGGGCCGTGCCGCCCGGCGTCACCGCGAAGGTGTAACCGCTCTTACCGTTACCTCCGCCGTTGGTGGCCAGGTTGTTGTCAATCAAGCAGCCGTTGGCAGGCGCCGGAATGCAAGGCGTTGCCGCGCCGCCCAACTGGGCCAGGGTGGCATAACCGTTGGCGGGATAAGCGCCCAGGTAGCCGACTTGACCAACGACGATGGTGTGCTCGGAAGCGGCCGCGGACGAGTCGTTGGCAGCCATACGGGCGCGCATCAGGTTCGGAATAGCGATCGCTGCGATGATCAGGATGATAGCGACCACGATCAGCAGCTCAATCAGTGAGAAACCCTTGTTCTTCTTCATTGTTAAATTTCTCCAAGTCCGTGAGTTTTCCGCCTCGGGGGCAGCTGGATTAGGAACGCCTTAGCTCTTGCACTCCCTGTGCCAAAACAGGAATCTTAGCCGCGAAGCGGGTGGACACGGAAGCCCTTTGTTTTCAGTGTACCGATAGGATTGGATGTGTGTGGAGGGGGAAGGGAAGCTTAAAAACGTCACAAAAGGTCAGGTCCGGCTGACAGGATTTGTCAGTGGGAGCAGAGGGCGGTTGGGGGCGGAAAATGAGGGATTAGGATGAACAATAAATAAGGATCAGCGGGAGGAAAATGAAAAGGGCAGCGGATTTTCGTCCGCTGCCCCGAGGCTTGTACCGTTTGGGTAGTGGCGCGTGTTAGTTGTTCATCGGGCTGAGGGCGAGGCAAGCCGCATAGCCAGCCGGGGCGACAATGGTGCCCGCGGCTGCGGTGCGGACCACGCCATCATCGGCCGCGCAGAACGCCTTGGTGCCGGTCACGTTCGATAAGGGAGCCGCTGTGGTATAGAAGTTCCAACCAGTCGCAGCCGTGCCGCCCGGCGTGACCGCGAAGGTGTAACCGCTCTTACCGTTGCCGGCGCCGTTGGTGGCCAGATTGTTATCGATCAAGCAACCACTGGCAGGCAGCGGGATGCACGGCGTGGCCGCGCCGCCCAACTGCGCGAGCGTAGCATAGCCGTTGGCGGGATAAGCGCCGAGGTAGCCGACCTGGCCCACGATAATAGTGTGCTCGGACGCGGCGGCGGAGGAATCGTTGGCGGCCATACGGGCGCGCATGAGGTTAGGAATGGCGATGGCTGCGATGATCAGGATGATGGCCACCACGATCAGCAGTTCAATCAGTGAGAAACCCTTCTGTTGTTTCCGCATCTCTTTATTTTTCCTCGTTACTTTCGTCGAACTTTTGCTGGTCAGTGGTACGACTCAGTCGGGAATGATATGGCACTTGCCTCGCCAGATCGTGAGTTACTTAGGTTCCGGGATGGGTAGCGGGCAACTCCATTGATTGCACTGCGGCGGCGGATTCTTGTCTCATTCTAACCCTTAGAGCGCGCTATTTGTGCCAAATTGCGTCGCCAGCGCTGACAGTTCGTGTCAGTTTGAAACCGACTCATGTCTTCAGTGGAACGACGCTCCGGCGAATTCTTGCATGGAAATGCGTGTGGCTGCGAACTGGGCAGTGGAGCGAAGCGAGGCCCAGCAAACGGATTGGCGTTGTCTTAGAATGATCGCCGGCTGCCGGTTCCAATTCTATGGCTACTGCGAAAGACACTTTCCGGGTCGATTCTGATATTGCGCGCGCCTGGACCTTGCCCTCTTATCTCTACATCGATCCGGCGGCATTTGAGGCTGAGCGGGAGCGAATCTTTGGGCGATGCTGGCAAGTGGTAGGGCAACGCGACCTGGTCGCGAAGCCGGGCGACTACTTTACGACGGAACTGGTGGGCGAGCCGCTGCTGATTGTGAGGGACGCCGAGGGCAAGCTGCGCGGGTTTTATAACGTGTGCCGGCACCGGGCCGGGCCCCCGGCAGAAGGTTGCGGGTCGCGCAAAGTTTTTCGCTGCGGTTATCACGGCTGGACCTATGGCCTGGATGGAGCGCTGATCAGCGCGACGGAGATTGAGGGCGTGGAGGGATTCCGTGCCAAAGATTTTTCCCTGACTCCGGTGCGGGTTGAGGAATGGTTTGGGTTCATCTTTGTAAATCTTGACGACGGGGCCAAGCCGCTGAAGGAGAGCCTGGGCTCACTGCCCGGGCAGGCCGGGAAGTTTCAGTTGGAAGAGATGAAGCTGTTCGAGCGCCGCACCTACGAGATGAACTGTAACTGGAAGACGTACGTGGATAATTATCTTGAAGGCTACCACTTGCCGAGCGTGCATCCAGGATTGAATCGCGAACTGGATTACGACGCGTACGTTGTGGAACCGCATGCGGAGCTGCCTTCCCAGTATGTGCGGCAGTCCAGCCCTATCCGCGGGGCGCAGGCCGGGGACGCGACGCAGCGGCGCTATGCGGAGGCGCGCGAGGACCTGACGACGGATTATTTTTGGATTTTTCCCAACTGGATGCTGAATTGTTATCCCGACAATATTTCGTTGAACATTGTGCTGCCGGTCGCGCCAGAGAAATCGCTGGCGATCTTCGAGTGGTATTTGCCGGAGAAAGATCACGGCAGCCCGGCGGCAAAGGCCGCGGTCGAGTTTAGCGATCAGATTCAGATCGAAGATGTGGGCATCTGCGAGATTGTGCAGAAGAATTTGCGGTCGCGCAGCTATTCGCGGGGAAGGTTCAGCGTGAAACAGGAGAAGGGAGTGCACGCGTTTCATCGGATGTATGCGGCGGCGATGAAGCGCGGTCGCGCGGGTCGAGGCGCATGACGATCTAGGGCGCGGTCGCTTTGATCAGCAGGCAGGTTACGTCGTCGTGCTGCGGGGTGTTGCCGACGAAGAGGTCGACTTCTGACATCATGCGGTTGAGCATCTCAGTCGGCGCGGTTGATGCGGACGCGTTGATCAAGGTCAGGAGCCGGTCTTCGCCGTATTCGTCCTGGCGAGCGTTTTCGGCTTCGACCAGGCCGTCGGTAAAGATGATGAGCCAATCTCCGGGAGCGAGGGTGACGCTGGCCGATTCGTACTTGGCCTCGGCCAGAATGCCGAGCGGCAGGCCGCCCACATCGAGGCGCTCGACGGCTCCGCTGGCGCGGCGCAGGATGGGATTGTTGTGGCCGGCGTTGATGTAGTGGAAGACGCGGCGCGCGGCGTCGTACTCGGCGAGAAACGCGGTAGTGAAACGCAGGCCGCCCTGGCTGTTGGAGCAGGCATACTTGTTCATGTTCGCCACGAGCTCTTCCAGCGGAACCTGCGCAGTGGACAACGTTTTGAGGCTGGCCTGAAACGTCGCCATAAGCATGGCCGCGGGGATGCTTTTTCCGGCGACGTCGGCCACGGCGAATACCACGCGGCTTTCTTCGATCGTCTTGCCCGGTCGCGGAAACACATCGTAATAATCCCCGGCAACGGTGTTCGCGGGGCGGGTGATGTAGGCGAGTGAGACTCCGGGAATCTGCGGCGGAGCGCCGGGCAGCAGCCAGGTCTGAATCTCGCGCGCGATCTGCAGGTCGCGCTTCATCACGACGCGGTCGGCGATTTCCAGGATGAGCAGCAGGAAGAGCAGAAGACCGCCCCAGAAATGTAGATCGAACTCGACGACGTGGGTCTCACCGCCGGCGGCTTGATACTGGAAGCCGGAGCTGGGGAACACCAGCATGATCAGCGCTGCCAGCAACAGCACGCGGCGCGCGGGAGAAAGTTTTTCCAAAACCGCCCAGAAAAATTCTTTGATGACGTGGAGATTGTGGCCGCGGCGGGTGAGGCCTTCGGGCGTTTTGGCCGCGACGTCGCGGGAATAGAGGCGATAGCTGGTGCGGGCGTCGGTTTCGAACTGCGACCAGAGCTGAGTGAGCTGCAAGCCTTCGGTCACACGCTGCCAGAAGCGGTGCAGCCGCACTCCGAGGGGAACGCGTTGCGCGCTGGCGGGTGAGGCCGGTGGGGAGGCGGTCGCCATGGGGGTTTAGTGATTATAGAGGAAGGCGCGGCGGCGAAAGCGGAGGCCCTAGAACAGCGGCAGTTGCTCGGCGGGCGTTTGCACTGGCCACTTGTTGGCGTACGTCGTTCCCCGCGGATCGGAGCGGATTCCGTACTTCTGGCGGAAAGTCGAGATGAGTTGGGCGATGCGCTTGCCGTAGGAGGGTGGAAGAAATGAACGATCTTGATAGCGCTGGCGATAGTTCTCGACCAGGTGCGGGAAATGCTCTTCGAGGAAGGGAAGGAAAATCGCGGACGAACAGGGCTTGAGGAACAACGGTCCGGCGAAGATGTGGCGGGCTCCGGCTGCGGCGGCTGCGCTGACGACGGCTTCCAGGTCGGCGGGGGAATCGGTGATGCCGGGAAGGACGGGCGAGGCACTCACGCCTACGTTGAGACCAGCCTTGCTCAGTTCGCGAACGGCATCGATGCGGAGATCGGGGCGCGGGGCGCGGGGCTCGAGAATGCGCGCCAGTTCTACGTTCAGCGTGGTCACCGTCATGTGGATCGAGAGCGCATTGTTCTGCGCGACGGCGCGAAGCAGATCCACGTCGCGGACGATGAGATTGGATTTGGTGACGATGCCCAGCTCGAAGCCGCGATGGCGGGCGAACTCTTCGAGAATGCCGCGCGTGATTTCATAGCGGCGCTCTGCGGGCTGGTAGGGATCGGTGGCGGTGCCGAGCGCGATGGGTTCGCCGGGCTTGACGCGGCGCAGTTCACGCCGCAGCAAGTCGGCAGTATGCTGCTTGACGTAGATCTTCCGCTCGAACTCGGCGCCGTCGCGCATTTCCATGAACTCGTGGGTGTAGCGGGCGTAGCAGTATTTACAGGCGAACTCGCAACCGCGATAGGGATTGATGGTCCAGGTGAAGGGCAGGTTGCGATTGCTGACGCAGCGGTTGAGAATCGATTTGGCTGGCAACGTAAAATATTCGACGTTGTGGCCTTCGCGCAGGGATTCGCCCTCGGCGGCCAGGCGGGCAATACCGACCAGCGGTGACTGGGGCGGGAGCGCGAACAAGGGCAGGGTGGGCATATTCGCCTTTTGTTCGCCTATGATAACGCTGCAATCCGCCACTGTCAAGACGGGAAAAAGGCGTTTGAAGAACGTAGTGCTGCTCAACGCCGCGCTGCGAAATTTAGTTAGCTGGTTTTTCCGCCGGCTTCTCGAACAAATTCGGATCCACCTGCGGATTAATTTCCAGCGCCGTGTACTCCGCGGTGCTGGAATCCTGACCGTTCTGCTTGTTGCGGCGGGTGAGCGGCAGGGTCAGGCCGGAGATCGGCTTCCAGTTGTCCATATCAGTTTCGCCCTGGGCTGGGCCTCCCCGGCTGAGCGTCGTATAGGTCTCCTTCAAAATGCGACCGGTCTGCGGGTCGACGAACCAGCGGACCGCGGCGCCCGCGGCATTCACATCGACGATGCGGGCCTCGATGTCGCCGACCTTCTCGGTTCCAGCGGCGTTGAAAAACACGTTGGGATCCTTCCAGTGGGCGGCAATAAAAATCGGATCGCGCTTGATCTGATCCAGCGTTTCCGCCTTCTGGGCGTCCGGGAGGTCTTGCATGCCTTGGCCGGGAACGGCCATGAATGCCGCATCCGGCGTGACCACGATATCCATGGTTCCACCCGGAGTTTGCATTTCCGCATGCAGATGATCGGGGAAGACAATAACGGTTTCCATCTGGATGGGGAAATCGCCCTGGGGAGTTTTTTGGGTGAGAGTGAGTTTGGTTCTTAACGCCTGGATGGTTGCGAGTTTCGTGTCGCCGCCCAGCGCGGCCACCACTTTGGCGGCGAGCGCTTTGCCTTCTTCGTTCGAAGCCGTCGGCTTCGCGCTGTCGTCTTGTTTCGCGCCCGGTGATGGCGGAATGGTGATATCGATATCTTTCACGGGACCGAGTGACGACAGAGGCTTGTCAAATTCCTTGGTGTTGCCGACCACCAGCACGGCGAGTTGATCGCGGTGTACATACTTTGCCGCCACGCGATTCACGTCGGCGGCCGTTACCTTCTGAATCTCCGCGGGATACTTGTCCAGCCAGTCGGCGGGATATCCATAGAATTCGTAGGTCACGCGCTCGGAGAGAACTTTGTCGGGCGAGTCGAGGCGGAAGATGAACGCGTTCAGGATGGCGTCTTTGGCGTGTTTGATCTCGTCGTCGGTGATGGGATGCCTGGAAAGATCGTCGATGTCTTCGTCGAGCGCTTTGATGGAATCGATCGTGCTCTGACTCTTGGTGGCCACGAAGAATTGCAGAATTCCGGGATGGCCGAAGTTGGTGCCGATGCCGCCGCCCACGCCGTAGGCCAGGCCGCGCTTGGTGCGGATATCGTTGAACAGGCGAGAGGAGAATCCTCCGCCGAAGGCTTCGTTGAAGACCGCGATCGAGTAATAGTCGGGATTGTTGCGCGTGGAGCCAAGCGCGACCATGCGGATGTTGCTTTGATTCACATCATCTTTGGAGACGAGATAGTAGCCGGGCTTGGCGGGATGGTATTGAATGTCATCCTTGGGCAGGGCGGCGCCTTTCGGCCAGGAGTCGAATGCCGCGCGCAGCTTGGCTTCCATGGCGGCGGAATCGAAGTCGCCGCTGATGCCGAGGATGATGTGGTTGGGCTGAATGTAGGTCTTGTGCCAGTCGAGCAAATCCTGGCGGGTGATGGCGGCGATGGTGGAATACTCGGGTTCGCGGGCGTAGGGATTGTCCGGGCCGTAGGCGAGCTTGGCGGCTTCGCGCGCGGTAATGCTTCCGACTTCGTCGTTGCGGCGGGAGATGCTGTCGTCGGCTTGCTTCTGGGCGAGGTCAAGTTTGTCGGCGCGGAATTCGGGATTTTGCAGGAGATCGACGAAGACTTTGAAAACGTCGTCGAAATCGCCTTTCAGACAGCTCAGGCCGATGCTAGTGGAATCGGGCCCGCCGCCGGTTTCGACTTTTGCGGCGCGAACTTCGAGAAAGTCGTCGAGTTGATCGCCGGTTTGCGTTTGGGTGCCGCCGGTGCGCCAGACTTCGCCGAAAATATCGACGAGGCCGACTTTGCCGGCGGGTTCGTTGCGCGAGCCGCCGCGGATGCGCGCCGAGCCTTCAATTAGCGGCAGTTCGTGGTCCTCTTGCAGAAAGATCACCATGCCGTTCGAGAGTTCGATGCGTTTTGGTTGCTCGGGCTTGAAGGCGGGCAGGGGAGGGATGGCGATCTGCTGCCAACTTGCAGCCTGCGCGGAGGCCTGCGGAAGTAATGCGAAGGTCATTGACGCAGCTAGCAGAGTCAGGAGAAGAGTTTTGCGTTTCATTGCGCACCTCCCTGATTTGCTGCGCCTTGATCGGGTGCGTTCTGATCGGCGGAGCCGGAGTCTCCTGAAGCAGAATCCCCGGAGTTCGATTCGCTTCCGGCCGGTGCGGCTCCCACGGTTTCGATGACGCCGACAGTGCGGTTGGTGTCGACGAAGGTTTCGTTGGCAACGCGGCGAATATCGGCTTTCGTGACTTTATCGATTCGATCCACGGAAGCGAACAGCTCGCGCCAGTCGCCGTAGCGAGTCTGGTAAACGGCGAGTTGCTCGGCCAGTCCGGAGTTCTCGGCCAGGCCGCGAATCAGGTTGGCCTTGGTGCGGGTCTTGATCATCTTCAATTCCTCGTCGCTGATGTCTTCTTTCTTCAGGCGCTCGATTTCGACGTGGATGGCATCGCCCACTTCCTGTGGCGTGTGCCCCGGCAGCGGGAAAGCGTAGAAAGCGAACAGGTGCGGGTACTTGTTGCCGGGCAGCCCGCTGAATCCGGCGGAGAATGCGGCGATCTTTTTATCGCGCACCAAGGCGCGGTAGAGGCGCGAGGTGCGGCCCTCCGACATTAAGTCGGTGATGGCGTCGTAGACGGCATCGTCTTTGCTTCTGTAATCGGGCCGGTGGTAGCCCTCAAGATAGAAGGGCTGCGATTTATCTTTCATCACCACCTTGCGCTCCGAGTTTTGCGGAGGTTCGGTGGTGGTGGCTTCGTCGGGAACAGGACGCGCCGGCAGGCGGCTGAAATACTTTTCGAGCATGGGCATCACTTCAGCCGCTTTCACATCGCCGGCGACGGCGACCACCATGTTCGACGGCACGTAATATTTATCGAAGAAATTCTCCGCGTCGGTGGCAGAAAACGTGTTCAGGTCTGACATCCAGCCCACAGTCGGCCGATGATAAGGATGTGCCTCGAATGCGGCCGCGGTGAACTGCTCGACCAGCCGTCCGATGGGATTGCTGTCGGTGCGCATGCGGCGCTCTTCGATCACCACATCGCGCTCTTTATAAAACTCGCGCAGCACGGGATGAAGAAAACGTTCGGACTCGAGATAGGCCCAGAGCTCCAATCGGTTGGCGGGCAGCGAATATTCGTAGTTGGTGGAGTCGTAGTTGGTGGAAGCGTTCACGTCTTCGCCGCCATTCTGCTCGACGATCTTGCTGAACTCGTTCGACTTCACGTACTTGTCGGCCGCCTGTCTGGCGTCTTTCCAGGCTTTTTCGAGTTGCTTCAGCTTGGCTTCGTCGCGGCCAACGGACTTGTCGCGTTCCGCAATGTAGGCGGCATAGGCAACCTCGACCTTGGCCAGCAGCGGCTTTTCGGCGGCGTAGTCGGTGGTGCCGATTTTATCTGTGCCCTTGAAGGCCATGTGTTCGAACATGTGGGCCAGACCGGTGGCGCGGATGGGGTCCTGCACGGAGCCGGCGTCGACCATGGTGAAGAAAGAGAAGACCGGCGCTTCGGGCCGCTCGCAGATGACGAGCGTCAAACCGTTCGACAGTTTTTTGACGGTGATGCGTTTTTCAAACGATGCCACATCCTGGGCGGCGGCGAGCGCGGTGAGGATGAGAAGCGTGAGTGCCGTTTTGAGCGCGCGGTGTTTCATCAGGCCGTATTTCATTGGACCTCCGGGTCGGCAGCTAGGACTTGGACGGACATGCAGAGCGGAAGTTTGAAATTACGTTGCGGGCGGGGCGGTTGTCAAACGGGCTTGTGTTTGGGTAGTGGATCAGTCTAAAAGAGTCTAACCACGAAGGACACGAAGTGACACTAAGGAAATCAATGAGTCCAAGGCCTTCGTGTCCTTCGTCGTCCATGGTTTGTTCTGTTCTGCGCGGAAACTGACCCACTACCTGCTTTTGAATCCAGGCGCCGCTTTGGGAGAAAAGTGTATTTTGCGTTGCGCGCGCTTTCAGGGCACAATGCCTGCGGGAGCGAATGCGGCCATGGATTCGACCATCGAGGTCCAGGGGAAACAACTCAAGCTGTCGAATCTGGAGAAGGTTCTGTATCCCGCCACGGGATTCACCAAGCAGCAGGTCATCGACTATTACGTGCGCATTGCGCCGGCGATGGTGCCGCATCTGGCGGGGCGTCCGCTGACGCGAAAACGCTATCCCAACGGCGTGGATGAAGAATTCTTTTACGAGAAGAACGCCCCGCAGCACCGGCCCGACTGGGTGAAGACGGCGCCCATCTGGAGCGGGAGAAACCGCCGCACCATCCACTATATTCTGGCTGACGATC
>Ga0302320_10015495_pt1 | contig 15653 bp, 16 predicted proteins | sample Bog_T0_3_FD_202130 | JGI IMG/M metagenome (GOLD analysis project Ga0302320, IMG submission 202130) | Peat permafrost microbial communities from Stordalen Mire near Abisko, Sweden - Bog_T0_3 | ecosystem: Environmental > Terrestrial > Soil > Wetlands > Peat | place: Sweden: Abisko, Stordalen Mire... | reverse complement strand
ATTCCTGAGGGGTACAACCTCTTTGATGTGGCGGGTGCGGTGGCGGCGGCGGGGTTGGGGAGTCGCGCAGAGTTTCTGGCGGCGGCCCGGCAGCATACTGTGCTGATTGCGCGGTGGTCGCCTCACGCTACTTCGCTGGAGGGGTATCTGTTTCCGGACACGTATCGCTTTAGCCGCCGTGCGACGCCGGTGCAGATGCTCAGTGCGATGGTGAAGCGGTTTGGGCGGGAGGCGGGGAGGCTGGGACTGGTTTCGTCCCCCACCCGTGACGGTGAAGCTGTCACGGATGGGGCACCCAGGTCTTCCGGGTCATCCAGAGATGTTGCCGATATCGTGACGATGGCGTCGCTGGTGGAGAAGGAGGTGCACATCGATGGCGAGCGGGCGGAGGTGGCGAGTGTGTTTGAGAACCGGCTGGCCGCGGGGATGCCGCTGCAGACGGATCCGGCGGTGGTCTATGCGTCGCTGCTGCGGGGGACTTGGACCGGAGTGATCCACCAGAGCGAGCTGCACTCGGACTCGGCGTACAACACGTATGTGCACAAGGGTCTGCCGCCGGGGCCGGTATGCAATCCTGGCGCGGCGGCGCTACAGGCGGCGCTGCATCCGGCGAAGACGGAGTACCTGTACTTCGTCGCGGACGCAAACGGGGCCACGCGGTTTGCGGCGACGCTAGCCGAGCACAATGCGAACGTGGCGGCGTATCGGGCGGCGGCGCGCTGAGGAATACTGCGAAATCCTGGGTAAAGGGGCAAAGGCAAGGCAAACGCGGAGGACGCAAAGGTGCGCGGAGGAAGAGCTGGTTTGGCTTGTGGCGTGGGTGGGGGAGACGCTAGCGGTTGGGGTCATGCGAGGGCCGGTTCGGGCAGAGTTCGGGGCATCCCTTGCGGGGAGCGAACGTCTGGCGAAACCATCAAAGTATAACCTGCCCAAAATACACCTAAACAATTGTAAGAATTAGGTTTAGCTGTCTGCGCTTAGCGTGGAAAATTATTTGTTGACAGTGGATAAAGTCGCGGCTATAACCGCAGAACTTCAACGCAGCGGCCGACCGCCGAGAGGCCCAGAACAGGACCTTCGGAGGCGCGAGGCCAACGCGCAGTGAGGGGTCTGGCGGGCCGGCGATTCTCGGGACCGGCCCTGGCCAAGTGACAAACAAACAGGTTGCTGCGTGCAGCGGATTTGTGCCGAAGAGTGCGAACCGTTAGCACGAGGGCCTTATAGCAACTGAGCGAGCCCATTCCGACCGCTGAAAATGACCGAGGCTCGCCAGGGGATATTCCTGGAGAAGAACAATGAAGGACTTTCGCGTTGAACTGAAGATCTGTGAAGGGTGCGGAGCGCTTTGGTTGCGTTCTGCGGGATATGGGATCTACTGCCGCGGATGTGCGCAACGGTTGTCGGATTTTCCGGCGCCGCTGGTGCACTTTCGGAGAGGACGTAAGCGCAAGGGGTTGAGGGTGGTCAGCGGCGCTGGAGGTGCACGATGACAAAGCTCTCAGAGAACAAGCAGGCGCAAGCCAAACTGGTGGTGATGCGGCGACCGCGCCGCTCCTCCACCACGATGCGGGAGATACGGGAGGCCAGCACGGGGCGGGTTGTGGTATGTCTGCCGCGGATATGGGCGGTGGCCGGGCGTGGCTTGCAGCGATGCAGCGCGGAGCAGCGGGCGGGCTCCCGGCAAAGCAGGTCTGCGGAGGCGCAGGCCAGGTCTGCGCCGGCCGCCTCGCCACGGCCGGAGTTGGCGTTCTACCGCAAGTACACCGAGGCATTGCTGCGGCGCTATCTGCGGCTTTCGCTGGAGGCGGGACGGGTTCCCTCGCTGATGGGCCGCGAGATGTTTCGCGGCAACGTGACGCACTACCGGGTGAACAGCTTTGAGGACGTGGTGATCTTCTGTCACGACGTGGAGAAGCGGCTGGGGCAGCTGCGTCCGCTGGACCAGCAACTGGTCAAGCGGGTCGGGCTGCAGCAGTACACGCTGGTGGAGGTGGCAGGGATGCTGGGGCTGACGGTACGCATCGTCCTGCGCCGGTATGTGCATGTGTTGGACGGGCTGACGGAGATGTTTCTGGAGGACCGGCTGCTGGAGCCCCAAAACTGCTGTCAAGAGGGCAAGCGAGGAGATTTTGCTGTAACTCTCTGACAGAGCAGGAGATAAAAAATCCCTCCCGGCGGTAATTAATTATGGGTGGGGTTGGTATTCTGAATTAGTAGAGATCAAGCGGGAGACCTTACGGGGTCTCCCGCCTTGTTTTGGGGGTGGTGGTGATGAAGTCGGAGTCGACGAAAGAGAAGGAGGCGGACCGGCGCAGGGCGGAGCGGCTGATGCGGCCCTCGGGGTGCCGGGAGTATATGCGCAAGCAGTTGGCGCAGGAGTTTCCGGGGATTATGGAGGGGTTTGTGGAGGCGGCGAAGACGGGGAGCGTGCAGCATGTGAAGCTGGCGACCGAGTTGCTGAAGCCGACACGGAAAGGGACCACGCGGAAGAAGGGATCGGTGGCGAGGCTGCTGGAGAAGCTGGAGAAGGATGGCAGGGGACGGTCTAAGGTTGGCGCTGCGACGCAAGAGCCTCCGCAGTGATGAAAGAGAGCGCATTGTTGTGAATCGGGAAGCTGCCGGCGAGAGTCGATATACTTATCAGTGGCAGTGATGAGGATTCCCCGAGCAGTGTTGATGGCGGTGTTGGCGATGGTGGCCGGATTGACCGGTTGCTTCTCGACGACGCGCGTCGTGCAGAAGACCCAGGCGCCGGAGACCTACCGGACAGCGGGCGTGGAGCAGCTGGAGAAGGAAGTCTCCGACCGCGATGTAGCGATCCGGACGCTGAACGCGCAGGTGCTGGTGACGGCGTCGACCGGCGGTTCGCGGACCGGGACCGTGACGGAGTACACGTCGTTCCGGGGCTATATCTTTGTGCAGAAGCCCGCCAGCCTGCGGGTGATTCTGCAGTTGCCGGTACTGGGCTCGCGGGCGCTGGACATGGTGAGCGACGGGAAGACGTTCACGCTGGTGCGGTCGACCAAGAGCCTGGGCGATGTATGGATGCAGGGCAGCAACCAGGTCACTAAGCCGTCGAAGAACGGCTTGGAGAACCTGCGCCCGCCGGTGTTTCTGGATTCTCTGCTGGTGCCGGGAGTGCAGGCGGGGGAGTTTGTGACGTTGACGGAGTCGACGCGGGTGACGCAGGAGGCGACCAAGCACCATGACGCCATTGAGGAGCCCGACTACGACCTGACCGTGTTGAAGCCGAAGAGCGGGAACATCATGCAGCGTGAGCGGACGATCCACATCAGCCGGGTCACCATGCTGCCGTTCCAGCAGGACATCTACGACGACAAGGGTCAGATGGTCACGCAGGCGACGTATGAGAAGTATCAGCAGAGCGCGGGGCAGATGTTTCCTGCTCTCGTCACGATCCGCAGGCCGCTGGAGCAGTACTCGTTGAAGATCGAGGTAACCAAGCTAACGCTGAATGAGATGTTTGATGCCGACCAGTTTGAGTTGAAGATTCCGCCGGGCGTGACCGTGCAGAAGATGGATTAGGGCAGAGTGTAGAGCGCAGAGAAAGACAAGACCCACCGGAGTGTGGGTTTTGTTGTTTTAAGGGGCCAGGCCGGCGCGGCGGGCGTGGGCGGCGATGCGGTCATTGATCTCTAACGCGAGGGCGAGTGCCGCGCGTCCGGCCTCGCCGGTAACGCGGGGCGGGGTGCGGTCGCGAACACAGTGCAGGAAGTGTTCGAGCTCCAGGCGCAGTGGCTCGCCGTGGGGGACCTCGACCTGCTGCATGGAGAGACCGGCGGAGGGGTGGGCCGTGGCGTTGGGCAGCGCCACGGCCACGCCGGCGGTACTGCGCGGATTCGCGGCGATGGTGGCGGCGATGAGCGCGGGGTCCACGTCAATGGAGAGCAGTTCCTGGCGTGCGAAGTCGAGCGAGAGGTACTGGTGCGGCTGAAAGAGCCTTAGCTTGCGGACGAGCTCGGTGCTGATGCGGCTGGCGGTGAAGTTGGCGATGCAGCCGGAGTCAAACTCGAGGCGCACGTTGGCGATGTCGACCTTGGGGGAGAGTACCGGCAGGCCGACGGCGCGCACCTCGCGGAGCGGAGATTGCGTGAGCGCGAGGACGATGTCGAGGTCGTGAATCATCAGGTCGAGCACGACATCGATGTCGAGCGAGCGCGGGGTGAAGATGCTGAGGCGGTGGGCTTCAAAGAACATGGGCCGCGTGATGCGCCGAGCGGCGGCGGTGACGGCGGGGTTGAAGCGCTCGAGATGTCCGACGGCAAGGATGCGTGCGTGCTGCGCTGCGAGCGCGACTAGTCGGTCGGCGTCGGCGAGCGTGGCGGCGAAGGGCTTTTCGACGAGAACGTCGATGCCGGCGAGCAGCAGCTGTTCCGTAACGGCGGCGTGGTGGAGGGTAGGGACGCAGACGGATGCGGCAAGACACCCCACCCTTTGCGATGAAGCCGCAAAGGATGGGCCACCCAAAAACTCTTCGACACTGGCGTAGCCGGGGATGTTGTATTGCGCGGCGAGTTCGGCGCGGCGCTCGGGGTTGGGCTCGACGAGCGCGGCGAGATGGACGAGTCCCGGGTGCAGCGACTCCATCTCGCGGTAGACCCGGAGATGGTTGCGGCCGAAGGAGCCGGCGCCGACGACGGCGACCTGTATGGGTTGCGGCACGGCTACTTCTTGGCGGCCGGGGTTGCCGCGTCGATAGGCGCTTCCACGGCTTCGCGGCAGCGCGCATAGAGCTGCAGGACCTGGTTGATCTGGTCTTCGGGCTTGGCGCTGGAGGGCACGCCGAAGCCGGGGGTCGAGGGGGCGGACTTGCTGCCGAGGTTGGCGTGGGACGCGACGAACTTGAGCAGATCGAGAGCGATGTCTTCAGAGCGGCGGGCTGTGTGGTCGTTGCTGGAGTCCATGAGTGCCTTTCAGTGTGCGAGGCGCGAAGAGTGAGGCGCGGCCGCTAGTCGATGGTAGCGGTTGGATGGAGATGGTTGCAACGGGCGTCCGAGCAAATCCATGCGCTGGGTTTAGTGGCGCAGACGAATACAGGGGTCTCTCCACTGCGCATCGCGATAAAGCCGCGATGCTCCGGTCGAGATGACGGCAGTGGAAGCGCAAGACGAGAAAGATCGCGAGGAGCGAAAGGAGAGGGACATGAACAAGAAAGAACTGCAGACGATCCTGGGTTATCTGAACATTGGGCTGGCCATTGCGCACAGCAGTGGCGTTACGGTGGGGCACTTTGGCGGGACGGACTTCATTCAAATGGCGCAGAGCGTGAATGGGCTGCTGCTGAATGCAGTGACGCCGGCTGCTACCACGACCACCGCGAGCTAGAGCAGTGGGACGGCCGTCCCCTCAGTGGCTAAAGCCATGTGGTGAAGGGCAACGGCAACGGCGGGGCTGAAGCCCCGCCCCTTCAAAGCGATCTGGACCTCGATCGCGAGGTGTGGGCATTTTGGTTTTCGGATTGAGTTCGTGCGGGTGAGGTGTGGGAGGGTTGAGGTGTCGATGATTGGAATGAAGCGAGTATTGATGTGGTTGCCGGTGGTGTTGCTGATGCTGCCGCGGATCGCCGGTGGCCAAGTGGCGACGACAACGGTGCAGGACACCATCTACAGCGCGAATGGGACGCCGGCCAGCGGCACGGTGCTGGTGAGCTGGAATGCCTTCACGACGGCGGGCGGCGAATCGGTGCCGGCGGGAACAACGTCGGCAACCATCGGCGCAGGTGGAGTGTTGACCATGGCGCTGACCCCGAACGCGGGCTCGACGCCAATGGGGAGCTACTACACGGTGGTCCTGCACCTGAGCGATGGGACGACCAGCCGCCAGTACTGGGTGGTCCCTGTGACAGTGCCGGGGGGTGGGCCCGCGAGGCTGGCGGCGATCCAGAACCAGGTGCTTCCAACGAGCGTGGCGATGCAGACGGTGTCCAAGCAGTATGTGGACAGTGCGATTGCGGCGGCGGTGGCGGGGGCGCCCACGGCATCTTCTTCGCCGTATGTGCTGAAGGCGGGCGATACGATGACCGGGCCACTGGTGCTGCCCGCCGATCCGGTGAGTCCGGAGCAGGCCGCGGACAAGAACTATGTGGATGAGAATGTGGCCGGTATCGCGGCCGGGTTGGGCGGAAAGGTGAGCCTGCTGCCGTCAGCAACGCAGGTGGTGACGCAGCCCAGTGGAACGCAGTTGGAGGTGAATAACCTGAATGGGGAGCTGTATGCGAGCCAGTATGTGAGCGGATCGAGTAACAACGGAATTGCCAACGCCCTGGCCAGCGCCGCGTGCGCGGCCGGATGCACCCTTCAGGTGGAGCCGACGTATGGGTCGAGCGAACTGGTAAATATTCCGTCGGTGCCGTCGGGAGCTGATGTGATGGACCAGCGCGGCGGGACCATCGCGGAGACGGCGGTGAATCCGCTGGCTCCGCTGGCGACATTCAGCTCGGCGGCGAGCATTACGGCGGTGGAGACGACCTCCGCGCCACAGTTGCAGACGCTGCGACCAGGTGCACTGGGTGTGGGGACGGCGGCGCTGTCGCTGACGACGAAGGCGCCGGCGGGTGGGTCGAACCAGTTTCCCTCCGACGTGGAGCAGCCGCCGTACTTCAAGAACACGTATAGCGTGTTGCAACTCCAGGGCGTCTACAACACCCAGGGGCAGCATGTGCAGATGGGCAATGAGGTTTACTGCTACGCGGTCGGCGATTGCCTTGCCGGAGGGCAGTTTATCTACTCCTCTGGGGGATATCGGGACGAAGGCGACGAAGGCGCCCACCCCTTTGACCTGACCATCAGCGAAGACACGCGAGTCTTTGAGGGGAGCTGCGCGAGCGGCTGCACCGCGGGATCGACCTCCCTGACGGTGACGCCGACATCCAGCGCAGGGACCCAGGGCGACGGGCGGTTTCTAATGGATGTGAACCCGTCCAAGGTGATCTCCACAGGAAATCTGGTCTCCGGCTCCAAGACCATCCTGGGGATCGCGAACTTCAGCGGGACGAGTTATGCGGCAAGCGTGTTTCTCTCGACCGCACAAGCGGCGACGTCGCAGGCAAGCAATCTGTCGCCCGGGACGGTGACGCTGGCGATTGCTACCAGCGGCGCGCCGAGCGGATTTGCGACCAGCACCGCAGCCCTGCCCGCCACCTCCGGTGTAGCTTGTGTAGCGGACGTGTCCGGCACACCGAACTTCGAGACTGCCAACTACACCGTGGTGGACGGCTCGCACCTGCAGATGACTCTGAATAAAGTGCATGGCATTGCGGCGGTGATTGCAGTGGGAGGGTTGTGCGGCTACGGTCTGGAGCAAAAGGTCGATACCACCAACGGCATCCGACAGGTGTTCCCGGTGGTGGGCTCCATCAACGCGACAAGCCTGTACTACGCGGATGCGACGATGCCGATTGTGGCGTATCACGGCGCGGGCAGCACGACTGGTTTCCTGAACGTCTCGTTGCCGGTGGCTGCCATCGCAAGGGCGGGCAACGTGGTCACTGTGACCACGGCCAGCAACCTGCCCTTTGATGTGAATGGGCTGACGCTGACGGTGAATGGGGTTGCGGACTCCAGCTACAACGGGAGCTTTGCGGTCGCGACCACCGGCCCGAACACACTGACCTATGCGAGCAGCGGCGCCAACAGCACGAGTTCAGGGGGAACGCTGACCTATCTCACCGGCAACTATGCGCTGTATCCCATGGCCGAGGTGCTGAGCGTCTTCGACGCTGCGAGCCAGCAGATAGACGGCACGTTTACCCTGGCCGCGAACACCGTTCCGTGGGCATCGGGCGACGCCGTCGAAGAGCCGCACTACTACAAGCAGGCGACCTCTGCGGATGTGGAGCAGATCACGCAGTATGTTCCGCGTCCGATCCAGTACGCGACCGCCGGCAAGATCTATGAGGGCCTGGCGGGCGCCGGCCTGCGCGGTTGGGATGTTGCCAATGCGACGCCATTGACCAGTTATTTGGGTGGCGGCGGGACACACACCGTGCCGGACGACGCCTACGAGGCAACGGGCGCGTGGAGCAACGACTTCGAGGTGGATGCCGGAGTGAATGCCATCATCCGGGCGCACTGCAACTTGAATACTTGCAGCCGCTGGGACTCCAACTACAAGCTCTTCGACCTGGACGGCGCGCTGAGCGAGGATGCGCTGGTGTACTATCCGCAGACCAGCACGGCACAGTGGCAGTTGCATGGGAGTTCCTACACCTTCTCCCCCGCAGCCTTTTCGGCGGGAGCGATCAATGTGGGGACGTTAAATGCAACCACGATCAACGGCTCCCCGTTTGGGGCGAGCGGCCCTTCCCATGCTGTGGGGCTGGTGCCGGACCCTGGCGCGACCGCCGGAGCGACGCGGTTCCTGCGCGAGGACGGGAGCTGGGCCGCGCCCACAGGAGTGGGAGGGAGCTCCGGCGGTGGCTCGATGGCGGTGCAGAACGCGAACGCTGTGGCCATCACGGGCGGCACCATTGACGGCACGCCCATCGGCAACACGACGCGCAGCACCGGCAAGTTCACGTCCGGCAGCTTCAGCGGCACCCTGAATAGTTCTGGGGTCCCTCTCGTAATTGGTGGTGCCCCCGGGGGCTTGATTGTGGGCAACATCAACCAGGCAGGTTCTCCGCCAACGGAACTCGAAAATACCGGGAGCGTGAAGATTAGCTGGAATTATCAAGGCGGTCCCGGAGAAAATGACTTCTTCTCTAACCCTGGCGCGGGCAGCGGAGGTGGGTTCGCCTTCTACAACATCAGCAACAGCGGCAGCGTGACGCACATTGCCGACCTCTTCGCCAGCGGCGTCAACATTGTTGCGCCCCTGAGCGCGGGCGGTGTAGCGGCTGTTTCATGTGCCGTCGGGACGGTGAGCCTTACGACACTTACCGTGACCAATGGCATCGTGACGCATTGCTAAGACGGTCACTCCTGCGGAAGCAGGAGAAAGAGATGGCGATGGCATCATTAGGTTCCCATTTGGCAAACAGTTGCGCCGGGGGGAGAGACGCAGGCGAGGTGCAATGAAGCGCGGAGATGAGTGGACGGCACTGCATACTCTAGGTCGGGTGATGGAGACGCAGCCCGAGCGAAGTATCCATATCGCGGAAGAGTGGCTGTGGGTGCGCGACCGCCGGGGCGGTCTGCTGCGGCTGAAGGCGAACGCGGCGCAGCGCCGGTTCGAGGAGAGGCGCGGGCAGCAGAACATCGTACTGAAGGCACGGCAGATGGGCATGACGACCTGGATCGCCGGCCGGTTCTTTCTGCGGACGATTACGAGACCGGCCACGCTGACGCTGCTGGTAGCACACACCCGGGAGGCAGCGGAGTCGAGCTTTCGTGTGGTGCAGCGCATGTGGGACGAGTTGCCGTCCGATGTGAAGGAGGGCCCGCTGAAGCACAGCCGGTCGAACGCGGGACAGATGGTGTTTCCGGAGATCGACAGCGAGTTCCGCATCGCGAGCGCCAGTGATGAGAATGCGGGCCGGGGTCTGAGTGTGCAGAACCTGCACTGCAGTGAGGTCTCACGCTGGCCGGGCGATGCCGCGGCGACACTCGCCGGGCTGCGGGCCGCGCTGGCTCCGGACGGGGAGCTGGTGCTGGAGAGCACGCCGAACGGAGCGTATGGCGCGTTTTACGAAGAGTGGATAGGCGGGGTGGACCGCGGCGAGGGCCTGGTGCGGCACTTTCTGCCGTGGTGGATGGAGCCGGAGTATGTGGGGCAGGCTGTGGAGTGCGCGTCCTTGACCGACGAGGAGCGGGAGTTGATGTTGCAGCACGATTTGAGTGCGGAGCAGATTGGGTTCCGCCGCGAGCTGCAATTGAGGTATGGGATGTTGCGCAGCCAGGAGTTTGCCGAGGACGCGGAGAGCTGCTTTCGCGCTACCGGGCTGTGCTGCTTCGATGTTGCGGCAATCGAGCGCCGCATGGCAGCGCTGGAGCCGGAGTTGGAGGAGCGGCGCGGCGGCGCGTTGCGCATCTGGCTTCCTCCTGCGCTGGGCCGCGAGTATGTGTTGGGCGTGGACTCGGCGGGTGGAGGCGCAGAGGGAGATTTTGCAGCGGTGCAGGTGGTGGAGTTGCGCACCGGTTTACAGTGCGCGGAGTTGCAGCAGCGGCTGCGACCGGCAGAGCTGGCCGAGGCAGCGGCATCGCTGGCCCGCGAGTACAACGGAGCGACGGTGGCCGTGGAGCGCAACAACCACGGCGCCGCGGTGCTCGCGTATCTGGAGAGCAGCGAGCGCTATCAGCGGATATGGCGCCCGCAAGGCGGAAGGGCGGGCAGTGAGGCCGGCTGGCTGACGACGGCGTCCTCCAAGCCGGAGATGATTGCGCGCCTCGGGGCCATGCTGAGGGAGTCGCCGGAGATGTTTATGAGCCGCAGGCTGTTGAGCGAGTGCAGAACCTATGTTGCCGTAGAGAACGGCAGAACAGGAGCGGCCGGAGGAGCGTATGACGACCTGGTGATGGCCATGGCCGTGGCACAGGCGGTGCGGGCAGAGATGTTGAGCTGCAGGCGCATGGCGGCGTAATCTCGATGCGATACGATTCCGCAGGGAGGATGCAGAGTTGGCGGTGATGGCCGTGCAGGCGATTCGCAGGATGCGCGGCGGCGCGCAGAGCCAGTTGATGCTGGGCGCGGATGGACATCTATGGGTCGTGAAGTTCAAGAACAACCCGCAGCACATCCGTGTGCTGGCCAATGAGCTGATCGCGACAAGGATCGCCGAGGCCATTGGCTTGCCGGTGCCGAAGAGCGATGTGATGGAAGTAAGCGACTGGCTGATCGGCAAGACGCCGGAGATGGTCGTGGAGCGTGGTCAGGGCAGATGGGAGCGGTGTGCAGCGGGATTGCAGTTCGGCAGCCAGTTCGTCGGCGGCCTGATGCCCGGGCAGGTGGTGGATTACCTGCCCGAGCCGCAATTGGACGAGGTGCGGAATCTGGCAGAGTTCGCCGGCATGCTGGTAGTCGACAAGTGGACGGGCAACTGCAATGGCCGACAGGCAGTCTTTGAGCGCAAGCCGCGGGAGCGGCGATACCGAGCTATTTTTATCGATCAGGGTTTCTGCTTCAACGCCGGCGAGTGGACCTTTCCCGACTCGCCACTGCGGGGCGTCTTCGCGCGCAACCGGGTCTATACCCAGGTGACGGGATGGCGCAGCTTTGAGCCGTGGTTGACGCGCATCGAGGAGTTTGCGGCATCCGGGCTGGGCAGGATCGCTGAGGAGGTCCCGCCGGAGTGGTATGGCGGCGACCCTCGGGTGATAGAAGATTTGATGGAGGCGCTACTGCGGCGCAGAACGCGAGTACGGTCTTTGATCGAGAACTTTCGAGATTCGAGCCGGCAGCCGTTCCCGAATTGGGGCTCGCCGCTGACGATACCGATGCCGAAGTTGTTTGAGGATTCAGGTTCTGAGGCTAAGTTCTTAATGTAGTGTCGTGGTACCTGTAGCTGGAGACGAGATGGTCCTGGATACGTTGCTAGGCGTGGAATATCTTTATGGATACTGGCAGCGGGCGCTGCACCTGGCGGATGCGCCGGCTGGTGCGCTCGACCTGGACCAAACGCTGCTGAGTGGTCTGTGCGTGAACATTCTGGAGACGATACGCTTTCTGCACGAAGGGACGCCGTCGTACGAGGCGTTTGAGGCGTGGATTCTGGAGCGGAATGGCGGAGTGTTGGACGAGGCAGCGCTCGACCGGCTGCGGCGCGCGCTGCAGGGGGAGAGGGTCGGATCGGAAATTGGCAGCCTGGACGACGTGGAAGGATTGAGCGAGAGCGATCTGCGCCACTGGGATGAGCATGGTTATGTCGTGCTGAAGCGTGCGGTGACGCCGGAACAGGCCAAGGCTGCGGAGTTGGCAATCTATGAGTATCTCAGCGCGGATCCGGACAAGCCGGATAGCTGGTACGGAGGCAAGCAGGGGCACAGTATCTGGGTGTCGCTGCTGCGGCATCCGGCGTTCTGGGCGACGCGAAGATCTCCGCGGATGGTGAAGGCGTTTGCGCAACTCTGGGGGCGGGAAGACCTGTGGGTGACCGTCGACCAGGGCGGATTGAACCCTCCGGAGCGGGAAGACTGGCCGTTTCCGGGGCCGCATCTGCACTGGGACACCACGGTAGCGCCACCGCACTGCTTTGGCATCCAGGGGATTCTGTATCTTGCCGATACGGCGGAGAACCAGGGCGCGTTCACCTGCATTCCGGGCTTTCACAGAAAGCTGGAGAGTTGGTTGACATCGCTGCCGAAAGATGCCGATCCGCGGCAGGAGATATTTCACCATGGCGGCGCGAAGCCGATAGCGGCTGACGCCGGAGACATGGTGCTGTGGCATCAGTCGTTGCCGCACGGCAGTAGCCCCAACCGGGCTGCGCTGCCGCGCGTGGCGCAGTACATCACGATGAAGCCGACGCGATGGGAGCACAATGATGTGTGGCGCTAAGCGCGAGTGGAGATAAGGTGAGCGAACGATTGCAGTGCGAGTTCTCTCTCATACGGTATGTGCCGGATGTGGTGAAGGGGGAGTTCGCCAACATCGGCGTCGTATTGCGTGAGGTTGGCCGGGATGGTGCGCACGCGACTGCAGCCGTGCGCTTCACGCGCGACTGGAGCCGGGTACGCTGCCTGCATCCGGAGGCAGATGTAGACCTGCTGGAGTCGCTGGAGACGGAGCTCGCGGAGCGTTTGCGGCAGGAAGCCGGCCGGAGCGATGCGCCTAAGCCATTGTTGACGACACTGGAGGATTCGCTCTCCAACAGTGTGCAGTTGACAGAGATGCGCGGGACGCTGGCAGAGAGCCTGGCGACGGAGATGGACCAGTTGTTGCGAATGTATGTGGAGCCGCTGAAGCAACCCGCGCATCGCAGAAAGACGACGGGACGCAGCGCGATCGCCGGGCGCATGCGGGTGGAGTTCGAACGCGCTGGCGTATGGCGGCTGATGCGCAAGCGCATCGCGGCGGCGCAGTATACCCAGCCGGGCGACCCGCTCAAGATTGACTGCGGGTATCGCAACGGACGAGTGCGGATGTTTCACGCTGTGTCGCTGGAGAACGATGTGGAGGCGGCCAAGGGCATGGCCTACAGCGCCGCGGAGCTGCGCGCGGGTGTGGCGCGCGTGGAGGGGGCGGAGCTGGAGTTGACGGCGGTGGTGGAGAGCCTCTCGAGCATCGCGGACGCCGAGCAGTACGGTTTCGGCGTGCAGGTGATGGAGCGAGAGGCGGTGCGGGTGCTGACGGTCGCGGATTTGGGGCAGGCAGCGGAGACGGCGCGGCGGGAGTTGAGGGTGTAATCAACCTATTGGGCAGACGTAGGACAGGTGAGGCGCGGCTTGCGAGCTGCGCCTTTGCTATTTGGAGGAGATAAGGATGGGGCTGGGAGCAGCGGTTGCGAATCTGAAGGAGATGTGGGAGCGGCGGGCCGGAATTCAGGCCGACGGCGAAGTGGAGGGGCAGCGCAAGACGACGGCGACGCCGTTGGGGCTGGGCTCGATTTTTGCTCCCTTCCGTGCGGTAGGTGTACAGAATGTACTGCCCAAGCCGACGGCCGCCAACCTGCGCCGGTTTGCGGAGACGCCGGTGGCACGGCGCGCGATCAACTGTATCAAGGATCGCATTGCTTGCATGGAGTGGCGGATTGAGGCGCGGCCAGGAGTGGATGCGAAGGGATATGCTGCGCAGCGGGCCGCAGCGATTACACGCGCGCTGGAGACGCCCAACGAGAGTGACAGCTTCCGCACACTGATCGAGCAGGTGATCGAGGATGTACTGGTGGGTGGCTTCGGCGCTGCGGAGATTGAGATCACCGGCGACGCAGCTATGCCGGTGCGGCTATATCCGGTGGATGGGGCTTCGATCCAGGTTAACGCGCAGTGGAAGGGCGATGCGAATGAGCCACGCTACGCGCAAGTTACCGGCAAGCTTGGCAGCGCCGGTTCAACGCCACTGCGCGATGACGAGTTGATGTATGTGCGGCTGAATCCGCGCAGCCATACGGTCTTCGGCCTGGGCAAGGTGGAGGTGGCGTTTGAGTCGATCTCCAGCTTTCTGCAGGCGCACCGCTATGCAGGCCGGCTGGCCAGCAATAGCGTGGTGCAGTATGCGCTGTGGCTGAACGAACGCACGCCGGAGCAGCACGAGCGGCTAATCCGCTGGTGGCAGGATGAGGTGGAAGGTACGGGACGCGTTCCGGTGTTGAGCTCCGAGCAGAAGCCGGAGGTGCTGCGATTTGCTGGGGGCACCGATGCGGACCTGCGGCTGCAATGGCAGCAGTTCCTGCTGACGATGATTGCCAATGCGTTCGATCTTCCGGTGATGTTGCTGGGGGTGACACAGGATGTGAACCGTTCCACGGCACAAGAGTTTGCCAATGAGGCATTTCAAAGTGCCGTGGTTCCTCTGGCCAAACTGGTTGCTGACCACCTGACGCGCGACGTCATCGTGAAGCGGCTGGGGTGGAACGATCTCCGCTTTGTATGGAATGAGCTGGAGAGCCGCGACGAGATGGTGGAGGTGGAGATTCAGACGAAGCTGTTGGCGGCAGGCGTGGTGTCTGTGGCGGAGGTACGAGCGATGCGGGGGTTGCCGGTGGAGAGCGAAGTGTAGCTCCGCCAAACCGCCCTGTTTAACAGTCGGCAAATACAGGGGTCTCTCCACTGCGCATCGCGATAAGGCTGCGATGCTCCGGTCGAGATGACACCTCACAGTTGTGAAGGAGGTGTGTGTGGAGGATGCGGCGCGGATGCATCGAGGCGTAAGGCCGCGATGCGGTTTGACAATGCAAGCGATGGCGGTTCGGTTTCCGGAGGTGGAGGGTCATCCGAACCGGATTCCGTTTGAGGGCTGCCTGACGCTGGTGGATGTGGCCAGCGACCGGGCTCCGAGTGGCGCGCGCGGGCATCGCGTCGTTCTCACGCGCGAGGCCGCGGAGGCCGCGCTGCCGAGTCTGCTCGGAATGGCGGTGGACTATAAGGCCGGGTGGGACGGGCACAATGCACGGCAAAAATGCGGAATCATCACCACCGCAAAACTGGAAGACCGAAAGCTGATGGTCGGCGGCTATCTGTTTGCACGCGACTTTCCCGAGATGGAGGCGCGGCTCGGTGGGGTCCTGGGTGCAGTGGGAGCCGGTGCGGAGAGCGACATGGGCATGAGCTATGAGTTGGCCGATGCTCACGTTGCCGATATGCGCGCGCCGGTGTGGACGCTCACGCGCGCGACATTTACGGGGGCCGCCATCCTGCTGCGCGAGAAGGCCGCTTATCGTGCGACCTCCTTCCGCGTGAACTGGAGAGTACGAAAAGGCGCCGGGAAAACTGCCCTGGCACAAGAATGAGAGGAGACGGGATGAAAGAGAGCAACATGGTGGATTGGACAGAGACGATGCAGCGGCTGGACGCGGTTGCCGCGGCACTGGAGCAGACGGCGGCACGCATCGCGGAGCAGCAGGTGGCGTTGGCGGCAGAGGCGCAGGAGAGTGTCGGGCGGATCGTTGCGACGGTGGACCACCCCGAGGAGTCTGCTCGTGAGGCGGAGCTGGAGCGGCGCCTGGAAGAGGCAGAGGCGCGCATTGCAGAGCTGACGGCTGCCGCAGCTCCGGCGGGTCGCAAGACGCTGCCCTCCGGGATGGCGTCAATGCTGGCCAA
>Ga0302320_10015492_pt1 | contig 15654 bp, 10 predicted proteins | sample Bog_T0_3_FD_202130 | JGI IMG/M metagenome (GOLD analysis project Ga0302320, IMG submission 202130) | Peat permafrost microbial communities from Stordalen Mire near Abisko, Sweden - Bog_T0_3 | ecosystem: Environmental > Terrestrial > Soil > Wetlands > Peat | place: Sweden: Abisko, Stordalen Mire... | reverse complement strand
ATTTACCCCGACCCGACGCGGTTTCGTAGCCACGGGCCGAGCAACCTGGCGCGAGATGAGCGACTTGCGAGCGGCGCACTCGATGCCGACCCGGTGGGCGGCAGCAAAAAACCCCGACGCGAGTTTTTTTGGGTCGCCCTTTGCGGCGGACGCCGGCGCCCCGGAGCGGCTAAAGTAGGGGCGTGATCGGGTGCGGCGGGCACACGTAAATCCTGTCCGCTTTCCGGCTCCAACGGAAGGCCGTATTTGGCTCTGTTAGAGCGACGCTAGCAGGTCCTCGCGACTGACGCCCTTGGCAGCGGCCACGGAGCGCAGGATGGCGTTTAGCGTGCCAAGGCGCAGAGGCTTGTGGTCGGGGATCGAGAGGCGGTGATGCCCTGGCGCTTCGGTCTGGAGGATGATGTGGCTGCCCACCTGGTTCACCTGCTTGTAATCCCAGCGCCGGCAGAGGCTTGTGGTCGGGGATCGAGAGGCGGTGATGCCCTGGCGCTTCGGTCTGGAGGATGATGTGGCTGCCCACCTGGTTCACCTGCTTGTAATCCCAGCGCCGGCAGAGCACGGCCGCCAGGTCGCGGCCGTAAAGGTCTCGCGGGATCTTCACGCGAGCATTTCGTCGCGCACCAGATGCAGCCGCACCCGTTTGGGCGCGGGCCGGTCGAAGTAAAATGCCGTCACCGCCTCGCGCACATGGGCGCGCAGCTCCGTCCACGTGTCGGCCTGCGTGAAGATGCTTTCGCCTAAAGCCTCGGCAACGAAGCCCCCGTCGCCCTCCTGCGTGACCTCAAAAACAAGTTCGTCCATGGACATCAAGCTAGGGCACGGAGAGGTTCGCCGCAAGCGCGGTGTCCGGCCGGCCGGCAGGGTGGCAGCGCGCGTGGACTTCGAGGAGCTGGCGGATCGTGACCTCGGTGTAAATGGCCGTCGTTTCCAGCTTTTCGTGCCCGAGGAGTTGCTGGATGTAGCGGATGTCGGCCCCACCCTCCAGCATGTGCGTGGCGCAGCTGTGCCGGAGCAAGTGGCATGAGCCCTTGCTCCCCAACCCGGCCGCCCTGATCCAGGAGGACACCATGCGGGAGACGACATCCGGGTTAAACGCTTCGCCGTAGCCGGTGAGGAAGAGGGCCTGCGTCCGCGTGTCCAACGACAGGCGCGGCCGCACTTCCCGGACGTAGCGGGCCACCCAGGAGGCCGCGCGGCCCCCAAGGGGCACTACGCGGTCCTTTTTGCCCTTTCCACGGCGCACCGTGAGCGTACCGCGCTCCGGGTTCACGTCTGGGAGCTCCAAGGAGCACAGTTCCGCCCGGCGTATTCCCGTGGCGTAAAAGACCTCCAGCATCGCCCGGTCGCGAAGGCCAAGAGGATCGGCCACGTCCGGGACCGCAAGGAGCCGGTCCACCTGGGCAAGCGTGAGGGCCTGGGTCGGCAGGCGCTTCTCCATCCGGGGAAGCTCCAGTTCGGAGGCCGGGTTATGGAGGATCACGTTTTGCCGAGTGAGCCACCGGAACCAGTCCTTCAGGCACCCGATCCGCTGGCGCTGCGTGCTCCAGCCAAGCCGCCGACCTTTTCCGCCGGGTAGCTCGTAGCGCCAGAGGAAGCGCTGGAACGCCTCGAGTATTGGCCGCGTGACCTCGCCCGCTCGTGTCACGTCGCGGTCGGCCGCCCACTGCATAAAAAACTTGAGCGAGAAGAACCGCTCTTCGAGCGTCCCCTCGGCGTAGTTGCGCGAGCGAAGCGCTTCGAGCCAGGACTCGGCGCACACGGCGAGCGCGTCCGGCGTCGCCCGCGTAAAGGGCAGCGGCTCCCGCTCCTGGCCGCCCCGCCCCGAGGCCGGCCGCCGCCGCAGGTGCGCCACCGCCGCAAAACCCCTCATGCCAGCCATGACTACGACGCGCGGAGCGCGCGCCCTCCTGATGTGCAAACCCGCGAGGCCGCAAGGTTGCAGCTAAAGTGATGGCTCACGCGCATCTTACACCTCGCGGGGGCACCCCGTCACCCCCCGCGAGGTGGCCCTCCAACCCCGCGAGGTTCACTTTGTAGGCATGGGTTTTCAGGGTTTCCACGTCGAGCAAGGGGACGTGCGCCGTGTGCTCGGGCGCGTCCAAGTCGATCAGGAGCTCGTAAACAAACTGGCTGCCCATACGGCCGCTGTGGACCGCGACATACTCCTGCTCGATCAGGCGCTCCAGGTGGATGCGCAGTTGTGTAAAACTCCAGCCGCACGCCCCGTGCAGTTCGCGGCGCGTGAAGGTGTCCACGCCCTTGGTCTTCTCCCGCTTCGCCCGCATGAGCGTGCGGATGTGGCCCAGGACCGTGCGGGTCTGAGGCGGCAGTTCGTCGAGCGAGCGGCCGAGGACCTCGGGGGCCAGCTCGTTCGCGAGCGCAATGTCGTCCAAGGTCACGGGGACGTATTCGAGCGTGCGGCCGCCGAGTTCGTAGCGCCCTTTCGGGCGCTGGTGCTGGTGAAGGAGCGCGATGGCATCGATGAGGGTGAGGTATTTCTCGTGATCGCGCCGGTTGCGTGTGCGCGCCGAAGGGAAGGTGAGCGACGGCGCGTACGGGTTTAAGACCTCGACCGCCGTAAGGAGCCGCTGCGCGTTGCGCAGCACGCGCAGGAGTTCCGTCCGCTCTGACCTAGCAACAAGGCCTGCGAGGGTGCGGCGCTCGCGCTGCAGCGTGTGGATCTTCGCCGTCTGCTCCGGGGACTCGTCGACGGAGAGCGTGAGGCACCTGTTCTGTAGCTCCTCGTCTAGATCAATCGCAGTCGTCGTCAGCATGATCATGACCGGCCCCTCGACCCGGTAGACCTGCGTCTCCATGCGCCCCGTCGTCGGGTCCTTGCCCGTCGAGGCGATCGTGAGCTCGCCCTCGCTCTGGAGGAGCTTGAGCGCATAGCTCGCTTTCTCGGCTCCCGCCTCTTCCACGATGGCGAGGATCTTGTGCTTCAAATTCGTCTCGCCGAGGTAGTACAGGCTCTGGCCCGTCATCGCCGAGTATTTGATCCGCTCCTCCTCCGGGAAGAACGCGAGCACGGCGTCCATGAGCGTCGTCTTGCCCGCTGCGCTCGCACTCTGGACGATGATCGCAAGCGGCCGCTCCAGGAGCCGCGAGACGCCGGCCAGGTACGCGAGGAGCGTATTGTTTTCCTCCCCGATAATGCCCGCCTTGTGGAAGGCCGCTCGGAGACGCCCGACAAGATCGGGCGCGGTCAGCCAGGCCAGGGCTTCGGCCCGCTCAGCCTCCGTGAGCCTGACGACGGGCGACGCCGTTTCGACAGGCCGTGCGAGTTCAACCTGGGCCTGTTCGAGAGCGAGGAGCAAGCGGCCCACGTCACGCTTGAGGACATCGGCCGACACGCCCGTTTCCTCGGTGGCCCGCTCGACGAAGCGACGCCGGTCCGCGTCCCGCGTCAAGTCAAGCGAGTCCAGGTGGAAGCGCTCGCCGACCTTTAGGCGCAGCGCGACCTTGAGCCCGTCGCTCCCAAGGGTCTTATCGAGGCCGCCCACACGGTATTCGCGGCCGTCGAGGGTAAGGAACCAATGCTCTCCCTGCGGGATGAGCACGGACGCGGCGGGGGTATTCGGGGCCGCAGGCGGAGACGGCACGGCCGCTTTTTCTTTAGCGGCCTCCTCGGGCGGCGTTGGCAACGCGGACGCCGGAGCCGCTAAACTAGCAGCTAAAGAAGAAGGCGCGCGCGGCGGCAAGGTGCCGCTGCCATTTCCAAGCCAAGCCGCAGCATTCAAGAGGACAGCAAGGGCCTTGTCGGCCGGCTGGACCTTGCGGGCATATTCATTGGCGTCCTGGCCATGGGGGAAGAGGACCCGGCGGCACTCCACCCCCCTCGCCATGAGGCGCCCGGCTACCTTGGCCGCTCCCCGCTCCCCGGCCTCGTCCCGGTCGAAGGCAATCAGGACCCGCTCCGTCTTCGCCAGGATAAGCGCGTCAAGAAGCTCCTCCGTAAACCCCTCCACCCCGTAGGCCGTCGTCACGTTCTTAAAGCCATGCGTCCAGAAGGTGAGCGCATCGATCAAGGCCTCGCACAGGATCACTTCCCGGGAGCCGAGGCACACCGGGTTCCAGAGGCCGCGATGCGGCCCCGGCAGGTACAGGTGCTTTATCCCCGTGCTCTGGTTCTCGATGATCTTGCGGCCGTAGGCCCCGAGGATAGCACCGTCTGACCCAAGGATCGGGACAACGAGGCAGCCGTTCAGGTGCTCGTGGCCGCTCTCGCGGTAGACACCCAGCTTCTCCAGCCGCTCGCGGATCGCTGCGCCAGTCTGCCGGTTTTTCTGAGGAAGGCGCAGGCCAAGGGTCCGGTCGGCGAAGCCGAGCCGGAAGGTTTTTATTGCCTCCTCGCTCCTGATCCCGCGCTTCTCCAGGTAGGCGAGCGCCGCCGGCGTCTGCATGAGGCGCTCGTGGTAGTAGTCGATCACCTGGGTTAAGAGCGCCGGGTCGTCCGCGTCGTAGGCCACGGGCGTGGGCAGCCGTGGCACGGTGCTGTGCTTGGTCGGGCTCGTCGTCGCGACGAGCGCCGACGCTTGGCCTGAGCGCAGGATCTCCACCGCGTGCCGGAACGAGAGCCCGTCGTGCCTCATGATAAAGTCGATCACGGTCCCGCCGGCCCCGCACCCCAGGCAGTGGAAGAGGTTTTTATCCCGACCCGGCGTCACGATGAAGGACGGCGTCGAGTCCTCGTGGAACGGGCATTTGCCGGCCAGGTGCCCCGTCCCGTGCGGCCGTAGCTCGATTCCCTTCGCCCTGACCAGGGCCGCCAGGTCCGTCCCCCGCTTAATCTGCTCCAGCTCGGCCTCGGGGATTCGTGGCATGCTAGACCCCCAGGCTCAAAAAACCCGTCAAGAGTAATTGCATTGACCACGAGTGGTCAGTTTACTGACCGCATGCAAGACGTTTTTTCGTTCGCCCCGTATACTGGAGACATGCCTCAAAAGACCGACTCCCGCCTGCGCCAGCTGCGCGAAGCTGCCGGATTGTCCGTCCGAGAGCTCGCCCGGCAGATCGGCGAGCAACACACAAACGTGCTTTATTGGGAGAACAGCGGCGCTGCGCCGCGCTCCGATGTTTTAATCCCCATAGCCAAGGCCCTCGGCGTCACCGTCGAGGAGCTGCTCGGCCAGGACAAGCCGAGACGCGCCGCCGCCCCCGGCGGCAAGGTGCGCCACGTGTTTGAGCAGGTTCAAAAACTTCCCCGACGCCAGCAGGACCGTATTGTCGAGGTCGTCGAGGCTCTCGTGGCCAAGGCTGGCTGACCCTCGCGGATTTCCGCCCGAAAAAACGTTACCTTTTGCGTAAGGGGTAGGGTGTCGCCGTAAATTGGGAAACAAGGCTTTGTTTCCCACCCACCCCGCGCCCGCGGTCAACCCCGGCCGTTTCGGCCGCTCGTTCGAGCCCCCTCCTCGTAACCGGTCCGGCTGGACTCCCCCGCCCGAAGGGCAAGGCGGTCGAGGATGGCGGGGCGGGGACCACGCCATCGGAGACCACCGCAGCCGCGAGGCGTCCAATCACGCGTTATGTTAACCGGGCGATCAGGCAAGGAGCGAGGTCACGAACGACGGCCTGGCGGGCGGGCGCCAGCCCGCACGAAGCCCGGTTCGCATAACGTCAGATTGGACGCCGAGCAGCGGGTTTCGTTCGACCTCGATGGGGGCGCTCGCCAAATTCCTCACTTCAGGGTTTGAGCGAGCCTTTAACGCTTTGTTTCTTGTAGTAGAAAAAGATCGCCGACGATCCGACCACAAAAAACATTGCTGCCAATATCCACCGTTCAGCGCCGGTCTCCTGTGAACCGACCAATGCGATCGATCCAACCACGAGGCCGAAAAGCCAAGTGAAGCAGGCAATGTCTACTCTCCCGAGAACCTTGCGCTCCATATAGCCCACCAAGAGGCATAGTGCCACCACAAGAAAGGCAGCGCTGGTTGAATGTAGGTTGATCCAATGTGAGATCATTGCTCAGCCATTTCAATTATGACAATGCGCAGCAGCTATCACTTGTGCCGTCGTAGCGAACGCCGTGAGCCCTGCTCCTGCAACCGCTAGACCTTCCGCTCCAACCCCAGCGGCAACCCGCAACCCCGCACCTGCTGCCATAGATGACTCGGATGCCGCCGCCCGAGCTGCGAGACCCCCATATCTTCCAAAATTAGAAGCGGGTTGGAACATTATCGTCGCGCCTCTACTGAGCAGATAGTTTCCTGCCGCACCCAATCCGACTACGACACCGCCCTTTACTGCGAGCGCTTCAGCATCCGCCTCTAAAATATGAGCAAGATTCCCACTCGATGGAAGGTAGCTCAATAGTCCGAAATTATTGATAATGTTCTTCGTAGTCCAACTACCGTATGTCTGATTCAAATAGTCTTGCGCACAGTCCAACCCCAGTGGATCGAACGCATTGGCTGGGTCGTTCCCACAATATTCGTAGAGGTTAATCCCCGCGTATTCCCCGAGAGGGTCCCTGGATAGCCAGTTAGCGTTTCGGCGCATTTGCCACTAATAGCACTAGTTCCCTAATCCTCATCGATTTTAGATTTCCTGGTACTACAATATTAAACCCTGTTCTTAATGCTTCATCAAGTCGCTCGGCGCCCAGATCGAATCGCCACGAGTCCGCCTTTGAATAATCCTGCATGAGGCAATCGTCTGGGCGAATCTTCGCATATGGTATTCCGTAGCACTCCCCAATCAATTTCAATACATCGAGAATTGCGCTCGGAGGAACCTCTGCAGCAAATTGCTTGATAAGGTCTTCGTCGTTCAATGGTTGGCGTCCGCCAACTATTTCCCTACGAGCATGTTGCCAGAAAAAGTAGCCAATCGCCGCACAGCCTGCCACGGCCGAAAGAAGGAGTGTTAGTGTCATGGACATGGGATTGCGTAAACTAGGCCGCTAACCAGAACTCCGAAATTGTAACCGCCAACACCCGCGCCAAATATCGCGATTCCCCAAATCCCGCCTCGGGCGATTGGGCTACCGGCAGCACGGATTCCTAGGAGCCCACGAGCTACACTTGTAAGCGGATTGGGTGATCCGAAGGGAGCTGGTCGAAAATCCCCGTACGGCGCCCAAACTTTAGGAATAACCCCACCGCCAATTAATCCAGCCACAGCCCAATCGGGCAGCGTGATCGCGTATTGATTTAGATGACTCAAATATCGATCCCAATATCCGCCACCGCCACCGCCGCCGCCGCCAGATCCGCCTCCACATAAACCGAACAGATCCACTCCGTTAACCGGATCATTCAGAACGTAGCCATAAATGTTGATTCCCGCGTATTCCCCCAACGGATCCCTGGATAGCCATTTGGGCCGACCCGACGCGGTTTTGTAGCCGCAGGCTCTGTAACCCGGTGCAGTTCCGTGCGGTAGATGGCGTCGCGATAAAGTGCGACCCGATGGGCTGCCAAAAAACCCCCGACGCGAGTTTTTTTGGGTCGCCCTTTGCGGCGGACGCCGGCGCCCCGGAGCGGCTAAAGTAGGGGCGTGATCGGGTGCGGCGGGCACACGTAAATCCTGTCCGCTTTCCGGCTCCAACGGAAGGCCGTATTTGGCTCTGTTAGAGCGACGCTAGCAGGTCCTCGCGACTGACGCCCTTGGCAGCGGCCACGGAGCGCAGGATGGCGTTTAGCGTGCCAAGGCGCAGAGGCTTGTGGTCGGGGATCGAGAGGCGGTGATGCCCTGGCGCTTCGGTCTGGAGGATGATGTGGCTGCCCACCTGGTTCACCTGCTTGTAATCCCAGCGCCGGCAGAGGCTTGTGGTCGGGGATCGAGAGGCGGTGATGCCCTGGCGCTTCGGTCTGGAGGATGATGTGGCTGCCCACCTGGTTCACCTGCTTGTAATCCCAGCGCCGGCAGAGCACGGCCGCCAGGTCGCGGCCGTAAAGGTCTCGCGGGATCTTCACGCGAGCATTTCGTCGCGCACCAGATGCAGCCGCACCCGTTTGGGCGCGGGCCGGTCGAAGTAAAATGCCGTCACCGCCTCGCGCACATGGGCGCGCAGCTCCGTCCACGTGTCGGCCTGCGTGAAGATGCTTTCGCCTAAAGCCTCGGCAACGAAGCCCCCGTCGCCCTCCTGCGTGACCTCAAAAACAAGTTCGTCCATGGACATCAAGCTAGGGCACGGAGAGGTTCGCCGCAAGCGCGGTGTCCGGCCGGCCGGCAGGGTGGCAGCGCGCGTGGACTTCGAGGAGCTGGCGGATCGTGACCTCGGTGTAAATGGCCGTCGTTTCCAGCTTTTCGTGCCCGAGGAGTTGCTGGATGTAGCGGATGTCGGCCCCACCCTCCAGCATGTGCGTGGCGCAGCTGTGCCGGAGCAAGTGGCATGAGCCCTTGCTCCCCAACCCGGCCGCCCTGATCCAGGAGGACACCATGCGGGAGACGACATCCGGGTTAAACGCTTCGCCGTAGCCGGTGAGGAAGAGGGCCTGCGTCCGCGTGTCCAACGACAGGCGCGGCCGCACTTCCCGGACGTAGCGGGCCACCCAGGAGGCCGCGCGGCCCCCAAGGGGCACTACGCGGTCCTTTTTGCCCTTTCCACGGCGCACCGTGAGCGTACCGCGCTCCGGGTTCACGTCTGGGAGCTCCAAGGAGCACAGTTCCGCCCGGCGTATTCCCGTGGCGTAAAAGACCTCCAGCATCGCCCGGTCGCGAAGGCCAAGAGGATCGGCCACGTCCGGGACCGCAAGGAGCCGGTCCACCTGGGCAAGCGTGAGGGCCTGGGTCGGCAGGCGCTTCTCCATCCGGGGAAGCTCCAGTTCGGAGGCCGGGTTATGGAGGATCACGTTTTGCCGAGTGAGCCACCGGAACCAGTCCTTCAGGCACCCGATCCGCTGGCGCTGCGTGCTCCAGCCAAGCCGCCGACCTTTTCCGCCGGGTAGCTCGTAGCGCCAGAGGAAGCGCTGGAACGCCTCGAGTATTGGCCGCGTGACCTCGCCCGCTCGTGTCACGTCGCGGTCGGCCGCCCACTGCATAAAAAACTTGAGCGAGAAGAACCGCTCTTCGAGCGTCCCCTCGGCGTAGTTGCGCGAGCGAAGCGCTTCGAGCCAGGACTCGGCGCACACGGCGAGCGCGTCCGGCGTCGCCCGCGTAAAGGGCAGCGGCTCCCGCTCCTGGCCGCCCCGCCCCGAGGCCGGCCGCCGCCGCAGGTGCGCCACCGCCGCAAAACCCCTCATGCCAGCCATGACTACGACGCGCGGAGCGCGCGCCCTCCTGATGTGCAAACCCGCGAGGCCGCAAGGTTGCAGCTAAAGTGATGGCTCACGCGCATCTTACACCTCGCGGGGGCACCCCGTCACCCCCCGCGAGGTGGCCCTCCAACCCCGCGAGGTTCACTTTGTAGGCATGGGTTTTCAGGGTTTCCACGTCGAGCAAGGGGACGTGCGCCGTGTGCTCGGGCGCGTCCAAGTCGATCAGGAGCTCGTAAACAAACTGGCTGCCCATACGGCCGCTGTGGACCGCGACATACTCCTGCTCGATCAGGCGCTCCAGGTGGATGCGCAGTTGTGTAAAACTCCAGCCGCACGCCCCGTGCAGTTCGCGGCGCGTGAAGGTGTCCACGCCCTTGGTCTTCTCCCGCTTCGCCCGCATGAGCGTGCGGATGTGGCCCAGGACCGTGCGGGTCTGAGGCGGCAGTTCGTCGAGCGAGCGGCCGAGGACCTCGGGGGCCAGCTCGTTCGCGAGCGCAATGTCGTCCAAGGTCACGGGGACGTATTCGAGCGTGCGGCCGCCGAGTTCGTAGCGCCCTTTCGGGCGCTGGTGCTGGTGAAGGAGCGCGATGGCATCGATGAGGGTGAGGTATTTCTCGTGATCGCGCCGGTTGCGTGTGCGCGCCGAAGGGAAGGTGAGCGACGGCGCGTACGGGTTTAAGACCTCGACCGCCGTAAGGAGCCGCTGCGCGTTGCGCAGCACGCGCAGGAGTTCCGTCCGCTCTGACCTAGCAACAAGGCCTGCGAGGGTGCGGCGCTCGCGCTGCAGCGTGTGGATCTTCGCCGTCTGCTCCGGGGACTCGTCGACGGAGAGCGTGAGGCACCTGTTCTGTAGCTCCTCGTCTAGATCAATCGCAGTCGTCGTCAGCATGATCATGACCGGCCCCTCGACCCGGTAGACCTGCGTCTCCATGCGCCCCGTCGTCGGGTCCTTGCCCGTCGAGGCGATCGTGAGCTCGCCCTCGCTCTGGAGGAGCTTGAGCGCATAGCTCGCTTTCTCGGCTCCCGCCTCTTCCACGATGGCGAGGATCTTGTGCTTCAAATTCGTCTCGCCGAGGTAGTACAGGCTCTGGCCCGTCATCGCCGAGTATTTGATCCGCTCCTCCTCCGGGAAGAACGCGAGCACGGCGTCCATGAGCGTCGTCTTGCCCGCTGCGCTCGCACTCTGGACGATGATCGCAAGCGGCCGCTCCAGGAGCCGCGAGACGCCGGCCAGGTACGCGAGGAGCGTATTGTTTTCCTCCCCGATAATGCCCGCCTTGTGGAAGGCCGCTCGGAGACGCCCGACAAGATCGGGCGCGGTCAGCCAGGCCAGGGCTTCGGCCCGCTCAGCCTCCGTGAGCCTGACGACGGGCGACGCCGTTTCGACAGGCCGTGCGAGTTCAACCTGGGCCTGTTCGAGAGCGAGGAGCAAGCGGCCCACGTCACGCTTGAGGACATCGGCCGACACGCCCGTTTCCTCGGTGGCCCGCTCGACGAAGCGACGCCGGTCCGCGTCCCGCGTCAAGTCAAGCGAGTCCAGGTGGAAGCGCTCGCCGACCTTTAGGCGCAGCGCGACCTTGAGCCCGTCGCTCCCAAGGGTCTTATCGAGGCCGCCCACACGGTATTCGCGGCCGTCGAGGGTAAGGAACCAATGCTCTCCCTGCGGGATGAGCACGGACGCGGCGGGGGTATTCGGGGCCGCAGGCGGAGACGGCACGGCCGCTTTTTCTTTAGCGGCCTCCTCGGGCGGCGTTGGCAACGCGGACGCCGGAGCCGCTAAACTAGCAGCTAAAGAAGAAGGCGCGCGCGGCGGCAAGGTGCCGCTGCCATTTCCAAGCCAAGCCGCAGCATTCAAGAGGACAGCAAGGGCCTTGTCGGCCGGCTGGACCTTGCGGGCATATTCATTGGCGTCCTGGCCATGGGGGAAGAGGACCCGGCGGCACTCCACCCCCCTCGCCATGAGGCGCCCGGCTACCTTGGCCGCTCCCCGCTCCCCGGCCTCGTCCCGGTCGAAGGCAATCAGGACCCGCTCCGTCTTCGCCAGGATAAGCGCGTCAAGAAGCTCCTCCGTAAACCCCTCCACCCCGTAGGCCGTCGTCACGTTCTTAAAGCCATGCGTCCAGAAGGTGAGCGCATCGATCAAGGCCTCGCACAGGATCACTTCCCGGGAGCCGAGGCACACCGGGTTCCAGAGGCCGCGATGCGGCCCCGGCAGGTACAGGTGCTTTATCCCCGTGCTCTGGTTCTCGATGATCTTGCGGCCGTAGGCCCCGAGGATAGCACCGTCTGACCCAAGGATCGGGACAACGAGGCAGCCGTTCAGGTGCTCGTGGCCGCTCTCGCGGTAGACACCCAGCTTCTCCAGCCGCTCGCGGATCGCTGCGCCAGTCTGCCGGTTTTTCTGAGGAAGGCGCAGGCCAAGGGTCCGGTCGGCGAAGCCGAGCCGGAAGGTTTTTATTGCCTCCTCGCTCCTGATCCCGCGCTTCTCCAGGTAGGCGAGCGCCGCCGGCGTCTGCATGAGGCGCTCGTGGTAGTAGTCGATCACCTGGGTTAAGAGCGCCGGGTCGTCCGCGTCGTAGGCCACGGGCGTGGGCAGCCGTGGCACGGTGCTGTGCTTGGTCGGGCTCGTCGTCGCGACGAGCGCCGACGCTTGGCCTGAGCGCAGGATCTCCACCGCGTGCCGGAACGAGAGCCCGTCGTGCCTCATGATAAAGTCGATCACGGTCCCGCCGGCCCCGCACCCCAGGCAGTGGAAGAGGTTTTTATCCCGACCCGGCGTCACGATGAAGGACGGCGTCGAGTCCTCGTGGAACGGGCATTTGCCGGCCAGGTGCCCCGTCCCGTGCGGCCGTAGCTCGATTCCCTTCGCCCTGACCAGGGCCGCCAGGTCCGTCCCCCGCTTAATCTGCTCCAGCTCGGCCTCGGGGATTCGTGGCATGCTAGACCCCCAGGCTCAAAAAACCCGTCAAGAGTAATTGCATTGACCACGAGTGGTCAGTTTACTGACCGCATGCAAGACGTTTTTTCGTTCGCCCCGTATACTGGAGACATGCCTCAAAAGACCGACTCCCGCCTGCGCCAGCTGCGCGAAGCTGCCGGATTGTCCGTCCGAGAGCTCGCCCGGCAGATCGGCGAGCAACACACAAACGTGCTTTATTGGGAGAACAGCGGCGCTGCGCCGCGCTCCGATGTTTTAATCCCCATAGCCAAGGCCCTCGGCGTCACCGTCGAGGAGCTGCTCGGCCAGGACAAGCCGAGACGCGCCGCCGCCCCCGGCGGCAAGGTGCGCCACGTGTTTGAGCAGGTTCAAAAACTTCCCCGACGCCAGCAGGACCGTATTGTCGAGGTCGTCGAGGCTCTCGTGGCCAAGGCTGGCTGACCCTCGCGGATTTCCGCCCGAAAAAACGTTACCTTTTGCGTAAGGGGTAGGGTGTCGCCGTAAATTGGGAAACAAGGCTTTGTTTCCCACCCACCCCGCGCCCGCGGTCAACCCCGGCCGTTTCGGCCGCTCGTTCGAGCCCCCTCCTCGTAACCGGTCCGGCTGGACTCCCCCGCCCGAAGGGCAAGGCGGTCGAGGATGGCGGGGCGGGGACCACGCCATCGGAGACCACCGCAGCCGCGAGGCGTCCAATCACGCGTTATGTTAACCGGGCGATCAGGCAAGGAGCGAGGTCACGAACGACGGCCTGGCGGGCGGGCGCCAGCCCGCACGAAGCCCGGTTCGCATAACGTCAGATTGGACGCCGAGCAGCGGGTTTCGTTCGACCTCGATGGGGGCGCTCGCCAAATTCCTCACTTCAGGGTTTGAGCGAGCCTTTAACGCTTTGTTTCTTGTAGTAGAAAAAGATCGCCGACGATCCGACCACAAAAAACATTGCTGCCAATATCCACCGTTCAGCGCCGGTCTCCTGTGAACCGACCAATGCGATCGATCCAACCACGAGGCCGAAAAGCCAAGTGAAGCAGGCAATGTCTACTCTCCCGAGAACCTTGCGCTCCATATAGCCCACCAAGAGGCATAGTGCCACCACAAGAAAGGCAGCGCTGGTTGAATGTAGGTTGATCCAATGTGAGATCATTGCTCAGCCATTTCAATTATGACAATGCGCAGCAGCTATCACTTGTGCCGTCGTAGCGAACGCCGTGAGCCCTGCTCCTGCAACCGCTAGACCTTCCGCTCCAACCCCAGCGGCAACCCGCAACCCCGCACCTGCTGCCATAGATGACTCGGATGCCGCCGCCCGAGCTGCGAGACCCCCATATCTTCCAAAATTAGAAGCGGGTTGGAACATTATCGTCGCGCCTCTACTGAGCAGATAGTTTCCTGCCGCACCCAATCCGACTACGACACCGCCCTTTACTGCGAGCGCTTCAGCATCCGCCTCTAAAATATGAGCAAGATTCCCACTCGATGGAAGGTAGCTCAATAGTCCGAAATTATTGATAATGTTCTTCGTAGTCCAACTACCGTATGTCTGATTCAAATAGTCTTGCGCACAGTCCAACCCCAGTGGATCGAACGCATTGGCTGGGTCGTTCCCACAATATTCGTAGAGGTTAATCCCCGCGTATTCCCCGAGAGGGTCCCTGGATAGCCAGTTAGCGTTTCGGCGCATTTGCCACTAATAGCACTAGTTCCCTAATCCTCATCGATTTTAGATTTCCTGGTACTACAATATTAAACCCTGTTCTTAATGCTTCATCAAGTCGCTCGGCGCCCAGATCGAATCGCCACGAGTCCGCCTTTGAATAATCCTGCATGAGGCAATCGTCTGGGCGAATCTTCGCATATGGTATTCCGTAGCACTCCCCAATCAATTTCAATACATCGAGAATTGCGCTCGGAGGAACCTCTGCAGCAAATTGCTTGATAAGGTCTTCGTCGTTCAATGGTTGGCGTCCGCCAACTATTTCCCTACGAGCATGTTGCCAGAAAAAGTAGCCAATCGCCGCACAGCCTGCCACGGCCGAAAGAAGGAGTGTTAGTGTCATGGACATGGGATTGCGTAAACTAGGCCGCTAACCAGAACTCCGAAATTGTAACCGCCAACACCCGCGCCAAATATCGCGATTCCCCAAATCCCGCCTCGGGCGATTGGGCTACCGGCAGCACGGATTCCTAGGAGCCCACGAGCTACACTTGTAAGCGGATTGGGTGATCCGAAGGGAGCTGGTCGAAAATCCCCGTACGGCGCCCAAACTTTAGGAATAACCCCACCGCCAATTAATCCAGCCACAGCCCAATCGGGCAGCGTGATCGCGTATTGATTTAGATGACTCAAATATCGATCCCAATATCCGCCACCGCCACCGCCGCCGCCGCCAGATCCGCCTCCACATAAACCGAACAGATCCACTCCGTTAACCGGATCATTCAGAACGTAGCCATAAATGTTGATTCCCGCGTATTCCCCCAACGGATCCCTGGATAGCCACCTACCGACCCTTTGCTAAGAGCGGAAGCCCAATAAGTTCTCTTATTATCAGACCGTGTGCGATCATCAGAATGGCAAAGACGAGAACTAGCCACGGCGTAGATGCCTTTACTGCATTCCTATTGAGGGGCATAGACCTTACCAGCCAAAGCATCGCGACAAAGAATGCCAAAGTAATCGGCAAAGCTGCCAACCAAGAACGAGGCCAGCCCCAAGCATACGGGACGGCACAAACGACGAATGCAATGCCAGCATAGTATCGTCTCGTCATGATTTCGTCTTTCATTTGCTCACTTGCAACTACCGCCACCACCACCCGGAATCGGAATATTGCCCGATACTTCGCGGCCAAATCCCACGCCAACCGTAAGAGACAGATTCGTCGGAATAAAATTTGGCCCAAGACTGATATTGAACGCACCACCCGGGCCGTCACCTCCGGCGATGCTAAAATTATAAGTCTGTGGTCCGGAAAGCGGAAGCCTGAAAGTAATACCGGCTGCTCCGTTGAGCCCAAATTTCCCTCCGGCTAGGTTGGGAGTTAACTTCAAGCCATCGAATGAAAGCTCAGCTGATCCTCCAAGACCCCCACCAAATGGTCCAGGACCGAACCGTTTCCCGCCCAAAAGCGGGACAACATTTAAACTTCCGTCGGCAGTCAAAGAGACTGTGTTTCGAATTCCTTCTCCTGCTCCTTCAATTGCGGCGATGATCTCCGAACCCGGAGCAAATGGGTTCGTAATCGCATTTTGCCAATATTGTGAGGTGAAAACTCCGCTTCCACCACCGGAGCCATCACATAGGCCAAATGGATCGATCCCGTTAATCGGATCGTTCAAAACGTAGCCGTAGATGTTGATCCCCGCGTATTCCCCCAGCGGGTCCCTTGATAGCCATCTCCCGAGATTAGCATCGTACTCGCGGAACTGCGTCAGGCTCAGGCCAGTCGCTGCATGGTAGTAGTCTCCTGTAAACCCGAAATCCGCAAGATCCGTCCCGCTAACCAGAGTACGACG
>Ga0302320_10015491_pt1 | contig 15655 bp, 13 predicted proteins | sample Bog_T0_3_FD_202130 | JGI IMG/M metagenome (GOLD analysis project Ga0302320, IMG submission 202130) | Peat permafrost microbial communities from Stordalen Mire near Abisko, Sweden - Bog_T0_3 | ecosystem: Environmental > Terrestrial > Soil > Wetlands > Peat | place: Sweden: Abisko, Stordalen Mire... | reverse complement strand
CCTTGCCGAACGCCGGACTGGTTTGCGCCAGCACGGCCGCTCCGGGAAGATCCGGACTTTCGGCAAGCAACTGCTGCACGATCATGCCGCCGATCGAATGCCCGACCAGAACCGGCCTGGTTGCGCCCATCTGCTGCAGGAAATCCCGCACCGCCTCGGCAAGCGTGGCGATGCTGACGGTCGGCAGTTGCGCCGAGCCGCCATAGCCCGGCATGTCCCAGGCGATGGCGCGGTACCGATCGCTGAAGGCGTCGACTTGCCCGCGCCACGCCCGCGCCGCGCCGCCGATCCCATGCAGGAATACCAGCGGCTGCGAAGCAGGATCGCCGGCGGCCTCAAAGCTGAAACGGCCATCCCCGGTTTTCATGGGATCATGTTTACTCGTTGGCCTCGGGCGGCAGGAAGTTCACCTCGTGTTCGCCGGAGATGCGGACGATTTCGGCGACATCCGTCAAATTATGCAGCTGATTGAACAGGGCTTCGAGCTTTTGCGTCGGCGACACCCAGAACAATGCCCGCGCCGGCTTGTCCGATTTGTTGAAATAGCCGTGCGGAATACCACGGGGCAGCCGAACCAGATCGCCGGTGAAAGCCTTCACCCAGACGCCGTCCAGTTTCAGGTCCAGCATGCCATCCTGAACGAGGATGAACTCGTCCTGGGTTGGATGGATATGAACCGGGACAAACTGGCCGGGATCGCTGTTGGTCTCGAACGCGAAGGTGGAATCCGTGACCGCCTTCGGGAAATATACCTGTCCGAGGATGTTCCAGGTTTTGCCGGAATATCCCGTGCCGTTCTGCGTGATGCCCTTTTCAAGCGCCGCCATGATATTGTTCCCTGTGCCTGCCAAACTCGACGCTACCTGCGACGGTTCATCTGTCAAGCGCGCATCCGCAACCTTTCTTGCAAAAGCTTGAAGTCTAAAATATACGCAATCCTTGGCGTTAATGAACCCGTTCGGGGAGGCCTGTCGCATGTCCGGACTGTCGCGTTCCCAGCATGCGCTCGTCACCGGCGGCGGCCGCGGCATCGGCCGGGAAATCGCCTCGGCGCTTGCCCATGCGGGAGCAACGGTGACGGTGCTCGGCCGCCATCGGGAAACGCTGGATCAGGCGGTTGCCGCCGGCGCCGCGCACTTCGCTGATGTGGCCGATGTCGCGGATCAGGCGGCGGTCAGTGCCGCGGTTGCGGAAGCGGCTTCGCGGCAGCCGATCGATATCCTGATCGCCAATGCCGGGATCGCGGAATCCGCGCCGTTCGGGAGGTCCGACGCGGCGCTGTTCCGGCGAATGATGGATGTCAATTTCATGGGCGTGGTTCACACCATCCAGGCCGCATTGCCGGCCATGAAGGATCGCCCCTACGGTCGCATTATTGCGGTTGCATCGACCGCCGGTCTCAAGGGTTATGCCTACGTGACCGCCTATACGGCGGCAAAACACGCCGTTGTCGGATTGGTGCGCTCGCTGGCACTGGAATTGGCGAGCACGCGCGTGACCGTCAATGCGGTGTGTCCCGGTTACACCGATACCGACCTGGTTGCCGGCAGCATCGACAACATCATGAAAAAGACCGGCCGCAGCCATGCGCAGGCGGTGGCCGAACTCGCCAGGCACAATCCGCAAGGCCGCCTGATAACACCTGCGGAAGTCGCCGACACCGTGCTCTGGCTGTGCGGCGAGGGCGCCGGCGCGATCACCGGGCAGGCGATCGCCATTGCGGGAGGCGAGGTCTAGGGCGCAGGCGTGGCGCGCAAGGGTCAATCGAGTGCCAGCGCCGGGCTTGCCGGAAAATTGCTTTAGGGTTAAAACAATTGGAATGGTCCCGCAGCGCCGGAGGCTTGCATGAAGATCGCGATCATCGGGGGTGGGCCGGCCGGTCTCTATTCGGCGATCCTGCTCAAAAAGCAGCGGCCGGATGCCGAGATCGCGGTCTATGAGCGCAATCGCGCCGATGACACCTTCGGCTTCGGCGTGGTGTTTTCCGACGCCACGCTCGACAATTTCGAAAAATACGATCCCGCCAGCTATCGCCGCATCACTCAGGAGTTCGCTTATTGGGACGATATCGCCGTGCATTTCCGCGGCACGGTACATCGGGTCGGCGGCAACGGCTTTTGCGGCTGCTCGCGGCGCGCGCTGCTCCTGATCCTGCAGGAGCGGGCGCGCGAGCTCGGCGTGATCCTGCATTTCGAGGCCGACATCGAGGACGAGGCACGCTTTGCCGATGCCGATCTGGTGGTGCTGGCCGACGGCATCAACAGCCGTTTCCGCGATAAATATATCGGGCATTTCCAGCCCGAGGTGGACCTGCGCTCCAACGTGTTTGCCTGGATGGGCTCGACCCGTCCGCTCGATGCCTTCACCTTCATCTTTCAGGAGACCGAGTGGGGTCCCTTCATCGCGCATGCCTATCAATACGAGGCGGGGCGCTCGACCTGGATCTTCGAGACCGATCCGAAAACCTTCGAGCGCGCCGGGCTCAAGGGACTGAGCGAGAAGCAATCGGCCGACCGGATGGCCAGGATTTTCGGCTGGTTTCTCGAGGGCCACCCGCTCCTGACCAACCGCTCGATGTGGCGCAATTTCCCGATGATCCGCAGCAAGCGCTGGGTCAAGGACAACATGGTGCTGCTCGGCGACGCCAAGGCAACCGCGCATTTCTCGATCGGCTCCGGCACCAAGCTTGCGATGGAAGACGCCATCGCGCTGGCGGATGCCATGCAGCGCGCGCCGACCGTCGAGGCCGCATTGCAGCAGTACGAGCAGGGACGCCGCGAGGAGGTCGAGAAAACCCAGCACGCCGCCGACGTGTCGCTGGTCTGGTTCGAGCATGTCGACCGGTTCTGGGACTTCGATCCCGTGCAATTCGCGTTCGGGGTCATGACCCGGGCGAAGGCGATCACCTACGATAATCTGACGCTGCGGGCGCCGGATTTTGTCGCTGATGTCGACAAGGCGTTTGCCAAGCAGGTTCGTGCCAAAGGTTTCGATGTCGATATTGAAAAACCTGTGGCGCCGATGTTCCAGCCGCTGCGGCTGCGCGAAATGGAATTGGCCAACCGCGCGGTGGTGTCGCCGATGTGCATGTATTCGGCCAGTGAAGGCGTTCCGACCGACTTCCATCTGGTGCATTACGGCTCGCGGGCCGTCGGCGGCGCCGGCTTGATATTTACCGAAATGACCTGCGTCGGCCGCGACGCCCGCATCACCCCGGGCTGCACCGGGCTGTGGAACGACGAGCAGGAAGCTGCGTGGCGGCGCATCGTCGATTTCGTGCACGCCAATTCCGCGGCGAAGATTTGCCTGCAACTCGGCCATGCCGGCCGCAAGGGCGCTACCAAATTGATGTGGGACGGCATCGACCGTCCCCTGGAAGAGGGCGGCTGGGACGTCATCTCGGCGTCGCCCATTCCCTACTTTCCGGACAGCCAGGTGCCGCGCGAGATGGACCGCGCCGCGATGGATCGCGTCAAGGCCGAGTTTGTCGCGGCGGCCGAGCGCGGCGAACGCTGCGGCTTCGACATGCTCGAGCTGCACGCGGCCCACGGCTACCTGCTGGCGAGTTTCATTTCGCCGCTCACCAACCAGCGCAGCGATGCCTACGGCGGCGCGCTGGAGGGCCGCCTGCGTTTTCCGCTCGAGGTTTTCGAGGCCCTGCGTGCGGCCTGGCCGGCGCACAAGCCGATGTCGGTGCGTATTTCCGCCACCGACTGGGCCGAGGGCGGCATCACCGGCGACGACTCTGTCGTCATTGCGCGCGCGTTCGCCGAAGCCGGCGTCGATCTGGTGGATGTCTCCACCGGCCAGACCGTGCGCGACGCCGCGCCGATCTATGGCCGCATGTTCCAGACGCCCTTTTCCGAGCAGGTCCGCAACGAAGCCCGGGTCGCCACCATGTGCGTCGGCAACATCACCACGGCCGACCAGGTCAATACGATCCTCGCCGCGGGCCGCGCCGATCTGGTGGCGCTGGGCCGGCCCCATCTGGTCGATCCCGGCTTCACGCTGCGCGCGGCGGCCTGGTACGGCGCCGATGGCGTGTTCTGCCCGCCGCAATATTTGCCGGGCAAGGAGCAGATCTTCCGCAACAGCGTGCGCGACCGGCAGGATTTCGACGATCTGAAAATTAAGGCTAAGCCGAAGACGCGCGCCGAGCTGAAGGCGGACGCGACAAAGCCGCTTGCGGCGGAGTGACCGGCCATGCGACGCTAGCCGGCGTTGCGTCAGGGTAGTGCGTGGAGTTGGACGATGAAGGCGATTATCGTCGGCGGCGGTATCGGCGGATTGACCACGGCACTGATGCTGCGCGCCCGCGGCATTGGCTGCGAATTGTTCGAGCAGTCCGACACCATCCGCGAACTCGGCGTCGGCATCAACACCCTGCCGCACGCGATCCGCGAACTGGCCGGCCTCGGCCTTTTGCAAAAACTCGATGATGTCGCTGTTCGTACCGACGTGCTGTATTATCTCAGCCGTCACGGCCAGGAAGTGTGGAAGGAATCCCGCGGTATCGATGCCGGCCACGACGTGCCGCAATTCTCGATTCACCGTGGGCGGCTGCAGAGCGTGATCCATCGCGCGGTCGAAGAACGGCTTGGACCGGACGCGATCCATACCGGCTGCCGCCTCGGCGCCTTCAGCCAAGACGAGGGTGGTGTCACCGCGTATTTCTTCGATCGCGCGGGCAGCCACACCAGGACCGTGCGCGGCGACATCCTGATCGGCGCCGACGGCATTCATTCGCGGGTGCGCGAAACCCTGTTTCCGGACGAAGGCCCGCCATGTTGGAACGGGCTGATGCTATGGCGCGGCGCGCGCGACTGGCCGGTGTTCCTGACCGGCCGCTCCATGATCGTCGCCGGAGGTCTGCATGCCAAGGTCGTGGTTTATCCGATCGCAGAGGGATCGAGCCCGGCCAGCCGCCTGACCAACTGGGCGGTGCTCGTAAAGGTCAGTGACGGCAATGCACCGCCACCCCGTCGGGAAGACTGGTCGCGGCCAGGCAAGCGCGAGGAACTGATGCCGCATGTGGCGCGTTTTTCAGTGCCCTATGTCGACGTCCCGACCCTGATTTCGGCGACGCCCGAATTCTACGAATATCCGACCTGCGATCGCGATCCCTTGCCCTATTGGTCCAGCGGCCGCGTTACGCTGCTCGGCGACGCCGCGCATCCGATGTATCCGGTGGGATCCAATGGTGCCTCGCAGGCCATTCTCGACGCGCGCTGCCTTGCAGACGCCCTGGCGCGCTCGGAGCATCCGCGGCAGGCGCTGGTCGCCTATGAACAAAAGCGTTTGCCGATGACGGCGGAAATCGTCCGCTCGAACCGCCGCGGCGGTCCGGAAGGCGTGATCGACGCGGTCGAGCAGCTGGCGCCTGACGGGTTCGACAATGTCGACAACGTATTGAGCTATTCGCAGCGCGAGGCCATCGTGCGCGGCTACGCCAGCAAGGCCGGCTTTGCGGCGGTACCGGGGTTGGCTGCGGTTCGGGCGTAGCTTTCCGAAGCGGTCATTCCGGGGCGCGCTAAGCGCGAACCCGGAATCTCGAGATTCCGGGTCTGGTCCTTCGGACCATCCCGGAATGACGAAGAATTGCTGCGTCCCTTCGGAAAATTACTTCACGCCCCGGGCGGCGGCGGCAGGAAGTGGATGTTGTATTCGGCGGCCATCGCCACGACGTCCTCGGGCTTCTGCTCCTTCATGTTGTGAAGGCCCCAGAACAGATCGTACAGCTTCTGGCTTGGCGATACCCAGAACAGCACCTTGGCGGTCTGATCGGATTTGTTGAAGATGCCGTGCGGGATGCCCATCCCGAGCCGGATCAGATCGCCCGGCGTCGCCTGGGCATCGGCGCCAGCCAGCATGAAATCCAGTTTTCCCTCCAGCATATAGAGGTATTCGTCCTGGTCGGGATGGATATGGGGCGGCACGAAGGTGCCCGGTGGCAGCGTCGCATGCCAGGAGAAGGAATGATCGGTGCAGCTCTTGGGCACATAGGTCTGGCCGAGGATATTCCAGGAAATTCCCTGCATGCCCTCGTTCGCCCGGGTGATGCCGGTGATTTCGCTTTTCATCGCCTTGTTTCCTTCCAATTCTTGTCTGGACGCGCTTTTTTTCACGCGAACCGGTCACTGCCTTCGAAAGCGCTTTGGTTTGCCTAGTTGCCCGGCACACATTCCTTGGCGTAGCGGTCGCCGTAATTCTCGAACACCTTCTGGACGATCTCGGTCTGGAACTTGCCGTCCGGACGCTTGGCGACCTTGGTGAGATAAAAGTCCTGGATCGGATAGCCGTTGGTATTGAACTTGAACCCGCCGCGCAGCGAGGTGAAGTCGGCCTTCTTCAGCGCAGCCGTCACGGCGTCCTTGTTGCTGAGGTCACCCTTGACCGCCTTGACGGCGCTGTCGATCAGCATCGCGGCATCATAGGCCTGCATGGCATAGGTGCCGGGCACGCTGTTGTAGGCGGCCTCATAGCCGGCGACGAACTTCTTGCTCTGGGGATTGTCGAGATTGGGCGCCCAGTTGGCGCCGCCGAACATGCCGACCGCTGCGTCCTGCTGCGCCGGCAGCGTCGATTCGTCGACCGTGAACGCGGACAGCACCGGAATCTGGTCGGCGAGGCCGGCCTGCTTGTATTGCTTGACCAGGCCCACGCCCATGCCGCCGGGCATGAAGGTGAACACGGCGTCGGGCTTAAGCGAGGCAATCTTGGAAAGTTCGACCTGGAAATCCAGCGTGCCCAGCGGAATGTAGGACTCCTCGACGATTTCGCCTTTGTAGTCGAGCTTGAACCCGGCAACGGAATCCTTGCCGGCCTGATAGTTCGGCACCATCACATAGACACGCTTGTAGCCGCGATCCTGCGCGACCTTGCCGAGGATCTCGTGCACCTGGTCGTTCTGGTAGGAAGTGACGTAGAAAAACGGGCTGCAGGCCTTGCCGGCGTAGCTCGATGGACCGGCATTGGGACTGATCAGGAAAGTCTTGGAATCCGTCACCGGCTTGTGGATCGCCTGCAGGATATTGGAGAAGATCGGCCCGACCACGAAATCGACCTTGTCGCGTTCGAGCAGGCCCTTGACCTTGGTCACCGCGGCATCCGGTTTTAATTCGTCATCGACCACCACGACCTCGACATCGCGACCCGCCATCTTGCCGCCGAGGTCCTTGACCGCGAGCGCGAATCCGTCGCGCACCTGCTGGCCGAGCGCCGCTGCCGGACCTGACAGCGTCACAATCACGCCGAGCTTGATTTTTTCCTGTGCGACGGCGGTGCCGGCAGCGACGCCGAACAACATCGCCAGCCCGATCAATTTCAACTGCTGCTTCATGATTTTTCCCCGCTGCGTCGACCTATAGCCGTCAGGCCTCAAGCTTATTCTGAGGATGGCTGTTGCCGCAAGCAAAGGCCGCGGCGAGACCCGGCCATCGGAGCCGCGGCATGCAAACCGCGCGCCAATTATTTGAAACTTAAACAAATTCGCGAACGGCGCCGGAAGTAGGCCGGCGCTGGCATTTTGACTTGCGACAGACCCTGAACTATTTGAAGGTCAAAACAACGGGCCGAAAACCCCACGGGCTGCGAAGCAGGTGATGGCGTCATGATCCTCGATTCCGAGACCAAGGCTGTCGAACTCCCGGAAGATCACGGCAACGAGATCAGGTTATGGCTGCGCCTTTTGACCTGCACCACGCTGATCGAGGGCGAGGTGCGCGGCCGGCTGCGCGAGCGGTTCGGTGTCACGCTGCCCCGTTTCGACCTGATGGCCCAGCTCGACAAGGTGCCTGATGGCATGACGCTGTCGGATGTCTCGAAGCGGATGATGGTCAGTAACGGCAACGTCACCGGGCTGGTCGAGCGGCTGGTCGAATCCGGCCATCTCGACCGGCGAACCTCCGATACCGACCGGCGGGTGCAGGTGATACGGTTGACGAAGGTCGGCCGCGCCGAATTTCGCAAGATGGCGGCGGAGCACGAGACCTGGATCGCCGACCTGTTTTCGGAACTTTCCGAAAAGGACGTCCGCGAATTGATGCGCCTGTTGGCCAAGACCAAGGGTTCGGCGCAGAAGTCGGCGCAAACGCGGGCGTCGTAAGGTCTTGAACACAGCCGTCGACTACGAGATCGAATACAACAACCGGGCGCGGGTTCCGGAGAATCCCGCCATTATGGCCGGTTGGGCGATAGACGCTGCCGCCTATCGCGCGCAGCACGCCCCGCGCGTCATTCGCTATGGCCCGGGCGCGCGGAACATCATCGATTTTTTTGCTGGCGATCGCGACGGCGCGATTGTCGTTTTCATTCATGGCGGTTACTGGCAGGCGTTCGACGGTTCCTCTTTCAGCCATCTTGCCGCCGGGCTGAATGCGCATGGCATCGGCGTCGCCATTCCAAGCTACGACCTTTGCCCGACTGTGTCCGTCGATGACATCATCCAGCAGATGCGGGCGGCAATGCGCGAACTGGCGCGACTTGGGTCATCGCTGGTCATCAGCGGCCATTCCGCGGGCGGCCATCTCGCGGCCTGCATGCTGGCGACCGACTGGCCGGCATATGACGCCTCGTTGCCGCAAGACCTCGTGATTGCGGCCTACGCCATCTCCGGGCTGTTCGAGCTTGGCCCGCTGGTCGAAACCTCCATCAACAAGGCGCTGCGTCTCGACCAGGCAACGGCGCGGGCCGCAAGCCCGTTGTTCTGGAACGCACCGGGCCGCGGAAGTCTCGATGCGGTGGTGGGCGAAAACGAAAGCGCGGAATATTTTCGGCAAAGCCGGATCATCGCCGAACGCTGGGGCGCGGCTGGCCTTGCGACGCGCTTTGGCGTAGTTCCCGGCGCCAACCATTTTACCGCGATCGCGCCCCTGGCCACCCCGGACTCGCCGATGGTGGCGCGGCTGAAGCAACTGGCTGATGGCTGAGCCCGACAAAAAACCGTTGGATCGTCCGGATTTGTGCACTTGCGCCCAATTACTTTAAGTATAAAATGTTTTGCGTGCAGGCCCATCATCGCGAAAAACCAGGGGCGATCGAAATGTCGGGTGCAATTCCCAGCCTTCAACCTGAAAGCCTTGGCCCGACCGGCCATGTAGATGATTTTTCGCGGCGCAACCTTCCGCCGTTCGCGCAATGGCCGGAACTGCGGCTCGACCGGCCGGAATTTCAATATCCCGAATATCTCAACGCCGCAGTCGAGCTCACCGACCGCATTGTCGAGAAGGGGCTCGGCGACAATGTCGCGCTGATCGGCAATGGCCGCCAGCGCACCTACAAGGAACTCGCGGACTGGTCGAACCGTCTTGCGCATGCGCTGGTGGAAAATTACGGCGTCAAGCCCGGCAACCGGGTGCTGATCCGCTCGGGCAACAATCCGGCGCTGGTCGCGGCATGGCTGGCGGCGACCAAGGCGGGCGCCGTCGTCGTCAACACCATGCCGATGCTGCGTGCCGGCGAATTGACCAAGATCGTCGACAAGGCAGAGATCGCGCTGGCGCTGACCGATAGCCGCATCGCCGATGAGCTGGTGGCCTGCGCCAAGACCAGCCGGTTTCTCAAGCAGGTGGTGAATTTTGACGGAACGTCAAACCATGACGCCGAACTCGATCGGGTGGCGCTGAGCAAGCCGGTCCGGTTCGATGCGGTCAAGACTGGCCGGGACGACGTCGCCTTGCTGGGATTTACCTCGGGCACCACCGGCGAGCCCAAGGCGACCATGCATTTCCACCGCGATCTCCTGATCATTGCGGATGGGTATGCCAGGGAAGTCCTCAACGTCACGCCGGATGATGTGTTCGTGGGGTCGCCGCCGCTGGCCTTTACGTTCGGCCTCGGCGGCCTTGCGATCTTTCCGTTGCGGTTCGGCGCCACCGCGACGCTTTTGGAAAACGCATCGCCTCCGGAAATGGTCAAGATCATCGAAACCTACAAGGCCACGATCTGCTTTACATCGCCGACCGCGTATCGGGCGATGATGGCGGCGATGGACAAGGGCGCCGACCTGTCGTCGCTGCGGCTTGCGGTTTCGGCCGGCGAAACCCTGCCGGCGCCGGTGTTCGACAGCTGGATCCGCAAGACCGGCAAGACCATTCTCGACGGGATCGGCAGCACGGAATTGCTGCACATCTTCATCACCAACCGGGTAGGCGACGCCTTCGCCGGCAAGACGGGGCGCCCGGTTTCCGGTTACGAGGCGAAAATCGTCGACGATGACATGAAGGAATTGCCACCGGGCAGCGTCGGCAAGCTCGCGGTTCGGGGCCCCACCGGATGCCGCTATCTCGCGGATGCGCGGCAATCGAACTATGTGCGCGACGGCTGGAATCTGACCGGAGATACCTTCGTCCGCGACGAGCAGGGCCGCTTTTCCTTTGTTGCCCGTTCCGACGACATGATCGTCTCATCCGGCTACAACATCGCCGGCCCCGAGATCGAAGCCGCCTTGCTGGCGCATCCCGCGGTCGCCGAATGCGGCGTGGTCGGTGCGCCCGACGAGGCGCGCGGCATGATCGTCAAGGCCTATGTGATTGTGACATCCGGCGTCACCGCCGATGCCGCGCTGGCGACGGCGTTGCAGGACCACGTCAAGCGCGAGATCGCACCTTACAAATATCCGCGGGCAATCGAATTCGTCGCCCAACTGCCCAAGACCGAAACCGGCAAACTGCAGCGGTTTGCCTTGCGGCGGATCGCCCAGGCCGGCGCCGCCTCGGGCTCGGCCGGCATCGCCGCGGAATGAAGACAGCCGGGATCAGGGAGGATTTCCAGTGAGCACGTCAAACGGGCCGACGCTTGCCGTGTTGCCGATGACCAAAGACGGGACTTCGTCCGCCAAGGCGCAGATCCTGCAGCCCGCCGGCTGGCCGCTGCCGAAGGGATACGCCAACGGCATCGCGGCCGACGGCCGCATCGTGGTGACCGGCGGGGTGATCGGCTGGAACGAGCGGGGTGAACTGCCAGCCGACTTCGTCGGGCAGGTTCGGCTGACCCTGGGCAACATTTCGGCCATTCTGGCCGAGGGCGGCGCGCGGCCGGAACATCTGGTTCGTCTCACCTGGTATGTCGTCGACATCGAGGAATATCTGGCGAACCTGAAGCCGCTCGGCCAGGTTTACCGCCATATCTTCGGCACGCATTATCCGGCGATGGCGCTGGTCCAGGTGGTGCGGCTGGTCGAGAAGGCCGCCCGCGTCGAGATCGAGGCCACCGCGGTGGTGCCGCGGTGAACGCCGCTGCGGTGCCGCCCTCGACAGCTCGCTATTGGCGGCTGCGAGGGCCAAACAGCTCTGTGTACAGATCGGTCGTCATCCCGTCGCTTGGGATGCCGTAAACCGTGGTAGTTGCAGGCGGCGCCTGCGTGGCCGGTTCTTGTGGGACGACGCTGGCGACCGATGTGGGCTGTCCTTGCTGGACACCCCTGGCGACAGTTGCGGGCTGACCCGGCTGGACTGCGTTAGAGGCAACAGCAGGCGCAACGGTACCGGACGACACAGTCGCAGGTGCATTGTTGTCATCGCGTGCTTTGGAGCGGAACAGTTCGGTGTAGAGGTCCGTGGTCGGTCCGTCGCTGGTGAGGCCGTAACCGGTCTGATAGGGAGTCGACCGCCGCGCCGGGTTGTTTTCGCTCGATGCCTGCGTGCCCGCGCCGGAACCGGTCGCGGCCACGCGTGAATCGGCGCAGCCGGCGATCATGCCCGCTGCGGCAAGCAGCAATCCCATGACGAGAATACAACGAGGCGAGCGGTTCAACGCGGTTTCCCCGGCCGGTGTCCGATCTGTCGACCGACATTAGTACCGCGGGTTGGCCGCCGCAAGGATGGCACGCGGGCTGAAAGGAGCCGCGTACCGTGGGATCGCTGCGATGCCGGCGAAGGGGCGCAAGGTCAATTGGGTGCACCACACGGAAATTACCGTGTCTCACTCACGGGGTGCAGTCCAGCACTGTCACCGTAATCCGATTATCTATTTTTCGGCGATCTTCCAGCGTTGATCGGTGCGCCTGCAAATGTCAGCCCGCGAACTCGTCTGGCCAGCGTTTGGCTTCGATTGCGGCAAGGATGTCTCTCACTTTTAGACTTCTGTACAGCGGTTCAAGCCCCAGAATTTTTCCAATCGGATGTCGCGCTGGGGCGCCCGGCCTTCGCAGTGAATTGTGCAAACTTCAACTGTGACGGTGCGGATAAACATTGACGTGAGGCTACCCCGGAGGTTTGCCCGTTGCCCGTCGGGCAAATCAGTACCGCGCCGCTCGCTTGAGCAATACGGCTGTCAAGCCCTTACCGAAAAAATATTCGGCTTTTCAGAATACCCAAATCACTTTTATAACCTCCATTGTCCCGTTCCGGTAGGAGGGGCGCTCGCGCGATCGTCACGAACGCGGAGCGGGACGCGGTGGACGCAGCGGCGTCGGGCCCGACATGTGATGGCAGGGCAAGTCTCAGGCGGCTTGTGAGCGATCGGCAGCGGGCTGACGAACGGCGCTCAAGCCGTCGAAGCCTTTGGCGTCGACGGGCGGTTGCGGACAGTGAAGTCGCGTGGTTCTGGCACCTCGACGCTGGTGTCAAGTCTTGCGGAGGCGAAGTCGGCCCGACCGGGCGCGGATCAGCCGTATCCGAGAGACGACGGTGGCAAGAAAGCCCGATCACCGGGAAGAGCGCGAAGTAGCTGTTAAAACCATTGCGCGGGGAGTGCCGGGAGAAGCCGGTGTGACCGTGGTGACTTGACGACACTGGTGCGGCCTTTTTTCTGCCCGCCAGGCTGCGGGTGCATTATGCGCCCGGCATTCCCTGCTCCCTCACTGCTTTCGAGGGACAACGTTTCCACATAGCCCGGGCGCGTCGCGTCGCGAGATCGTGGACGCTTGCCTTGTCGAGCTGTCTGAAAATCGAAACGGAAATCTGCGCCGGGTAGGGCACTGAGTACGCGATTCCACAGACTCTAATTCCGGTACGACGTGTCGACGCGGTCGAGCTTGCGCAGCAGCGCCGGCCAGGCCAGATCGCCGTTGCGATTGGGCAAATTGGGGCGCGGCTTTACCTTGTCGAAGGTTTTTTCCAGCACGTCCTGTGGCGGATAGACCAGCTTGGTGTTGCAGGACAGCGCCATCACCTGCACCTCGCAGGCGCGCTCCATCCGATACAGCAGGTTGAACGTTGCCGGAATGGTCCGCCCGACCACCAACAGGCCGTGGTTGCGCAGCACCATGGCTTCGTGGTTACCGAGGTCCCGGACCAGCCGCTCGCGCTCGTCGATATCGTCGGCGATGCCTTCGAAATCATGATAGGCGATGTGGAGGAAACGCATCGAGGTCTGCGCCAGCGGCAGCAGCCCGCACTCCATCGCCGAGACCGCCATGCCGGCGGGGGTGTGGGTATGGGCGACACAGTCGACATCGTGGCGGGCCATGTGGATGGCGCTGTGAATGACAAAGCCGGCGGCGTTGACGCCGTAGTCCGAGGCATTGAACAGCACGTTGCCGTCGAGGTCGACCTTGATCAGGCAGGAGGCATCGATTTCCTCGTACAGCATCCCGTAGGGATTGATCAGGAAGTGGTCATGCGTTCCGGGAACGCGGCATGAGATGTGGTTGGCGATCATCTCGGTATAGCCGTACAGCGCGGTGAGGCGGTAGCAGGCGGCGAGATCGACGCGGGTCTGCCATTCCTCGGCGCTGACCTGCTCGCGGACCGATCGGACGATCTTGATGGCGGGAGAGTTGACGGGCGGGGTCATCGGGCTTCTCCGTTGCGGCGGGGCATTTTCTGGGAACGCGGCCTGATCGGCGGAGCCTCAGGATACCGGTAATATCCGCTGCGCCGCAAGGCGGTGTCGCCACGATCATCGCAATACAGCCATCCTGCCATCGCTTTGCTGCACAGCAAAAGACCGCAAGAGATCGCGCGTCGCAAATCCTTCATACGCCGCCTATACTTGGGTCGGCCGTTGGTGTTGAAATCTCGATCCCGCGGTTGCCCTTCTCACATCGGAGTTCGCTTCATGAAAACGGTCCGTTTTGCGCTGACCTTGCTCGCGCTGACATTCCTGGCGCCGTGGCAGTCCGCCGAAGCGGCCGACGTCATCTGCTACAACTGCCCGCCGGAATGGGCCGACTGGGCCTCGATGCTCAAGGCCATCAAGGCCGATCTGAACTACGACATTCCGCACGACAACAAGAATTCCGGCCAGGCGCTGGCGCAGATTCTGGCGGAGAAAAGCAACCCGGTCGGCGACATCGGCTATTTCGGGGTCACCTTCGGCATGAAGGCCAAAGCGGAAGGTGCGCTGGAGCCCTACAAGCCCGCCAACTGGGACCAGGTGCCGGCAGGATTGAAGGACCCCGACGGCTACTGGACCACGATTCATTCCGGCACGCTCGGCCTGTTCGTCAACAAGGACGCGCTCGGCGGCAAGCCCGTGCCGGCCTGCTGGAAGGATCTGCTGAAGCCGGACTACAAGGGCATGGTCGGCTATCTCGATCCGACCTCGGCCGCCGTCGGCTATGTCGGCGCGGTCGCGATCAATCTGGCGCTCGGCGGCTCGGCGTCGAATTTCGACCCGGCCATCGCCTTCTTCAAGGATCTGCGCAAGAACGACCCGATCGTGCCCAAGCAGACTTCCTACGCCCGGGTGGTTTCCGGCGAGATGCCGATCCTGCTGGATTATGATTTCAACGCCTATCGCGCGAAATATGCCGAGAAGGGCAATTTCGAATTCGTGATCCCGTGCGAGGGCTCGGTGGTGTTTCCCTATGTCGTCGGTCTCGTCAAGAACGCGCCCGACAAGGACAAGGCCAAAAAGGTGATCGACTATCTCCTCTCGGACAAGGGCCAGGCGATCTGGACCAATGCCTATTTGCGCCCGGCGCGCCAGATCGAACTGCCCGCCGCCGTCAAGGCGAAATTCCTGCCCGACAGCGACTATGCCCGCGCCAAAAGCGTCGACTGGGGCCAGATGGAAAGCATGCAAAAAGGTTTTGTGGACCGCTATCTCGCCGAGGTCCGCTGATGCAAGATGGCGCCTTCACCAGGGGCGCCATTCCTCCATGCCGCACAAAACCTTCGTCTGGCTGTGTCTGCTGCCGCTCGCCGTGGTGACGACGGCGTTCTTTCTGCTGCCGATGGCGCGGCTGGTGGTGACGGGCGCTGAGGGGCCGCAAGGGCTGGCCGGCTATCTCGCCATCCTGACTGAGCCTCGCTACCGCGCGACCCTGATCAACACCGTGCTGCTGGCGACCGCGACCACCATCGCGACGCTGGCGATCGCGACGGTCGCCGGCATGTTCCTGCAGCGCCATCGCTTCCGCGGCCGGGCCGTGCTGATTGCGATGCTGACCTTTCCGCTGGCGTTTCCCGGCGTGGTGGTCGGCTTCCTGATCATCCTGCTCGCCGGACGCCAGGGCCTGATCGGCGATCTCACCAACCGTGCATTCGGCGAGAAGCTGGTGTTTGCCTACTTGATCTACGGGCTTTTCCTCGGCTATCTCTATTTCTCGATCCCGCGCGTCATCCTCACCATCATGGCGGCGGTGCAGAAGCTCGACCTCGGCCTCGAGGAAGCCGCGCGTTCGCTCGGCGCCGGCCCGTGGGCGGTGCAGCGCGACGTCGTGCTGCCGGCGCTGGGGCCGGCATTTGTCGCCTCCGGCGCGATCGCCTTT
>Ga0302320_10015490_pt1 | contig 15655 bp, 17 predicted proteins | sample Bog_T0_3_FD_202130 | JGI IMG/M metagenome (GOLD analysis project Ga0302320, IMG submission 202130) | Peat permafrost microbial communities from Stordalen Mire near Abisko, Sweden - Bog_T0_3 | ecosystem: Environmental > Terrestrial > Soil > Wetlands > Peat | place: Sweden: Abisko, Stordalen Mire... | reverse complement strand
AGACGTCGCGCCGGGTTCTTGTCCGGAGCAAGACGATGTGCCGTCAGCTCCGCAAGCGACTCGAGCATCATGCCCTGAGAAGCACTCACCTCGCGAAGCGTCTCGAGTTCGTGTCGATGCAGTGCGCCAGCGTTGGCGTGGGGTAAAAGTCCCGTGCTGTTAAGAACCGAACGGGCAGCCTCGCTCAAATAATCAACGGTCGAGCGATAGCCTCGTGCCGCCAACCACCGAGCGGCCTCGTCGTAGCGAAGTTCGGGGCGTTCGCCCAACGTGAAGAGTGCTTCCGTGCAACCCGCGGCCTGACCGGCCTGCGCAACTTCGAGGACTTCATCGATCGACATGAAAGGAGCCGCAACGTGCGCGGGCGCCTGCGCAAACGTGCAATATCCGCAGCGATCGCGACAGAGTTTGGTCAACGGTATGAAGACCTTGGGGGAGTAGGTGATGACGTTTCCAAAGGCGGTCCGAGCTATTTCAAAGGCCTGGGGCGCTAACTCCTTCGACGTCTTTTCGAGCAAATATTCGGTGGCGGTACTTACGGGTGCGTCTACGGTCACCGGTTCATCGTAGGTCGTGAGAACTCAACTACAAACACTTTTGTTCTCGGTCCCATCGACTGGTTTTTCGTCGTGGGGCGTGTCCCAAAAGGAACTATTTCGTGGTGGCGATTTTCTCGGAAACGGTCTTCAAAATCTCTTCGTACGAAGAAATGAAGGAATTCACACCATCAATTTCAAGCTTCTTCGTCACATCGTCCAGCGACACGGAACTCGGAAGTTTCTTTAAAAGGCTCGAAGTGGCCGATCGGGCTGACGCATCCTCCAACAGCGATCGAGTGAATGAACCTGATTCGTAGAAGGTCTCCAACGTGGGATCGGGCATCGTGTTGACGGTCTCGTTGGCAATCAAGTCGTTGACGTACAAGAGATTGTCGTACGCCGGGTTCTTCGTGGAGGTTGACGCCCAGAGGGGTCGCTGCACCTGTGCGCCTGAGAATGATTCGCCGCTTGGAAATCGCTCTAAGTACAACTCATATGCCGCAGCAACTTGCGCGTTGGCAACTTTGCCCAAGAGTTCACTGTCTTTTGGTAACTGAGGATCAACGGCGACGTCGACTCGTGAGACGAAAAACGACGCGACGCTCGCGATGTTCTCGACTTCGAAACCTGCGCGGCGGGCACGTGCAACGCCTTCAACAAAAGCATCGATAACTTCGCCGTAGCGTTCAATGGAAAAAATCAGCGTTACATTCACGTTGATGCCGAGTCCGAGCACCGCGGACACTGCTTCCAAGCATTCCTTTGTTGCCGGAATCTTGATCATCAAATTCGGTCGGTCGACGAGACCCGAGAGGCGCTTCGCTGCATCAATCGTTGCCTGCGTTTCGAACGCCAACCGCGGCGACACTTCTAACGAAACGAAGCCGTCCGTATGACGTCGAACACCCGCTTGTAATTCTCGTTTGGAAGCTTCATACACGGGGGCAAGCACGTCGCAGGCGTCTTGCACGTCCTTTGCCGCCAAGGTTTCAAAGACGTGTTCGGGGTCCGTTGAACCAAGTGAACGGATCGCTTCGTCGTACGCATTCGTAGCCGTGAGGGCTTTGGCAAATATGGAAGGGTTCGACGTGACGCCTCGAACACCACGAGCAACGAGCTCGCTCAGCGTTCCGTCTTCGAGCCAGTCACGGCGAATATTGTCGACCCACGGGCTTTGGCCGTGGTCAAGGTACAGGGCGTCTAATCGAGTCACAATCAGTCCTCCAACATTTCGTGCACGTGGCGCACCAACGTTTCGGCGTTGATGTTGTAATAATCAAAAACGAAACTGGCCGGCGCACTGAGCCCGAAGGTATCAATACCAATAGCGTCCGTCGCGTACTTGTACCAGCCAAGCGTGCTCCCGGCCTCAATGGCAACGCTGGGTATGGAGCGACGCAGAACGTCGTCACGGTACTCCGCAGGTTGTTCGTCAAAACATTCCCAACACGGCAGTGCCACCACCCGGGTAGGGACATCTTGCAGGGCCAATGTGTCGCTTGCGGCGAGAGCGACGCCTACTTCTGAGCCCGTCGCCATCAATGTGATCCGCGCGTCGTCACGTTCACGAAGGACGTAGCCACCCTTCATGGCGCCTTCTTTCGAAGCCGTTGCGTCATCGTCCTTTAGAACGGGAATGTCTTGTCGAGTTAACACCAGTGCTGTTGGCGACGGCACCTGTGTTGAGAAATAGTGGCCAACGAGTTGCAAAGTTTCGTTGGCGTCGCTGGGGCGAACGACGTGCAAGTTGGGCATTGCGCGAAGAGACATCAAGTGCTCAACCGGTTGGTGCGTCGGGCCATCTTCGCCAACGCCAACAGAGTCGTGCGTGAAGACAAAAAGCACCGGCGCGTGACTCAGCGAAGCTAGGCGAATCGCCGGACGCATGTAGTCGCTGAAAACAAAAAACGTGGATCCGACGGGTCGTACGCCTCCGTGCAGCGCCATTCCCACCATGATGGAGCCCATGGCGTGCTCGCGGATGCCATAGTGAATCTGGCGACCACTAGGTGACTGTTTGCTCTGGGTACTGGTGTCGCTGAGCGTGACGCCCGTGTTGTCAGTGAGGTCAGCTGATCCTGCGACAATGCCCTTCGATGTCGCCGAGATGCCGTCAAAAGCGCGTTGGAGCGCTTTTCGAGTTGCTACGGAGGTCTCTTTTTCAAATGGTGCTGGAGTAGGGAGAGGCTGTTCAACGCCACCGGAGGCTAAGCGCGCCAAAAACGACTGACCTCGTTCGCCACTTGCGCTAAGACGCGCCTCCCAAGCGTTTCGCTCTTCACGATTCGCACTGATGGAAGCAAGCAGCAGGGACGGTAGTTCCTCATCGTCAACAAACGGCTCGTCGGGAACACCAAGGAGCTTTTTCACTTCGCTAATTTGTGCAGCGCTAAAGGGAGATCCGTGTGCTTCACGCGTGTCCATCATCTCGGGCGAGGGAAAGCCAATATGTGAACGAACAATGATCAACGTTGGCCGTTCCGTTTCCGCAATGGCGTCACGACACGCACGCTCAAGCACCGTCAGGTCATTCGCGAATTCGCCAACTTCAATGACGTGCCATCCGTAGGCACGAAATCGTTCCGCGGGATTGTCGTTAAGGGCAAGCTCGGTAACACCGTCGATGGTGATGTGGTTGTCGTCGTAGAAAATGGTGAGACGATCAAGTCCTTGTCGTCCAGCGAATGACGCCGCTTCGTGACTAATGCCTTCTTCGAGACAGCCGTCTCCCGCAATGACCCACGTTCGGTGGTTCACGAGATCGTCGCCGTAGTCGCTTTGAAGTATTCGTTCTGCGAGTGCCATACCAACACCGTTCGCGATGCCCTGACCCAACGGACCCGTCGTCACTTCCACCGTGGGCGTCACGCCAACTTCGGGGTGACCGGGCGTACGACTGTGCGGTTGACGAAATGCCTCGATGTCCTCGATTTGCAGGTCATAGCCAAAAACGTGCGCGAGTCCGTACTGCAGCATTGAAGCGTGACCGTTACTCAAAATAAAACGGTCACGGTCAACCCAGTGAGGGTCAGTGGGATCGTGGCGAAGGATTCGCGAAAAAAGCGTGACCCCCAAAGGAGCGAGTGCCATCGCGGTGCCCGAGTGGCCAGACTTTGCTTTGGCAGGAGCGTCCATGGCCAGCGAAATTATTTCGCGAATGGCCCTGTCTTCGAGGTTTGTTGATCCGGGGTACGTGACGTCGGGCATTGATAGCAGCGTAGTGAACGAAGAAACAAACCAACGTCAATACGCTCACTAGCCTTGACGCGTGGCTCTGCAAGTTCCTCCCAATTGTGATCTGACCTTGGGTCTCATTTGTCTTGACAAATCTGTTCCCGGCCACACCGTGTGGCAAATGCGCGCTGACGAACGCTTTCTCAATCCCGCAGGCATCGTCCAGGGTGGATTTCTTAGTGCAATGCTCGACTCCGCCATGGGTGCTTCGGCCGTAAGCGCCCTGGAAGGTCGAAAGGCCTTTGTCTCCAACGCGGAACTCAAAGTCTCGTTTCTTCGGCCGGTTCGAGAGGGAGAAGTGCTCACTTGTACGGCGACCGTTTCGTCGCGGGGACGTACCGTCATGTTCCTTGAAGGAACGGTTGTCAACGACGAAGCAACGGAGGTAGCTCGCGCCACGTCTACTTATATTGTCAAAGAACGCTAGAACTAGAATCCTCCTATGGCGAACTTTTCTTGGCGCGATGGCCTAAAGGGCATAAACCTCCAGCGCGACGTCGAACGCGTAAAGAACCTCACGGTTCGTTACGCCAAGGAAGAGACGATTGATCCGCTCAAGCAGTTAGGTAGGTTCAGCGCCTTTGGCTGCTTAGGCAGCCTGCTTATAGGTCTTGGTTCGTTGTTCTTGTTGATCGGCACGCTTCGCCTTCTCCAAAACGAGACGGGGGCCTTTCACGGCAACCTCTCCTGGCTGCCCTACGTCATTGTCGCGGCGCTGGCGCTGCTCATTTTCGCCCTGACGGTATGGCGTACCTTTTCTGGCCCCGCCCGACGTCGTCGATCAAAGTCCAAGTCCTAATGCCTTCGGATTCTGAAACTCGCCGGGAGTTGGAAGCAGCGATTCGCGACGTACTTGGACCGCTTGGTCGACTGGACGAGAAATCCGAATCCTCACCGGGAACGTCCGTGCTCGCCGGCGTAGGGGGACTATTCGCCGGTTTCTTAGTGGGACGTTTGGCGAAGAAGAAGCGGTCGCGACGTGCGAGCAAAAAACAATGACGCTCGACCGCATCCTTCGACTCGCTACGGCCGGTTTGGTAGTTCGAGCGAGAAAGGCAGGCCACTGGGGTTGGTGGGCACTCGCCGCGGCGCTCTGGATTTTTCGGCGTCTCTCTACGTCCAAAGTTAAGACGTCACGTCGAGCTGCTTCGTGAGTAACGCCACGCTGCGTGCGGGCGAGCGAGTCATGCTTATCGACAACAAAGATCGCCGCTATCTCATTACGCTTCGCGAAGGTTCGGCTTTTCATACGCACGCAGGAATCATCCAGCACGATGACGTCATTGGTTCGCCCGAGGGAGGCTTCATCGAGGGAAGTACGAGTCGAAGTTTTCTCGTCCTTCGACCCACGCTCTCGGACGTTGTGCTGAAGATGCCTCGCGGCGCCCAAGTGATCTATCCAAAGGACCTCGGCACGATTCTCATGCAAGCCGACATTGGTCCGGGCATGCGGGTACTTGAAGCGGGCATTGGCTCTGGGGCGTTGTCCATGACCCTTCTTCGCGCCGGCGCACTCATCAAGGGCTACGAGATACGTGAGGACTTCGCCAAACAAGCTCGCGACAATGTGTACGCCTATCTCGGTACCGACGTGCCCTACGACATTGAGATACGTGACGTGACGCTGGGAATTGACGAGCGTGACCTTGACCGCGTGCTGCTCGACATGCCCGAGCCATCAAAAGTCGTGGCACACGCCGAAACGGCCTTACGGCCTGGAGGCATTTTTCTCGCGTACCTGCCCACGATTAATCAAACACAACTACTTCGTGAAACGTTGCACGAGCACGCGTTTGCAATGGCCGAGACGGTCGAAATTCTGCGTCGCACCTGGCACATCGAGGCTCGTTCAGTTCGACCCGATCATCGAATGGTGGCGCACACGGGGTTTTTGACCTCCGCGAGGCGGTTAGTCAAAAAAGTGGACGGCGATTAGTCCTTTTCAATAAAGATGCACTCACCAGGACATTCTTCTGATGCCTCAGTGACCGCGTCTTCCATTTCCGTAGGAACGCTCGCCATTCCTGCAGAACCACCGGGATTGCTCTTTACGTCAGCGCCTTCTTTGACGTACGCCAGGCCGTCATCGAGCAGCGTGAAAACCGCGGGCGCGATTTCTTCGCACAGCCCGTCACCGGTACACAAATCCTGATCGATCCAAACCTTCATTTTGAGCCTTCCCCAAAAACCGTAAGTCTTTACTTTAGCGGCTGACGGTTTTAACAGAGGCGACTTCATTGCTTTGAAGATCGTTCACTAGGGTAAAGACGTGAGCAATTTTGACGACTCGTCCGACGTAGAAGAGCTCGCCGGAGGGTTAGGACCGACCCTGACACCCGGTTCACCCGAGGCCGTCCAGCGGCGCCTCGAAGAATGCCTGGCGCGTATCGAGGTTCTCGAGGAGTCGCTTCTTGAATCAAAGGGCCAGTTAACTCAGGCCCGTTCCAACAACGAAAAGCTGACAATCACGATTCAACAAACACGTGAACAGATTGCCACGTTGCGCGACGAAGTGGAAAAGCTCACCCAGCCCCCGTCGGTCTATGGAACCTTCATTGACTTCAACCACGACGGCACGGTCGACGTGTTTGCCTCAGGACGAAAGATGCGCGTGGCAATGCATCCAGCGATTGATCCCGTTGATGTGCAACGCGGCAACGAAGTCGTCTTAAACGAAGCCTTCACCGTGATTGCGGTTCGCGAATCCGATGGTCAAGGCGAAGTCGTCACCGTGAAGGAAGTTCTCGATGAGCGACGCGTCTTAATTTACGGACGAGCCGACGAAGAACGCGTGGCCGAACTTTCTGATGCTCTGCGCGACACGAAACTGCGGAGCGGCGACGCGTTGCTGCTTGATGTTCGGTCCAACTTGTTGACCGAAAAGCTCGCTCGTCAAGAAGTCGAAGACCTCGTCCTCGAAGAGGTGCCCGACATCAGTTACGCCGACGTGGGCGGCCTCGACACACAAATTGAGGCAATCACCGACGCGGTTGAGCTGCCGTACCTTCACCGTCGCCTGTTCGCGGACTACGAATTGCCCGCTCCAAAGGGCATCTTGCTCTACGGTCCTCCAGGATGTGGCAAGACACTGATTGCCAAAGCCGTGGCTAACTCTCTCGCGCAAAAGGTTGCCCTGATTACCGGCAACACCAACGTGCGTTCGTACTTCCTCAACATCAAGGGACCGGAACTCCTCAATAAGTACGTTGGTGAGACCGAGCGTCAGATTCGGTTGGTCTTTCAGCGAGCACGCGAGAAGGCGGACGAGGGTGTTCCGGTCATTGTGTTCTTTGATGAAATGGATTCACTGTTTCGTACCCGGGGCACTGGCATCAGTTCGGACATGGAATCAACGATTGTTCCCCAACTACTCGCCGAAATCGATGGCGTTGAATCCTTACGTGACGTGATTGTTATTGGTGCCACCAACCGTGAAGACCTCATCGACCCAGCCATCCTTCGTCCCGGTCGACTCGACGTCAAAATCAAAATCGAACGTCCGAACGAAGAAGCCGCCACACAAATTTTCAGTCGTTACCTTCATTCCCAGTTGCCGATGGACGAGCACGTTATTTCTGAACTTGGTGGAGGAGACCGCGATAAAGCAACGATGGCCATCATTGAACAAACGGTGAACGACATGTACCGCGTTGATGATGACAATCGATTCCTCGAAGTCACCTATCAAGGTGGCGACAAAGAGATTCTTTACTTCAAAGATTTCGCTTCGGGCGCCATGATTGAAAACATTGTTCGTCGCGCCAAGAAGTTGGCCGTGAAGCGTGAAATCGCGAGCGAGGGAAGAGGTATCCGACCCCAGGACCTTCTCGATTCCATTCGTCAGGAATACCGTGAGAACGAAGACTTGCCGAACACGACAAATCCTGATGACTGGGCCCGCATCTCTGGCAAGAAGGGCGAGCGAATTGTCTTCATTCGAACGTTGATCCACCAGGAGAACACCGAGACCGAAGGTGGGCGTTCGATCGAACACGTCGGTACCGGTCAGTACCTCTAGTCCTATGGCCATTCCCAAAGTCATTGGGGTCGAAACCGAGTACGGCATTTCGGGCGGGCCCGGACGTGATCCCATCCTCGCGTCGAGCATCTTGGTAAATACCTACGCCCAACAATCGCGCACGAGCATTAACTGGGACTTCGATGCAGAATCACCGGGCATGGACGCACGAGGTTTTCCGTCCTTGACGTCACTCGCCCCGATTGTCGAAACGCATTTAGCGAACACGGTGCTGCCCAATGGCGCTCGGTTCTACGTTGACCACGCCCACCCCGAGTACTCATCACCCGAGTGTCGAACACCCATTGAAGCGGTGTTGTATGACCTCGCGGGAGAAGAGGTACTTCGTCGAGCGGTATTGAGCGGCAACACGACGCTCACACCTGATGATCAGATTGTCGTCTACAAAAACAACTCCGATGGCAAGGGCAACTCCTACGGCTGTCACGAGAATTACCTACTCAATCGAAGTCTCGATTTTGTTGACGTCGTCAAGGCCATGGTGCCTCACTTTGTTTCGCGTCAGATCATTTGCGGTGCAGGAAAAGTGGGAGCGGAAACTGACGTCGGCCAAGCCACCTCACCGCCGTTCCAACTGAGTCAGCGCTCCGAGTTCTTTGAAGAAATCGTTGGGCTCGAAACGACGCTCAAGCGACCAATCATCAATACGCGTGACGAACCACACGGTGACGCAGAACGCTTCCGTCGCTTGCACGTGATCGTGGGTGACGCCAACATGAGCCAAGTGGCGACGTTCGTGAAAGTGGGCTCGACCGCACTCTTGTTAGCGGCCCTCGAAGACTGGGGGGCCAGCATCTTTCCCGCTTCGCCGCGTCAACCCGTGCGAGCGCTGCACCAATTCTCGTTGGACACGTCACTTGAGACCACGGTTATGTGTGACGACGGTCAGCAACTAAGTGCTTGGGACTTTCAAGACCAACTATGGGAACTCGCGCGCCGCTACGCGAACGCGAAAGACACTTCATCCGTCGGCGACGAGCACGAAGTCGAAGAGATTCTTCGAGAATGGCGTGAAATGTTGGACGGCGTGCGCGACGACCGGGCCGGCGTGGCTGACCGCGTCGACTGGATTGCGAAGCAGCGTCTCGTTGAGGGCTACGCCGAGCGCCACAACCTCGGTCCCACCGACGCTCGACTACGAGCCATAGATTTGCAATATCACGATTTGCGCCCGGAAAAGTCATTGTCAAACCGGGCGGGACTTCGCGAACTGTGGAAGAAATCCGAGGTACTCGCGGCGGTATTTGATCCACCAACGGGCACGCGGGCGTACTTTCGCGGGCGTTGTGTCTCCAAATATTCTGACCAGATTGCGGCGGCGAATTGGGACTCGGTAGTGTTCGATTTAGGAGGAGATCCCTTGCAGCGCGTGCCAATGATGGATCCACTTCGTGGAACTGCCGCATTAACGCAGGAATTACTCGACCGATGCCCCACCGCGGGTGAACTGTTGGCAGCTCTCGACGCATAGATTGGAAAGCAATGAGTGAGCAAGAACAAAAGCGCAAGCAACGAACGGAGCGTTCGACGGAGACGTCGGATCTAACCGAAGAGACGAGCGTCGCCACGCCCAAGGCCGAACAACTTAAGTCTGACCTTGACGACTTGCTCGACGAAATCGATGAAGTACTCGAAGACAACGCCGAAGAGTTTGTTCGTAACTACGTTCAAAAGGGCGGTCAGTGAGTAATGGGCTTGCCGCTCTTCTCGGTCGGCGACGACCCGGGCCCTTCGTTTCTTAAGTACGTCGCCGATTCGGGGCTCGTTGACGAGTCCTTGTACTCAGCGAATGATTCCGCGCACGCCACCACGGTGGTTGCACTTCGATACGCCAACGGCGTGGTGTTGGTGGGAGACCGCCAAGCAACGAGTTCGTACATTGCGAGTCGCGACGTTCGAAAGATTGAAGCGGCCGACCGATTCACCGCAATTGCAATTTCCGGATCAGCCGCTCGAGGCATGGAATTCATTCGCATGGCTCAATTGTCCTTTGAACACTACGAAAAAATGACGGGCACCGCACTGAGTCTTGAAGGCAAGGCCAATTATCTTTCGCCAATGATCCAGCGAAACAATCTGACGACGCCGCTGCTGGTGTTGCCAATGCTCGCTGGCTGGGACACCAACCATTTAGTCGGTCGAGTTTTCGAATATGACGGCGCCGGTGGTTGCTACGAACGTGAAGACTTCGTGGCCATTGGATCGGGTTCGCCTTTCGCCGAAGGAGCGCTTCGTCTTGGCTTTCGAGAAAACATGACGCGCGACGAGGCTATTGAACTCGCCGCGCTGTCCGTCTACGAAGCAGGCGACAATGACCCGAGCACCGGCGGACCCGACTTTGTTCGTGGTCTCTATCCCATCATTGTGGTGGTTGACGAAAGCGGTTTTAGCGAACTGCCGGTCGACGACGTGGCCCAAACATTTAATGCCATTAACGAGCGTCGAACGCAGCAGCGTGGTCGAGCGGGGAGCACGCTGCGATGAGCATGCCGTTCTATGTTTCACCAGAACAACTCATCAAGGACCGCGCGGAATTTGCTCAGAAGGGCATCGCGCGGGGACGTTCGATTATTGCGGCCATTTACGATCCGGGTGTCGTGCTCGTGGCAGAAAACCCGTCGGCATCGTTGAACAAGATCTCTGAGGTCTATGACCGCATCGCTTTTGCGGGCGTAGGCAAGTACAACGAATTTGATCGACTTCGAGAAGCCGGCATCCGGTGGGCCGACGGTACGGGTTACACGTACGCCCGTGAAGACGTCGACGCGAGAGCGTTAGCTAACTACTACGCCCAACATGTTGGTGACATGTTCACCGAAGGACAAAAGCCACTCGAGATTGAAATCTTGGTGGCACAACTCGCGAACAAAGTGCGACCCACGAAGCTCTATCGCATTGCGTACGAAGGAACCATCTCGGACGAGCAAATGTTTGCGGTGCTTGGTGGCGAAGCTGAAACCATCAAGGAACGATTCGCGGCGTCGGAAACGAAGATCCTCAATCTCAAAGACACATTAAAGAATGCGGTCAACGCGCTCGCGGGTCCAGACCGCACTATCCCGGCCGGGGATTTGGAAGTGGCTCTCTTGGAGGACCGCGGTCAACGACGCACGTTTGTTCGACTCAGTGACGATGAAGTCACCGCCCTTCTGGGCTAAGTTGCAAAGTCAAGATGAATCGTCGAATTTTCGGCATCGAAACGGAATACGGCGTTACGTTCACTTTTCACGGTCAGCGACGATTGAGCCCCGACGAAGTATCACGTTTTCTATTTCGTCGCGTGGTGGCGTGGGGTAGATCAAGCAACGTTTTTCTAGAAAACGGCAGCCGTCTGTACTTGGACGTCGGCAGCCATCCCGAGTACGCCACCGCCGAATGTGACCTGCTTCGTGACGTCGTTGCCCAGGACAAAGCTGGCGAAGCAATTCTCCAAAACCTGGTCCAGTTCGCCCAGGCGCAGTTGCTCGAAGAAGGCATCCGCGGTGACATCTATCTGTTCAAGAACAACACTGACTCCGCGGGCAACTCGTACGGTTGCCACGAAAATTACTGCGTCGACCGTCACGACGATCTCAATCGACTCGAACAGGTATTTATCCCTTACCTGATCACGAGGCAGATTTTTACCGGAGCCGGACGCATTGTGGCCAACAACTTCGGTGAGGCGCGCTTTTCTCTCTCCCAAAGGGCCGAGCACATTTGGGAGTCAATCTCTTCAGCAACCACGCGCAGTCGACCCATCATCAATACACGCGACGAGCCACACGCCGATCCCGAAAAGTACCGACGACTGCACGTCATTCTCGGTGACTCCAACATGAACGAGTTTGCGACCTATCTAAAAATCGGCACCGCGTCCGTCGTGCTCGCGATGGTGGAAGACCACACGACGGTGCTTCGTGATCTCACGTTGCAATCGCCCATCAACGCGCTTCGCGACATTTCGAACGATATCTTTAGCGAGCGACCCATTCGCCTTCTTAATGGACGTGAGTTGACCGCACTCGAACTACAAGAGGAACTCTGCGAACGAGCCGAGAGCTTCGTTGAAACCCACGATTTACCAAAGGACCAAAAAGACGTCGTGGGCTTGTGGAGAGAAACTCTCGAGATGTACCGAAAAGACCCACTGTCGTTGCATCTTCGTTCAGACTGGGCTGCGAAGTACGTCTTGATGGAACAGTTGATGAGTCGCGACGGACTGGAAATTACTGATCCGAAGATTGCGATGATTGATTTGCTCTATCACGACACCAATCCGCAGCGAGGCCTTTATTACCGTTTACAAAACAAAGGCCAGATTGAAAATATTGTCAGCCTCGATGAAATCAATGAAGCCGTAACGACGCCTCCCCAGACCACGCGTGCACGCATGCGTGGAGCGTTCGTAAAGCGCGGCAACGAACAAAAGAGAGACTTCACTGTCGACTGGGTTCATTTGAAATTGAACGACCAATTGCAACGAACGCTCCTGTTGAAGGACCCGTTCAAAAGCCACGACGACCGCTTTGAGCGGTTGCTCAATTCCCTTTAAATTCGAGCGTCGACGGGAGCTCTAACTAGTGACTGACGAAGCCCCCGTCGAGTCTGCGTCTGTTGACGTCGTACCAGAAGAAACGCCAAAGACCTCCGAACGAAAGCGTCGTCCTCGACGAGGTACGCGCAGGTGGATCTTTGAATGGGCGGCCATCATCGTCGTGGCCGTTTTGGTGGCGTTCCTCGTTCGAACGTTTATCGTTCAGACCTTCTACATTCCGTCTGGTTCGATGGAACCCACCTTGCAGGTGGGTGACCGGATTTTGGTCTCCAAATTGAGCACCGAATTTGGCTCCGTGCATATTGGCGACATTTTGGTGTTTAGGACTCCGCCAAGAGAAGTGAGCGCCGGTTGCGAAGGCCCACCCGTGCCCTTTCTCGTAAAACGAGTCATTGGTCTGCCGGGGGATCATCTCGTTTCTAAGGGCGACACGATCTACGTCAATGGCAAGGTGCTCAATCAAACGTGGTCGCACGTTGCCTCGCTGGGTGGAAAACCAGTTCCCAACACGATTGTTCCGAAGAACACGTACTACATGATGGGTGATAATCATCCGCAATCTTGTGACAGTCGTTACTGGGGGCCCCTGGCGGCCAACCTGGTCGTTGGAAAGGCCGTCATGAGGATTTGGCCGCTCTCACGAATTGGCTCTCTCTAGACACGTGGGCGAAATGCGCTTGAAGTTGTTCGACGTATTTGCGTTTCGCGTCAGTGTGTCGAATTCCCGCCGTAAACATGCCAACTGCGTGGTCGTGTAAAAGGCCCGATGGCCGTAGGCGGCGACGGCTCAACTCTCAAGAAGTATGAACTTCAGGAGTAGCCTTGACTAGTGACTGACGAAGCCCCCCTTGAGCCCGCGTTGGTTGACGCCGTAACGGAAGATGCTCCTGAGGCCTCACGACCAAGGCGCCGACGCAGCACCCGAAGCTGGATTATTGAGTGGGGGGCCATCATTGTGGTGGCCGTTTTGGTGGCGTTCGTCGTTCGAACGTATATCGTTCAGACCTTCTACATTCCGTCGGGTTCGATGGAACCCACCTTGCAGGTGGGGGACCGCATTTTGGTCTCAAAATTGAGCACCGAATTTGGCTCCGTGCATATTGGCGATATTCTGGTGTTCAAGCGCCCGCCGAAGGAAAATTGCGGCGGCGCTCCGGTGCCCTTTCTCGTAAAGCGCGTGATTGGACTCCCCGGGGACCATTTGACCTCGAAGGGCAACACTATTTACGTCAACGGCAAGGTGTTGGATCAAACCTGGTCGTATTACAACCCCGTCAGCCCGGCCATCGGCAACGTCGTGGTGCCCAAGAATACGTACTTCATGATGGGTGATAATCACGGCGATTCCTGCGACAGCCGCTACTGGGGGCCTCTGCCGGCCAACCTCGTCGTGGGTAAGGCCGTACTAAGGATTTGGCCGCTTTCACGATTTGGCACCCTGTAAATATTGCAGAGATTTTCGGCCTTAGAATCAGGACATGTTTGGATTCAGCCCGATCAAGTTGCTCCTCGTTATTGCAGTCATAGCAATTTTTCTGGGTCCCGACAAACTGCCAGAAGTCGCCAAGAAACTTGGTCACGCGTGGCGTTCGCTTAAGCAACTCCAGCAACGCGTAGAGACAGAAATCCGTACCGCCGTGCCAGATTTACCGAGCAGCCAGGATATTGCTCGTTTCGCTCGAAGTCCAGTCAATTTGCTTAACTCGTTGGCGGACAAGGTCACCGAAGATGAACCTAATCCCGACGAAACAGACATGACAGAAGCGTCAGCAGCAGAAACAATCGATAACGGAGAAGCGAGTCCACGACCTTTTTTTCCTCAACCTGCTCCCGCACCCGTAACACCACCCCGAGCTGATCCGCCACCGCTCGCCGCTGACCCTTCGCTCAACTAGTCCTCGTGCCCTTTACTTCATCGACGAAACGAGCCACTGAAGGCATGACGCTCATGGAGCATCTTGGCGAAGCTCGTCGTCGACTATTGATTGCCTTCGCCGCCATCATGATTGCGGGTGTCGTTGCCTTTATTGAGTATCCGTGGATCTTGCACCTGTTGCAGTCGCCGTATTGTCACGTCAATTCGCACTGCACATTCTTGGTAACGAGTCCGCTCGACGGACTTTCACTACGGATCAAAATTGCGCTCTTTGGTGGCCTCATTCTTTCCTCACCCGTTGTCTTCTGGGAGATCTGGCGATTTATTACGCCAGGTCTCAAGTCTCGAGAAAGGCGTTACGCCGTTCCGTTTCTGCTCGCGACCGTTATCTTTTTTCTCGCCGGTTGCGTCGTTGCTTATTTCAGCTTCGAACACGCGCTGCAGTTCTTGCAGAGCATCGGGGGAAAGTCGCTGCACACGTACTACAACCCAAACGCCTATCTCAGTCTCATCATGCTGATGATGTTCATCTTCGGCGTGACGTTCGAGTTCCCGGTGATCCTCGTGGGACTTGAACTCGCCCACGTCGTGACGTCACGACAGCTGCTTCGCTCGTGGCGCTACGCGCTTATCGGGATCACGATTGCCTCCGCGGTCTTTACCCCCAGTGGCGATCCGCTCTCAATGTTCGCGTTGGCTCTTCCGCTCGTCGCCTTTTATTTCATCGCCATTGGCGTCGGTCGGCTCTTTCACCGGTGAGCCTGCTCAATCGAGACGACTTCGTCAATGGTCTGTCGTTTGGACTTGACGACTTCCAGATTGAAGCACTTGACGGTGTCGATGAAGGCCTAAATGTCCTGGTCAGCGCCCCTACGGGTTCTGGCAAGACCCTCGTCGCCAACTACGCCATTCGTCGAACATTGGCCCAGGGGTCACGAGCTTTTTACACCACGCCACTCAAGGCATTGTCGAACCAGAAATTTTACGAATTGGCGAATCTCTTTGGAACGGAGCGAGTGGGACTTCTCACTGGCGATACCTCGATCAACCGTGACGCCGACATCGTGGTGATGACCACCGAAGTTCTTCGCAACATGCTGCTCACCGAGTCACACCAAATTCGAGATCTCGGGCTCGTGGTCTTAGACGAGGTGCACTACCTTCAAGATCCCTTTCGAGGTGGCGTGTGGGAAGAAGTGATCATCCTCACCCCATCGAGTGTGCAGTTCGTCGCGCTCTCGGCCACCATTGGCAACGCGAAGGCCGTCGGGGAGTGGCTCGACCAAGTACGCGGCGAAACCAAGGTCGTCGTTGAACAGACGCGTCCAATTCATCTGCACAACCACGTCACGCTGATTAAACGCGGACAGACGCAGCCGGAACTTTTTGACCTGCTGCACGACGCTCGACTCTCCGATGAAGCTCGTCGC
>Ga0302320_10015487_pt1 | contig 15658 bp, 14 predicted proteins | sample Bog_T0_3_FD_202130 | JGI IMG/M metagenome (GOLD analysis project Ga0302320, IMG submission 202130) | Peat permafrost microbial communities from Stordalen Mire near Abisko, Sweden - Bog_T0_3 | ecosystem: Environmental > Terrestrial > Soil > Wetlands > Peat | place: Sweden: Abisko, Stordalen Mire... | reverse complement strand
CGCCCCCTCCCGAAACCGTAGGGCGGCGCGCAAAAACGAAGAGGAAGGGCGGACGGCGACCTCCCCCCACACCCCCGGCCGCCGTCCGCCCTTTTCCGAGCGCCGAGCGGAGCGAAGGCGCAACCATTCAGGGACTGGGATTTTCGGTGAAGAATGTTCGAACTTCAAGTAAAAACTGCCGCAGTTTGAGATATGCCCCACTTATCCACTTTGCCATGCTTGCCTACCCCGATAAAGGAGTAGACTTATATGAGAGATATCCCGGGAATTACCCCGCCATATCGTATAGAAAGGCAAGGTTGCTCTATGAAAACTATCGTTATGCAGTTGCCCCGGATGGGAGCCAGTATTGGAAACCGGCCCTTGAGGATCGGCGAATTCGTGCCGGCCGCCGCGTTGACGGCTCGGCGTCTCACCGTGGAAGACCTTGAAGATCCAACCAAGCTTCAGAGTCTGTATGCCACTCAACGAGCCATGCAAACAACGCTCGGCACGGCGCTGCCGCTCGAGACTGACCTCAAAACAGGCCTCACGCGTCGCCTGCACAGGATCAACCTGGAGATCGCCAGGTACGAGCATACGCCGGAGTTCGAACTGCCGACATTGGACCCGATGTTTCTGTCGTGGAAAACCCGGGCGGGATTTCCCGCCTTCTCCATATTCCGTCTCGACAGCGACACGATGACCGTTAGTTTCGCCATCAATGAGATCGCGCTTCTTTCTGCGTTTCGGAGCAGCGGCGCGACGCTCTTGTCCGACCTGATCGAATCGAGGGCATTTGACGGGAAATTCTCTATGACGCCGGCGATCCCCGAGTTCATGGCAAAGTATTATCTGAACGAAGGCCTTCGCAAAAACCTCCAGGCCCGTTGCAACGAGCGCAGGCTCCAATGCATTGATCTTACGGCCAAATACGGCGGAGTCATGCCGGAAAGCGTTCGTGAGAACGTTCATAAATGGTCCAATGTTCCTCACGGGCAACCACGGTTCGACGAAATATTGATCGTCGCGGAAGCTCCCGAGGAATCTTGGCAGGTCAAGGAGATTCCCCGCGCGGATCCTCTGGTCATCGGCATCGCCCACAAGCTCTTGTGGCTCGTCGATGTCTTCGATCTGACGCCGATCGAGAAGTTCGCACGCGATCTCTGCGAGAGCTCTTCGAAGGTTTCGAATTGATTCCGTTTTTTGTCACGGCCTGTAGTGCGAACTACAGGCTTTTTGATTTCGCCATAGTAGCATATTGGTAGTAGTGAAAAGCATACTCAAACTCGGATTTACGGTATACTCTGTAGCATCATGTGCGGAATATTTGCATATACCGGCCGAAAGAACTCTACATCGATCCTTCTCGATGGTCTCACGTCGCTTGAATACAGAGGCTATGATTCTGCCGGTATTTTTGTGCCGGGTGCAGGGGCCAAGGCTATAAAGTCTGTCGGCGCTGTTGGCAACCTAAGGCAAAAGATCGGCAAGAAAAAGGAAATAAGAGGTACGAGCGGCATCGCACATCTGCGGTGGGCGACGCATGGAGAGCCTACGGAAGCGAATGCTCATCCGCATCATGATTGTTCGAAACAGATATGGGTCGTGCATAACGGCATCATCGAAAACTTCAAGGAGCTCAAAGAAAAGCTTGTTAAAAAAGGCCACACTTTCGTGTCCTCGACGGACACAGAGGTGTTGGCGCATCTCATCGAGCATTACTTGAAAGAGAAAAGAGATTTTGAAAAAGCAGTCATGGCTGCTCTGAATGATATCAAAGGAACCTACGGCATAGCTGTCTCATATGACAAAGAGCCGGAAAAGATCATTGCCGCCAGGCTCGGCGCGCCGGTGGTTCTGGGGCTTGGCGAAGGCGAGAATTTTATCGCATCGGATCCGTCGCCGATCCTGCGCCATACAAAAGACGTCCTCTATCTACATGACGGTGAGATCGCAGTCATCACGCCTTCTTCGCATCTTATCTATACTCTCGACAATAATCGAGTAGTGAGAGACAAGCAAATAGTCGATTGGGACATTGAACAGGCGCAGAAAGGCGGATTCGAGCATTTTATGCTCAAGGAGATCATGGAAGGTCCCGAGGTCATACAGAACACTATCCGCGGACGGCTTATTCTTGAAAAAGGAATGGCAAAGCTCGGCGGATTGGAAATGGTCTCCGAAAAGCTGCGCTCGATGAAACGCATCATCATCGTCGGTTGTGGCACGGCATACTATGCAGGGCTCGTCGGCGAATATATGCTCGAAGAATACGCCGGCATTCCCGTCGAAGTCGAAGTTGGTTCCGAATTCAGATATCGAAAGCCGATCATCGACGAGCACACTATCCTCCTGGCGATCTCGCAGTCGGGAGAGACGGCTGACACTCTCGAAGCGATCAGAGAAGCAAAGCGAAAAGGAGCGTTGACGCTCGGCATAGTGAATACCGTCGGATCGACCATCGCCAGGGAGACCGATGCCGGCATTTACAATCATGCCGGTCCGGAAATGGGAGTGGCTTCGACCAAGGCATTCGTCTCCCAATTGACCGCGCTTTCGCTCCTAACTCTCTTTCTCGGCAGGCAAAGGAATATGTCGCTCACTGTAGGAAAGAGGATCGCGGAGGAGATCAAGATTCTTCCTGAAAAGATGCAGGCGATACTCTCGCACAAGGATCATATAAGAAAAGTAGCTGAAAAATACTCCGATGCCCGCGACTTTCTTTTCATCGGCAGAAAATACAATTATCCCATCGCGTTCGAAGGCGCGCTCAAATTGAAAGAAGTGTCCTATATCCATGCCGAAGGATATGGCGCAGGCGAGATGAAGCATGGTCCTCTCGCCATGATCGATGAGAATTTTCCGACGCTTGCCATCGCTCTCTCGGATAGTGTTTATGAGAAGACCATCTCGAATATACAGGAGATCAAGGCCAGGAAAGGGAAGGTGATAGCTATCGCTACCGAGGGAGACGAGAATATAAAAGACCTGGCGAACGATATGATATATATCCCGAAAACGCTCGAGATGCTCTCGCCGATCCTGACGGTCGTGCCCCTGCAGCTGTTCGCTTATTATATCGCTCTGAAGAAAGATCTTAGTATCGATCGTCCCCGAAACTTGGCGAAATCAGTAACGGTCGAATGATCCGTTCAAAGTTTCGCCAGCTGTCTTTCTTACGTTTAATTTTAATCAATATATCTACAAAGGACATTGTGCGACGGAAGATGCCGCGATATGATGCTTAAAAAGCCACAGGGGTTGCATGACGGTCGGCATGCTCGCATATATAGCCCCTTTCCGTATCCATGCTATCCTTATATCCCATGACAGATATGCTTTGCAATCGATCTTCGCTGAAGGTCGCCATCAGATACTGCATCTCGGGAGGGTGTGGCTTTTTAGCGAATATGTCCATATTTCTCCTTCTTGATTCGGTCGGCGTCCACTACATCGTCGCTTCACTCGTCGCGTTTTTTGGCGGCATGGTCATCAGCTTCCTGCTCCAGAAATTCTTGACATTCTCCCACAGGACGATGGATGGAGCCACGCAGCAGTTCGTCCTCCATCTCACCCTCGTCTGCCTCAATGCTGTCGCGAATACCCTAATCATATACTTGCTGGTCAGTGCTCTCGACGTTCCGAAGATTGCCGGACAGGTCATGACGAACATCATCATCGCGATCTGGAGCTTCTTTGCCTACCGGTACGTAGTCTTTGCAGAAAAGCAGACCATCCAAACACATGGAGGATAAGATCGCGCTTATCATCGGTGCAGGGCCGGGCGGGCTGACTGCCGCATACGAGCTCTTGAAGCGTACCGGCATAAAGCCTGTCATCATCGAATCTGCCGATTATGTCGGCGGGATATCCCGTACCGCCGTCTACAAAGGCAATCGGATTGACATCGGCGGCCACCGATTTTTCTCAAAATCAGATCGGGTGACGGATTGGTGGTTCAATATCCTGCCCATGGAGAGAGGCAAGGAATCAAGCCGTACGATCAGCTATCATGACATGACGCGCACGGTGCCGGCACAGAAGATATCGGCTGATCCTGAAAGGGAGGATCGTGTCATGCTCGTGCGGGAAAGGAAATCGAGGATATATTTCAATAAGCGTTTTTTCGATTATCCGCTCAAGCTCTCGCCGAAGACCCTCAAGAGCCTAGGCTTCACAAGGACGATGCGCGTCGGCGCAAGCTATATGAAGGCGATATTTTTCCCGATCAAGGACCCAAAGAATCTAGAAGAGTTCTACATCAATAAATTCGGACGGGAACTATACGAGACTTTTTTTGAATCCTACACGCAGAAAGTCTGGGGCAAGCCATGCAAGGAGATCAGCGCCGAATGGGGCGCTCAGCGAGTCAAGGGTCTCTCGTTGCGCAAAGCTCTGACAGATTTCCTCTCAAAGAGGCTCCTGCGGGGCAGGAGCCAGAAGAAAGTCGAGACGTCGCTCATCGAGAGCTTCTTTTATCCCAAGCTAGGTCCAGGGCAGATGTGGGAGACGGTCGCGGAGGATGTCAAAGCTATGGGAGGAAAGATGCTGATGGGATATAAAGCCATCCGATTCGATACACGGGACGATCGGATTCTTTCCGTCGTCGCATTCGACAAAGCATCGGGCCGGGAGCAGACGATCAAAGCCGATTATTTCTTTTCCACCATGCCGGTCAAAGATCTGATCGCCTGTTTGAATGTCCAAGTCCCCAAAGGCGTGCGGTTCACCAGCGAGCGCCTCGAGTATCGCGATTTCATAACAGTCGGATTGCTTTTGAAGAAATTGAAGGTCTGTGAACCTGACGGTTCCCTGATAAAGGATAATTGGATATATGTGCAGGAACCGGATGCCAAAGTGTGCAGGATCCAGATATTCAACAATTGGAGCCCATATCTGGTCGCTGACAAGGAGACCGTCTGGGTCGGGCTTGAATATTGCGTGACCGAAGGGGATATTTTATGGAAAATGGCCGACAAAGAGCTCATCAATCTCGGCGTACAGGAGATGGCCGATATGGGGCTCTGCGATGAGGAAGACCTTCTCGATGCCGTCGTCATTCGGATGAAGAAGACCTATCCTGGATACTTTGGCGAATACAAGAATTTCGACAAGGTGAGGGGATTCCTCGATCGTTTCGAGAACCTCTTTCTCATCGGACGGAACGGTATGCACAAATACAATAATCAGGACCATTCGATGCTCACGGCGATGACTGCGGTCGACAATATCATCGCTGGCAGGAAGGATAAGGCGAATATCTGGGCAGTTAATACGGAGAACGAATATCATGAGGAACACAAAAAATAGATACATGCGATTTCCATCTAAAATGCCAAGGATTACCACGTTGCAATGGCTAGGGATCATCTGTGCCGTGGTCTATATTCCTCTCTGGATCTTGATCATCCATGCTTCTCTCGATGTAGCCCCATTCCAGAAAAGGATCCCCATATCAAGCCATGATTCGGTCGAGTACGTGACCTTGGCGGAGAATATCCTGTCGAATCAACATTTTTCAATGGACGCACAGGCTCCATCCACGCCGGATACATTCCGAACGCCCGGCTACCCGTTCTTTCTAGCCATTGTGCTGGCGGTCTTTAAAAGCTATTTTGCCGCGATATTCCTGCAAATCGTGATGGTCTGGCTATCAGCAGTCATCATATATAAGATGGGGAAGGAGATCTTTTCATCACGTGTCGGATTTGCGGCTGCATTGGGCTTCATGCTTGACCCGACAGTCATCTATCATACGATGGTCATCCTTTCAGACACGGCTTTCGTGTTCCTTTTCCTTCTGACGATATACCTACTGTTCTTCAAAGGAAACCCGTCTTCCGGGATGTCGACCGAAAGGAAGCACTTATACAGAAGAGCGCTTTTTGGCGGCATCATCTTGGGAGCGGCTGTGCTGGTGCGTCCAGTCGCGCTGTATTTGTTGCCTGTGCTACTATTTTTCCACTGGCTCTATATCGAGCATATTCGAAAGGCTTCCGGGCAACGCAGGTGGCAGGACCTGATCTTGGTTTGCGTCTGCCTGACGATCGGAATGAGCGTCGTCGTATTCCCGTGGATGTTGAGGAATAGGATCGAAACTGGCAGTCTGGGCATCTCCTCAATCACTGCTTACAATCTATACGAGTTCAATATCCCCGGTTTCCTCGAATGGAAAGGCGTACCGAATGCCTCAACTGTGATGGAAGCAAAGTCCGGCGTCAGTGAGCCAGGCGCGCGGCTTCTTCAAAATTCAGCCCGTATCACCAAGGTCACAGAAGAGGCAGTCTTTGCCGATCCAATCAGCTATGCCGAATACCACGTGCTTGGTAGCATACCCTTCATCACTTCATCTGGGCTTTCGGTCATCGATCAAGCAAACGCCTTCGGTTTCGAACACGCTCTCTTTCCAGGCGCGATCCCTCCGGGCCTTTTCATTGCGGAAAGCACGATTTGGGTCGTCATATTTCTATTGGCATGTTTGGCGTGGCTCATATTCCGCAGAGATTGGCGCATCTCATTGTTCATGGCGGTCATCCTGTATTTTTGGTTCGTGACAGGACCGGTTGCTTATGCCCGCTACCGCATTCCCGCTGAACCATTCCTCCTTATTTTGGCAGTTGGGACAGCGAGCTGGATCTTTGCAAGCTTCAAAAATCTAAGGCAAAAGCTAAAGAGGTGAAAATCGTCGGACAAAAAATGACGGGATATGGTGCCAAGGTGGCGGAGGATTACCGCTAGTTCAACAAGCAAGCGCAACGCCTTGAAATAATCAAAGTGTAAGGAATACAAGCATTTTACGATCGAGGAGCGCGAAAAAATACAAGCGCTGTTGTAAAAGCATAGGTATGCTATAATGGCTACGTAACAGATTATCAATCAACTATTAAAACAAACACATGGAAAAGAAAGCCAATTCAGCATTTATGAAGCCGATGAACGTGAGCGCCGATCTCGCCGTCGTTGTAGGCAAAGGACCGATGCCTCGCTCTGAAGTGGTCAAAGCCCTTTGGAAATATATAAAGGCCAAGAATCTCCAGGACCCAAAGAACAAGAGGAACATCAACGCCGACGAGGCCCTAAAGAAAGTATTCGACGGCAAGGCGGTGGTCAATATGTTCGAGATGACGAAATTGGTATCAAAGCACCTCTCCTAATACGGATTCGAACGGTGCATTCAAAAGAGCGGCTCACCTGGCTGATTTGTCAACTGATGGAGAGCCGCTTTTGCCATATATTTCAATATAGTCAGAATAGTTGACAATTATCGAAGCTAGTGGTAGCTTTGCCCGTACAGCGAATGGGCAAATGGCATGGGTAAATGCGAGCGGCGGAGTTTTTGTAATCGATTCCACCAATAGGCGGCTTACCATTTAAGGCTCAAGATATGACTGAAACCAATAGTTATACCCTGATCGATTAATTTTTATAAACGTAACAAAATGACACATCAACATATCAACCCCGGTTTCTTCGGTAAATACCAGAACATCTTGAAAGGTTCCGTCGCAGTCTTTGTGGCCGCCGTGTTTCTGACCGGCGGTTTTTCTGTAAAGAGCGCGCATGCCGATGTACCCGCTGTTCTAGGAGTGACGCAAATCACCGCTATCCAGACTTTTGCCACGGCTGACAATACTTTTGCCGACGGATGGAAATGGGTCTTTAACGTGACCGTGCCATCGAACGAGACTGTTTTGCAGATGAAATTCGCCGATTGGACGAACGGTTCGAATATAATCCCTGCTGGCGGCAACATACAATTCTATTCCGCACAGTCTACCAATGCCGCCGACGAAGCGCATGCGGTCGGCATAGCCGCCTCCAGCACATATAGCGGCATCATGAATCTCGATCCGAACACCGACCTCGACGTCAATCAAGGTGGCCGACAGATACAGATCACCGTAGAAGCCCGTGTGCCGACCGGTTCGGCAGGAGGCTCCTATTCTACGAGCTATGGCATAAATGCCGCGGCCACCTCTACTATTTCATTGAACGGCCTTCTCCAGACATACGATGCTACTCTCAAAACAGTGACGGCCTCGACAACGCCACCAGGTATTGCTGTGAGCGTCACGTATGACGGCTCGACCACTCCGCCGATTCACGTCGGAAGCTATGCGGTCGTAGCTACAATCACCGATCCGAATTATTTGGGCAGTGCCACCGGCACTTTGGTTGTTGCTCCGGCTGATGTGACTGTCGTAGCCAATCCTCAAACAAAATTATACGATGGCGCCACTACCACTGATCCCGCTCTGACATACGCAGCCCCCTCTTTGTTTGGAAACGACACATTCATCGGGACACTGTCCCGCGATCCCGGGGAGAGCGTAGGCTCGTACAATATCAGTCAAGGCACATTGGCTCTCGATGGAGATTATCTATTGACCTTTGACCCTTCGACATTCGTCATAACGTCGGCCGCCGCTCAGGTCAGCTTGAATGATTTGAGCCAAACATACGGTTCGACTACGCCAGTTACGGCCTCAACGACTCCTCCAGGTTTGACTACTGAAATAACGTATAACGGCTCGCTGACCCAGCCGACGGGTGCGGGGACATATGCGGTCAAAGCAACAATCACAGACCCTGATTACACAGGTTCTACCACCGGCAGTTTGGTTATCGCACCGGCTCCTCTAACCGTCACAGCGACAACCAGCACAAAGGTATATGACGGCACCACTTCTTCTCCCGCCATACCCGTCATAACTTCTGGAACGCTTTTTGCCCCGGACAGCGCGACATGGACGCAGACCTTCGACACAAAAGACGTCGGCACGGCCAAGACGCTGACCCCTTCGGGAACATTCAGTGGCAATAGCAGTAATGACTACAACGTGACTTTTGTTCCTGATACAACAGGAGTCATCACTCCCGCAACCACGACGGTTTCCGCTACCGGCCACAATAAAGCTTATGATGGCACGACTGCCGCCACAACAGACTTGAGCGTTACCGGTGCTGTCAATGGAGATTCTTTGACTGCCACAGATACTGCGAATTTCGCCACATCGAGCATTGGTACTGACATACCGATAACGGTCACTGGCATAACTCTTTCTGGAACTGATGCGGGCGACTATGCATTCAATGATACGGCGACTACGAGCGCCGATATAACAGTCGCGCCGCTTACGGTCACTGCAGATAATGCGACGAGCACCTACGGCAGCGGAACCACATTTGCCGGAACCGAATTCACCAGTACAGGCCTGATTTCCGGTGATAGCATCGCTTCGGTAGACCTCACAAGCCCCGGCGCCGCTTCCACTTCTCCTGTTTCTGGATCTCCTTATGCCATAGTGCCGAGCAACGCAATCGGTACAGGATTGGGCAATTATGACATCACGTATTCGACCGGCCAGCTTGTCATAAACCCAGCGCCTGTCACAGTTGCCGCTGACCCGAAAACCAAAGCCTTCAGCGCTTCTGATCCTGCATTTACGTATCAAATAACTTCTGGCTCATTGTTCGGCGCAGATGCATTTACCGGTTCGTTGGCTCGTGTGGCCGGAGAAAGCGTTGGTTCATATCCAATCACCCAAGGAACGCTAGCCCTGGATGGAAATTATGATCTGATGTTTGCTTCCTCGACTCTGACTATCACGTCTGCCACTTCTACCATCACTCTGAACAATCTCAATCAGACATACGGTTCGACTACGCCGGTTACTGCCTCGACGACGCCTCCTGGTTTGACCACTGCAATAACATATAACGGCTCGCTGACCCAGCCGACGGGTGCCGGAACATATACCGTCGTCGCAACCATCACTGACCCTGATTATACCGGCTCGACCACTGGTAGTTTGGTCATCGCACGGCTTCCTCTCACAGTAACAGCTGTAACCGATAGCAAACCGTATGACGGCACTGCCTCTTCTACCGGAACACCGACGGTAACCAGCGGCTCTCTCATCAATGGAGATTCCGCGATATGGACACAAACATTCGACACTCCTTTTGTCGGCACGGGCAAGACATTGACCCCTTCGGGAAAATTCAATGGCAATAGCAGCAACGACTATGCTACGACCTTTGTTCCAAATACGACGGGTGTCATCACAGCTATTCCTGTTACGGTAACCGCATCGGGCACGGACAAGGTCTATGACGGCACGACTGATGCTGTTGTCAGCCTCACTGTTTCCGGCGCCAAGAATGGAGATATCTTGACTGCGACCGGCACAGCGAATTTCTCTGATCCGGATGCTTCCACGAGCACGCTGAAAACGATCACGGTCACGGGCATAACTCTCGGTGGATCGCATGCGGCTGATTACGCTCCCAATCCGACAGCTACGACGAGCGCATATATCGAGCCAAAGCCTCTGACGCTCGTGGTCAATGCTACGACAAACATGGTGTATAACGGCACGAATGAGTGGGGATACATCTATACTCTAGGCGGCCCGGGGTATATCCAAAATTATCCGCTTGATTTGAAAGTCGAAGGCGTGATCGGCGGCGATAAAGTCGAGATGTTCAATAATGTGAGCATCGTATACGGCCTCTTCTCTGACAAGAATGTCGGCAATGGTAAATTGCTCACGTTCAAGCACATCGATCTAAGCGGGCTCGACATACCGAACATCACCGATTATACATATAGCTCGACGGCCACGACGACAGGCGATATAACTCCGGCGACGCTTGCCGCGAGCATCGTCGCTAGCAGCAAACCATATGATGGAACGACTGCGGCTAGCACCACATGTTCTCTCTCCGGCAAAATCGGTAGCGACAGCGTGACATGTGCGGCCACTGCGGCGGCCTTCAATACCAAGAATACCGGTACAGGCAAGGCCGTCACAGCTACGGGCATAAGCCTCTCCGGCACCGATGCGGGCAACTACACGGTCAATTCTACGGCCGCAACGACTGCCGCAATTACAAAGCTCGCCATCACTGTGACCGCCGCTCCGAATACGAAACCGTACGACGGCACTACGACTGCGGTTTCCACACCGACGATCGCTCCAGGATTGGTTGGGGGCGATACCGCCAGCTTTGCCGAAACATATAACACTCCCGATGTTGGTACCGGCAAGACATTGACTCCGAGCGGTACGGTTAGCGACAGCAATAGTGGAAATAATTACAATGTATCGTTCGCGTCGAGCACAGCAGGAATCATCACTTCCGTCGATCAGACGGTCACTATCGGCTCGATACCGAGTGGCCAGATTAGCGGGAACACCTTCACTCTGACAGCGACTGATAACTCGGGACTGACGCCGATAACGTTCAGCGGTGGTACCACGGGCGTGTGCACAGTTGATTCGGGCGGCCTCGTCACTCTCCAGGGTATCGGTACATGCACCGTCACTGCGACGGAAGCCGGCAACGCCGATTATAATCTCGGAAAAGACACCGTGAGCTTTGTTGTGAACTATACTGTCTCGACCGTCAGTCAAACGGTCTCCGTCGACTCTACCTCCACTGATTCATCTACTACACCGGCCACGCCGTCTGTACAGTCCGCGCCTTCCGCTCCTGCTTATACCATAGAGTCAGCCCAATAAAATCACATGAATAAAATCATCTTAAAGACATTCATATCTACCTCATTCGCACTCGGCGCGGTCTTGATCGCAAGCTCGGCGTTTGCTGACCAGGTGACAGGCAATCTCTCGACCGGAATAAGCGCAACCAACGGCAGCGGCGTCACCGGAGTCGTCGTGTCGCCTCCGATAGCGAATCCGCCGGCTGGCATCTATGCTTCGGCGCAGAGCGTGACCCTCTCGGCGAGCGACGCCACGAGCATTCGTTATACCGTTGATGGCACTTCACCGACCTGCTCCACGGGAAATCTGTATTCAGGAGCTATAAATGTCAGCACATCGGAGCCGATCGAAGCCATATCCTGCTATTCCGGCAACGCATCGTCGACTGTCGCGTCATATCTGTACGGCATCAATCCTGGCGGCGGCACTCAAACGACCAGCTCGACCGGCGGTGGCGGCGGCAGTTCGTCATCCAGCGGCGGAAGCTCATCGTCGGGCAGTTTCGGCATAGCGGATTTCATTCTTCTCATGGCCAATTGGGGCCAACCTGGACCGGGCAATCCGGCCGACTGGAGCGGCGATGCGACGGTCGGAATACCGGACTTTATCTGGCTCATGGCTCATTGGAATCAATAAAAATATATGAAACACACGAATAAAAAAATCTTTACAGGCATAGTATCCATGATCGGCGCGTTCGCATTCGCTCTGCCGGTTTTTGCCGCGACGACAGCGTCGCTTTCTCCTTCAGCTGTCACCGTAGCCACTGGTCAGCGGTTCAATGTAGCCGTTTCGATCGATCCTGAAGGCACAAAGAACTATGCTGAAAAAGTACAAGTCGATTATCCAGCCGCCCTCTTGCAGGTCGTATCATTCACGCCAGGTGGCAGTTGGGTATCCTTGCCTCAATCTGGATATGATTCGATAGATAATACCAATGGCGTCTTGATAAAGACGGCCGGATATCCAGGCGGCATATCATCTCCTACCGGATTCGGCACCATCCTTTTCACTGCAAAAAAAGCCGGTAGCGGAACCATCATCATTGATGGCACATCCATAGCCTTCATATCGACAGGTCAAATCGCGCTTTCCGGCACAGGTTCGGCCTTCACCGTTACATCTGCAGTGGTTTCGCCGGCGGCATCGGCATCTCCATCGGGGGCGTCAGCCAGCCTTGCTCCGGTCACTTCTGTGAACGGACAAGCGGTAGCCTCTAGCACGACGCTGAACTCGCAGGTGGCTGCGGCCAATGCGGCGGTGCCGCAAGGCGGCGGAAGCTTTTGGACATGGTTCGTCATTATCGTGCTCATAATCTTTGTCATCGTCGCCGGCTCGTATGCGTTGATCGAGAGGAAGAATAAAAAATAGCCGGAAATATAAGGCGGAAATGATCCCTGATCGGCTCGCATGGTGGAGATGAGCCTCGGGGATTTTTTCTTTTCTTTTTCATGCTACACTATGTTCGTCAGCCTATTCCATAATCAATCAAAAACCATGTGGTACACCCATTCATATTCGATGTTCGGCCCCCAGCTCTGGAGCCCGTTCGGCTTCGGTATTTTTGGCTCCTTCTTCTTTATCATCGCGGCTCTCTGGCTCCTCTTTACCATCGTCCTCAAAGGCTACGCCCTGTGGCATGCCGCAAAGCGAGGCCAAATCTGGTGGTTCGTCGCACTAATGATCTTTAACACTCTCGGAATACTCGAATTGATCTATATAGTCTTTTTCCTGAAGAAATGGCCGGGCAAGGCGGATGAGACACAACATTCTCACGTCACCCATCATGAACATCATGACGGTCCGGCTCACAATCACGATCATACGCATCACACAGTCTAAAAAGCATCCATGTCTCCCGTCAATATCATCATATCCATAGTGCTCGGCATCGTGCTCCTCGGCGCGATCGGGGGTGAAGGGTATTTTTACTTTTATTCCCAAAAACAGAACAGCTCGACAGAATCGGTCATACAATCCATACAGGAAAAATTGAAAGCCAAACCATCTCTGGACGCTTTGGCGGTGGCTAGGAGCGATTTGCAAGCCCAAACAGACAGGTTAAAGGAGATGCAAGCAGGCTTTCCTTCGTCAGCCGCGCTCGATGCCGAGATAAAAGCCGATGTGTCTGCTGCTGCGGCCGAAGAAGCAAAGGCCGATTCATTAGCCGCCGACCCAAAGCTCGATATTTCGGCACAACCGAACATTGTGGAGCTCGGCCAAAAAGCAGCGCAAGCGCTTTCGTATCTGGAATATCTCGCTACTACTCCTGCCTCGACGGTAGCCCTGAATGATGCGGCCGAGAACGCCGTCGAACTCGTGGCTGCATATACAAAAGAGCTCGCCGCCTATATAAACAGCCTGACGCCGTCAAATTCCGGCTTGAGTGCAGGCGAAATATCGGACTACCAGAGCCAGGCCGAGAGCATTGTCGCACAAGTCGGCTCTACGCAGGATTCTTTGAATAAAATAGACTCCATCTCGGCCAGCTCGGTGGCTGACGCCTCTCCTGTCGGCGGTCAATCCGGATCGAATGCCCAATCGGCGGCGGGAACAAGCATCGCTGGTCAGACCGGCTCGAATCTTTCTTCTGATAGTTCGGTTTCTTCTTCAAGTCAGACTTCCAGCCCGTCTTCTGGCCAAAGCAGTCCGGATAATGGCTCGGTGACCCTCGGGGACATCGTGGCCCAGCAAGCCGTGGTCACAGAAGACACAAATACGGTGAATCAGCTGTCAGACCAAGTCTCGTATGGATCGGCTTCTTCGACTGATTCATCCAATGCTTCTTTGCCTCCCGCAGATGCCACCGGCGATACGAGCAGTGGTAATGGAATAAATAACAGCGGCAACAACAACGGTTCCAACCAATCACAGTCCCAAAGCGGCGCGATAAAACTGATAGAAGGAGAGAATACGTTCTAACAAGGCGCCATCTCGGTCACCCGACGATGTCTCTGATGAGTTTTTTCGTAGCCGCCACATTCGCCACTTCTACACATTCGACGCCGCTCGCGTGCGCCGCATAGTCATTGCCTCCTTCAAAAAGGGCATCGCCGACATAGACGGCTTTTTCTATCGGTAACTTTAGATATTCACATATCTTTTGTACGCCAAAGGCCTTGTCGATGCCTTTTTTCGTCACATCTATGGATGTCATGCCGCCGATGCCGATGGAGAAATCCGGCAAGAGGGCTTTCAAGAACAAAGCTATTGCAAGACGACGTTTTTCTGTTGGATCCCACTCGGCTTTTTCCGTGATCGGCGCCGATTGTCCGAGAGCGGAAAAGGTTATCTGTCCGCCGCGGTCTTCGGCTACGGGTCCATACGTCTTTGCCGGCATTTTTTCTCCGGACTTTTCGACGGCCTCCTTGAAAGCGGCGTAGATTTTTTCTTTTTCGTCCGGCGACAGGTCGTGCGAGTATTCCTTTGTCCACGTTTCATTTTTAAAGATATACAAAGTAGAGCCTGTGGTAGGCAAGAGGAACAAGTTTGAAATGGGGAATGGTGCAGTCGCGCCCGCGGCCGACGATTTGGATTTTTCAAGTCCCGGCAAAAATTGCTTTTCGAATTGCTCGAACGAACCGCCGGAAATCACCGCTACTTTTTTCTGCTCTAACAGCCGTGCCAGGAGCGCCGTCATCTCGCTGTCCATCGCCTGTTTGCTCTCCGCCAGCGTGCCGTCGAGGTCGAATATGACGAGGGATTTGTTCGAGAATCTTTGCATGGAAATATAAGAAAGTATAGCATGGATAAAATAAGCAATTAACTTTGGCGAGTCGTAATAATGTCCTTATATTGAGGGCTATTTTTAGCATCGCCAAAGTAATGTTGACATTTTCATTTGAAAGTAGTATAATTAACGCAGAACAGGAATCTGACAATTGCGTCTTATTCATCGCTGTTCGACAACAAAATACAATGGAAAGATAAATCATATGGCTATTAAAACAGTCGTAACGGGGTCGTCTGTGACGGCTTCGCAACTCAAAGACTTCTTTCGTCAAATTGACGACGGGAGCATCAACGGAATCCACATGCAAGCGATTCTCGAACACCGCAATCCCTTTGGTCTCGACAATGTCGTGATCGACTTGGCCCTCCCCCCGAATCTTGAACACCGTCTTGTATAATTAGCAGCACTAATAATACAAGTCATGAAAAAACCA
>Ga0302320_10015485_pt1 | contig 15660 bp, 9 predicted proteins | sample Bog_T0_3_FD_202130 | JGI IMG/M metagenome (GOLD analysis project Ga0302320, IMG submission 202130) | Peat permafrost microbial communities from Stordalen Mire near Abisko, Sweden - Bog_T0_3 | ecosystem: Environmental > Terrestrial > Soil > Wetlands > Peat | place: Sweden: Abisko, Stordalen Mire... | reverse complement strand
CAAATCGAAAAATGAGAGTTATACTCTATCCCATGTAATATGTGTTCGTTACAGTGAGCAACTCGACTTTAGCCGGACACCACTGCTTCGGTTTAACTCTCAGCACATGCCCTCGCGGCTCATGCGGTTGAGCCACTCCGTAGAGGCATTTCCGGTCTGTGTTTGAGTGCAACAGCAAGTGTAACTCAGCAGTGCGGGCAGGTAAACGATATGGAATTACCCTTGCCTCAACAATGGCGCAGCTATGTGCAACTGGCGCCCACGCTCTAGTCTTCGGTCTCATCTTCCGGCCAAAGAGGCGGCTGAACAGCGCGCGTTCTTTCGTATTTCAGGTCGGCCACAACTCTGGACCAGTACAGGATGCTGCGTTCAGTCCGCGCCAGTTGCCGCTGCGCTTCCTTCAGCCGTCGTTCAGCATGGCGCAGACGCCTGCGCTTGATTGGATCGAGATGTCGGTCAATGGGCATAAGGGCTTACAGGGTTCCCCGCTCAGTCTATTATCGGCTGACTTGCTTCCTACAGGCCGCTGAAAGGCTTCGAGATTCGGTTGCCTGACTTATCGTTCCTGACGCCTATCCCCACGGTGGCAAAGCGAAACAACGGTTCGCCGCCGGCCTCTTGTTTTTCCCGGTGATACGGGTGCCGGCTGTCCCTGATCTCGCCCGTGAGACCTGGGACAGCACAGTTATCAATGCGCCGCAACCGCCGTCTCCGGCTTCACGTATTTGTCCAGCCAGTTCTCCATCTCCCACAGCATGTGCAGCACGCTTTCGCGGCCCTGGTAGCCATGCGCCTCAAGCGGCAGCAGCACAAAGCGCACTGTCGCGCCCTCGCCTTTCAGCGCGCTGTAAAACCGCTCGCTCTGGATCGGAAACGTGCCTGTGTTGTTGTCTGCCTCCCCATGAATCAGCAGGATCGGCGTCTTCACCTTGTCCGCAAACGAGAAGGGGCTCATCTTGTAGTAGACCTCCGGCGCCTGCCAATAAGTGCGCTCCTCGTTCTGGAAGCCGAACGGCGTCAGCGTGCGGTTGTACGCGCCGGAGCGCGCAATGCCCGCGCGGAACAGGCTGCTGTGCGCCAGCAGGTTGGCCGTCATAAACGCCCCGTAAGAATGGCCCATCACGCCCACGCGTTTGGGGTCCACAGCGCCCGTGGCCGCGCCCGCGTCAATCGCGGCCTTGGCGCCCGCGACAAGCTGCTCGGTGTAGGTGTCGTTCGGCTCGGCTGTTCCCTCGCCGATGATCGGAATTGCCGCGTTGGCCAGCACCGCGTAGCCCGTCATGGCAAAGAACACCGGAGAACCCGAGCCGATGCGGACGAACTCATACGGCGAGCCAGTCACCTGGCTGGCCGCCGCACGGCTCTTGAATTCCGCCGGATAAGCCTCCATCAGCGTGGGCAGCGGGCCCTTCGACTTGACGTAGTCCGCGGGCAGGTAGAGATCCGCCGTCAGGTCCACGCCGTCCGCGCGCTTGTAGTGCAGCATCTGGTGCGTCGGCATCGGCAGCCCGGCATAGGGGTTGGGGAAGCTGGTCACCGCCGTCCACTGCGCCGGCGCGCCGGAATCCATAACCGTCAGAAAGTAGTTCGGACTCTGCTCCACGGACTCCCGCCGGGCCAGGATCTCCACTCCTGCGCCGGTCTCGATCACCGCCGCCGCACTCTCAAGATACGGCGCCTGCGACTGCCAGATGCGCTTCTCCGCCGGATTCTCCCCCGCATTCACAGGCAGGATGGCCACAAACGGCTGGTCGCCCTTCGGGGACGCGCCCTGCCCGGAAAAGTAGACGCCTTGCTGGTCCGCCGTGGTCTGGAGCACCAAATGGCCTTCGGCGTTCCGCACGAGCATCGCCCTCCCTGGATCGTTGTACCGGTCCTGCATCGAGCCCTGATAGAGCTGCGTCAGTTTGCCGGTTGCCGGGTCCAGCGCCGCCATCACCATCCTGCGGTCCTTCCAGCGCGCCTCGCTCACCAGCGCCAGGTGCTCGCTGCCCCACTCAATGCCGCGGAAGCGTATCGCCAATTCGACAATCGTCTTCGCCTGCCCGGTAAATGGCGCGTCCAGAGTGACGACGCGATCCCGCACTTTGACCTCGCGCTTGGGGTCGCCGCCGTCTGCTGCCTGCACCCAATAGATGGTCGCTGGCTGGTCGCTGCGCCAGCCAAAGTGGCGCGGGCCTGGTTCCACGGCGTCGCGGTCGATGGGCAGGTTGTCGATCAGTGGCGCATCGTCCAGTACCTTTGCCTCGCCCGTAGCCGCGTTGAAGACTTCGCGCCGCTGCGGGAAGCGCTCATAGGGCTGCGTGTATGAGAAGGGCCGGTGCAACTCTTCGGCGTAGATCCACTTTCCGTCCGGGGACGATTCAATCCCCGCAAACACCCCCGGCTTACCCAAAGGCCGCACCGCTCCTCCCAGCTTGACCACTGTAATCTGCGAGGTCCCGTAGTACTCAAAAGCCTTCTCATCCGTCGGACTCTTCAGCAGGTCTTCGTAGGTGGGCGCAGGCGTCGCGCGGCCCAGGTTCTCCTCCACCACAGGCCCTGTCGGAATTGCCGGACGTACTGGCGCAGCTCCGCGATTCGCAGGCGCCGTCAGCACCGCGAGCGAGGTGTTGCTCATCCACGAAACCGGCCCGGCCAGCAGGGAGTTCAGCTGCACTCCCGGCACGCGCGACGCGCTTGCCTTCGCCACGTCCACAATCCACAGGCTCAGCCCCGCGGCCTCTGCATTCACCAGCGCAATGTGCTGGCCATCCGCCGACCACTGTGCCGAAAGCACGTGCATCTTCGCAGGCAGCCCGGGAATGGCCCTCTCTGCGGGTTGGGTTGCCGCCCCGGCGGCAGGCAGTTGCTGCAGTTTCAGCGAGACAAAATACCGCGAGCGGCTGGGCGCTCCCACCTTGGGATTGAAGCGCAAGCCTGCCAGCCGCAGCTCCGGCTCTGCCAGGTCGGCAATGGTCGGCAGCGACGAGCTCTGTTCGATCAGGATCCGCCGTGGCCCCGCTCCATGCGCGGGCGACAGGCTGATCAGCGGCGTGGGTGGCGCGTCAATCAGCTTTACCATCACCGCGGGGGGCGTCTGGTACTTCAGCTCCGTCGAGGCCGGAGCCTGCTGCCCTCGCAGCGAAGGAACAGCAACCAGAATCAACGCGGAAAGCAGTGCGGTGCGCGAGAAAGCAGTGGTCATTCGGAGCTCCTTGTGGCACAAAAAGGTTGGAAACCTGCCGACCTCCGAATATAGCGACACGGCAGCGGCCATGGCAACGGCCCCACGCCTCGATTTCCGCTGGAAAGCCGCACCGCAAGTGCGATAGACTCCACTCTCAAACGTTTGTTCGTACTCGATCCTCTTCCCCCTTCGGATTGTGGAGTGAACCGATGCCTCTGAAGCTGACAATCAATAACGTGGTTCAGACGGTGGACGTCCCGCCGGATACACCGCTCCTATGGGTGTTGCGCGATGTGCTCAACCTGAAGGGCGCGAAATACGGCTGCGGCATGGGCCTGTGCGGCGCGTGTACGGTGCTGATAGGCGGCCGCGCGGTTCGCTCCTGCATGACCCACGTCGGCTCGGTGACAGAGCCTGTCACCACCATCGAGGGTCTTTCGCCCGACGGCAACCACCCCCTGCAGGTGGCCTGGGAGGCAATCGACGTGCCCCAGTGCGGCTACTGCCAGAGTGGCCAGATCATGGCTGCTACGGCTCTTCTGGCCCGCACGCCCCATCCCAGCGATGCCGAGATTGACTCAGCCATGAACGGCAATCTCTGCCGATGCGGAACCTATCCACGCATTCGTGAAGCCATTCACCAGGCAGCTGCAGCGGGCGCACCTGCCCGCTCGAAGTAGAGGAGGGGAGCCCATGCGCCTCAACCGGCGATCTTTCTTGAAGATGAGCGCCCTGGCGGGCGGAGGTTTCGCGCTCGGCCTCTACACACGGCCGTGGGCCGTTGCCCATGCTCAGGGCAAGCCCCCTGACCTGACCCCGCAGGCCTTCATCCGCATCGCAGCCGACGGCACGGTCACCATCATGGCCCGCGGTCCTGAGATTGGCCAGGGCGTCAAGACCATGCTTCCCATGCTCATCGCCGAGGAACTCGACGCCGACTGGAAAGATGTGCGCGTGGAGCAGGCAGACGTGGATGAAGCCAGGTACGGCCCGCAGTTTGCCGGCGGCAGCATGTCCACGCCCTTCGGCTGGGAACCGCTGCGCCAGGTGGGCGCGGCCGGCCGCCAGCTTCTTGTTTCGGCAGCAGCCTCCACCTGGGGCGTACCCGCTGCAGAGTGCGCCACCAACGCCGGCCGCGTGCTCCACGGCGCCTCGGGCCGCTCCGCTGGTTATGGCGAACTGGCCGCCAAGGCCGCCGCGCTGCCCGCGCCCGCGCTCAGCTCCGTCAAGCTCAAAGACCCCAAAGACTACCGCATCATTGGCAAGTCCAAGGCCGGCGTTGATACCCACGCCATCGTCATCGGCAAGCCGCTCTTCGGCATCGATGTCACCCTTCCCGACATGTTGCATGCCGTCATTCAAAAGTGCCCTGTCTTCGGTGGCAAGGTGAAGAGCGCCAACCTGGAGGAGATCAAGCGGCTCCCCGGCGTGCGCCACGTGTTTCTCATCGACGGCACCATCGCACCCGCGGCGGTTGTCCCCAACGAGCCGGGCATGGAACCCGGCGTCGCCATCCTGGCGGACACTTGGTGGCAGGCGCAGCAGGCGCGCAAGAGCCTCAAAGTTGATTGGGATTCCGGTCCCGGCGCAACGCAGAGCAGCGAAGGCTTCAGCAAGCAGGCCGAGGATTTGCTCAAGTCTCCTCCAGCCCAGACCCTCCGCAGCTATGGCGATGTGGACGGCGCGTTCAAGTCCGCGGCCAAGGTGGTTGAGGCGGTCTATGCCTATCCCTTCATCGCGCACGGCACGCTGGAGCCCATGGGCACCACCGCATCCTTCAAAGACGGAATGCTGGAGATGTGGACCACCAGCCAGACTCCAGGCGAGGGCCGCGGCCTGGTGGCGCATGCGCTGGGCATGAAGCCGGAAGACATCGCGGTGCACATGTGCCGTGCCGGTGGAGGTTTCGGCCGCCGCCTCATGAATGACTTCATGGTTGAAGCTGCGTGGCTCTCCAAACAGGCAGGCGCGCCCGTCAAGCTGCTGTGGGCGCGTGAGGACGACATCGGGCACGACGCCTATCGCGCCGGCGGTTTCCACGGCCTCAAAGCGGGCCTCGACGCGCAGGGAAAGCTGATTGCCTTCCGCCAGCACTTCATCACCTACGGCAGCGGCAAGCAGACCGCAGCCGGCGCGGAGATCGGCATCGACGAGTTTCCCTCCGGTCGCGTGCCCAACTATTCGCTTGGGAGCTCCTCCATGCCCTTGTGGCTGCGCACCGGCTGGCTGCGCGCTCCCGGCGCAAATGCGATCTGCTTTGTAGGCCAGTCATTCCTCGATGAGCTGGCTGCCGCCGCCGGACGCGATCCGCTCGAGTTCCAGCTTGAGTTACTCAGCGCCAAGCCCGTTCCCATGCCGCATCGCGATGGTGTTGAAGGCGAGGACTTCGATCCTCCGCTCAATGCCGACCGGCTCAAAGGCGTCTTCGAACTTGTCGCGGAAAAGTCAGGCTGGGCCAATCGCAAGCAGGGCACCCCTGGGCGCGGAATGGGCATTGCCGGCTACTACTGCCACCTGGGCTACTTCGCTGAGGTCGCGGATGTGAGCGTGGACAGCAACAACAAGGTGACTGTCAATCACGTCTGGGCGGCGGGCGATGTGGGCAGCCACATCATCAATCCGCGCGCGGCTGAAAGCATGGGATACGGTGGTGTGGTGGAGGGCCTGAGCCACATGGCTCAGGAGATCACATTGGTCGATGGCCGAGTGCAACAGACCAACTATCATCAGCACCCGATTCTCCGCATGCGCCAGACGCCGCCCATCGAGGTCTTCTGGCGCATCACGGACTTCCCGCCCACAGGCCTTGGCGAGCCAACCCTGCCGCCCATTCTGCCCGCTGTCGGCAATGCCATCTTCGCCGCCACCGGAAAGCGAATCCGCACATTGCCCTTGTCCCGCAGCGGCTTCGGTTGGGCGTGAGAATCTGAATTGCTGCGGCTGTTGCAAGAAGCTGGGTGCCCCAGGTCTCGCTTCTGAGACCTGGGATACCACAGATCCATCTCTCGGATTCTCATCTTCACTGAGATGTAGTGAGGACCCTCGCTCACCCATTCAACAGCGTCTTCATCGCCTCCGGATACCGGTCCCCGGCCGCTGCATCCGGCGGAAAGATCGTCTTCAACTCCTCCACGATCTCCGGCGTCAGCGCCACCTCCACCGCTGCCGCATTCTGCTCTACATACTTGCGGTGCTTGGTCCCTGGAATCGGCACAATGTCTTCGCCCTGCGCCAGCACCCAGGCAAGCGCAAGCTGGCTCGCAGTCAGGCCGCTCTCCGCGGCCAGCTTCTTCACCCGCTCCACCAGCGCCAGGGTGCGCGCAAAGTTCTCTCCCTGAAACCGCGGACTCGCCCGCCGGTAGTCATCCACCGCAAAGTCGTCCGGGCTCTTGAACGCGCCGGTCAAAAAGCCGCGCCCCAGCGGACTGTACGCCACAAACGCCACGCCCAGCTTCCTGCACGTGGGCAGAATCTCCGGCTCCGGCTCGCGGCTCCACAGCGAGTACTCGGTCTGTAGCGCCGCAATCGGATGCACCTTGCAGGCCCGTTCCAGCGTGGCGGGCGCAGCTTCCGACAATCCCAGAAAACGCACCTTGCCCTCTTCAACCAGTCGCGACATCGCGCCTACAGTCTCTTCGATCGGCGTCTTCGGGTCCACGCGATGCTGGTAGTACAAATCAATCGTCTCGATGCCCAGCCGCCGCAGGCTTGCTTCCACGCAGTTGCGCACATATGCCGGGCTGCCATCCACGCCGCGCCGCACCGGGTTCGCCGGGTCGCGCACGATCCCGAACTTGGTCGCCACAAAGAAGCTGTCCCGCCGCCCCTTCAGCGCCTTGCCCACCAGCACCTCGTTGGTGTGCGGCCCGTAGATGTCCGAAGTGTCCAGAAAGTTGATGCCCAGTTCCAGCGCGCGGCCAATCGTGGCCAGCGACTCCAGCTCGTTCGTCTCGCCGTAGAACTCGCTCATCCCCATGCAGCCCATCCCAATCGCCGAGACCTCCGGTCCATTCGTGCCCAATCTGCGCGTCTTCATCTTCTCCGTCACCTCGTCTCTTCCAACGTACAACCTTCAGCACGCTCCCGGTCAAGCCCAGCTCGAATGCCTTATCCTCTGAATGAGAGAAACCCATGACCGACCAAGCCCTCTATCACCGCATGTTGTCCGTGGCCATCGAAGAAGCCCGCGTCGGCCTGGCCGAAGGCGGCATCCCCATCGGCGCAGCCCTCTTTACCAAAGCGGGTGAGCTCTTGAGCCGCGGCCACAATCGCCGCGTGCAGCAGAGCGACCCCAGCGTGCATGGCGAGACAGATGCCTTCCGCCGCGCCGGTCGCCAAAAGAGCTATCGCGACCTGGTAATGGTCACCACGCTCGCCCCCTGCTGGTATTGCAGCGGCCTGGTCCGCCAGTTCCGCATCGGCACGGTGGTCGTCGGCGAAAGCCGCACGTTCGAGGGCGGCGCTGCATGGCTCCGCGAAAACGGCATTGAAGTCATCGACCTGGACAATACCGAGTGCCGCGCAATGCTCGAAGGCTATATTGACGCGCATCCCGAGGTATGGAACGAAGACATCGGCGAAGAGTAGGGAACTGGCCTTGGACTAGCGCGCGTCGCGGCCCCACGCCTCAACCTCGATGAAACTGCACCACTTCGCCGGGTCCGCCGCCACCAGGTGCGTAATGCGCATCCATGTCACCCGCCTCCGCGCGAACCGGAACTCCTGAAACCCGGCCGACGGCCCGATCTTGATCGGCACTTCGCTGCCGTCAGAGAACTCCACCACCGCGCTCTTCCAATAACTGTCGTGCGGAAAATCCGCGCGAATCATCAGCCGCACCTTGTCCACTTCGACCTTCCGCCCAAGCTCCACCTTCCACCACAAGTCGTCCCGCCGCTCCGGACCCCACGACTGATACGGCCACACTCCGTGATGGCCATTCTCTGTGACGCCGTCGATTGCGTTGCGCGCCCTGAAGTCCGGCAGATCGCGAGCCACGCTGTTCGTGCTCGCGTGCGGAAGCGCGCGCACTTGCTCCGGCGCCCCGTCGACGCCCAATTCGTCACATGCATTCCGCGCCACATCGCGTTCCTGCTTCAACTCGTTCGCCCGCAGCTCACGCACAACAATGCGATGCGATTTGCCCCCAAAGGCATTTGGCGGATACGGGCTGCCTGCCTCCGGTTCCGCCCGCCCAAGAGGAACTGCAAACGAGAAGCTCTCGCCGGCAAGATGCAACTCGCATTCAGGCATGCCTCGGTCCAGTTGCACTGCCAGGCGCCGGAGGCCGCTGACCACGATGTGATCGCCCGGCTGGAACTCCCGTTCGACAGCAAGCAGGACCGGGCGGTTGCCCACTCCTCCTGCTTCGGCCACGCGCACACCGTGTGCATCCAGCACCGCAATCTCAACCGCTGCGCCGCCCGCCCTTGCCCACAGTGCCGGAGCCAAACCAAAGCTCACGCCCAATCCCGCAAACGCTAAAATGAGAATCCTCTCCATCAGCCATGCCCCACATTCGCCATCCCCACCATGCTACAGATCCAGCGAAGAGGGTGGGCAAAACAAGGAGGGCGCCTGCGCATCGCGCAAACGCCCTTTGTTCCTGTTCAGCCAATCAGCTGAACTGTCCACTGATCACTGTCCACTGACCGCTGCAGTTAGAAATCCAGCCGCAGAGACATCTGAATCTGCCGCGGACTGCCGATAGTGTGAGTCACAATGCCCAATCCCGACGGGCAGGCATAGAAGCTCGTGTTGGTCTGCGATCCGTCCGCCGCGCAACCGGTGGGCAGCGGCGTTGTTCCCCCTGTCGGGAACGCGTTGTAGTTCTGGTTCTGCGACACCTGGTTGCCGGGAATGTCGAAGCTGGTGGTGTTCGTCAGGTTGTACACGTCGAAAGTGTACTTCAGCGTGTACCGGTCGTTGAGCTTCGCCACCTTCACCAGAGAAGCATCGGAGCGCATCTGGAAAGCCTGGCGGAAGATGTTGCGCTGGCCGCTGGTAAACCCGGTCTCGAATGGATCGGAACTGGGGATGGCGCCTTCCAGTCCACCCGCCGGAAGAAGCGGAAGCGTGAACGCCTGCGGATTGAGAGCGGCGTCCTTGATGCCGAAGCCGCCGGAGTGGCCGGTCTTCGCCGATTTCGCCGTGTATCCCTTGGCCAGCGGAACAATCGGGTTGGTGATGCCGTCCGCGGTGGAGTAGAAGATGCTGCCCACCGCGCCGGAGAAGTCGATGATGCTGTAGGGCTGGCCGCTCTGCAGAACGGCAAGGCCCACCAGCGACCACCCATTCACGATCTTGCCCTCAATGGAGTGGCTGTTGGCCATGTCGGGAACACGGAAAACGTAGTTCAGGCTCACCACGTGGGTGCGGTCAAAGTCCGAAGAGCCATAGCTGCTGCGCAGGTTGGTGGGGTCGTTGCCGTTGAAGAAAAGTCCTAGTCCGCTCTGCTCGTCCAGTGCGTGCGACCAGGTGTACGATGCGCCCAATTGCACTCCATGGCTCATGCGCTTTTCCACATGTGCCTGGAATGCGTTATACGCATCCACGCCCGCCGCCTTGTAGGAGATGGACTCAGCCGCGTAGCCGATATACGGAACGCGCAGGTCCACGTTGCCGCCCTCGTAGTTGGCCAGGTAACCGATGCCTGTGGCGCTGCCTGCATCCAGCGTTGCGCCCTGCACGTTGTACCCGTAGCTGTAGTTCTGCTGGTAAGGCGTGCCGGGCAGAGCCGGGGCCGTCGGCGATGCGATCTTCGACTGATTGAACGGTACCGGAATCACCTGGTGCCGGCCCAGGTTGCCCACATACCCCAGCTCAATCGCCAGATCGTTACGCGGCTGCCACTGCAGGTCCAGCGTGTAATTCATCGTGTAGGGCAGCTTGTTGGCGCGGTCGTAAATGCCCAGTGAGATGGGCTGGCCGTTGTTGATAACACCCGGCATTCCCGATCCAGTGTTCAGGATGCTGAAGGCGTTGGGCAGGTAGTTGCTCAGGTCGGAGGCCTTCGGGCTTGTAGGCTTGGGCAGCGCGACGGTGCCATAAGGATTCGCAAGATTGCCCGTGACAGCCGTGGGAGCGGAGGGCGGGCCGCCCGGAGAAGACGGCTGGCCGCCGCACGTGGGAATGTAGCCTTCGTAATACGACAGGGTTGTCGATGGGCAACTCGTCGCGTTCACAAAGGGCAGTTGCTGGTTTACGCCGAAGGGTCCGCCGGTCACCGTGCCGATGGCGTAGCCCGGTGAGAAGTAGCTGAACAGCTCGCCGCGATCGTAGTAGATGCCGCCGCCTGCGCGAACCACCAATTTGCTGTGGAACAGTCCCGGCTGCCATGCTGCGCCGATGCGCGGGCCAATGCCCCACTGGCGGCCGGTCAGCGTTGTGGCGCTCACGCCCTTAGTGCCGTTGGCGTTGTTGCCGGCAATAATCAACCCTGGGTTTTCAATGGTGTCGGTGGCCTCGTTGTACTTGTAGCTGCTGGCGTCAAAGTTGAACAGCCGCCCGTACTTTTCCGTCAGCCCCCCATCCCAGTCGTAGCGCACGCCCGCGGTCAGCGAGAGTGTCGGCGTGATCTGGTACTTGTCCTGGAAATAGGTGCCAAGCTGGTTGGAGCGGTAGTAGCGGCTCGCATCGCCTTGCAGGAACGAGCTGACGTAGAAGCCCGTTGCCGAGCTGCCCGGAGTCACGTAGCCCTTGGCAAACTGGCTGAAGTCGTCCGTGGCCACTGTGCCCATGCCGGTGCGCTTGTCGATCGTGTTCAGCTGCGTGTAGGTGTAGTTGGCGCCAAAGCTGAAGGTGTGCTTGCCCAGCGTCCAGATCGCGTTGCCCGAGGGCGCCAGCCGGTTCTGGAATACGCCTGTATTGGCGGATTGCCCTTCCGCGTTGGGACCGATATTCAGAATCACTGAAGAGATGCCGGCCGGCTGATTGTCGCCCAGCACGTTGTAGACGGAAACGCCGGGGAAGTAGTTCGACCCGAAGACGTTGATCGATGCGGAGCCTGCCGTGCCGCCGGGTATTGAGTTCGGTCCGAAGGGTTGCTCGTTGTCACCCCAATTCTTCTCGCGCAAAACGCCCAACGTCTGCGTAGTGCTCAGGTTCGACTTCATGATCAAGGTGTTGGTTACCGACAAGACCTGCGCGCCGGAGTCCAGGTGCTCGGTAAAGCCGGGCACGCTGGAGTAGGAGTAAGGCGAAACCGTCGGATCGTGCTGATAGTAGTACTTGAGGCTCAGCGTGTCCTTGGCGCTCGCGTTGTAGTCCAGATCGGCCACCGCAAGGTCTGCTGTGAAGCGCCCCGTTCCCGGTAGGAAGGCGTTGTCAATGTGCTGCGCGTTTGGCGCGTTGCCCTTCAGGCCGTCGTTGGGAATAAGCCACTTGCCCGGCTCCCCCGGAAGCGCGGGAGAGTTGAACAGCGCCAGCGCCGTCGGGTCGACATCCGCTCCTGTCATGGGAGTGCAGCCATAATTTGCCTGGTCATAAGCCGTGCAGAACGAACTGTTGGTCACGTCCGCAAGGGCCGAGGCAGAGCGATCGTCGGTCAGCCCAACCGGCACATCCAGAAGCGAGTCGCCAATCTCCTGGTCCGAGACGTGCAGGTGCTGATAACCGAGGAAACCGAAAATCTTGTCCTTGATGATCGGACCGCCGAGAGTAGCTCCCGCAGTGTAGCGGTGCAGTTGCGGCACCTTCATGTCGGCCGGAATGTCGTTGTCCTGCTTGAAGAAGAACGGCGCCGCATTCAGCCAGCTTGTTCCGCGATGCACATATGCCGTGCCATGAAGGTCGTTGGTGCCGCTCGCCGTGCTCAGGTCGATGTGCGCGCCGGAGGTGGAACCCTGCTGCGCGTCATACATCGACGCGTTCACGCGAACTTCCGCAATCGTCTCGGGAGCAGGGGTCGGAATGGCATTGCCGATCGAAAGATAGATCGAAGCTGCCGACGGAATCACGCCGCCTGCCCCGGTGCTTGAAGAAACGCCGGTCGAGTTGATCACGCGCGACGAAGCCACCTGGCTGGTGCTCTTGCCGTTGAACAGGTTCGACGCGTCTACGCCGTTCAGCAGAAAGCTGTTTGAAGTATCCCGCTGTCCGTTCGCCCAGATCGGCGCGTTGCCCAGGCCGGAATTCGCGCCCGTGCCGCCGCCAAACTCCGCGCTCACGCCCGTCGATTGCGTGGCCAGCCCCGTAAAGCTTCCCGTCGCCAGCGGTACCGCGTCAATCTGTGTCCGGTCCAGAACATAGCCCACAGTGGTGTCCACGGCGTTCATCAGCGGTGAGGCTTCCACCTCGATCGTCTCGCTGTTCTTGCCCACCGTCAGCACCGCATTTACCGTTGCCGTGCGGTCAGCCTGCACGTTGATGTGCTGCGTCTTCTGCACCTCGAACCCGGCCGCCGTGTAGGTCAGCGTGTAGGTGCCGATGGGAAGGTTGACAAACGCATAGACGCCGGAAGCGTTCGTCTTGGCCGCGCGGGCCAGCGACGTTTGTTCGCTTACCAGCGATACCGCGAGGTTCGGAATCACGCCGCCCGAGGCATCTGTCACCTCGCCGGTGATGCCGCCAAGGGTCTGCTGTGCAAAAACGGGAGGGCAACACAGCGCAATAGCCGCTGTAACCACCAGCAGCCTCGAAAGCAGAGAGAAATGCGTACGCATGGAATACCTCAAGGGTGATGGCCTCGGAAAATAGGGATTTCCCCATGGGTCTTTTGAACGTGTTCAAAAAACGCTGGGCTGATTAGGAATCTCTGACAGTCTTGGTCGTTCAAAAAAAGAAAAGGCAGAACCGCACACGAGAGTTGCTCGCCTATTTTGACTGGTTCACTGCTTTGCTACGAGGTAGTTACAGAATAACGGTCACTGCATAAAATTCACATGGATTTTTTGCGATTTCTTGTTGCCAATCGCTGCCCGGATGTGCAAAAAGCGGGACGAAATTCCGCTTCTAAGCCGTAATCGAATTGGGAAGATAGGCCGCCGCTGTCTTGGGCCCGGCAGGGTCTCATCCAGGGTTTGCCCGGTATTGGAATGCAGCCTTTTCAGCGCCTCCAGATACCACGATGTGCAACCGCTGCCGCCTACCCATCAATCCGCCGCAACAACCGCCCTCTTCCGCCTCACCAGGTACAACAGTAACCCGGCCGCAATGTAACCAAGGTAGAGATACGGAATCCGCGCATGGGTCTCGTCGGCCGCAGACCTGAGATCGAACACCACAATCAGCACCATCGTCAGCACCGTCACCACGCTCACCACGGCAACCACGTGCGAGTGCTGCCCCAGCGCCCGCCGCGCAAACGGCAGCGCCGCCGCCACCAGCGCATACGCCGTCAGGAATCCAAACACTGACAGCGAACCCATCCAGTCGTACATGTCGGACCCCGCAACGCCGCGCATCGCCAGCACCGCCGTCGCAACAAACATCAGCCCCGCCGCCAGCCCGATCGCCAGTCCCGGCGTGCCATGCCGCCTGCTCGTCCGCTCCAGCGCCACTGGCAGCAGCTTGCCATGCGCCATCCGCATCAGCACGCGCGCCGCCGCCGTGGTGCAGGCCAGCACACAGGCAAACATGCTTACCGCCGCGCCAAAATCGATGCCCACGCCCAACAGCGATATCCCCGCCTTCGTTGCCAGCAGGTGCAGCGGGCTCGTCGAGTCGCTCAATTGCGAAGTCTCGCCCCGAAACCCCAGCACCTCAGAGTACGAGCACAGCATGAAGAAAGCCCCGGCAAGAATCGCGCACTGCAGCACCGCGCGCGGAATCGTCCGCAGCGGATCGCGCGTCTCGTTGCCCAATGTCGTCGCGCTCTCAAAGCCCACAAAGCTGAACATGGCCAGCACCAGCGCCGGTCCCAGCGCGGAGACCTTCACGTCCTTCAACCGAAACTGGTCCATGTCAAAGTGCAGCCCGAACCGAAACAGCATCAGCGCCAGCACCACCACCACCAGGCCCACGCTCACCACTTCAATCCACAGCATCAACTCTGCCGAGAGCTTTACATCCCGATAAGCTACCCACGCCGCCACCGCGCACACCACGGCCAGCGTAGGCAGCGGCGGAGGAGCCCAATGGAAGAATTGCAGGCTGAGCAAATTCGCGTAGTAGAGTGCTCCGCCGGCCACAGACGCGCCCGTGGCCAGGTAAGCCAGCAGCAGCCCCCACGCGGCCAACACGCCAAACACCGGCGGCAGCGTTTGCGCTGTATACGAGTAGAGCGATCCAGGCGACGCCGACAGCCGCGCAAACCGGCTCACGCAAAAGCCCACCATCAGCGTTGCGCTCATGGCCAGCAGATACACAAACCACGTCGCGTTGCCTGCCAGCGCAAATACCAGCGGAATGGTCAGCGACGCCGAGGTCGAGGGCGCCATGGCGCTCACCGACTGCGCCAACGTCTCAATCGGCCCCAGCACGCCCGAATGCAGCCCGTAGTTTTCCTTGGCGCCTTCCTTGGCGTACACCTCGCCCTCGATGGGAGCGAGGACCAACTCAATCCGCTGGCTTCCTTCTCGCTTTGACACTTCGCCTGCTGGGGTCGTCTGGATGCTCACCGATCCGCCTTTCACAGCATGATTTTCAGATGGGTCTGGTACTGGCCCCGCGTGATTCTGTAACAGCCGAATTGTAGCGCCGGTCTCCAGACCGGCTGTCGTGTGGGCGTCCTCGCCCGCACTTGTCCGGCACCAATTTTCAAATCACGCGGCCTGCACTTTAGTCTTGCGCCTCCCCGCCCGCGCGGTCAAGGAAGGGCAGAGCAGGACCACCGTCTACACTGAATTCGATGCCTGCCCAGCCCAATCCCGTTTTCCTCCGCCGCGCGATCTATCTGGCCACGCAGAATGTGGTCACCGGCGCGGGCGGTCCCTTTGCCGCGCTCATCGTCAAAGACGGCGTTATCGTTGCCGAGGCAGCCAACACCGTCACCGCCACCAACGATCCCACCGCCCACGGCGAGGTCAACGCCATTCGCGCGGCCGCAAAGGCTCTGGGCACGTTTACGCTTGCAGGCTGCCAGCTCTACACCAGTTGCCAGCCATGCCCCATGTGCCTGGCTGCTGCGTACTGGGCGCGCCTGGATGCCATCTACTACGGAGCCAGCGCCGCCGACGCCGCTCGCGCCGGTTTCGACGACGCTCTCATCCACCACGAGATTTGCAAAGACAACGCCGAGCGCCAGCTCCCCGCCGCCCAACTGCTCGGCGATGAAGCCTGGGCCAGCTTTGCCGCTTGGCAAGCCTCTCAAATCAAGATCGAGTACTAGCGGTGTATCTCACGCAGAGAATCGCCTGTCCTTCTTGAAGGGCACGGCTTCACAGCTTGCGGATAAACCCTTTCTAAAAGGCAAGAAGTGTCAGGGTGAGGTTGTCCCCTTTGCTGAGACAGACGGTTAAGACTCTGTTCGCCGTTCGCTGTAATTTTCTCGACCGGCAAGACCACTTTATCGCATTCTGATGCCGGCCGGTGAAGCGGAGGCGGGCTCTGCG
>Ga0302320_10015483_pt1 | contig 15663 bp, 12 predicted proteins | sample Bog_T0_3_FD_202130 | JGI IMG/M metagenome (GOLD analysis project Ga0302320, IMG submission 202130) | Peat permafrost microbial communities from Stordalen Mire near Abisko, Sweden - Bog_T0_3 | ecosystem: Environmental > Terrestrial > Soil > Wetlands > Peat | place: Sweden: Abisko, Stordalen Mire... | reverse complement strand
CGTTGGCCAATTCCATGTTCGTAAGCGCAGGCGAGCAGTTCCCTTGGCCCGATGACACGATCACCACCCAAACGCCCTACGAAACGGTTTTCCAAGTGACCGGTTTGTCGCCGGTCACCATCATCAGTCCCAGCACTGCGGAGACCTACGTCGATGACGGCGTCAGTGGCGGAATCATGTTGGCCATCGATACCACCACGAATCAGATCGTGGCGAACATCGGCACGCTGCCAAGCGGCACGGCCACCTTTCTCACCGACATATTCCGTGGCAATGGACACACGGGCTTCATCGAGGCGACCACGGCTGTATCCACCCAAGACCCCTCGACGCGAGATCTCTATCTTGTCAATTCACAGGGGTCCAACAGTCTGCTGCGGGTAACCGATAATTTGTGAAATACGCGATCGTCGCTGCGCTGTCCGGAGCTCTGTTGCTGGCATGCGCCGGCCCCGGAACGCGCAGCGATAGCGGCAAGTCGCTGGATGCGAAGCGCCAGTCGGCCACCGCGGAGCCACTGCCGGTACTGCACCGCGAAGATACCCTGTGGCTCGGGCGGGTCACTTTCGGCCTCGACAGTGCCAGCGTTGCGGAATACCGCAGGCTCGGCCGGGAGCGCTTCCTCGAACATCAGCTGGAGGCACACGACGGCGCGTTGCCCGCGCCTATCGCCGCGCAGATCAACGCCCTGCAGATATCGCACGCGGACCCCGAGAAATGGCTGGCCGACCTCAATGCGCAGTACAAGACCATCAATGCCATGCCTGACGGAGCGGGCAAGGAACAGGCCCGCAAGACCCTGAACGATCATGGCAACGCCCTCGCCTACGAGGCCATCCGTCGCGAGTTGTTGCGTGCGGTGTACTCGCCGTCGCAGCTACAGGAACAAATGGAATGGTTCTGGCTCAATCATTTCAGCGTGCATCAATACAAGGCCAATTTGCGCTGGCTGGTCGGCGACTATTCGGAGCGTGCGATTCGTCCTCATGCACTGGGGCATTTCAAGGATCTGGTATTGGCGACTCTGGAACATCCGGCGATGCTTCAATATCTGGACAACAACCAAAACGCGGCCGGACATATCAATGAAAATTACGCGCGTGAACTCATGGAGCTGCATACGCTCGGCGTCGGCGCAGGCTATACCCAGAGCGACGTACAGCAGCTCGCGCGGGTGCTGACCGGTACGGGAATCAACGTGGGGCCCTCGCCCAATCTCAAGCCCGAGTGGCAGCGGCTGTATCGCCGCAACGGCGCCTTCGAATTCAATCCTGCCCGGCACGACTTCGGTAGCAAAGTGCTCTTGGGCCACACCATCCACGGCAGCGGCTTCAGCGAAGTCGAGGAGGCCGTGACGCTGATCGTGCAAAGCCCGGCCTGCGCCGGGTTCATTTCGCGGGAGCTGGCGAGTTACTTCGTAGCCGACAACCCGCCGGCGCCGCTGGTGGAGCGCATGGCGCAGACTTTCATGCACTCGGATGGCGACATCGTGGCGGTGCTGCGCACGATGTTTCTGTCGCGGGAATTCAATGGCGCGCTGGGCGGCAAATTCAAGGACCCGATGCGATTCGTGGTCTCCACCGTGCGCTTCGCCTACGACGGCCGGCCGATCACCAATACTCGTCCCATGCTCAATTGGCTGAATGGTCTGGGGGAAGCGCCCTTCGGCCGCCAGACGCCCGATGGCTATCCGCTCACCGAACTGAGCTGGGCCAGCTCCGGTCAAATGAGCCGCCGCTTCGAAATCGCACGAGCCATTGGTGCGGGCAACGCCGGGCTGTTCGATCCCGAAGCCGGGACGGCCGCGGTCGCCAGCGGATTTCCCCAGCTGTCGAGCCGGCTGTACTATGAGTCGGTGGAGCCTTTTCTTTCGGTGCATACCCGGCAAGCGCTCAACACTGCCAACTCGCAGCAGGAATGGAATAGCTTCCTGCTGTCCTCGCCGGACTTCAACTATGAGTGAAATTACGGTGAGCGAACCTGAGGAGGCCACATGAACCGTCGCCATCTGCTCCAATTCGGCAGCGCCGCGCTTTTGAGTGCGAGAATCTCCGGCCGCTTATTCGCTGCGCCGATCACGGGACCGCGCTTTCTAATGGTTTTTTTGCGCGGCGGCTACGATTCGACGAATCTACTCATTCCCTATTCCAGCACCTACTATTACGAGGCACGGCCGAATATTGCCATCCCGCGGCCGGACTCCGAGTCGAAAACCAGCGCGCTGGCCCTGAACGCGGATTGGGCGCTTGCCCCCGCCGTGCGAGATACGGTGGGTGCGCTCTATCTACAGAAGCAGGCGGCCTTCATTCCCTTCGCCGGCACGGATGACCTGTCCCGCAGTCATTTTGAAACTCAGGACAGCATCGAACTCGGTCAGCCCTCGAACGGCACTCGCAATTATCGGTCGGGCTTTCTCGGCCGCCTGTCCGATACCTTGACCGGCGCCTCGAACAGCGCGCCGCCCATTGCATTTACCGACGCGTTGCCCTTAGCCTTCGAGGGCGTCGGCACGGTTCCCAACCTCTCTCTCAAGAGTGTAGGCAAGCCGCCTTTCGACGAGCGTCAGGCTCGGATCCTGAGCGAGATGTACGCGGGCCATCATTTGCAAGGGGCCGTCAGCAATGGCTTGGAGCTGCGGCAGGAAGTAGCCAAGGAAATGGCGGACGAGATGACTGCTGCCAATCGAGGCGCGATCAATACCAAGGGCTTTGAACTCGAAGCGGAACGCATGGGAAAGCTCATGCATGACAAGTACCGCTTGGGATTCATCGACGTGGGCGGCTGGGATACCCATGTGGGAGAGGGAGCTGCGCAGGGAACTCTGGCGACCAATCTGGCCAGTCTCGGCCGCGGCCTGCAGGTGTTCTCGCAGTCGCTGGGCACCGAATGGAATAACACTGTGGTGGTGGTGGTCTCGGAATTCGGCCGAACCTTTCGCGAAAACGGCAATCGCGGTACCGATCACGGACACGGAACGGTGTACTGGGTGCTGGGGGGCGCCGTCAATGGCGGCAGGATCGCAGGCGAGCAGCAGCGGGTGGATCGAAGCACGCTGTTTCAAGATCGGGACTTCCCGGTGCTGAATGATTACCGCGCGGTTCTCGGCGGTTTGTTTCGTACTCTATGGGGACTGTCCGTGGATCAAAGCGGGCGGGTTTTTCAGCAGGTGGCGCCCGTCGATTTGAAACTGGTCTAATACAGCGCGGCAGGCGGATGGTTGTCAGCGCCGGATTACAACAGGTCAGGCGCTTAGGCGACAGCGGCGCGAGATCGCGCCGCTCATGATTCGGCCACCTATATCCAATCAGGAAATCTCGTGCTTTCGCAGATCCCGCCGCAGTCCTACGATGTTTTCAAGTTCAGGCGCTTTCGATTCAATTTGATCCGATTCTTGCGGCTGCCGCTCGATATCAAAGAGGGGGATTTGCGCACGGCGATCATGCAGTGCAGCGTCACTGTATTCGCGGATTACGTGGCGCGCGCGCGGCGCACCCAAGGATAATCCTCCCGCGGTGCTATTTCAGTTGCCCCAATCGGCGCAGCAGCGGTGTAATGCTCAGTCCTTGAGCGAACACCGAGAATGCCACAACCGCAAAGGTAATCGTGACCATGGTGTCGTGGTGAGGCAGGTCTTCCGGGAGCGCCAGGGCGAGGGCCAGAGCCAGCGCTCCGCGCAAACCGCCCCAAAAAAGGATGTGCTGATCTCGACTCGCCACCTTAAACCGGCTTCGAGCGAACAGAGCACACAAGGGATAGATCGCTACCGCTCGCCCCAAGGTGACGAGCACGATTGCGACCAGGACGGGTAACCACACTCCATCGAAATGTTGTTGCGCTTCTTGCGCACCGATCAACATAAAGATCAGGGAATTCGCTATGAATGCAATGTATTCCCAAATGCTCTCCAGGGCGTGGCGCCCCGACTCGGACAATGACCCGTGGGGGCGATAGTTGCCGACCACCAGGCCGGCGGCAAGCGTCGCCAGCACCCCTGAAAACCCATAGTGCTCGGCGACGAAGAACGAGCCGTAAGCGGCAAGAGTGGTGAGGGTGATCTCCACCAGATAATCCGAGGTCCGACCGGCCAAGAGCATGAATCCGAAGCCGATGACGGCTCCGGTCAGCGCGCCTCCGCCAATGGTGAGCAGCAATTCACCGGCGATCGACACGGCATTGTAATGCGCGCCGGCGAGTACGCTCAAAGTGGCAACGAAGCAGACGGCCGCCGTGCCGTCATTCAGCAGGCTTTCCGATTCTATGAGCAGGCGCAGCCGACCTTGCACACCGGCTTCTTTAAACGTTGCGATCACCGAGACCGGATCCGTCGCAGCAATCAGCACGCCGAAGGCGATGGCACTGCCCCAGTTCCAGTCCAGGGTGTAGTGCATGCCGCCCGCCGTGACAGCGGCGGCCAGCACCACCCCGAGCGTCGCCAGAACAGCTACAACCGGCAGGTCGCTTTTGAATTCTCGCCAGCGGACGCACAGTGCCGCCTCGAATACGAGCGGCGGCAGAAAGACGGAGAAAATCAGATCCTTGGTTAGGTGCAGTTGCAGGCGCACATGCAAGAAGGACAGGGCCATTCCCGCCAGCACCAAGCCCACGGTGTACGGCAGGTGCAGCCGACGCGTGAGTATGGCGACCAAAGCCGATACAAACAGCAGCAAGCCCAGCTGCGATAGACCCGGTGTCATGTCATTCCCGCTCGATGTTCAGTGTCGCGATATGGCCCTCGGAGTTTGGCCTATTCCGGATATGCTTTCACACTATCGGCGACAGAGTCGGCGACATGCTCCTTGGTGATCACGCCGGCCACGTCGCTACCACGAGGCACCCCGTACCCGCGCACAACAACCGCCATGATGGCTTTGCGACGCCACATGCGCCGGATCACATCGAAGGCCGTCTCGTCTTCGCGCACCACGGTGAAGTTTCTGCTGGCGACGTCACCCAGGCTCACCCCCGTGTTAGCGCCTTCCAGCCCGCGCCGTAATCCTGTGTTAACACGGATCACACCGTAGAGATGACCTTTATCGGTAACCACCACGTAGCGCAACCGCCCGGCATGCTCGGGCTGACGTAGATACTCATCGAAACTCGCCGTCACCGGCAGCACCTGGATGTCGGGGTCCATCACCTCGCGCGCGGAGCGCACGAGAAACATGTTTGCGTGGCGTGCCTTTGGAATGGCTCGGCCACGGCGCACTAACTTCAGGGTGTAGATTGTCTCGCGAGAGAGAACACGTCGCGCGCCAATGCTCATGGCTACCGCGACTATCATCGGCATTACGATGCTGTAGTCCAGAGTCATCTCGAAAATCATGGTGACCGCGGTCATCACCGCACCGGTTCCACCGCCCACCATGGCACCCATTCCCACCATGGCGAAGGCGGGGACACCCAGGTGAACCGGAAAACCGACGGCGTTCAGCAGCGCCGCGAATCCACCCCCGAGGGCGGCACCCATGAACAATGACGGCGAAAAGATCCCGCCGGAGGAACCCGATCCGAGGCTGATGGTAGTCGCCAACGCTTTGCACGCACCTACCAGTGCGAGCAGCCAGAATGCTGAGATCTGACCCGCTAGTATTGCCTGGATCGTCGCATAGCCCACGCCATCTACATAGTACTGTCCGAGGGTGCGAAACAGGATATACATGAGCACACCCACGATCGCCATGCCCAGCATGTGCCGTAGATAACGGGAATTGATCCGATCGAACCAATCCTCCGCCAGGTGAAGCCCTCGGATGAAGCCTGCCGATGCGACGCCGCTCAGGGCGCCGAGAACGGCGAACAGAACCAGCACGATCAGCGTGCGCGAATCGACCGCCATGACTTGAAGCGCAGGGACATGAAAAGCCGGCGTGTCACCGAAGAACCAGCGACCCACGAAGGTCGCGGTTCCCGTCGCAATTGCAACGGGCAGAAACGTCTCTACGCTCACCTCGGGCATCATCAGTTCGATGGCAAACATCACGCCGCCAATCGGTGTATTGAATGTTGCGGCAATGCCCGCGCCCGCACCCGCGGCAACCAGAGCGATCCGCTGACCCGCCGGCATGCGGATGATTTGCCCCAGCGTGGAACCGAGTGCCGAACCAATCTGGATGATGGGCCCCTCTCGACCCACCGATGCACCGGTACCGATGGCGACGGCCGAGGCCAGCGATTTCACCAATGCCACAACCGGCCTGATGATGCCGCTTTTGTAGTAGATCGCGTCCATCACTTCGGGCACACCGTGACCCTTGGCCTCAGGGGCAAAATTTATCACCAAGAAGGTGACGCCTACGGCGCCCAGCACAGGAACCAGGATTACCAGCGCACCCCACGGTGCGGGTGCGGTGAATACGTTGGCGTCGTAATGGATCAGCACGTGGCCGGCAAAGAAAAGATTGTGAATAAGGCCGATCAGCCCTCGGAAAAACACGGCGCCGAGGCCGGTCACTACGCCGAGGCCAAGCGCCAGACCAGAGAGCTGCGCCAGCGGCAATTGTCGGCTCTCGTCGCTGTCCATTAAGCGGCCTTCCAAGAAGTGATGATGGCGCCACCCGCGGCGACACTCGCCTCACCGACCGGGATCGGCATCGTCGGTACGGAGACGCAGTCCACGCAGCTATTGACCTGACGCACTACACACGGGGTCGCAGAGTCCGGCATCGCAGCAATCGAAGTGTTCCAGGCCCGTTAATGCCGCTCTCTCGTTTGTACTTTTTTCGCGACATAGTGTAGCGTATGTGTATTGCCGCCAGCAAGGAGAGTCATCCGTGACGTCGACTCGAAACATGGTAAAGCACCTCGCGTTGTATGCTGTCGCTGTCCTGGCGATCGCGTGCGCAAACCCGATGGAGCCCGCAAAGAACGCCCTCGACAACATCAATGCCACGTTGGCTGCCGCATCGGCGGATGCGCAAAAGTACATTCCCGATCAGCTGAGCAGCGCGCAGAACAAAGTGGCGGCACTAACCGCCTCCTTTCGGAGCAAGGACTACGCGGCGGTAGTGGCGGGTGCGCCCGCCGTGTTGAGCGAGGTCAATGGTCTGGCTGGCGCGGCGGCGGCCAAGAAGGACGAGGTATTGAAGGCATTGGGTAGCGAATGGAGGAGTCTAGCCGCTTCCATACCTCAATCGGTTACTGCCGTGCAAACGCGTATAGACGCGTTGTCGAAAGCCAGGCACGTGCCGAAAGACATCGATCTCACTGCGGCCAAATCCGGACTTACCGACGCAACGTCGGCGTGGGACAAGGCACAGTCCGCCTTCAAATCGGGCAACGCCTCGGATGCTGTAACTGCGGCCAAAGATGCACAGAGCAAGCTTGACGCGGCTGCAGCGGCACTGAAACTGAATTTGACTCAAGCTGCTGCATAACATCGCGCGTTGTCCGGCCTGATCACGCGTAATATGCAGTCTACAATCTGCTCCGTGTCCTTGCGCCTCATCGAAACATGGCCGAAAAGGGTCCGAAAGTAGAAAGGGCCGGTGAGCATGTCTAGAAGCAGCTCCGCATCCAAGTCCTTCCGTACCTCACCGCGATGGCGCGCGCGCTCAATCGCATCGCGCATGGATCTGCGTCGCGGACCAAGCACTTGCTGCCGAATGCTCGAGCCGAGAGCCGCGTCCTGGGCCATGTCGGCGACAAGGCCGGCAAGCGCGTGACCCAACGGCCCTCGGAACGCGCGCCACAGTGTCCGAACCGCCGACAATAGATCGCCGCGAAGAGTGCCGGTATCCGCAGCGGGATTTTCTCCTAATTCGCTAACCACCGCGTAAACAACGAGATGACGCTTACTGGGCCAGCGGCGGTAGAGGCTGCTACGGGGTCGAATCACAGTCTTGGCTATTCCCTCAATGGTTACGGCGTGATAACCGCCGTTCTGCAGCACCTTCAAGACCGCTGCGACCACCTCCGTGTCAATCCGGGCGTCCCGCGGCCGCCCGATGGCCTTTGGCGACACGGAAACACGTCGCGATGCGTGTCGCCGTCGCGCCGCTCGTTTTGCCTTCATCTGTCATGCCTCATGAGTGTTCCGCTGCCTAGAATACAAGCAGCGTCGGCCAGCCGCCTCCTCGATGACAGTATTGCGCAGATCGAGACCACTGGGCTTTTGGTCGCCGAGTACGTTATCTTGGAACCCGGTGGTTCGGAGAGCTCTGGAGGAAATCAGAAAGAGAATACGGCGGGGGCAGCGTCGACCGACGGCAAGGGCTTGACACATGCGAATTCTAGTAGTCGAAGATGATGAGAAAATCGCCTCGTTCATTGTGAACGGACTAAAGCAAAATGGATTTGCGGTCGACAAGGCTTCCGACGGTGAGGAGGCGCTGGCCTTGTGTGGCTCGGTCAACTACGCTGCGCTAATACTGGACATCATGCTGCCCAAGCTCGACGGACTCGCGGTCGTACGCCGCATGCGTCATGACAAGAGCCTGGTGCCGGTGTTGCTTCTCAGTGCGATGGCGAGTGTCGACAACCGTGTTGCTGGTCTGCAGGCGGGCGCCGACGATTATTTGACCAAACCTTTCGCTTTCTCCGAGCTCCTGGCGCGCACCCAGGCGCTTATACGACGTGCGACGCATGTCGCCTTGCCGACGACGCTTGTCGTGGGGAATCTGTCAATGAACTTGCTGACCCGTGAGGTCATCCGCGCGGGTCGGGCCATTGAGCTGCAAAGTCGAGAATTCGCGCTGCTCGAATTGCTCATGCGCCATCCGGGGCGCCCGATCACCAAGACCATGATACTGGAGCATGTCTGGGACTATAGCTTCGATCCGCAGACCAATGTCGTCGATGTGCTTGCGCATCGACTGAGGTCAAAGCTGGAGAAGAATTTCGACAAGAAAATCATGCATACCATTCGCGGCGTCGGTTATGTACTCAAATCAGTTTAGCGGTTTATTGCGCAGTTTCTCGGTTCGCTTAAGTCTTTGGTACGCCCTGATATTCACGTTGAGCGCAGGAATACTTTTCGTACTCCTGTATGTCCTGCTTGCGTCAGCGCTGCAACGCAAGGATCGTGAGGTCATCGAAACGCGACTCCGGGCGTGCGCGGCCATCTACGAGGAGGGCGGCCTTTCCGCGTTGCAGGAGTTCGTGCTACGAAGTCGCGAGGCCGAGAAATCCCGAGCATTCTTCGTCCGCGTCGCTAAGCCGTCCGGGAGTGCGCTACTGCTCAACGTCCCGGACGACTGGGTTCAGTTCGATGCGGCGGCGCTGCAACCAGGCGGTGACCCCGCGCACCTGGTGTGGCTGAAGATTCCCAAGGATCAGGAGAGCGACCTGACCGTCGCATCTGTTCGGTTGCCGGATGACTCGACCTTGGAGGTGGGGCGCAGCACCAACAATCGAGAAGCCATTCTGGAACCGTTTCGGGTGAACTTCTTGTTCGTCATGACGCCTGCTCTATTGTTGGGTCTTTTGGGAGGTGCCTTTTTTGCGCATCGAGCCACGAAGCCGGTTCGCGAGGTCGTTGCCACGGCGCGATCCATTATCGATACCGGAAACATGTCCGCGCGGGTGCGAGTGACCGCCCAGCAAACCGATTTGGAGGAACTGGCTCGGCAGTTCAATCGAGTACTGGATAAGAATCAGGCGCTTATCCAGGGCATGCGAGAAGCCTTGGACAACGTCGCACATGATTTGCGAACGCCGTTGGCGCGGCTGCGCAGCATCGCGGAAGTTGCCGTGCAAGCGACCGCTGACGCGGCGGCGGGAGAGGCTTTGGCGGATTGTGTCGAGGAGGCAGATCGAGTATTGACGATGCTCACCGCGCTCATGGACATTACCGAAGCCGAATCCGGAGTGATGCATTTAAACTGCGAATACACCTCCATCGCAGCGCTGCTCGACAACGTGATCGACGTGTATCAATTGATCGCGGAGGAGAAACGCATGGTCATCGCAGTGGACATCGATCCAGCCTGTACGGCGGCGGTGGACCCGGTCAGGATGCGGCAGGTGTTTGCGAATCTCTTGGATAACGCGCTGAAGTACACTTCTGACGGCGGTACGGTTACGGTGACGTGCCGCGTAGACGAGTCGCGTGTACTCGTACAATTCAGCGACACCGGTATCGGCATTTCCGCAGAGGAACAGCCGCGTATCTGGGCTCGGTTGTATCGAGGGGACAAGAGCCGCACGCAGCGCGGTCTGGGCCTCGGATTGAGCTTGGTCAAAGCGATCGTCGAGGCACATCACGGGACGGTGTCGGTGCGCAGTGAACTGGGCGTGGGGTCCGTTTTCACCGTGGCGCTTCCGGCGAGGTCGACGCGTCCGTAGCAGTGCCCGCGCTTGGAATCACGGGCGCTAGATCCCGACGCGCGACCCAGCCTTCGCGGCCCTGCGTGTCGCGAATGAGCGCGAAGCCTTGATGTTCGTCCCGGACATTGACCACATCTGCCAGGGACACTGTGAAAAGCGGCTCGACGGCCGAGGTTGGGGAAGTGCGCGCCGGTGTCGCCGCCATTACTACGCACTCGTGAAGGGTGGACGCCGTGGCAATGGCGTCGCCCAGACTTAGAGCCATCAACAAGCCTCCGACGACCGCGCCGCCAGCCAAGAGGGCGCGGTGCCTCGAACGTGCTCGCCGGAGTAACAGCGCTGCTCCGATGATGGCCAGTCCGAGTACGCCAAGCCAGTACAAGGTGTTGGGATTGGCCAATCGATCGTGCTGACTCAACCAACCGGCATGCAGCGCAGGTAATCCGACCGACTCGCGAACCTGGCTCAGGTTCTTTTGAATGTCCGGATCCGTGGGCGCCAAAATGCGCGCCCGTTCGTAGTTGAGTACTGCCATGGCCGGCCGCCCGGCGCGAGCATAGAAATTTCCCAAATCATACAGAGCCGGCGCGGAATAGTCGCTGCGGATAACGGGGCCATCGACAGTTCCGGCCTGACTGGCAGCGCTAATTGCGGCCAGGCCCAGTATAGCTGCACCCAATGAAAGCACCAACTTACGACTATTCATGACATTGCCTCATTGCCGATCTCACGAAGAACCAACTGCTTCCACCATTGGAAGTCAGCCGGTTCGAGTCTCACCCCGGCGTAGGTGGCCTCATCGGCAAGCTTGAACACGCGGGCGGTGATGCTGCGCGCGCTCAAGCGCGCTTCGACATCTGCCAGTGTGATGCTTGCGGGATCGACTCGCCACTGAGACGCCAGCGCACCCCGCAGCGCCAGCCGCGCGGTTTGGAAGAACCGTGTCGTATCGCCTGCGGCGCCCGCGTCCTCCATGGACGCCAGAAGCGATTCAGTCTGCGGGAATTCGCTTGCTTTTGCTGACTCCGCCAGGCTGATTTGCTCGCGCCGGCGCATCCAAAACCACGCGCCCGACAATGCGGCCAATAACAAGGACGGCACCGCGACATAGGCGGCCTGATAGTAGTGCGGCATCAAGGAGGCGGTGGAGCTACCGATTTCCACATGATCGGGGCGCAGACCATGGTCATCGCGATCGCCGGCCGCTGAGGCGCCGGTGTTGTTCGAGGACGCCGGTGCCAGGCTCGCCGTGGTGCTGGCTCGGGAGGTGGGCGTGCCGGCCGTGATTGCAACGTTTAGCGGTGAAGTGCGAGCAACCACATAACGGCGGCTATTCGGGTCGAACCAACTGAAAGTCAGCGCAGGCAGGGATTGCATGCCGGCCTGCGTGGCGATGAGCGGTTGCTCGAAGGTCTTCTGTCCTTGATGGCCAATATCGTCCTCCGCGGTAAATTTGGCGGTCGGCGAGTAGGTCCTCCAGTGTTCTACGTCGTGCAGCATGGGGGTGGTGACGCGATCGAAATTGCCCGTTCCTGAAATCCGCAGGCGCAGGGTCACAGGATCGCCAGCCGCGACCTTCTCATCCGACACATCGCTGCGGATGGAAAAGTTTCCAACGGCACCGCTGAAATCCGCCGGTCGATCATGGACGGGTAGGGCGAGGACGGTAAACGCCGTCGGGGCACTCGCCACGGTGATGTCCTTTTCCGTTGAAGTGCCAAAGAAGTTCTGAAGCGTCGGATCATTGAATAGATCGTCAATGTCCGCTTCGCCGAGCAGACCTGCGTCGGGGCGTCCGGCTGTGCGCATGCGCACCGTGAGGGGGGTTTCGATCGTGAGGGCCAATTCACCCGGCTTGACCGCGGCAAGCGCGCTGTGCCACGTGAGCACGGTGTAGGGCTTGCCGTCGATGATTTCTTCGGCGCGCTGCGGCTGCGACGATAATTTATTCAACGTGAACGCGTCGCCATTGAGGGTGGGAAGGCCGTTGAGGGACGCTACGAATCCGTCCCGCATGCCCACCTGTATGTCAACCGGAATGGTCTCGCCGACGTAAAGGTCATGCTTGGAAAGGCGCAAGCGAACGAAAGCCGTACCGTTGGCAGTAACGCGTGTAGATCCGGCGGGAAGGGTGCTCGGGCGCGCGGACGATGCGGCGAGTGGCGCGGACCCACCGCGCGCCGCCGCGCCCGGGCCGCTGCTCGGGTTCACCGTGAGCACCACGGGTGACGAGCCGGGTGTAGCGCCGGGAATCGTGAACACCCCGGGCTCTTGCGGGATGACCTGGTAGGTGACTGTTGTCGAAGCGCTCGAGACGCCGTTGATGGATTCGATCCGTTGTGATTGAGTGACGGCGACGAATTCCAGGCCGGCGACCATCGGCGGGGAGATAGTCGATGCATCGCTGCCGGATGCGGCAATGGTCAGACGGGCGGAGTCACCCATCCCGATTTGGGCCGGTTCAATTTGCTCTGTGGCGGCAGCCTCGGCCACCTGCAATGCGCTTGCAACGAGAGTTCCTACCGCGACCACGGCCACTAACCTCGTTATTCTGAAAGTGTTCATTGTGCTCACCAATTCTTGAGGGGTTCATCGGGCGCGGCGACGGTGCCGCCGTTGCGTGCGACCGGCGCCGCCGGCGCGCGGTGTTCCTCGTCTTTGACGGAATCAAGCAGTTCGCGGGCTTCCTCTCGGCTCATTTCACCGGGCGCGCGTTGCTCCTCGGTCCGCTGCGCGGCCTGTTGCCCAGGCTGCTCACCCGGGGAACTCGCCCCCCCGTGACTCGCATCGGGTCGCGGCAGCGACCCCGGCGCTGCCGGCGATGGCTGATTTTTCTCCCCTGCGGCTTGCGCGGCCGACTGCTGCTTGGCTTGCGGACTCTGTTGGGCAGGACTTTTCTGGCCATCGCCCGAGTTGGCGCCAGACGCCTGTTGAGCCGGCTGCGGTTGCCCATTCGGTTGAGGATTAGCCTGGCCGCCTTGCGATTGTCCCTTTGACTGGTTCGAATTGTCCTTGCCCTGGCTGTCCTTGCCATTACTTTCCTTGCCCTTACTGTCTTTGGCTTGGTTTTGTTGGCCGTGTTGCGGCTTTGACGATTGATTTTGCGACTGCGCTGGTTGCTGGGGCGGCTTTTTCTCCGATTGTTCTTTCTTGAGCTCTGCGAGCTTGCGGCTCACGAGATCGCGATTGAATTTGCTGTCGACATCCTGCGCTCGCAGCTGTAGAGCCGCATCGTACGCTTTGACGGCCTGTGTCCAGGTCTGAACGGTTTGTTCCGCATTGCCTTGCTGGGTTTTCTGGCCCTCCCGGTACAAGGTATTGCCGAGGTTGTAATAGGCATCCTCTTGTTCCGCGAGACGTTTGGAATTTCCCGACAGCGATGCGTCGACCGACGCCTGAAATGCCCGGGCCGCCTGTGGAAACTCTCCCGCCTTGTAGGCCGCGGCGCCTGCGTTATATTCCAAGATCGGCTGCTTGGGGTTGCTTTGCGCGGCGGCCATATAGTCGCGCTCAGCGGCGGTGAAATTGCCCCGTTCATAGGCTTTGGCGGCGCTTGCCGGCGAGGCGTGCGCGGAATGGAACGGCAGCAGGCTAATGAGCCCTAGAGCTGCGGCCGAGGCGGGCAGCGCGAAGCGTGCAAGAGGGTGCTTCTGTTCCGTCAGTGACTGTACCGCTGGAAAGCGGCGGCGGGTGCCGAGCAGCAGGCTGCACATCAACAGCGCCAGCGAAGCACCCAGCGGCCATTGGTATCGCTCGGTGTATATCTTCTGTGAACGCGACTCGAGATCGTGCTTGGCGAGCGGCGCCAACGCCTCCCGATAGATGGTGTCGAGACCTTCGTTCGCGGCACCGAGCGGGGCGTAGGATCCTCCGGTCGCCTCCGCCAACGTTTTCAAGGCGGATTCATCCAGGCGCGATCTGACCAAATGGCCTTCGTTGTCTTTCAGGAAACCACCGCCCTGATCTGCCGGCAGCGGAATGAGCTCGCCGTTCGCGGAGCCCACGCCAACGGTGAATATCTTGAGCCCGTCCTTGGCTGCGGCCTTCGCCGCCGCCAACGCGTTGCCCTCCAGATCTTCTCCATCGGTCACCAAGATCATGATCTTGTCGCTGGCCGCCCGATGTTGCAACGCGGCGTCCGCCTCCTGAATGGCGCTCGTGATGTCAGTGCCGCCGCGGGGAATGATGTTGGTATCGAGTGCGTTCAAGGATTCATGAAAGGCGCCGTAATCAAGGGTGATCGGCGTCTGTAAAAAGGCGCTCCCGGCGAATGCCACGAGCCCGACGGCGTCACCGTTCAAGTGGCTGACGAAGTCATCGATGGCCAGTTTGGCGCGCGCGAGGCGGTTCGGCTTGACGTCCGGTGTCAGCATGCTGCGGGAGGTGTCAACGGCAAAGATGATGTCATGGCCGCGACGTTGGACCTGCTCCCAGCGAAATCCCGCCTGAGGCTCTGCAAGGGCAATGCACAGCAGCACCACGGATGCAGCAAACAGCACGCGCTTGATAACTATGCGTGCATGGGAGACGGACCGCGTGAGATCTCCCCGTAGACGAACGGACACGAATTGTTCCAGTGCCGCTCGCTGATGGCTATCGTATCGGCGCGAGACCCAGTAGAGACCGCCCATTGCGAGCAGTGCCGCCAGCAACCATACGGGATGCGCGAAAATCATGGGAGCCTCCGGAATCGAGTATTTTCTAGGCCAAAACCGAGCCCGAGCAGGGCGAAGGCGGGAAACAATGCCCAACGAAACAGTTCCTGGTAATGTTCAAATCGTTGCGCTGCCTGGGTGGTCTTCTCGAGCTGATTGATCTGCTCGTAAATGTTCTTGAGCGAATCCGTGTCGGTGGCTCGATAGAACTCTCCGCCGGTCAAGGTAGATATGGCCTGCAGAGTCTTTTCATCTACATCCACCTTGGCCATGACCAGCCGCGTGTCGCCTGACGCATCTTTTACCGGCATGGGGGCTTCGCCGCGCACGCCGACAGCGATCGTGTAGATTTTGACGCCCATGGCCTTGGCGGCCTCCGCGGCCGCCATCGGCGAGATCTTGCCGGCGTTGTTCATGCCGTCGGTCAATAAGATGATAATCTTGGATTTCGCGGAAGATTCGCGTAGACGATTCACGCTGGTCGCAATCGCCGATCCGATCGCCGTGCCATCGTCGACACTCGCGACGCTGACGCGCTCCAGGTTTTGTTGTAGCCAATCGTGATCGAGGGTCAGTGGGCTGATCAAGTAGGGTGCGCCCGCAAAAGCGACAATGCCGATACGATCATCCGGGCGTTCATCGACGAACTTGGATACGACCGACTTGACGACATCGATGCGGTTGACGCGTTGACCGCCAACCTTGAAGTCCAGTGCCTGCATGGAACCGGAGACATCCAGTCCCA
>Ga0302320_10015482_pt1 | contig 15665 bp, 14 predicted proteins | sample Bog_T0_3_FD_202130 | JGI IMG/M metagenome (GOLD analysis project Ga0302320, IMG submission 202130) | Peat permafrost microbial communities from Stordalen Mire near Abisko, Sweden - Bog_T0_3 | ecosystem: Environmental > Terrestrial > Soil > Wetlands > Peat | place: Sweden: Abisko, Stordalen Mire... | reverse complement strand
TTCGTTCATCGGGCCACCCGGCAGTTACTTGTCATCGTCGTCCTCGTCTTCGTCTTCGGACTTGGCTTCGACGATTTTTATTTTGGCTTTGTCGTCAAGGCCGAGGCCGCCGGAAACGATTACTTTCTCGCCTTCCTGGACTCCGCTGGTCAGTTCGACATTGTCGCCCTGGCGCACTCCTACAGCGATTTTGCGTTCGTGCGCGAGGTTGTCTTTGCCGGCCACCATTACCTTCTGGCCGCCTTCATCGGAATTAAGGAGGGCGGCGGCGGGCACGATAATTACGTCCTGCAGAGTTTCGGCTTTGATGGACACGCGCACGGTTCCGCCGGGTTTGAGCTTCTCGCCGGGATTGGGCGCCTGCACCCAGACTTCGACGGTGGTGGTGCTGGGGTCCACGGCGGGGCTGACCACGGTAACTTTCCCGCCGATATCGCCCTCCGGTCCGGTGATGTTGGCGGGCCTGCCGACTTTAATAGCGGCGGCTTCTTTCACAGGCACGTTGGCGCGCGCGACCACCTGTGAGATATCGACGATGGAGACGATGGGGCTTCCGCTGGCGGCCATTTCGCCGGGGTAGATGGGACGGTCCGAAACGATGCCGTTGATGGGGCTGCGGACTTCGGCGTAACTGAGCTGCGCCTCGGCGTTGTTGAGGTGGGCTCGGGCGGCATCCACCTGCGCTTTGGCTCCGGCTATCTGCTGGGCTTGACCCACCTGCTGCAGCGTTTGCAGGTGGCGTTGGGCGGTATCGAACTGGCTTTGGGCCTGCACCATGGCTACTCTTGCGTCGTCGGCCAGTTTTTGCGCGAGGGCTCCCTGGCGGACTAATTCGACCCGGCTTTCATAGACTTTTTTGGCGGCATCGAGAGCGCTCTGGGCGGCCGCGAGATCGGCCTGGGCTTTGGTCCGGTCGTCGATTACGGTGGCTCCGGTGGTTGCTGCGTAAGCAGCCTGGGCTTGCTCGAGTTGACCTTTGCTCTCGTTCACGGCGGCAGTGAGGTCGCGACTTTCCAGTTCGGCGAGGAGTTGATTGGCCTTGACGTGATCGCCTCGATTGACGAGGACTCTCTTCACCGGGGCGCTGATTTTCGAGGTTACGTTGGCTTGATCGATGGGATAGAGGACGGCGTCGGCGGTGATGACGTGGTCGATGGGTCCGCGGCGCGCTTCTTCCACCTGCACTGGAGTGGGAGCCTCGGTTTCGGCTTCTTCGGAGGCTTTTTTGGCGCAGCTGGTCAGGAGGGCGGCCAGTAGAATCAGGCAGAGGGCAGGCGGTGTTTGACGGCTGATCATGTCAGAGGGTCCCCGTTAGTGTTTGCAGGGTCGCGAGTGCCACGCGATACCTGGCTAATCCATCGTCATAGGCGTTGCGCGCCTGGGTTACGGTGGTTTGCGCATCCACCACCTCGAGCGCATTGGCCTCTCCGGCTGTGTAACGCAGCAGGGTGAGGCGCAGACTTTCGGCCGCCAGATCTACGGAACTGCGCAGGGAATCGAGTTGCGCCTGGGCGGCTTGCGCCTCAGCATAGGCCGAAGCCAGATTGCCCTGCAGGGTGCGTTCCGCAAGCGAAAGATCCAGTTGCGACTGGGCGCGTTTGAACTCGGCCTGCTGTATTTTGCTGCGCGTGACGCCCCAGTTCCAGACGGGAATGTTCAGCGTGACCTGGCCGGAATACCCAAGATTCTGCCGGTTCATTACTTCGTAATTGGGCTGTGTGGAGCGGCCGGAATCCTGGGCGCGGGGACTGTTGGCGTCGAATTGATTGGCGTCGATGCCGTAGAAAAAATCGAGAGCCAGGGAGGGCAGGTACGCGTAGCGCGCGACATTCACGTCATAACCGGCGGCTTCGACGGTGGACCGGGCGGCTTTCACGTCGGGACTGGTGGCCACGGCTTTGGCGCGCGCTTCTTCCATGGGAGGCAGGAGTTCGGCCTGAGCGAGGTCGTCGTTGATTGAGAAATCTGTTGTGAAGTTGGGAAAGATGAGGACGCCGAGGGCGATCTTGGCTTTCTCGATGGCCACTTGGGAGTCCTGCAGATCGCGCTGGCGCTGTTGCAGCTGGATCTGCGCCTTGATGACGTCGGCATGGGCGGCTTCACCGCCTTTTTCCTGCTTTTGCGTGATGTCGAGAAATTGCTCGGCTTCGGTGAGGCTGCGCTGGGCGTTGTTGAAGTGGTGCTGAGCGGTGGCGATCGAGTAGTAATCCTGAATCACCGTGGCCTGCAGGCCGCGCGCCGCAACTTCGACGCGCGCCGCCGCCGCTGCTTCGGTAGCGAGGGCACGCCGAATCTCGCCCTTGCGGACGATGGAGAGGAGTTCCTCGTGGACCTGCGCCTGTTCGTTATAAACATGCACGCCGTCGTTAGCCACGTAGACGCCGGAGGGGGTGCCATTGCCCTCGGTGTAGATGTATTGATTGAAGGCGTTGAGAGTGGGGAGGCGTCCGGCTTTGGTCTGCTTCGTATCTTCTTTCGCCAGCAGGACGGCGAAGTTGGCGCTTTGGATCTGGCCGCCGTACTGGCGCGCGCGGGCGAGCGCGTCCGTCAAAGTGATGGCCGGTGTCTGGGCGCGGGCCAGCGTGGCTACGGCAGCCAACAACAGACAGGATGTTTTTCCGTTCATGGCTTTTGAAACACGCAGTCTATCAGTGGAACATTGGAAGCTGAAAAATGCCTGAAGCGTTGGTGGCCAGGAACGTGCAAGACGCATGCTGATGGATAAACCAAGGGTCAAGTGCGATGTGTGCGGGGGGACGGGGCAATGCACTACATGCAAGGGAACGAGTAACGGGGGCCAGTGTTTCAATTGCGCGGGTACGGGGAATTGTCCGCAGTGCCAAGGCACGGGGCGGCGGGAAGCCCATTAGCACGGGTTGACCCTCTCAGAGCGTGTCGAGCAGCCCGGCGAACGGATTCACCGTGGCCGGATCGGGCACGATTTCAAGCTTCGGCCGCGCGCCCTGCAAACGCGTATAAATCGCCCGCGAGAAAAAATCGGTGGCGGAAGTCTTTTCGGTGATCTGCCGCCAAACCGGAAGCGCCGCTTCCTTCTTGCCGTCGAGCAGCAGCGCATATCCCAGCGCGACCTCGCGGAAACTCGCGGCCGCCGAGCCTTTTATCATACGATCCGCACGCGCCTCCCATTCCTCCGGAGAAGCGCTGGGCAACGCCGCAAAATGGGCCGCGAAGATGAGCGGGGTATTCGCCTCGCCCACCGCCGCGGCATCCTTCTCGGCGGCGTCCCGGTCCTTCGCCAGCAGATCCCAGATGGCCAGCTGCGCCGCCGCGTTCGGTCCCTTGCCCGCGTTTCGAAGGAGTGCCACGGCCTCTTTCTGCCGCCCCGTTCGATACAGCCAATCGGCCTGGAAAATCGGCAGATCGGCGGTCTTGCCCGATGAACTGCCGACCTTTTCGCGCGCGGCGCGGAATTTTTCGAAAGCGGCATCCGCCCCCGCCTTGTCTCCGGCCCTGAACTTTGCCCAAGCCGTCTTCAGAAGATCGCCGCCCTGCTGAAAATTGGGATCTTTCGCATTGGCCTCCAGATAGCTCGCGGCGGCTTCGGGAAACTTACGGTACATGTAATGGACATCGCCGGTGGAATCGGAAGGATTCGGATCTTTCGGACGCAGCCGCGCGTACTCTTTCAATGCCTCGAGGGCACCCGGGTAATCGCCCGCCCACGCCCGCGCGTAGCCCAGCTGATTCCACGCGTCGGCATCCTCGGGAATGAGCGTGGCAAGCTTTTTCCAATCCGCGGCGGCGTTGGTAAACTGTCCGGCTGTGGTTTCCGTCTCGGCCACGGAACGGAGCAACAGCGAATCGCCGGGGGTCAGATCCGAGACCTGCCGCAGCGCTCGGATGCGTCCATCGCGGTCGCCGCGCAGACTCGCGCTGGCCAGATCGAGTTCCGCCAGATCCAACCGGTCGAGCTTCTGACGTCGCGCTCGTTCGATCAACTCCCCGGCAGCCTCGCGATTCCCGCGCGCGATATTCAGATTTACCAACAAGAGCCACGCGGGCCCGAAGTTCGCATCCGCCTGAATCGCCTGCTCCATCATCCCCACGCCTTCCTGCGGCGGACTTTCGAGGGCGGACACGTACAGCCGCAATGCTTCGGCGTCCGACGTGAGGTAAGGCCGCGCGGTTGGCGAAAACTCATGCGCCAGGCGAGCCAGCGCCCGCATGGGATCCTTGTCCTCGACGGAAAGCACCTTCACGGATTTCCCGCTGGCGGCATCCTCTTCAGTGGCTACGATGCGGAGGCGCCCGGCGGCCCGCTCGACGTAACCGGAGACGACCCGCGTAGCTCCCGCCACCAAGGCTGCCGACCGTTCGCCCGAAATCCCCGGAGCGGATGCGGGCCGTGTGCCGAAGTTACTCTCCACTCTGCCCACGGCGTTGGCAGGCACCACGGGACCGTCCATGGCGCCTGACAAGGATCGGGAAAGATACTCACTCGATCCGCGCGACAGCCATTCGAGCGCAGGGTCGCCCGAGAGATTCTCAAAACGCACCACCATGTAGCGCGGAGGCGGACCGGTTGCCTTCTTTTGGCACCCCGATAAAGCCGCAAACAGGAACAAGAGGCTGCAGGCCGTTCTACAGGACACGCGGCTCCAGCGCCACCAGTTCCTTAAACTCATCGGTATCGCGCAAGCCGGCGAATTCCGGCGCCTGAATCATCTTTGCCTTGTCCTTCAACCCTTCCTCAAGCGATCGGCGCAGGTACTGCAACGCCAGCTCATTCTTCCCGCGGCCGGCGTACATACGCGCCAGTTCGTAATGATAGCGAGCCCGGTCCGCCACCGTGCGGTCCTGCAGTTCGGTGCCCACGGAGCCGCGATGCTCGAAGATCTCCGGATCGTATTCGAGCGCCTTCGCATAGGCCTTCGTCATCTCGTCGAATTTGCCGCGCGAATAATAAGCCGTGCCCAGATTACTCCAGAACGAAGCCGTGCCGGGCTTGAATTCGAGGGCCCGTTTGTAACGCGAAATAGCGGCTCGGTAGTTTTTCTGCGCGTAATAAATAGTGCCGAGGTTATTGATGGCGTCGGCATACTTCTTATCGAGCTTAATGGCCTGCTCATAATATCTGCGGGCCGCCGCAAAGTCGCCTATCTGATGGTACGCGATGCCAATTTTATTGCGCAAAACCGGCGAATTCTTCGGCCCCTGCTGATAAGAATCGACGGCCTCCCGATACATCTTACGCGCCATGAGCAGGTCGCCACGCTCCTCCGCCGTGAGTGTTCTTACAGGTGCGTTCTCGGCGCGGGATGGGACGTTATCGGGCGCGAACGCGCTCCTCGTCACGCGGGAATCCTGCCCGTTGGCAAGGGCAATGGCGGCTGCGGAAAGAGTAAGGATACGGATGGAAACCATACAGGCCTCCTCTGTGATCTATTTGACCACATCCGCTCCCGCTGAAGAACGCGCCGGAGGCCGATTGCCAATCGGCCGCAGGTTGACAACCTGCCCCACCTTGGGACCTTTATCCGAGGAATCCCAGATTCGGGGTGGCGAAATTCGCCAGATTGGGAAACACGGTAGCGAGCGCGCTCGAAGGAATGCCGAACCACGAACACAGCGTGGCCCCGTACTGGTCGATCGAAGTGCTGGGGATCCAGCGGCCGCGCACATCGGTGTCGTCCGGGCCACCCAGCTCGAAGGTGGGGAACTTGCCGTAGATCTGCCCGCCCTGCACGGCCCCGCCCAGAACGAAGTGGTGGCTGCCCCATGCATGGTCGGTGCCATCGGTGGTGGTGGGTTGAAAGGTCCGGCTGAAATCGGATTCGGTAAACGCGGTAACGTTTTGTGCCTGACCGAGTTCCTGGGTCGCCGCGTAGAAAGCGGCCAGCGCGGGGCTCAGTTGGGGATACAGATTATTGTGCGTTTCCAGCTCTCCGGCGTGCGTGTCGAATCCGCTCAGGGAGCAGAAGAAAATCTGTCGCCGCATCCCCAGGTAGGATTGCACCTGGATAATTTGCGCCACCTGCTGCAGTTGCGCGCCGATGGAAGTCGTCGGAAATACCGTCTTGAGCGGCGTCCCTTTGGCCAGCGCGGCAGCCAGCGCCGTGGCGTCACTGATGCTTTGCGAGAGCGTATTGTTGGCGGCTTGTACGAGCGACACGCCGGTGTTGGTGGTCAATAAGGATGTAAGAGCGTTCATGCGCGCCACCGATGCCGCCGAGGTATTGAACCCCGCCAGCGCCAGCGATTGCCCCGGCCCCAGGGCGACTGGCGTGGTGTTAGCGCCCAACCCCTCCACCACGTTGCCTGCCACTGAGAAGAACGGAGGAAATGCCGATGAATTCAGGTTCTGCGCGGCGATGTAATCCGCCACACGTCCAGCCCATCCCGTGGGGCTGTGGCCCTGCGCGATGGAGGTCTGCCATGCCAACTGCTGATCGGGATGCGAGAACAGGTTCAAAGGAATCGACGCCAGTTGTTTCTGATACTGGGCCTGTGTGAGCGGCTGCACGAGGCAGCCTGTATTGGCCACCACCGCCAGTTCTTTGCTGGTGAACAAACTCGCCACTTCGGGGAGCTTGTTATGGAAAGCATACGGCGCGCCGTTGACGCTGGTGACTGGCAGCAGCTCAGCCGTGGTAAGACCCAGCGTGCCGCGGATCGACTGGTACGCGGAGTAGCTCGCGGTATCCATGGGAATGATGGTGTTGTTCGAATCGTTGCCGCCGAACAGGAACACGCATACCAGCGCGCGGTAGTCCGGCCCGCTCTGCGCCAGTACGGGCAGCGCTCCGAAGGGACGCAGCGCCATGGAACCAACGGCGGCTGTCCCGATTTTTATAAATCCTCTGCGTGAAAACATTGGCTTTCTCCCGTCGTGCCTATTGAATAATCTGGTACTCACCCGAAGTGAGCACAATGTATAGTGCAGCCTGCGCCTTTGCCGTGGGCGTGGCGGCCGCATTCACCGCTGTGGTCGCCGCCTGGCGCAGTCCCGCGGACATGGAACTGTGCAGAAATACGAGGCTGATGTAATCCAGCAGATCGTTGGTATTGCTCACCGCATTCACGAACGGCGTCAGATTGAACGTGGTGCTCGCATCCAGCTTGCCGTACAGAATTGCGTTGACGATATCCGCGCGATTGGCAACCGTCTGCGTGGAATAAATCTGGAACTCAGGCCCCAGCAAGCCGTTTTCGAGGCGATTCTGCACCGAAAAATAGCTGAACACGCTGGGAGCGTAAAAGAGCTCCTGATCCATGCTGGTGGCGTTGTTATAGATGGCGCTCGAAGCGCCGAGCGTGGCGCCGAGACCGCGCAGCACGTTCGTCATGAAAAGTATGGGCTCGCGCAGATGTCCGAAATTTGCGTTGACGGGCGCAGCTTCATCGTCCGCCGCGCGCGCCTCGGGGTCCATCAGGATGGCGCTGATTACGGCCTGCAGATTTCCCGCCACGCCCGTGCCGTCATTACTGAAAACCTTCGCCACGCGCTGGATATAAGCCGCGCTCGGATTGCTCGTCACCAGGTGCTGGATCAGTTGCTGGCTGATAAATGGAGCCATAGTCGGCTCCGCCATTAATGCATTGGTCACTGAGTCAAGATCCTGCTGGGCGGTTTGTCCGGCCGGAATGGTGATGTTGCCGAAAATGGCCTTTGACGTAGTGTCGTGCTCCGACTCGACGGCGAACATCTGGCCCGTGTAATATGCCGGATTATTTGTCCTGGCGGTGGCGCCCGGCGCGGTCGGATAGGTCCAGCCCGTCAAAGCCTTGGCCAGCTGGGTTACGATGGCCTGCGTGTAGGTGGGAACCGGGTTGTTGTTTTGATCCACCACCGGCGCGCCGTTGGGTTGCAATTGCGTCAGCCCCAGGGTAAACAGCTGCATCAGCTCGCGGGCGTAATTCTCGTTGGCGGACGTGCCGGCGGCGGCGTTGCCCTTGTTGTTATTGGCCATGTTCAGATAGCGGCCCATGGCGGGGTTCAGCGTAACGGCCTCGATCAGATTGCGGTAATTACCGAAAGCGTTATCGCGAAAGATGCGCCAGTAAGGAGGATACGCATATGCCGCGGGGACTCCGGAAGTGGCCGAGACCACCCAGATCTCGCTGAGAGCGAAGGCCACCCGCTGACGCAGCTGATCCGCGCCGGTCACCGCATTCTGAATGAACGCAGCCTGCACGGGCGCCAGGTTGTTGTTGGAATTGCCGGAGGAATCGAGGATGGGCTGGTCAGGCAGATCGGAAGTGTTGAGGGCAAACTGAGCCTTGAGCCAGTCCTCCATGGTGGTTCTCTGGAGTTGTTCGATGGTGGTTGGAGTCGGCCCCCAGGTTGCCTGATCGAGGAAACGCGCGGCGGCTCGCGGCGAAAGCACATATGCGGGCCGCTGGACTCGCTCTTCGGCGAATCCGGTGGACGTGAGGAGCGTTACTGCGATTAAAATTAAAGAAGATAAAACCTTCATGCCATAACCTCTTATTAAGTTCGGATCATACGCAAGGGCTAACACCGCGCGCATGCGGAAAGTCGCGGGGGAGTATCAATAAACGTAAAGACGCGTACTTTGGGACCGATAAGGCCGTGGGATGGACCTCTTAACGCGAGTTATGGAAGCTGTCAGCTTAATTAGATTGATATCTCATTTTCTGCCGTCGACCCAGCGTTGCGTCGCCGCAGTGTTGGCGTTGTCCGCCTTGCTTCCGCTTGGAGTTTCGGCCCAGCGACTACTCGATTTAACCGCGGACGTCCCCGATTCCGGTAGTCCCGGGGTTCCGGGAGCTTCTTTCGAGAGCCTGAATAAGCCGACGCCTCTGGCCCTGGAGGTCGTGGTCCAGGACTTGGTCCCGGTTGTCGCGGCGAAAGGTGATCGAATAACAGTGCAGGTTCTTATTCGGAATACCGGCAAGTATGCAATCGAAATCCCCTCCTCCCGGGATAGGGGCCGCATCTTCGAATCCGGCAGTTTTGGGCGCAAAGAGCTCAGCATGGGCTTGAGTGTTTCGCCCGTTGGGCTGGGAAAGACATTTCACTTCTCCCTCGAGGGGTCTGTCGGTGCTTCCAACATTCCCGGGTCCTTCATTGTACTGTCTCCGGGTGATTCGCTGGTTGTTCGAAGCAGGGGCGACTTGGTCGACATCGTCAGTGCCGACGGGTCGGGCGCCAGTATAGGAGATGCCGATGTCTCAGTCGTGGTGAGCGAGAATGTATTCGAGGATGGCCGCTATGCGATTAACGGTTCTTCCGAGCGCGTGATTTCGAGTAATTCGTTCAAGGTGTATTGGCCCATCCAGATCCATCAGCGTCCCACGTCGGTTACTCCGCCAAGGCAGGAACAGCCGTGAGGGCGGTGTCGTTTGTTCCTTGTTCAGCTTGCGCCTTACTCGTCTTAGGGTCTTGGTATGGTTGGCTTCCGGCGGCCGCGACGGCCACTATTTCCGGGACCGTGACGACCACGGTGGGAAAGCCGATCCGTGCCGCGGTTACCGTTCACGATGTGAGCACGGCGCGGGTGCAGGGGCAGACTCCCTTCGACCGCCAGTACGCTTCGAAGAGCGACGGCACGTTCCTGTTCTCGAACGTACCCGCGGGCAAGTATCAGATCTGCGTGGAGGCTCCGCACGAAAACGTGCTGGACCCCTGCCTGTGGTCGCCCACAGTCAATGTGGTAGATATTTCGAACGGCGCGCCGGTTTCCGGTCTGGCGGTCCAGGTGGCGACGGGCTATATGCTGCAGGTGCACGTAAACGATCCCGCGGCGCTGCTGCCGGCTGCGGTGGGCGGAACGGCGGGGCCGGCGCTTTCGGTGATGGCGATTACGCAGACGAAGCAGTATCACAATTTCCATTTGCTCGATGCGAGTGCGACGGCGCGGGACCATTATTTGCTGGTGCCGTTCGATCAGACTTTGACGCTGGCGATAGCGAGTTCGAGCCTTGCGCTGAGCAATGCGCAGAATCAGCGTTACAGCGGGGATGTGCTGCAGGTTCCGGTGCGGATTCCATCGGGCGGGAGTTTGGGGCCGGTGGTGGTGAATGTGGGTAGCCGGTGAGGGCAAACCTTAGGAATCGGACACCGATGGACACCGAGCGCCGATAGGATAAAGCGTATGATCTAAGAAGGAGTGGCGCCATGGCCGAATACAGCTACACGGTTCTATTTGAGCCAGCCGAGGAGGGGGGATTTACGGCAACGTGTCCGGCGCTTCCCGGTCTGGTCACTGAAGGCGATACGCTGGAAGAGGCGCGCAGCATGGCGCAGGACGCTATCCGGGCCTATCTGGAAAGCCTGCGCAAGGACCGCCAGCCGATCCCGCGCGACAGGCCTCCGCTCAAAGAAGAGATACAGGTGATGCTGCCCGAGACGGCATGAGCCGTCATCTGCCCGCTTTGAAGCCGCGCGACGTGTTGAGGGCGCTCAAGGCACGCAGGTTTCTCGGTCCACCATATCTCCGGCAGCCATTACATTCTGAAGCCTGAGGACCGCGTCGATCTCCGGGTCACCCTACCGTGGCATGGGAAGGATTTGAAGCGCAGGACGCTGAAGTCGATCATCGATCAGTCTGGGTTGACCGTCGAAGAGTTCCTTGGCCTCTTGTGATGGATGAGTAGGTTTCGCTCCTTGTCTTTTGATTGCGGCGAGCTTGCTGGCGGCAAGGAGGGTTGGGCAGGGCGACCGGGCCGGTGACTGTGGGAACGGTTACGCCGTCGCCGTCGGGAGTGACGGTGAACGCTTCGTCGATTTCAGTGGAAGTGCAGGGGCAGTTGGCGACGGTGTCGATGAATGTCACGGTTCCTGTGAACAGCGGGTCCGGCTCGAGCTATTATTCGCTCTCGTTCCCGGTGAGCGCTCCGGGAGTTTCATCGCAAACGGCCGGCGTATCGATCAGCGTGCCTCCCACGGGGGTTCCGCCGGTGGGGATTTCGATGGCGGGGCCGGTGCTGACTACGCTGGCGCAAGGGAATTCGTGGACATTTCCGATTACGATCACGCCGCTGGGAGGGGCGACCGGGGTGAATCTCTCCCCGCTCACGCCGAACCAGGGGATCACTTTGTCCAGTCAGGTGTACAGGCTGGCGCTTGATGGAATTAATCGGTTGAATCAGCTGATCACGATCTGGGTGGCTCCTAACGTGGCGCCGGGGACTTATGAGGTGAACTTTTACGGAGCGGGGATGGTCCCCGCCAGTTATACGGTGTTTTTCACGTGACGGCGGCCACGGAACCCGATTTCACGGTCAATCCGGCTACGCCTGAGAGCCTGCAGGCGGGGCATTCGGTTACGTTCACTACGCAGGTGGCGCCGGTGAATGGATTCAGCGGTCCGGTTACGCTGAGCAGTCCGGGGGTGGATGGCGTGAGCCTGACGTTTTCGCCGGCCACTACGGCGCCTTTGAGCGGGGGCGCGCAGACGGTTACGGCTACGGTGACGGCGGCGGCTAATGCGGCGAGCCAGACGGAATTCGTGCCGATCGTGGCCGTGGGTGAGTGAGCGTGCAGGGCGGCGGGTCGAATACGGGGCTGACGGTGAGCGCTGCGGCGACGCCGAATCCATCGCGCCAATACTCCGCGCTGGCGCGGCAGCCTGGATACCTTCCTCGCCGTTCCTGTGTGGGAAAGACGCTTCCGTCTGTCCATTCCGGGTCTGGCAGGCGACTTGCTGTGTGCAACATTATGAAACTGATCGCCGCCATCGCTCTGGCCTTCGCCTTATCCGCCTGTTCACCCACGCAGGACGAGCGTGCCCAGCAACAGGCCCATCAAACCGCCGAACAGGCGAAACACGATGCCAAGAAAGCGCTGGCGGACGCCAAAGTAGAAGCGGAACGGGCCAACCGAGCCCTGGACAAGGACCTCAACAAGGCGCGAGAGAAGATCCGCGGAGCTATCGCGCAACCGAACGATGCCCCGCCAGAGGATCATCGCTAATATAGTGAGGTGTCAGGTTTCTCACAACTACTTGGGGCGCTATCCGATTGCCGTCTTGTTGACCTCGCCCAGCCGTATTACACGGGCATGCCGCATCACCCGGCGCATCCGCCGTTTCTCTACGGACTGAATAAGAAGCACGGGGACTACGTTAACCCGGGCGGCGCCAGTTCGGCCTCCGAAGCCATTGCGTTAGGCGCGCACGTCGGCACCCACATCGACGCGTTATGTCACTTTACGTGCAACGGAAAACTTTTCGGTGGCGAGGATGCCGCCGGCGTGCAGAATTATGCGACCGGTCTCGAGCGCCACACGGTGGACACCATCAAACCGATCTTCCGCCGCGGTGTCCTGCTCGACATCGCAAAGCTCGAAGGAGTTGACGCTCTGCCGAAGGATTTTGTCATCACACCCGAGCATCTGGATCTTACCGGCGTAACCGTGAAGCCAGGCGACGTGGCTGTTATCCGCACGGGGTGGGCGCGCTATTGGGATGACGCGGCGCAATTCATTTCCCAGGTAAACAGCCCCGGCCCGGGCCTCGCCGCGGCGGAGTGGCTCAGCGCCCGTAAGATCTTCGCGGCGGGCAGCGATACCGCTCCATTCGAGTTCGCTCCCAGCCCCGCCATGGCGGTTCACGTGCATCTGCTGGTCGAAAGCGGCATCCATATTATTGAATGTCTCAACCTCGAAGAACTATCCGCCGCGGGCGTCACCGAATTTCTGTTCGTGGCCGCGCCCCTGAAAATCCGCGGAGCCACAGGCTCGCCGATTCGTCCCGTGGCGCTGGTGCCCGGCCGTGACTGATCGGGGCCTCACATCCGGGAGCTACGATGCCTTCCTGCTGGTTTCCTTCGGCGGACCCGAGAAGCACGAAGACGTGATCCCGTTCCTCGAAAACGTGCTCCGAGGCAAGAATGTCCCCCGCCAACGCATGCTCGAAGTCGCCGAACATTATTATCACTTCGACGGCATGAGCCCAATCAACGATCAATGCCGCGCTCTGATCGCCGCCCTGCGCACGGAGTTGCATCTGCCCATCTATTGGGGCAATCGCAATTGGGCGCCGATGCTCGCCGACACGGTGACGAAGATGCGTGACGACGGCGTCAAGCGCGCACTGGCGCTGGTGACTTCGGCCTTCGGTTCGTACTCGGGATGCCGGCAGTACCGCGAGGATATCGAGCGCGCCCGCGCAGCTGTGGGAGAAGGCGCGCCGTCGATCGACAAGCTTCCGCCATTCTGGAATCATCCCGGCTTCGTCGAAACCGTGACGTTGCGCGTCCGCGAGGCGCTTGAAAAGCTGCCGGGAGCCGATGTGGTTTATACAGCCCACAGCGTTCCCATCTCGATGGCGCAATCGAGCCCCTATGAACAACAACTCAGGGCCGTGTGCGCAATGGTGAACGCCGAGCTGAAACTGGGAGATCCTGTGCTGGTCTTCCAGAGCCGAAGCGGTCCCCCCACCCAGCCGTGGCTCGAGCCCGACATCGGTAAATTCATTGGCGAAACCGCTGCGAAGAAACTGATCGTCGTCCCGGTGGGGTTCTTATCGGATCATATGGAAGTTCTCTACGACCTCGATACCGAGGCCGCGGATCTCGCCGCAAAGCGCGGAATCGAGTTCCTGCGCGCCCCGACCGTGGGCACCCATCCACGATTCATATCGGCCATCCGTCAGATGGTGCACGAAGCCATGGAGAAAGGCCCGGCCTATTTCTGTCCCCCCGACTGCTGCGTAGTGCCTGGTGGGGCAGATTTCCGATCTGCCCGGCCTGTGGGGCATAGAGGGTGATGAAAACTTCGGTGTCTCCCGGAAGAGGCGCGGGCAGATCGGAAATCTGCCCCACACGTTAGCTAAGATAGTGTTACGTGAAAGCAAGGGTCTACGTAACCTTCAAACCATCCGTCCTCGATCCCCAGGGGCAAACCATCTGCCACGCCCTCAACGGCCTCGGCCATAAAGGCATCGAAGACGTCCGCCAGGGTAAATTCTTCGAGATCGTCATGCAGCCCGGCGAAGACCTCGACGCCATTGCGCGCGACGTCCTCAGCAACCCCGTCATCGAGGACTACCGTATCGAGAAGTTACTCGACTGAGACAATAGCGTTATGTGCGGAATAGTTGGCTACGTAGGGTCGAGGCGTGCGGTCCCTATCATTGTTGACGGCCTGAAACGGCTTGAATATCGCGGATACGATTCGGCCGGAGTCGCCGTTTACTGCGATGACGGTGAACTGGGTGTGCGCCGCGCCTCGGGCAAACTGCGCAATCTCGAAGACGTGCTGCAGATGGATCCTGTCGATGGCCGCTATGGGATAGGCCATACCCGCTGGGCCACGCACGGCCGTCCCACCGAAGAAAACGCCCATCCCCATCGCGATTGCACCGGCGACATCGTCGTGGTGCACAACGGCATCGTCGAAAACTATCTCCAGTTGAAAGAACAACTGCAGCACGAAGGCCACATCTTCAAGACCGAAACCGATACCGAAGTGATCGCCCATCTGGTCGAGAAATACTTCGAAGGCAATCTCGAAGAGGCCGTGCGCACTGCGTTAAAACAACTGCGCGGAGTTTTCGCGCTCGCCATCCTGAGTCGCCGCGACCCACACAAGATTGTTGCCGCGCGTGAAGGCCCGCCGGTGGTGATCGGCCTCGGCGATGGCGAATATTTCGTCGCTTCCGACGTCCCCGCCATTCTCAGCCACACGCGCGACATGTTCTTCCTCGCCGATGGAGACATGGCCGTGCTCACTCCCGCCGGCGTTCAGCTCACCGACTTTAACGGCCACAGTGTGAACCGCCAGGTGCAGCACGTCCTGTGGGATCCCATCATGGCCGAAAAGGGCGGCTATAAGCACTTCATGCTCAAGGAAATTTTTGAGCAGCCGCGCGCTGTCCGCGACACTACGCTCGGGCGGGTCGGCCAGGAAACAGGCAAGATCTTTCTCGACGAGATGGACATCACGCCGAACCAGTTCAAGGCCTTTCGCGAAGTTAAAATCATCGCCTGCGGAACCAGTTGGCATGCCGCGCTCGCCGGCAAGTTCATGATCGAGAAGCTGGCCCGTATACCCGTCGAAGTGGATTACGGCAGCGAGTTTCGTTATCGCGATCCACTCGTCGGCCCCGACGTATTGACCGTGGTCATTTCGCAATCGGGCGAAACCGCCGACACCCTGGCGGCCCAGCGCGAGGCCAAGCAGAAGGGATCGAAGACGCTTGCCATCTGCAACGTGGTCGGATCCATGATCACCCGCGAAGCTTCCGGCACCATCTACACTCACGCCGGACCGGAGATCGGCGTCGCCTCCACCAAAGCGTTCACATGCCAGCTGACCGCGCTCGCCATCCTCGCCTGTTACCTGGGGCAGATGCGCGGCGCACTCGATGAAGAGAAGTCGCGCTGCTTTGTGCAGGAGTTAGTCCGCATCCCGGGCAAGCTCGAAACCATCCTGGCCGACGACAGCCTCTACGAAGAATTAGCCCGCAAGCTTTTCCGCTCGACCGACTTCCTGTACCTCGGCCGCGGCGTGCATTTTCCCATCGCGCTCGAAGGCGCCCTCAAGCTGAAAGAGATCTCCTATATCCACGCCGAAGGCTATCCGGCCGGCGAGATGAAGCACGGCCCCAATGCGCTGATCGATGAGAAACTGCCTGTGGTGGTCCTCGCCACGCAGGACCGCACCAACCATGCCAGCTGCCTGCTGTACGAGAAAACGCTCTCGAATATCCAGGAAGTGAAGGCGCGCGAAGGCAAGG
>Ga0302320_10015481_pt1 | contig 15666 bp, 7 predicted proteins | sample Bog_T0_3_FD_202130 | JGI IMG/M metagenome (GOLD analysis project Ga0302320, IMG submission 202130) | Peat permafrost microbial communities from Stordalen Mire near Abisko, Sweden - Bog_T0_3 | ecosystem: Environmental > Terrestrial > Soil > Wetlands > Peat | place: Sweden: Abisko, Stordalen Mire... | reverse complement strand
GATCAAATCCGCCAACGGCACCCGATATGGCTTGGGTGCCGGCGTATTCACGACCAATCTCAGCAAGGCGCATCGGGTCGCGGAACGTCTTCAAGCGGGAAACGTGTGGGTCAATTGCTACGGCTTGATGCACCCGACCATGCCCTTCGGCGGTTTCAAGGAATCCGGCTGGGGACGCGAAATGGGCACCGAGGGTTTGGATGCCTTCCTGGAGAAGAAATCGGTATTCATGAGCTTATGAGCCTTCCGTTCGTGCGCGATGAGGATCTCGACGGACTGCGCGATGCGGTACGCCGGCTCGTCAGAGAATCGCGTGACCTACCGGCCGAGGCACTATGGCAGCGGGTGGTCGGGCAAGGATGGCTGCAGGTGCTGGAGGCCGACACCTCCGCGGCACTGCGAACCTTGATGATGTTCAACGCCGAACTCGGTCGGGCTGCGCTGTCCCTGCCGCTCGCGGAGGCGTTCTGGATTTTGCGCGCGGCCGCCGCCGACGGCGCATCGCCGGAAATGACTGATCTGGCGCTGCGCGTGCGAACGGGAGAGGCCGCCGCTCTCGCGGTGGCCGGCACAGGCAGCCGGTTCCGCGAGGAGACCGTGCAGGTTCGAGCAGGACGAGCCCATGCAGAACTATACAATGTAGAACACGTCGCGCTGGCTAAACTGATCGTCACGCTGGCGCCCGAACAAGGCGTGGCGTTTTGGTTGGACGCGGGCACCACCGGTATCACCGCCCAAACCAACCCCGGATACTCCGCTCCTCCGCTGACGGATCTGACCCTGTCGAACGCAGTGGTGAGCGCCTGCAAGGTGTCGGACGTCGGTGCGGCGGGCGTAGAGTTCCTGCGGCTGGCCGCGGTCGCGCGCGCCTGGGGAGCTCTGTCTCATGCCTTTGAGTCGCTTCTCGAGTATGCACAGATTCGAGAGCAATTCGGCCGGGCGATCGGCCGCTTCCAAGCCGTGCAGCACAAGCTGGCGAATGTGCGCATCGTACTCGACGCTAGCCGACTGCTCAGCGCAAGGGCGGCCTCGGAATTCGATGCCGGAGCCGAGGATTGGAAATTCCATGCCGCCTGCGCCTGCGCCTATTCCATGCGAGCCTTGCGCGCGGCCGCATTGGAAGTTCAGCACATTTTCGGCGCAGTAGGTTTCATGGAAGACCATGCAATGCCCCATCTGTTTCGGCGCATTCACGCGGACACCGTGCGCTACCGCGGCTGTGACCAAGCGCTGGAGGATGTCGCAGCCTATGTACTCACCCAGGAAGGGCACCTGCTCAAATCCGTCGCTCTCGGTTCCGCGGCGGAAGGTTTTCGAGTGGAGCTGCGCGCGTGGCTCGATCAGCATTGGACGGCGGCGCATCAGGCCGGGGATGCGGCGCGCAACAAATCAGAGCGACATTTCGACCGAGAGTTTCTCGCCGCCCTGGGACAACGTCGCTGGATCGGCCTGAGCCTGCCCCCCGAGGCCGGCGGCGCCGGCCTCAGTGCCTACGAACAATACGTGTTCACCGAGGAACTCAATCTGCGCGAAGCACCCATCTACGGCTTTGCCAGCGTGCAACTCCTTGCGCCCTCGTTGCTGCGCTATGGCACGCCGGAACAGCGCTCTCGTCTTCTGCCCTTGATGCTGCGGGGCGAGGCGGTGTTTTGCTTGGGTTACAGCGAACCGAATGCCGGTTCCGATCTGGCCTCTCTCAAGACGCGCGCGCGGCGCGACGGGGAAGACTGGGTCATCGACGGGTCCAAGATCTGGACCACTCTCGGCACCGTCGGGGACTATGTCTGGCTCGCGGCGCGCACGGACCCGGATCAGCCGCGCCACGCAGGCATCAGCGTATTCATCGTGCCCATGAACAATCCCGGCATCACTATCAAACCGCTGCGCGCCATGAACGGTCACCTACCCTGCGCGGTGTTCTACGATCAGGTTCGAGTACCTCTCGGCGCGCTGGTGGGAGAGCTGAATGACGGCTGGAAAGTCATCACCTCGGCGCTCGCGCAGGAACGCATGCTGATGGGCGGCTTCGCGGCAAGGCTTTCGCTCTACCTGGAGCGGCTCGCGGTCGCTCTGCGATCGACCCTGAGCAATGGCCGTCACCTGACCCAGCGCACCGACGTACGCCGCCGCTTCGCGGTATTGGCAGCGGAGTCCCAGGCCGCTCGGCTGCTGGCATTGCAAGCCGCGGCCATTGCGGCGGCCGGCGGCTCGCCCGCCGTGGAAGCGGCTATTTCCAAGGTCTTTTCCAGCGAGCTCGAAGAACGTATCGCCGAGGAGGCGATGGATATATTCGGCATCGAAGCGACGTTTGCCCAACACGCCCCCGGCGCTCTTCTGGACGGTCAGTTCGAACACAGCCTACTCATGGCGCTCATGCATGTGATCGGCGGCGGCGCGAACGAGATACAACGAAATCTAATAGCGCAGGGCCTGGGATTGCCGCGCTCCTGATTAACACCATCGGAGCCATTGTATGAAAACCCGAATCACCGATATGCTGGGTATCGAGCTTCCCATTTTTGCGTTCTCGCATTGCCGCGACGTCATCGTCGAGGTATCGAAAGCAGGAGGCATGGGAGTGCTGGGCGTCTCGGGACATTCCGCCGAGCGCGTCGAACAGGAGTTGCAATGGATTGACGCGCATATTGGCGGCAAACCCTACGGCGTCGACCTCTTGATCCCGAGCACGTATCAAAAGGTCACTGATGGGAAACTCGATCTCGATCGCTTACTACCCGAGAAACAGCGTGCCTTCGTCCGCGGTCTCTGCGACCGTGCCGGACTTCCGCCCCTGCCGGAACACGAGGCCGCCCAGCTTATGCAAGACGCGGCGCGCGAGATCAACATGACTCCGGAGGAAGGCGAGGCCTTGCTGCAAGTCGCGTTGAAGCATCCGGTCAAGTTGGTCGTCAACGCCTTAGGCACGCCGCCCAAGGAAAAGGTACGAGAGCTTCAGGCGCGAGGCATCAAGGTAGGTTCGCTGGTCGGTAAGGCCGATCACGCGGCCGCCCAGGTCGCGGCCGGCGTCGATTTGCTGGTGGCTCAAGGCACCGAGGCCGGCGGTCACACGGGCACCATCACCTCGATGGTGCTCTGGCCGCAGATAGTTGACCTAGTGGCACCGTTGCCGGTGCTCGCCGCCGGCGGGATCGGACGCGGCCGTCAGATGGCGGCCGCATTGGCTTTGGGGGCTGAAGGCATCTGGTGCGGCTCCATTTGGCTCGGCACCCGCCAGAGCGAACTGGACCCCGACATGAAAGCCCGGCTGTTCAAGGCCAAGTCGGAGGACGCCATACAGACGCGAGCGCTGACCGGCAAACCCTGTCGGGCTCTCAAGAGCCTGTATACGGATGCATGGGAGCAGGCCGGCGCTCCCAACCCTTTGCCCATGCCCATACAAACCCTGCTATGGACCGAACCCCGGCTTCGGGCCCAACGCGCCCACGCGCTCGACTGGATGACTTATCCGGTGGGACAGATCGTCGGCGAAATGCAGTGCGAAACATCGGTGCGGGAAGTCGTGCAGGGGCTGCTCGAAGAATTCCTGCAGTCTGTCGAAAGGCTCCAACAACTCACCTTCAGCGAATGATGAGTTTTCAAGGTTAAGTACCAACCTCGAACCGGCGCAAGTCATCTACCAGCGCCGAATGTATCCCTCACCTTTTCCGACACGGCGTCAAGAAATGGACGACCAACCAGATCCGGTCGCTCTTGCAGCAGTTGCTTGGCATATCGCATCGCAAACTCCGTTTTCGCATAGTCTATCCCGTACCATGGATTGTCGGATTTCCAACCCTTGATTTCCGGATTTTTCGAATAATCTGTAGCCGATACCTGAACAGGTCGACTCGCCGATTTCGCTAATTGCTTTTGAAGAAGCTCATTTTGAAGCCGCATGTTTTCCAACTGCTGCTGCATTTGACGTTGTTGTTCGGCTAGTTGGTTCTGTCGCTCCTGTTGTTGTTGAAGCTGTTCTTGTTGTTGCTTCAGCTGTTGCTGTTGAAGTTTCTGCTGATCGCCTCGGCACTGACTTAATGCAGAACCCGGCATTCCAGCACATGGATCTGCCTGCTGGGCAGAAATCGCGGCAGAAATAGCAGCAAGGGAAAATGCAAGCACATACGACTTCATGGGTTCCGCTCTCCTCGTTGGCATACAACCTTCCAGAGCACTCGCACGCCTCCCGGCCCATCCGGCCGCTCAAGCGTGGCCGACACCAAGGACTTGTTCGACTGATCGAATCAACTCAACGGTCTCGAACGGCTTGGTGAGCACTAGATGTGCTCCCGCCTTTTCGGCCGATGCAAGATAGGCGGTGGTCGTTATCGCTGTTGGTTGGTATTCCGTGACGCCGAAATTACCGCCGCCGGAAATTGCGATTATGCGCACCGAAGGGAATGCCTTGCGAATCGATTCGATTGGCGTGGCTCAGATTAAAGGGGCTTTGGTTGTTGGCCACCACCTGATAAGCGTCGTACTGCAGGATGAACCTGACGTTCAGCCAGGGAACGTAATCCAGCTCGAAGGTCTCGTATTGATTAGCCGGTGAGCCATTGCCCCCATTCGCGAGCGGATCGGTCGTGCCAGTCGTGCGCGTGAAGCTCATGAGTCCGCCATAGCGACGATTACGGAAGTACTCACCCGTGACTAAAAACTGCGTCAGCGTGTCCGTTGGATTGGTGTAGATCGGTGACGACGCACCGGTGAACGTCGCCGCTACCAGTTGATTGCTGTTCTGTTGCCGCTCGTGGGTGACATGACCCAGCAAGCCAAAGATGTTGTATTGACCGTTGTACTGGTACTGCCAATCGACGCTCAGATCGGTATACCGATTGATGGCTCCCGGGTTGAAGGTCTGCCCGGGCGTGTAGCTATTACCTGCTAAAGCGGCAGCTGCCTGTTGCTGCGCCGAGATGTAACCGACCGATGGAATCCAGTTGACGTACAGCGCGCTGGCGCCGATCTCCGCGGAGTGGTAGCCCCAGTCGCGCTCGTAGGCGATGCGCGCGTAAGGCGCGAACCGATCGACGGCACCGCCATTGGCGGCAAGACTGACGCTGTCAATGGTGGGTGAATTGCCGCCTGCAACCGCAGAGTGATATGCCGACAATTCGAAGTACAGCGAGTCGTTATAAAAAGCGTAGGCGCCGATACCGGCTACACTCCCAGGCCCCAACGCATTGAGAATCGGCCCACTCGTCCCGGTGCCCCCGACGCCGCCGCTCGACAAGGTCACGGTATTGAAGTTCGGAATCGTATAGCTTCCGATTCCGTTCCAGACGTCTTGAAAGGTTAAATAGTTATTGGCCGTGACGCCCCACACCCACTTGTTGTCCGAGGTGTGATCGCTGTATCGGATATCGATATTGTCGACCCCGACGCTGCCGGCTTGCCCGTTGTAGGTCAATTGCAACCAGGCGCCCACCTTATCCGAGACGGCTCCCGCGTACACTAGGCTAAACTGATCTGGAAACTGAAATGTATCGCTTTGCGCGTGGGCGGGATAAGGCTGACCGGTATCCGGCGGCGCCCGGTTGTAATGATCGTAGCCAATTTGCGCGAGGACGGCGACTCCCGGCAAATCGGTGAGCCACAACGTGTTGCGCTTGTTGTCATCGACATCGTTGACCAGCGGCGGTCTCGTGGTCAGCGTGTATCCGCTGAGCTTGAACCGTCGGCCAAAGGGCGTGAGCTCGGGCGGCATCGTGTGGCAGGCCTCGCAGGCCAAGCCCGTCTGCCGGGCGAAGGGGGGAATGGCGCGTGCCGGCTGAGCGACCAGCATCAGCGCTGATCCGCCCAGGAAAAAGGCGACCAGGGCGCCGAGTCTTAACAACCTCACAGCCGCCAGCCCTGACCTGAATTCGCGTTGGTCATCTTAAGTGTCCCCTTCGGTCGCAATAACCCAACCTTTGGATATTGCAGCAGCCCTGATATTTGGATTGTTCTGCCTAGCCTAGTACCCCACTTGCATAGTCACATCGCGCTTGGCGTTGTCGCAATGGGGATTTATACCCACACGTTTCATGTGTAGGTCTTGGAGGCTTTCTACTTCTTCTTATAGTGGGAACGGCTTGCGGGCGCGTGCGGTCCGCTCGACGATTACGGGAGCCGTCGGCTGTCCTCATCCTTGCCATGTCGCGGCCACCAACGCTCGAGCATGGCGGCCGCCCACTCCCTGCCGCCCAAACCGAAGGCCAGCGCAAACGCCAGCACCAGCCCGGCCAGAATGATCAGAAAAGTTCTCGGCACGATGTCGCCGCCAATATCCACCTGATTCAAGGCAATCATGACTACGAAAATCACGATCAGATAGCGGGCGATCCTCCCCAGCATGTCGGCATCCGGAATCTGTGCATCCACACAATAGCTATGCACGGCGCCGCCGACGAAGCGGGCGCAATACGACCCGAAAATCACCACCAGCATGGCCACCAGCAACTTCGGCGTGAACAACACCACGCGCCCGAGCAAGTCCGTGATGTACGTGAGGCCGAGGCCATTGAAGGCAATCATCAACGTCGCCAGAATCACCACCCAGTACGCGACCAGACCGAACAGGGTGGCCGTGTCGCCGCGCATCCCCGCCTGGCGCAGAAAATTGTCGGTGCCGGCCCGCTCGGTCAGCACGGTGAAGTTGATGGCCCGCAAGCCTCGTTGCACCGCGAACCGCGCCGCCTTGGCGAGCAACCACCCGATCGCCACCACCACCAGTGCCAGCAGCAGCCGGGGAAGAAAAGCGGCCACCTGGTGCAGAAACTCGCGAGCCGTCTCGAGCAATATATCAATGCTTTGCATGCCGGCCTCCCAGGTCGCGGTACGTTGTCCCATAGTCGTTCATTTGACGGGCACCCCGTCGAGAATCCCCTGCAGTGGAATGCCGGCCCAAGTCGGCCGATTGCCGAGTTCGTAGCGCAACTCATACAGGACTTTGTCGAGTTCGAACAACCCCAGGAGGCCGCTTCCCGGCTTCAGCCCGCCCGATTCCTTCAGGCCGCCCGATTCCTCAAGCCCCTCCGATGCATACAGCTTCGCGCTGCGCGCAGCCGCATCGTACGCCGAAAGAAAAGCGCTACGCACCTCGCTCTCCCAGGCTCGGGCCAATGGAGCGAGCCTGACCGCCTCCGCTTCGTTATGCGCCACATTGCGCAAGGTGCTGTGCTGCACATAACTGAACGAGCGCAGCATCCCCGCGACATCCCGCAGCGGCGATTGTTTGGCGCGGCGCTGCTCCAGACTATGGCCCGGCTCGCCCTCGAAATCGATGATGACCCAGTCATTGCGCGTCACCAATACCTGGCCCAGGTGATAATCGCCATGAATGCGTATTTTCAAGCCCTGCGGCGCCTCGGTGGCATAGGCATCGATGCGCGCCAGCAGCGCGTCGCGCCGCGCCAGCACGGCATTGGCCCTATCGCGATCCGCGGCCGGCAACTGCTCCAAAGTCGACGCCAGCATCCCCAATGCCTTTCGAGCTTCATCGGCGGCACGCTGCCGGTAGGCGTCCATATCGGCGCGGGTCAACGCCTGCGGAGCAAAGGCCGGATCTCGCGTAGGTTGCGCCAGCGCCCGATGCAGCTCGGCGGTGCGCACCGCCAGAACGCGAATCGTTGCCAAATACGCCTCATGCGCATTGACCGGAACCGCGTCGCCGGCCGGCGTGGTTCGATACTGCTCGAGATGGCGCTGCAAATATTCCAGCGCGTGAGTCCATCCGTCGCCCTGGTTGGCCACGAACCCCTGCAGCATCGCCAGCGGGCGGGTTTCGCCGCCGGCGGCGATGTACTCCAGCACGCCCGCCAGGGGCGCGCAGTTCGGGTAGTGCGCCACTTCGGTCAAGTACAGGCCCATCTCCAGCTCCGGGTTCGCACCGACCCGCAATCGGCGATAACCCTTCAGCATCAATCGCTCGCCGAGCGCGACCACGGTATTCGAACTGGAGCCCCGCGGCCGCTCCACCGGCAACTTACCGAAATCGCTCCCCGCCAATTGCGCGAACGCGGCCGTTGGCCGGAATTTCAGTTTTCCCTGAGTCATGGCGACCTCCGTTCGCGCGGCCATCGCCGCTACCACGGCACGGCAGAAGGCTTCATCCGCAAAGGCGTCCCCCATCACGCCCACATTCGCCTGCTGGCGTATCTTGGCAACGGCCGTCGCCGACAAATCCCGCACCCTGTCCTCGTCACGCTCCTCCCACGCCAAGGCCAGCGGCATGAAGTAGCTGGCGGGTTCACCCACGCTCTCCAGATCGAGCAATGCCACCAGCCACGTGAACTGGGTCTTGCCCGCGCCTACCTGCCACAGCACGTGATCTGCGATCTTCACGCGGTCCACCGCGATGCCCTTCCCCGCATACCAGCGCTGAGTCTCGATGTAGCGCGGCAGGGTGTCCGTCTCGAATTGCAGGCGGGTTTTCTCGGCGATGCCGATGCGCCAGGGAACGACCCGGTCGCGAAACAGACTGGACCAGCCGTCGAACAGCACCAGCACCGGTCGTTCGTCGATGGACACCACCTGCTCGTGCCATGCGGGCGCCTCAGCGTCGGTGGTCAAGCGGAACCAGTAGAAACCGTAAGCCGAAATAGTCAGCAGGTACGGCAACTCGCCGATGGGCGGAAACGCCGTGCGGCCCAGCATCTCCAGCGGCACCCTGCCCTTGAATGCCGACAGATTGAGTTCTACCGGCTGCGCCGAACGCGACAAGTTGGCGACGCACAGAATGGTGTCCTCGCCGAACTCCCTGAGGTAAGCGAGTATTTTACGATTTCCCGGCTTGAGAAAGCGGCGGGCGCCTCGGCCGAATGCCTGGCTGGTCTTGCGCACGGCCAGCATGCGCTTGGTCCAGCTCAGGAGCGAACTCGGATCGCGCGACTGAGCCTCGACATTCGTGGACTGGTAACCGTACACCGCATCCATGATGGGGGGCAGATACAGGCGCTGCGGATCCGCGCGCGAAAATCCCGCGTTGCGGTCCGGGCTCCATTGCATGGGCGTGCGCACACCGTTGCGGTCGCCGATGAAAAAATTGTCGCCCATGCCGATTTCATCGCCGTAGTACACAATGGGCGACCCCGGCATCGACAGCAACAAGCTGTTCATGAGCTTGATGCGATCCAGATCGTTCTCCATCAGCGGCGCCAACCGGCGCCGTATGCCTAAATTGATTCGCGCCTGCAAGTCCGACGCGTACGTGGTGTACATGTAATCGCGTTCCTTGCTGGTCACCATTTCCAGGGTCAATTCATCGTGATTGCGCAGGAAAATCGCCCACTGGCAGCTGTCGGGAATATCCGGGGTCTGCTGCATGATCTCGACGATGGGATAGCGGTCGGCCTGGGCGATGGCCATGTAAATGCGCGGCATCAGCGGAAAGTGATACGCCATGTGGCACTCATCGCCGTCGCCGAAATATTCGCGCACGTCCTCGGGCCATTGATTGGCCTCCGCCAGTAGAAATCTATTCTTGTAATTGGCGTCGATGGCGGCGCGCAATTGCTTGATCACGGCGTGGGTTTCGGGCAGGTTCTCATTGTTCGTGCCCTCCCGCTCCACGAGATAGGGAACTGCGTCCAGCCTGAACCCATCGACCCCCATGTCCAGCCAGAAACGCATGGTTTGCAGCACCGCCTCCAAGACGCGGGGGTTGTCGAAATTCAAATCCGGCTGATGGCTGAAAAAGCGATGCCAGTAGTACGCCTTGGCAACGGGGTCCCAGCTCCAGTTCGAGGTCTCGGTGTCGGTGAAAATGATGCGCGTGTCGAGATACTTCCGATCGGTATCGCTCCACACATAGAAGTCCCGCTGCGACGACCCCAAGGGCGCGGTGCGCGCCGCCTGAAACCACGGATGCTGATCCGAGGTATGGTTGATGATCAGCTCGGTGACTACTTTCAACCCCAGCCGATGCGCCTCGTTCAGCATGGCGCGAAAATCATCCAGGGTGCCGAATTGCGGGTGGACATTCTGATAGTCCGAGATGTCGTATCCATCGTCCTTCAGCGGCGAGGGATAAAAGGGCATCAACCAGATCGTGTTTACCCCCAGGTCCCGGATGTATTCCAACTTCGAAGTCAGGCCCTTGAAATCACCGATGCCGTCGTCGTTCGAATCGAAGAACGATTTGACGTTCAGCTGGTAGATGACGGCGTCCTTGTACCAAAGCGCATCATGCACATCCAGACCGGACAGCGCGGCAGGATCGAGAGCGGCAACCTTTGCGTCGTTCATCTAGGGGACTTACAAGTAGTAGTCGAAATCCTGCTCGCTGCGCACTCGCCGCCGCAGCCTGAATACATGCGCCGGTGCGCGCGCCGGATCCAGCATGATGTAGTTGAATCGGCCACGCCAGATATAGCGCTGATCGCTCAGCAGATCGTGCACCTGGTACGGCTGCTCCGCGTCGAGTTTCAAGGCGGCAACATCGAGATCCACCCAGCCGGACTGAGTCCGGTGCGGATCCAGATTGACCACCGTCAAAATCACATTGCCGGAATCCTCATCCATTTTCAAGTAAGCGATCAACTGATCATTGTCGATGGGACAGAAATGCAGGCCGCGGTCGGACTGCAGCGCAGGATTGTCCTTGCGAATACGATTGATGCGCGCGATCAAGGACCACAGGCTGTCCGCCTTGTCGACGCTCCAATGGCGCAGCTGATATTTTTCCGAGTCGCGGTATTCCTCGCTGCCGGGTTCGCGCGGCTCGCTCTCGAGAAGTTCGTAGGTGGGACCGTAAATGCCATAGTTGGCGGCCAGAGTGGCCGCCAGCACCAACCGGGCCGCAAATACCGGGCGCAATCCCGACTGCAGCATTTCATGCAGGATATCGGGCGTGTTCGGCCACACATTGGGACGGTAGTACTGGCGCCCCGGCCCCTGTGCAAGGTCCGTGAAATACTCGGTGAGCTCCTGCTTGGTATTGCGCCAGGTGAAGTACGTGTACGACTGGGAGAACCCCAATTTGGCCAGGCGGTGCATCAGCTTGGGCCGCGTGAACGCTTCCGCGAGGAAAATGACCTCCGGGTGATCGCGCTTGATCTCATTGATCAACCATTCCCAAAAGCCGAACGGCTTGGTATGTGGATTGTCCACACGAAAAATGCCGACCCCCTGCTCGATCCAGTACTCGACGATGCTCTTGAGTTCATCCCACAAGGCACGCCAGTCCTCGGTCTCAAAGTCGAAGGGATAGATATCCTGGTACTTCTTCGGCGGGTTCTCCGCGTACTGCACGCTGCCGTCGGGCCGGTGCTTGAACCATTGAGGATGCGCCTTGACATAGGGATGATCCGGCGCACATTGGAACGCGATGTCCAAAGCGATCTCTATACCGAGTCCGCGCGCCTTGCGCAGCAAATGTCGAAAGTCCTCGAGCGACCCTAACTGCGGCAGAATATCTTTGTGCCCGCCCTCCGCCGCGCCGATGGCCCACGGGCTGCCGACGTCCTTGGGTGTAGCGGCCAGGGTATTGTTGAGCCCCTTGCGGTTGATGCGGCCGATGGGATGGATGGGCGGAAAGTACAGCACGTCGAAGCCCATCTCGGCCAGGTAGGGCAACCGCTCCTGCACGTCGCGGAAAGTGCCGTGACGGCCCGGCACCGTCCCCGCCGAGCGCGGAAACATTTCATACCAGCTGCTGAACCCCGCGCGCTTGCGGTCCGCCACCAGCTCCAGGGTCGCGGTCGATGCCAGATCACGCGCGGCGTAGCGCGACACCAGGGCCGCCCGCGCCGCGTCCAGGGCCAAGGCCTTGTGTGAATGCGCATCGGCGCTGTCATCCCGGGCAGCCTCGCGCAATTGCGCCGACCATTGTGCGAGTATGTCGGCATCCGCGCCCGTGGCACGCGCGGCAGCGTCGTCTATGAGCGCGCCCCCCACGCTCAAGGCCAGCCGAATATCCGCCTCATCCTCACGGCGCTCCAGTTCGCGGCGCCACGATTCGAAAGGGTCGACCCGCGCCGTGACCGTGTATCGGTAGCGGCCCGCACGCGGCGCAGTGAATTGCGCCGTCCACCGATCATTCGACTGCGGCTTCATCTCGACTTCATACACGTCGTTCGCGTCGACGGACTGCCACCGCAGCACCACCCGCAACTTGTCATGACCATCGGCGAAACAATGCGCTTCGACATCGACGGCATCGCCCGCGATGCGCTTGACCGGAAAACGGCCGCCGTCGACGGCGGGTAACACCGCATCGATCACTGCGCGCACCCGACCGTCGCCGACCGCGGGCACCCTGGCGTCTCCCGGCACGTCCGCGGCCGCACCCTCGGCCGCACCCGCGGCGGCCACCGACTTCTTTGCGGCGGCGGCTTTGCGCTTCGGCTTGGTCAATGCGAGCCCCACCGAAGCACAATCGTCGCCAGCGGCGGCAGATTGAGATTCAGCGACTCGAGTCGTCCCTGGGTGGTCACGGGGACCGACTCCACGCCACCCAGATTGCCCCAACCGGATCCGCCGTATTCCCTGGCATCGGTATTGAGAATCTCGTGCCACACTCCGCGGCGAGGAACGCCCACCAAGAAATTACGGCGCGGCATCGGTGTGAAGTTGCAAATCACCAGCAGCGGCGCACCGTCGCCCGGAGCCTTGCGCAGGAATGCGATCACGCTCATGTCCGCGTTGCCGACGTCCAGCCACTCGAAACCCTCGGGCGAGAAATCGATTTTGTACAAGGCCGGTTCGCGGCGGTAGATCCGATTTAAATCACGCACCAGATGCTGGACCCCGCCGTGTTCCGGCAGCGCGCACACCCACCATTCGAGTTCACCCTCGTGTGTCCACTCGCGTCGCTGCGCGAATTCGCCGCCCATGAACAGCAGCTTCTTGCCCGGATGCGCCCACATATAGCCATACAACGCGCGCAAATTGGCGAACTTTTGCCAGTCGTCTCCCGGCATCTTGCCGATCAGCGAACCCTTGCCGTACACCACTTCATCATGCGACAGCGGCAGCACGAAGTTCTCGTTGAAGGCGTAGATCAGGGAGAAAGTCAGCTGCCCATGATGATACTTGCGATGCACGGGATCCTGTTTCATGTATTCCAGGGTGTCGTGCATCCAACCCATGTTCCATTTCAAGCCGAAGCCCAAGCCGCCCGCATCGGTCGGGCGCGACACCATGGGCCACGCCGTCGATTCCTCGGCGATCATGCTCACGTCCGGATGATCGCGATACACGGATTCGTTCAATATGCGCAGGAAATCGATGGCCTCGAGATTTTCCCGGCCACCGAACCGGTTGGGAATCCACTCCCCCGCCTTGCGCGCATAATCCAGATAAAGCATGGAAGCCACGGCATCCACGCGTATTCCGTCGATGTGGTACTTGTCGAACCAGAACAGCGCCGACGACAGAAGAAAGCTGCGGACTTCCTTGCGCCCGAAATTGAATATCGCTGAATTCCACTCTGGGTGATATCCCTGTCGCGCATCGGCATGTTCGTACAGATGCGTTCCATCGAAGAAGGCCAGCCCGTGCTCGTCCGCGGGAAAATGCGAAGGCACCCAGTCGAGAATGACACCGATGCCCCTCTCGTGCAGATAGTCGACGAAATACATCAGATCCTGCGGCGTGCCATAGCGCGCTGTCGGCGCGAAATAGCCCGTGGTCTGATAGCCCCATGAACCGTAGAAGGGATGCTCGGTGATCGGCATGAGTTCCACATGAGTGAACCCCAAATCGTACACATAGTCCGCCAGCGCCTGCGCCAGGTCTCGATAGCCGAGAAACTGGCCGTCCTTGCGACGCCACGAACCGACGTGCAGCTCGTAGATCGACATGGGGGCGTCTAGTCCGTTGCGGCGCGCGCGCGCCGCCATCCAAGCAGAATCCGTCCACTGATAGTCCAGGGACCATACTCGCGAAGCCGTTGCCGGAGGCGCCTCGCAATAGGAGGCATAAGGATCGGCTTTGTCCACGACGTAACCGCCTACGCGTGAGGCGATACGATATTTATAGGCGTGGCCGTGGCGCGCGGCCGGCGCCACCCCCTCCCAGATTCCGGATCCGTCCGCCCGCTCGGCCATGGGGTTTACCGCGCCATTCCAACCATTCCAGTCGCCAATGACCGATACCGCGGCAGCGTTCGGGGCCCAGACAGCGAAATGAGCACCCGCTTGCGACGCCAGCAACCGGCATCCGAGCTTGGAGTGGAGCTGCGAGTGCGTGCCCTCGCGGAACAGATAAATGTCCTGATCAGTCAGCACGGCGCGGCTGGCTTTACATGCATCGTACTCACCTCATGCTGGCAGTCGATACTAGGTCAGGAGGGACGCGATTCCTGTCCCCAGGGGACGGTACCCCGTGTAGGACAAAGCCGGATAGACGATAGCCCCAGAATGAGTCAGCGGCACTATAATCCTCGCGCCTAGCCGACACTCGGCCAGTGTTTACTACAAAAGGGATGTTCCGATGCTGAAATTCGCTCCGCGTGCGGCGTTGCTGTTGTCCACCGTCGCCGCCGTATCGGTGGGACTGTCGGCCGAGCCGTTTCCTTCGACCTACCAAGTACCGCTCACTCCCCCACTGCTGGTCCAAGGAGCCACCGTGCTCACGGGCACGGGCGAACGCCTCGACGGCGCGGATGTTTTGATCGAAAACGGACGTATCCAGTCCGTAGGGCGCAACTTGAGCGCCCCCGCGGGCGCACGCATCGTCAATGCGGCGGGGCGCTGGGTGACCCCCGGTCTCATCGACATCCACTCGCATCTCGGCGTCTACGCCAGCCCGGGGACCAAGGGTCTGGATGATGGCAACGAAGCCACCAGCCCGAATACAGCCAATGTTTGGGCCGAACATTCGATCTGGCCGCAGGACCCCGGCCTTGAAACCGCGCTCGAAGGCGGCGTGACCACGCTGCAGATTCTGCCGGGATCGGCGAATCTCATCGGCGGACGTTCCGTGGTCATCAAGAACGTGCCGGCAGTGACCTATCAGGCCATGAAATTCCCCGGCGCCGCCTACGGCTTGAAAATGGCCTGCGGCGAAAACCCCAAGCGGGTTTACGGAGAAAAGAATCAGGCGCCGTCCACCCGCATGGGCAATGTCGCCGGCTACCGTCAGGCCTTCGCCGATGCCCAGGACTATCAACAGCAATGGGACAAGTACCAGCGAGACCTGACCGAGTACAACAAGAAAAAATCGCAGCCGGCGGACGGCACCAAGAAGGTCGGCGGCAAAGACGGTGCTGGCAAGCAAGTCGGCGAGCTCACGGCGCCGAGTCCGCCCAAGCGCGACCTGAAGCTCGAGACCCTGGCTGAGGTTCTGAACGGACATATTCGCGTCCATGTTCACTGCTACCGGTCGGATGAAATGGCGACCATGCTGGATGTCGCCGACGAATTCGGTTTCAAGATTGCGGCCTTTCATCATGCCGTCGAGGCCTACAAGATCGCCGATCGGCTCGCGCAAAAGGGCGTATGCGCGGCCATGTGGGCGGACTGGTGGGGCTTCAAAATGGAGGCCTTCGATGGCATTCAAGAAAATCTGCCAATGGTGGATTTTCCGCAACATAGCTGCGCCGTCGTGCATTCGGACTCGCAGGACGGCATCCAGCGCCTGAATCAGGAGGCGGCCAAAGCCATTGCCCACGGCATGCAAGTCGGCCTGGTCGTTCCACCGGAAAGGGCCATCCGCTGGCTCACATACAATCCAGCCAAGTCGCTG
>Ga0302320_10015480_pt1 | contig 15667 bp, 14 predicted proteins | sample Bog_T0_3_FD_202130 | JGI IMG/M metagenome (GOLD analysis project Ga0302320, IMG submission 202130) | Peat permafrost microbial communities from Stordalen Mire near Abisko, Sweden - Bog_T0_3 | ecosystem: Environmental > Terrestrial > Soil > Wetlands > Peat | place: Sweden: Abisko, Stordalen Mire... | reverse complement strand
TCGCCGCCGGCCGTTAGGCTCGCGGCGGGCGCGGGTAGATGTGAACCGCGCCGGAGATCCCGGCCGCATCGCCGTGCCGAAGGAGTCGTTTCGTGGACCGAGACAAGTTGCACCGTGAAGTGCTGCGCACGTTCGACAACGCCTGCATCAGTCGCAGCGCGCAGTACTCGAGCAGGGCCGGGTTCGTCCCGCTCTCCGACGTCTATTTCGAAGAGAAATCCCGCGAGCTCGTGGTGCGTTTCGAGCTGCCGGGGCTGACGCGCGAAGACATCCAGCTCGAAGTCGAGCCGCGCAAGGTGGTCGTACACGGACGCCGCACGTTTCTGGGCGGCGAGCACCGCGTCTACCAGCAGGTCGAAATGGACTACGGCGACTTCGAGCGCCAGATCCGTCTGGCGGTCGACGTCGATGTCGATACCACGCAGGCCACCTACGAGGCCGGCGTGCTCGAAGTGCGCCTGCCGCTGGTCGCCCACGATCCCCGCAAGCAGCGCATCGAGATCAAGATAGGCGGTGAGTCGTGACCGACCCCGACGAGATCCAGGTCAAAGTGCCCGACGAAAACGAGCTGCCCAGCGAGCTGCCCGTGCTGCCGCTGCGCGACACGGTCGTGTTTCCCGACACGATGATCCCGCTCACGGTCGGCCAGGAGCGCTCCATCAAGCTCATCGACGAGGTGCTGGCGGCCGACCGCCTGCTCGTGCTGGTGGCCTCCAAAGATGCCGAGGTCGAGACCCCCGGGCCCGACCTGCTCCACCAGATCGGCACGGTGGCACTGGCCCACAAGATGGTCAAGCTGCCCGACAACACCATGCGCATCCTGGTGCAGGGCCTGCAGCGCGTGAAGATCACGGGCTATACCTCTGAGGAGCCGTATCTGCGGGCCACCATCGAAAAGCTCGAAGACGTGGTCGTCGAGTCCAAAGAGGTCGACGCCCTGCGCGCCAACCTGCTGTCGGTCTTCTCGCGCATCGTCTCGCTCGTGCCCTATCTGCCCGAAGAGCTCGAGATGGCCGCGGCCAACGTCGAAGAGCCCGGCGCGCTCGCGTTCCTCGTGGCGAGCACCATGCGCATCAAGACCGAAGACAAGCAGGAGCTCCTCGAAGAGGCCGACGTCGAACAGCGGCTGCGCAAGCTCACCCGCATCCTGGCGCGCGAGCTCGAGGTGCTCGAGCTCGGTTCCAAGATCCAGTCCGACGTGCGCTCCGAGATCGACAAGACGCAGCGCGAGTACTTCCTGCGCCAGCAGCTCAAAGCCATCCAGCAGGAGCTCGGCGAGACCAACGAGCAAGAGGCCGAGGTCAACGAGCTGCGCACCAAGCTCGATCAGCTCACGCTGCCCGACGAGGTGCGCAAGTCGGCCGAGCACGAGCTCGAGCGGCTCTCGCAGATCCAGTCGGCCAGCGCCGAGTACCCGGTCATCCGCACCTACCTCGACTGGATCGTCACGCTGCCCTGGAACATCTCGAGCGACGACAACCTCGACATCAAGCACGCCCGCGAGATCCTCGACCGCGACCACTACGACCTCGAAAAGGTCAAGGACCGCATTCTCGAGTACCTCGCCGTGCGCAGCCTCAAGAGCGATCTGCGCGGCCCCATCCTGTGCTTCGTCGGACCTCCCGGCGTGGGCAAGACCTCGCTGGGGCGCTCGATCGCCGAGGCGATGGGACGCAAGTTCGAGCGCATCAGCGTGGGCGGCGTGCGCGACGAGGCCGAGATCCGCGGTCACCGGCGCACCTACGTCGGCGCCATGCCGGGCATCATCCTGCGCGCCATGCGCGACGCCGGCACCGACAACCCGCTGTTCATGATCGACGAGATCGACAAGATGGGGGCCGACTGGCGCGGCGACCCCTCGAGCGCCATGCTCGAGGTGCTCGACCCCGAGCAGAACAACACGTTCCGCGACCACTACCTCGACCTGCCGTTCGACTTGTCGAAGGTCATGTTCATCACCACCGCCAACCAGCTCGAACCGGTCCCCGGGCCGCTGCGCGACCGCATGGAGATCATCTCGCTGGCCGGCTACACGATCGAAGAGAAGCTGCACATCGCGCGCAACTACCTGGTGCCCAAACAGGTCGTGGCCAACGGCTTGCGGCCCAGCCAGGTCACCTTCGACGACGCCGCCATCCGCGAGGTCATCACCTCGTACACGGTCGAAGCCGGCGTGCGTAACCTCGAGCGCGAGCTCGGCTCGATCTGCCGCAAGCTGGCCCGTATGGTCGCCGAGAACGGCACCGGCCGGCGCCGCTTCAAGGTGGGGCCCAAGCGCGTGCGCGAGCTGCTCGGGCGGCCCCGGGTGTTCGCCGAGACCAAGCGCCGCACGGCCGACGCCGGTGTGGCGACCGGCCTTGCGGTCACCTCGGTGGGCGGCGACATCCTCTTCGTCGAAGCCAGCGCCATGCCGGGCAGCGGGCACCTCACAGTGACCGGTCAGCTCGGCGACGTCATGAAAGAGTCGGCCCAGGCGGCGGTGAGCTACGTGCGCGCCCACTCCGGCGAGCTCGGTCTGCCCGACGACTACTTCGCCAAGCACGACCTGCACATCCACGTGCCCGCCGGAGCCACCCCCAAAGACGGGCCCAGCGCCGGCGTGACCATGGCGACCGCGGTCGCCTCGCTCGTCACAGGCACGCCGGTGAGCGCCGACGTGGCCATGACCGGTGAGGTCACCCTCACCGGCCAGGTGCTGCCCATCGGCGGGCTCAAAGAGAAGACCCTGGCCGCGCAGCGCGCCGGCATCACCACGGTCATCATGCCGGCCCGCAACGAAGCCGATCTCGAAGACGTGCCCGAAGAGCTGCGCAAGGGCATGACCTTCGTGCCCGTCGATCGTGTCGAGCAGGTCTGGAAGGCCGCCATGGGTCTCAAGCTCACCGGTCGCCGCACCGGGCGCCGCCCGCCGGCGCTCGCCGGCGCGGTCGCCGACCGCGCCGCCGACTCGGTCTCCTAGCGCGCGAGCTCGCGGCGGGGCGGCCGGCCCGATGGGCCGGCCGCCCCGTTTCTGTTTGCGCCGCCCACTTCGCCGCCCAGTCCTTTCTTTGCGCCACCGCCCCGCCGCTGTGTGGCCTGCGCCTTGCGTCGCCGCCCAGATGATCGGCCTGTTACGAATCGTACCGATCGGTAACCCTTGAGCTATGGGGTCGCACGACGGTTCCCCTGCAAAAACGAGAAATCCTCTCAGACATCTGGAGGTGTCTAGATGTATGAGCAACGGGCTGACAGACCCGTAGAGAACGACCGTCCGTCGGGCTCGCCGACTCTGACGGACGCGGCTGACCTGCCTCGGTCGGGCATGGTGCCGAGCTGGATCACGAGGATCAGTTGGGGCAGCGTGCTCGCCGCCACGTTCGTGGTCGTGGCGCTCCAGTTCGCCCTCACTGCCATGAGCATCTGGGGCAACTTCGGGTTCGGCAAGATCACGAGCATCGGCTCGGTCACCGGCTCGGCGACGACCATCGCCGTCTGGACAGGCGTGTGGGCCGCCGTCGCGCTGCTCATCGGCGGCATCGTCGCCGCGGCGCTCTCCAACTCACGGACCGTGTCCGACGGCCTGTCGCATGCCGTGGTGACCTGGGGCGTGAGCGTCGCCTCGATGACCGTGCTGAGCGCCATCGGCGTCGCCGGGCTGCTCGGCTTTGGCCTGAACAGCGGTGCGGCCGTACGGTCGGCCATCGGCCTGCCGTCGACGGCTTTGAGCCCGCTCACGAGTGCGAGCGCGGCCACCGGCACATACGCCGGTTACTACCTGCTGTTCAGTGCCATCGGCCTGATCACGGCGGCGATCGGCGGCGTGGGCGTGGCGGCCGCGATGCGCCGCCGCCGTGTCGCGCAAGTGCCCTCGTCGGTGGTCACCCGCAACGAGACCGAGGTTCGTCGAGCCGCGTGACGGCCTGGAAGACCGAGGTCGGTCGAGCCGCGTGACGGCCCGAAGACCGAGGTTCGTCGAGCCGTGTGACGGCCGGCGGGCGGGCGCCGGGGCCCGACGGCCCCGACGCCCGCCTCGTCGTTGAAGGACAGCGCACGCGGCCTGCTAGCCGAGCCCCCGTGCATCGGGCTCGAGGGCGACCTCGACGAGCACGCGATGCGACTCGAAACGCTGGTCGACCGCCTCGCTCAACAGAGTCTGGTGACGGATGAGGACGGCCCGTCGTTCGTCGGGCACGGTGTCCTTGAGCGCATCGATCAGGGCGGCGAGGCGCCGGGTCACCTGCGGCGAGCCGGCGCCGAACTCGGTGATCTCGGTGAGGGCGAGGTCGACGAGCTGGTCCCAGCTGCGTACCTGCATCACGAGACGCACGGTACCGTTGCGGTCGGCAAACAGGCCGGTGGGCCAGGTGCGCGTCGACATCTGCCGCAGGAAGTCCTGAAGACGGTCGAGCACCTGTACGGCAGTCGTGGGAGCGTTCACTGCCGGCGACAGCGCCTGCGCCGCGACGTCGACCAGGGCGCGCACGCCGTAGAAGGGGTCGCGGTAGACGGTGCGTTCCGGGCCTATGTCGACCGTGCGCAGAAAGTCGGCGTCGGCGGGCAGCGTGGCGGGCCCGTCGGGCCCCGCGAAGAGCTCGAACAGCGGCTCACCGCTGCCCACGTACTGGCCCACCTGCGGCGTGAGGCGCACCACGCAGTCGTGCTGTCTGGCGAGGCGCACACAGGCGGCGATGTCGACGGCCTGCAGCATGCCCTGGTCGAGGTGCACGCCCAGAGCAAAGGGGCCGGCGCGGTAGGCGATGACCCTGTCCGGCGCGCCAAGCGCCGGCTCGGTCACGGGGGCGTAGCGCTCGGGCGGCGGGAACATCTGGTCGAGCGCTCGGCTCGTCTCGACGGCCACCGTGCTGATCGCGTAGGCGATGCGCATGCCGCGGATCGTCAGGGTGACGTAGGCGATGAACACGGCGATGCTGGCGATGGCGAGGATCATGGCCACCACGACCGAGACCGTCGAGACGTCGGCGTGTCCGCCGCGCGAGAGCTCTTCGAGGTAACCCAGGCTGAAGAGCGGATAGATGAAGGTCGCGATGAACGTGCCCAGGGCGACCTTGGTGGTCGTGGTGCGCACGTAGTTGCGCAGCACGCGCGGCGAGAACTGCTGACTGGCGAGCTGCAAGGCGACGAGGCCGATCGAGAAGACCACGCCCAGGAACGTGAGCATCGCGGTCGCCAGCGTTGACAGAACGACGCCGGCGTCGCCGGCGCTCACGATCCACGGTGCGGTGCCAGATCTGACCGGCGCCAGGCTCTGGTCGATCTGGCGGGTGACGACGGCCAGCAGCAGCGCTCCGACCAGGAACGCCGCCGGGATGAACCAGAAGTTGTTGTAGAAGCGCTCGCGGGGTCGCACCAGGCTGAAGCGTCGCCCGTCCGCGACCACCTGCGCTCGACTTGCCACTGCCGCCTCCTTTTGCCATCGTCCGCTTGCGCGACCTGCGACCTGCGACCTGCGAACGCGTGCGCCCGTCTGTGCCCCGACGCAAACGAAGGCGCCGGAGCGTCTCTGGCGATCCGGCGCCTTCGTGCATGCGTAGCGCCGGTGCCGACCAGACTTCCCGGCGCTCCACGAACCTCTCGTAGTCTACCCGAATCGCCACGGCTGCGGTGCGTCGTTCGCGCGCTTCGGCGTGGGACACTCGGCGGGACCGCTCGAGCCCGGCGTGCCGCGGCGGCCGGCGTGCCGCGGCGGCCGGCGTGCCGCGGCGGCCGGCGGCCGGCACAGTTCGCGCGACGGGTCCATCGATTGCGTCGGCGGCGCATCGAGGGCTACGATGAGTGAGCACAGCCCGAACGCAAGGCGAGGGGAGGGGGGCGATGAGCCCGGTCGACGCCACCACCAACGTGGGCGCCGGTAACTGGAAGGGCCTCGGCATGTGGGCGTGGCTGCTTTTTCGCATCGCCGGCATCGTCCTCGTCGTCTACCTGTTCGCGCACATCGTCGTCATCTCGAGCGCCCGCTGGAGCGGCCACTCCACCCTGAACAGCGCCTTCACCCTGTTCGACCACCCCCTGTTCGTGCTGCTCGACCTGCTGCTCGTGTGGGCGGTGCTGTTCCACGCCCTGAACGGCGTGCGCATCGTGCTCATGGACTTCGGCCTGGGCATCCACCGTCACAAGCTGGTCTTCGTGGCCTGCATGGCGGTGGCCGTGATCAGCCTCTGCTTCTTTGCCTTCAAGGCCTTCTCGTACATCGCGGCGCACCACGCCGGCGGCCTGGGAGGACTCGTATGACCGCACAGGTCACGCAGACCCCGCCGCAGGCGCCACCGGCGCCGGCGCCCGCACGTGGTGCCGCGGCGCCCGGGGGCCGCATGCGCCGCGGGGTGATCGACGGCAGCAGGGGCGGCATGTGGGCCTGGCTGTTCCAGCGCGTCACCGCCGTGGTCCTCATCGTGGGGCTGATGACGCACCTGATCGCCACTCACATCATCAACCTCGGTCACCTGAGCTTCCTGAACATCGGCGACCGCCTGGGTTCGCCCTTCTTCGTGATCATCGACGTCAGTCTGCTGGCCGCCTCGATCTTCCACGGCCTGAACGGGGCACGCATGGTGGTGCTCGACTACTGGCTGCAGTCGGTGGCCGCCCGCCGCGCGCTGGCGATCGCGCTCTGGCTGTTCGGCTCTGTCACCTTCGTGTACGGCATGTGGGCGCTGTGGCCCTGGATCTCAAAGTGAGGGACCGGCCATGATCAGACATCAGCTCGTCATCGTGGGCGGCGGTCTGGCCGGCTTGCGCGCCGCCGTCGAAGCCAAGGGCGCGGGCATCGACGTCGCCATCCTCTCGCAGGTCCACCCCGGCCGCAGCCACTCGGGCGCGGCCCAGGGCGGTATCAACGCGGCCCTCGCCAACAACCCCGAGGGCCACGACGACACCCCGCAAAAGCACGCCTTCGACACCGTCAAGGGCTCCGATTACCTGGCCGACCAGGACGCCGTGCTGCAGATGACGAGCGACGCTCCCGACACGATCTTCGAGATGGAGCACTGGGGCTGCCCCTTCAGCCGCTACGACGACGGCCGCATCGCCCAGCGCCCCTTCGGCGGCGCCGGCTACCCGCGCACCTGCTACGGCGCCGACAAGACCGGCCACTACCTGCTGCACACCCTGGTCGAACAGGCCTACCGCCGCCAGGTGGCCATGTACATCGAGCAGTTCGTGACCAGCCTGATCATGGTCGACGGCGAGTGCCGCGGCGTGGTCGCCTACGACATGATCCGCGGCGGTTTCGAAGCCTACGTCGCCGACGCCGTGATCATCGCCACGGGCGGCGCCGGACGCACCTACTCGAACACCACCAACGCCATCATCTCGACCGGCTACGGGGCGGCCATGGCCTACCACGCCGGCGTGGCGCTCAAAGACATGGAGTTCGTGCAGTTCCACCCCACGGGCCTCTACACCACGAACATCCTCATGACCGAGGGCTGTCGCGGCGAGGGCGCCTACCTGGTCAACGACTTGGGCGAGCGCTTCATGTCGCGCTACGCGCCCAAGGTCATGGAGCTCGCCCCGCGCGACATCACGGCGCGTTCCATCTGGACCGAGATCCTCGAGGGGCGCGGCATCGGCGGCAAAGATTTCGTCTACCTCGACCTGCGTCACCTGGGCGAGCAGAAGATCGCCGAGAGGCTGCCCGGCGTGCGCGACCTGTCGATCCACTTCGAGGGCGTCGACCCCGTGCACGACCCGGTGCCGATCGTGCCCAGCCAGCACTACACCATGGGCGGCATCGACACCGACATGAACGGGCTCACCGCGGTGCCCGGCCTGTACGCCGCCGGCGAGTGCGCCTGCGTGAGCGTGCACGGCGCCAACCGCCTGGGCGGCAACTCGCTGCTCGAGACCATCGTCTTCGGGCGGCGCGCCGGCAGGGCCGTGGTCGAGTACCTGAGCGGCGCCGACGCGCGCACGGCGCCCGACGCCGGCGCCCACGAGGCGCTGGCGGCGGTGCAGGGGCGCGTCGACCGGCTGGCGCGCGCCGACGCCGCCGAAGACGCCTACGACATCCGCGCCGAGATGGTCGACACCATGAAGCTCAACTTCGGCATCTTCCGCGAGGCGCGCCAGATGCAGGAGGGCGTCGACAAGCTGCTGGCCCTCAAGGAACGCCTGCCGCGCATAGGCCTGCGCCACACGGGCGGCGCCTTCAACTTGGACATGATCCGCACGATCGAGCTCGAGGGCATGCTCGACGTGGCCATAGCGACGGCGGTCGGCGCCTTCAAGCGCACCGAGTCGCGCGGCTCGCACGCGCGTACCGACTACCCCAACCGCGACGACACGCGCTGGCTCGAGCACACCCTCGCCCTCTACCGGCCCGACGGACCGCCCGAGCTGCAAAGCGCGCCGGTCGCCCTTGGCATGTTCGAACCACAGGAGCGCAAGTACTGATGAGCGAGGCTCGCTTTCGCATAAAGCGGTTCGACCCGGCCGCCGACGCGGCGCCGCGCTACGAGACCTACGTGGTGCCCTACGAGAACAGCCTCACGGTGCTCGAGGGCCTCTTCTCGGTGCAGGAGCGTCAGGACGGCTCGCTGGCCTTTCGCTACTGCTGTCGCGCCGCGGTCTGCGGGTCGTGCGCCATGTACATCAACGGGCGCTACCGCCTGGCCTGCCAGACCAACGTCGCCCAGCTGCCTGCCGGCGATGTCACGGTCGAGCCCATGCCGCACCTGCCGCTCGTCAAAGACCTGGTCTGCGATATGACCGACTTCTTCGCCAAGTACGAGTACATCAAGCCCTGGCTCATTCGCGACGAGGCCGACGACCCCGAGTGCGAGATCCCGCAGTCGCCCAAGGCGCGCCGCAAGCTCGACATGCCGATCGACTGCATCCTCTGCGGCTGCTGCTACAGCTCGTGCCCGTCGGTGTGGGGCGAAGAGAACTATCTGGGGCCGGCGGCCCTGCTCAAGGCCTATCGGTTCGAGGTCGACTCGCGCGACGACGCCCGCCGCGCCCGCCTGCCCGAGTTCGACAACGAGCGCGGCGTCTATCGCTGTCACACCATCACCAACTGCGTCGAGGCCTGCCCCAAGGAGCTCAACCCGACAGAGGGCATCCAGTGGCTCAAGGGCGCGGCCGTGCGACGGCGCCTGTTCGGTCGACGCAAGTAGGGGCGCCGGCAGCCGGTGAAGACTACCGTGGGAAAGACCGTCCTCGAAGTGGTCACCGGCGACATCGCCGCCCTCGACGTCGCGGCCATCGCCAACGCCGCCAACAACGAGCTCTGGATGGGCGCCGGTGTGGCCGGCGCCATCAAACGGGTCGGCGGCGTCGAGATCGAGCACGAAGCCATGCGCCGGGGACCGATCGCGGTCGGCGACGCGGTGGCCACCGCCGCCGGTGCGCTGCGGGCGACCTGGGTCATTCACGCGGCTGTCATGGGCCACGACCTGAGCACCAGCGCCGACCTGATCGCGGCGGCCACCACGCGCACTCTCGAGGTCGCCGACCGACTGGGCGCGCGCTCGCTCGGACTGCCGGCCTTCGGCACCGGGGTGGGCGGGTTTCCCATCTACTCCTGCGCCGAGATCATGATCGAGCGCGTGCGTGCCTACCTTGCCGAGCGGCCCACCAGCCTGCGGCGCATCGTGTTCTGCGCCTACGGCGAAGTCGGCGAGGCTGCCTTCAAGCACGCCCTGAGCGGTGCCACGCGGCCCGAGGCTTAGCGGCCGTAACGCGGGCGGTGCGCGTCGCGAGAGTCAGTCGCCGTAGCGCCGGCGGTGCGCGGCGATCAGCCCGGCCGGGCCGGTCATCATCATGTCGCCGCAGGGTGCCGGAAAGCGCACGGGCAGGGAGCTGCCGGCGAGCAGGTGGCGGTTCGGTCCGGTGACGAGCACGGGCAGGCCGGCGGGCACGCCGGCGCGCAGCTCGTCGGTCAGCGCCGCTCCGTGCCCGCCGGCCTGCCGTACCTCGTCGCTGGGCAGCTCGCCGGCCAGGAAGCGCCGCAGCAGGGTGTCGAGCAGAGGGCCGTCGAGGCGGTGGGTGTGGTCTTCGTAGATGCCGGCCAGGCGGCCCTCGAGAGCGATCGCGCAGATCGTGTGGCCGTTGCCCACGTTGACCAGCACGGCGTCGGTGCGCGCGCCGCCGGGTTGGTCGCCGAGGGCGCCCAGCAGGGCGGCGGGGCCGGTGTCGCCGGCCGTGACTCGCGGCAGAGCCGCGAGCTCGCCGGCCGCTGCCCGCAAGCGCGTGAACTCAGGCGGCACCTCGTCGGCGTCGCCGCCGGCCGCGTAGAACAGCTCGTCGAGCGGCCTGCGCGCCGCCAGGGCGCGCTCCCAGAAGGCGAAGCGGAAGATGCGGTTGGAGCCGTGCGGGTCGAAGCCGTGGTCCTGGGCGGCCACGCAGCCGCCGGCAAAGTCGGTCGGCACGCCGAAGCCGGCCAGCGCGCGCAGCAGCGCGGGCAGGTCGGCGTCGCCGCTGCGCACCAGCACCGCGCCGCCGCCCACGAGCCTCGCGACCTCGTCGTCTGAGACCAGCTGCACGCCGCGGGCAGTGACGTCCTTCAGGCTGTCGTCGAAGGTGAGGGCGGCCGTGGCGGTAGCCTGAAAGGCAAGGCCCGCAGCCAGGTGCGCGAGTGCGGCGCGCAGGACGGGGCCGCCGCCCATGGTCGACCCGGCAAAGACCACCGCAAGCCCGCGTCGCGTGGCGTCGCGGACCTGGGCGGCGGCGACCTGCGTGGCCGAGGGCACGACGAGCTTCACCGAGTTCTCGGGGCGCCCCTCGGGGGCGAAGACGAGGATGTCGGTGGTCCCCGTGCCCACGTCGAGGGCCAGCAGGCGGCCGGAGGCGGTCATGGTCGGGGGGTTGCGGCGCTCACGGTCGGGCGGCGCTCACGGTCGCCGTCAGGCTTGGCGCGCGCGGCCGAACCGCAGGCGCCAGACGCCGAGCATGGCTTCGACCACGATGTCGTTGGACATCTTGGACTCGCCCACCTGACGGTCGACGAAGGTGATGGGCAGCTCTACGACCTTGAAGCCGAGCTTGTGCGCGCGGTAGGTCATCTCGATCTGAAAGCCGTAGCCGCGGGCGTCGACGGCGTCTAGGTCGATGCCCTCGAGCACGTCGCGCCGAAAGCACTTGAAGCCGCCGGTGAGGTCGCGGTAGGGCAGGCAGAGGATGGTCTGGGCGTACAGGCACCCGCCGCGGCTGATGGCGCGCCGCGACAGCGTCCAGTTCTCGACGCGGCCGCCGCGCACGTAGCGCGAACCCAGCACGACGTCGGCGCCCTGCTCGATCAGGCGCACGAAGTGGGGCAGGTAGCTGGCGTCGTGCGAGAGGTCGGCGTCCATCTCGAAGATCAGGTCGGCGCCGTTTGCCAAGGCGTGGCGAAAGCCGGCGATGTAGGCCTTGCCCAGGCCCTCTTTGCCGGCGCGGTGCAGCACCTCGACGTCGGGGTACTCGCCGGCGAGACGGTCGGCAAGCTCGCCGGTGCCGTCGGGCGAGTCGTCGTCGACGATCAGCGTGTGGAGCGGCAGGTGGTTGCCCTCGGCGACCTCGCGGATGCGCTCAAGAGCGTGGCGCAGGTTGTCGCGCTCGTTGTAGGTGGGAAGCACGATGGTGTTCATGACGCCAAGTATACCTGCTACAGGAGAGCGCGCCGGGGCTGGATCGTGCGACGCGGCTGCGTCGCACGCGGCCGCGCCGCAGGCCCGCCACGGTCCCCGCACTCCCGCGCGACCCCCGCGCGACTCCGCGCGACCCCCGCGCGACCTCCGCGTCCCGCGCGCCGAGTAGCCGTCCCAGGGGTGCGCTACACTAGAAGGCAAGAGGCCAAATCTCACCCTCAAGGTGAGAATAACCCTTACCACTACGAAAAGATGTCGTCGGAACGGCAAGGAGCCGTTGCAACGGCAGCGAAACCCGCTATATTGTGACGAGCCAACCCCTCAGGCACTACATCTTGTAGTCCTCCTAGCAGGAGTCCACGTTCCGTGCATTGTCCTTTCTGTGGTGACGAAGACAGCCGTGTGGTCGATTCGCGCGATTCCGAGTCGGGCGACACCATCCGCCGGCGCCGCGAATGCGGCCATTGCGGACGGCGCTACACCACCTATGAGCGCGTCGAAGAAGCGCCACTGCTGGTCGTCAAGCGTAGCGGCGCCGAAGAGGTCTTCGCGCGCGCCAAGCTGCTGAACGGTTTGCTGCGCGCCTGCGAAAAGCGCCACATCTCGCTCGAACGCATCGAACGCATCTCCGACGAGATCGAAGGCGAGTTGCGCCGCGAGTCAGTGCAGCGGGTCACCTCGGTCGAGATCGGCGAGCGCGCGCTGCGCTACCTGCGCGACCTCGACCACGTGGCCTACATCCGCTTCGCTTCCGTCTACCGCCAGTTCGACGACATCGACGAGTTCCAAAGCGAGCTCGCGCGCCTCGACGAACCGGTTCCGGCTCAGGGGCCGCGCGACCAGGCGGCCGACAAGCCACACGACCGGGCGGCCGACGGGCCGCTCACCACCGCATCGTCAGACGACGCGCCGCTCGACCAGCCGGCGCTGATCACATCGAACAGAGCAGGGGGCATGATTCATGACTGAGACGGGGAGCGACGTGATAGAGCTGTCGGCCAACGCACTCAAAGTGCTGCAACGTCGCTACCTCAAGAAGGGCGAGAACGGCGAGCTGCAAGAGACGCCCGAGCAGATGTTCCGTCGCGTGGCCCGCGCGATCGCCCAGGCCGAGCGGCTGCACAACCCCAGCGCCCCGGTCGAGCAGGTCGAAGAGACCTTCTACCAGCTCATGTCGACCCTCGAGTTCATGCCCAACAGCCCCACGCTCATGAACGCCGGTCGCGAGCTCGGTCAGCTCTCAGCCTGTTTCGTACTGCCCGTCGGCGACTCCATGGACTCCATCTTCGAGGCCATCAAGAACACCGCTCTCATTCACAAGAGCGGCGGCGGCACCGGCTTCTCGTTCTCACGCGTGCGCCCCAAGAACGACGTCGTGCTGTCGACCGCCGGGGTCTCGTCGGGCCCGCTGTCGTTCATGAACGTCTTCGACGCCGCCACCGAGACCATCAAGCAGGGCGGCACGCGGCGCGGCGCCAACATGGGCATCATGCGCGTCGACCACCCCGACATCCTCGATTTCATCAACGCCAAGCACAACGACGACTGTCTGAACAACTTCAACATCTCGGTCGCCGTCACCGACTCGTTCATGCGCGCGGTCGAAGCCGACGACGAGTATCCGCTGCTCAACCCGCGCTCCGGCGAGCCGGTGCGTATGCTGCAGGCGCGCAAGGTCTTCAACCTCATGGTCACGCTGGCCTGGAAGAACGGCGATCCCGGAATCGTGTTCATCGACCGCATCAACGAGCATAACCCGACCCCCCAGCTGGGCCCCATCGAAAGCACCAACCCCTGCGGCGAGCAGCCCCTGCTGCCCTACGAGTCGTGCAACCTGGGCTCGGTCAACCTCGCCCGCGTGTGCGACGACGGCCACCTCGACTACGGCCGCCTGGGCCGCATCGTCAAAACGGCGGTGCGCTTTTTAGACAACGTCATCGACGTCAACAACTACCCGCTGCCGCAGATCGCCGACATGAGCCGCGGTAACCGCAAGATCGGTCTGGGCGTCATGGGCTTCGCCGACATGCTCTTCCGGCTCGGCATCCCCTACGACTCCGACGAAGCCGTGCACCTGGCCGGCGAGCTCATGGAGTTCGTGCACACGCAGGCGCAAGAGGCCTCTATCGAGCTCGCCGAAGAGCGTGGCGTGTTCCCCAACTTCGCGGGCTCCATCTACGACGTCGAAGGCGGCCCCCGGCTGCGCAACGCCACCGTCACCACCATCGCCCCGACCGGCACCATCTCGATCATCGCCGGCTGTTCCAGCGGCATCGAGCCCCTGTTCGCCCTGGGCTACGTGCGCCGCAAGGTCTTAGACGACGACGAGATGGTCGAGCTCTACCCGTACTTCGAAGAGGTCGCCCGGCGCGAGGGCTTCTACTCCGACGGGCTTATCAAGCGCGTCGCCGACAAGGGTTCGGCGCGCCACGTCGACGACGTGCCGGCCGTGTGGCGCAAGGTCTTCGCCACCGCCCACGACGTCACGCCCGAGTGGCACATCAAGCTGCAGGCCGCCTTCCAGGACGCTACCGACAACGCCGTCTCAAAGACGGTCAACTTTCCCCACGACGCCACCACCGACGACGTCGACAAGGTCTACCGCCTCGCCTTCCGTTCGGGCTGCAAGGGCGTCACCATCTACCGCGACGGCAGCCGCGACGAGCAGGTGCTGAACGTGGGCGCCGCCTACAAGCAGGGCGCCCCACGCGACCCCGCCGCCGGCGGCATCGCCACCACGCGGCCTTCGCGTCCGCGCCTGCTGTCGGGCGAGACCGAGCGCATGGACACCGGTTGCGGCAAGCTGTTCGTCATCATGAACGACGACGAGCACGGCCCGCGCGAGGTCTTCGCCAACATGGGCAAGGCCGGCGGCTGCGCCTCGTCGAACACCGAAGCGCTCGGCCGGCTCATCTCACTGGCCTTAAAGAAGGGCGCCGCCCCAAGCGAGGTCGTCGACCAGCTCAAGGGCATCCGCTGCCACGTACCCTACGGCATGGGCCCCAACGCCACGCTGTCGTGCGCCGACGCCATCGGCAAGGCCATCGAGCGGCGCTACATCTCGGGCGGCGCCGCACCGGCCGCCACGCTCGAGCCGCAGCTCGCCCTGGTCGAGGTCGCCCAAGGCGCCTGCCCCGACTGCGGCGGCTCCATCGAACACGAAGGCGGCTGTGTGGTCTGCCGCCTGTGCGGCTACTCCAAGTGCGGCTGAGTCCCCGCCCGAGCAGCGCCGGCCGTCGCGGCCGGCGCTGCGGCGGGGTAGAGTAGGCCAAGCACGTAACGCACGCCCTTTTCCGACCGGGGAGCCCGCACATGGCCGACCAGCAAGCACCCGAAACGCCGCCCGGCGAACCGCCGGTCACGCCCGACGCGCCGGGCGCGCCCATGGCAGCGGGCGAGTTCGAGATCGGCGACACCGTCATCGCCAAGATCGCTCACATGGCCTGCCGCGAAGTCGAGGGCGTGCACGCCCTCGGCGGCGCCACCTCGCGCGCGCTCTCGAGCCTGCGCGTGGCCGACACGCGCACCCAGGGCGTCACGGTCGACCTGCGCGGCGACAGCGTCGACGTCGACCTCACGCTGGTCGTCACCTACGGGCGCAGCATCCCCGAGGTCGCCCAGGCCTGCCGCGAGCGCGTGCGCGACCGCATCGAAGCGACCACCGGCCTGGCCGTCAAGGCGGTCAACGTCGTGGTCAGCGACATCTACTTCCCCGAAGGCGCTTCTGGCGGCGAAAACGTACAGGCCTAGCCGGTCGCCTCGCGGCCTCGCCCTCGACGCCCTCGAGGCGACGCTCGGCTTCGTGGCGCTGCTCGCCGCGGGCGTGGTGTTGCTGTCGGCGGCGATCGAACTGCTGGCCGACGCCGTAGGCCGTCACCTGACCATCTGGCGGGCGGTGCCCCTGCCGCACTCCCACGAGGGGCGCATCGTGGTACTGCTCGTGCTGCTGGCCGGCTCGGTGGCGCTGGCTGCCCTGGCTCTGCGCTCACGGCCCGCGGCGCTCGTGCTGAGCGTCGAAGGCGGCAGCCTGCGGCTGCCGTCCGACACTCTCGAACGCTACCTCGCCGCCGAGCTCGCGCGCGATCCCGACGTGGTGTCGTCCA
>Ga0302320_10015477_pt1 | contig 15669 bp, 12 predicted proteins | sample Bog_T0_3_FD_202130 | JGI IMG/M metagenome (GOLD analysis project Ga0302320, IMG submission 202130) | Peat permafrost microbial communities from Stordalen Mire near Abisko, Sweden - Bog_T0_3 | ecosystem: Environmental > Terrestrial > Soil > Wetlands > Peat | place: Sweden: Abisko, Stordalen Mire... | reverse complement strand
CTCGCGTAGCCCAAGGCAGAGGCACGACGTCGAGAACGTCGCCAGTGCAGGTGCAAGTCCTGCCGCGAGCATCAACTTTTGCTCTTCGAGCTACGGCTCGGCGAGCCATGTCGGCCTGCAAGCATTAAAGTGATGCAACGGACTTTTAATCCGTTGAACAGGGAGCGTTACCCTGGCGGGCCACCAATTCACTGCCTCGTGGTGTAACCGCAGCATGCCGGGTTTTGACCCCGACGGTCCTGGTGCGAATTCAGGCGAGGCAGCCAATATTGGCAGGTCGAGCTTCGACCGCCCGGTGGTGAAATAGCATCACGTCTGGCCTACACCCAGAAATCGAAGGGGCAGAACCTTCCCTGGCGACCACTTTCCGTTGCCTCGTTGCATAATCAGCAGTGCGCCGGTCTCTGAAACCGGAGGTCTGGGTGCGATTCCCGGTGAGGCAGCCATCTTGCATCGGCGAATTTGCACGCCAAACCGTGTGGAAATGTTAAATAAATCCGCGTTTGAACATCTCAGGCAACGAACCGATAGCGCGCCCAGATGACGCCGCCAGGCATCATTTTGTGCGACAACAGGCGCAACTTTGCCGCTGCCTCGGCAGGAGCCTTGCCCGGGATATCGAACATACTGGCAACTCCAGCTCCGCCGTCGGCCACCGGCACGGTGAGATGGCTGATTTCGTCCACAATCCCGGCTTTCAGCATCGCGCCATTGAATTTACCGCCGCCTTGCAGCATCAGCTTGCGCAGTTTAAAAGCGCGGCCCAGCTTTTGCAGCGCCAGTTTCTGGTCAATCTTGTTCTTGCCGCAGAACAGATAGGACACGCCGACGGATTGAAGATGGGCTAGGTAATCATCGCTCACCCGATCCGTCACGAGCAGAACGACATGGTCGCCGCCGACCTCGTTTTTCTGAAACCGCAAGACGCCTTTGGCATCCGCGCCGATGCCGAAGCTCTTGGCGCTCTTGTTTCCGATGAAATCCCGGCGCGGGATACGGGTTTTCGCGCGCGGCAATTTTGTTTTGGGACCGTCGAATTCGTCCATGGTGGTGGTGCCCACCATCCACGCGCCGATGCCGAAACTGGCGGCGGTTGTTTCGAACAATCCACTTTCGTGTTTGTAGCCCGCCAGTTTGCCCCAGCGGTGGCCGATGATTTTGCCGTCGAGCGATGTGCACATGCGGCAGATCACATAAGGTTTCATAGATTTCAGCGATTCGATGTTTCTTGGAAGATACGCAAAAACTTCTGGGTCGCGAGACGAAAAAATTCAGCCGCGTCAATGAAGACCAAACACCTCGTAGCGCGCGAAGCGCCATGGCCGTGTGCCAACACTTTATGAGCGACATATTGAACAAGACGATTGTGCTGGTGCTGAACCGGAACTGGCAGGCGATCAACATTCGCACGCCAGCGGATGCGTTTTGCCAGATGGCCACGAACGCCGCCACCGCGCTCGACATCGAGCTGGGCGACGGTGGCCGTGCGCAAGCACTTCGCCCAGTCCCCTGGGACGAGTGGATCACGCTGCCGGTGCGCGAGGGTGACCACGCCGTGCGCACCGCGCGCGGTGCCATCCGGGTGCCGATGGTCATCGTGGCGGTGAACTTCGCCAAAGTACCCAAGAAGCGCCCGAAGCTCAGCGCCAGGAACATCCGCGAGCGCGACGGCAACCGCTGCCAATACACCGGCCGTCTGCTGCACCCGGACGAAGGAAACCTGGACCATGTTGTGCCACGCTCGCGCGGCGGCGCTGACACCTGGGAAAACCTCGTCTGGGCTGCCCGCGACGTAAACCAGCGCAAGGCCGACCGCCTCCCGCACGAGGCCGGCCTGAAGTTGCTCAGCGTTCCGCGCGCACCTAAGGAAATGCCGGTGTCGGCCCTCATTCGCAACGCCCACGGCGTCGCGGAGTGGAAGCTGTTCCTTAATGAGTAAAACAATGGGAGAGCGAGTTCAAAGCTCGCTCTTCCTGAAAAAATGGAACAAAATCGAATATCTATGCGCCACTCAGATCCACGTCTTGAGAAACTTTGGGACAAAATCTCCAAGGCGTCAAATTTTCCGGAGCGCGTAGAGGTTCTGCGACGCGAACGGGTATTCGCGCAAAGTGAATTCCCTGTCCAATTGAAGAAACTCGAGAATCTCCTGCTCGAATACAATCCTTTTATTATTTTAGCGACTTTTGCGTTCATCGATCTCACATATTTGCCGGAGGTTGGGCGGGCGATGAATGCGTCAGACAATATTGATCAATACCATATTGAAATTGTTCAAGCTTTAGTCCTTTGTCATGAAGAATCAGAATTCAAGAAAAAACCTTTCGATCCCGTAGAATTCCAGGAATTGCGCGACCTCATTTCGTATGTTGGCTATTTGCATAGTGCAAAGAATTTTCCGAATCCTAGCAACCCATCATCAACTGAAGAATTCTCCCGATTGAATTTTCAAGCAACGCTGAGGCTCCACACGAAAGGTGTAAGGAACTGGGGTTACGAAGCGCAAACATTGGCTGTTTTAGAGCAATTATATGCGCCAATGGAAGAACTCGTTGAAAAGAAACTGGGCTTGCGAATTTCTTTACTGGTCGAGGTCGTCCGGTCAGAACTTAATTCCATAGGAAAAAAGCTCCAAGACCACTTCACTAAGAACAAGGCGTTCATGCAGCAAAAAACGGTTAAAACCGCCGTCAAAGCTTACTTGCGAGAATTCCAAGACGGAAACATAACAGTCGAAATGATGGACAAGTTGATTCGAAAAGATGGTTGGACATTTGAAAACGTTTTGGCGTTTCTCTTTCATCGAAGCAATTCATTTCTGCTGACGGTTTTCGCGTTTGAGCAGGCAACTTTTGTCGGCGCTTATCCAAACAGTGGCAGCGTGATTCAACACGTACTTTCAAATTTGGCGATGGAATTGGGTGAGTTGCGTGATTCCAACAAAGAGCATTTCTTCTTGAGCAATCCCATTTGGTTACGACCGATCATCCGTGTCGCTCCCAATGTTCTTTTTTGGCCTGTTCCGACATTGTTCCACAGTTTTTGCTTCGAAATGATAGAGGCAATTGTCTGCAAACAGCCGGATTTGAAGGAAAAATATTTGAAGCGGCGCGGCGAGTTTTTGGAAGAGTATACATTTGGACTTTTCCATAGAAGATTTCCGGAAGCAAAAATATCTAGAGGTAGCCAATGGAAAAATGACCACGCAAATGAAAATGGGGAAAATGACTTGCTGGTCATTTTTGATTCGGTTGGCCTGATCATTGAAGAAAAGTCAGGAGCGATAAACCCGGGTGCGAAAAGGGGAGGAGACAGCATTAAACAAGAAATTGAACAATTGATAAGCGAAGCCGCGGTGCAGGCTCATGGATTTGCCCGGCTATTGGGTGGAAGTGGGAAACTACACTTGTTTGAAACAAAAGCCGGCATAGTGAATAAAGTGGATGCGAGCGACATCAGACGGTTTCATTGTTTGGGCATTACGATGGAACACCTTGGGACGCTTGCGACGCGGATTCCCGAGCTCAAATCTGTTGGCCTTGCAAGAAGTGATGCGCCGCTTATTGCAACAATGGCTCTACCGGACTTGGAAATAGCTCTGGAAATATTTCAAACGGCATTTGAGTTCCTTCATTATCTAACACGGCGTATTGCATTCGAGTTGCATCGGGAGTTCCTGGGAGACGAGCTCGATCTACTTGTCTTTTACCTGAAGACAGGGTTTGCAGACAAGAAACTCCCCGGCCACGATACGCCGATTGTAATACATGGCCTAGCACGTGAGCTGGATAAATATTTTTTGAAAATTACTGGCGATGATCGTTTTGAACGCCCACGCCGCCATCTGTCTAAATGGTGGAACGAAATCTTTGCAGCAATTGAAAAGAAACGTTTACATAGACGATACGAGATCGGCTGCTTGCTTCTCGATATGCCAGATGAAGAACAACAGGCCTTCGAATCACAATTTCACGAGCTTTGTAAGAAAGTGAAAGACAAACAGACTCAACTTGAAAATGTCGAAGCCTTTTGGAATCCGGTAAAATCAGACGTATCGAGTGCCGTTATTGTGGCCGCCCCAGTGACAACAGTTATATATCCGAAACGCCGGTTCATTGTGGAACAATTTGCTGAGCGAGCACTGAACGAGACTGGCGCGGATCAGGCTCTCGTCATTCTCGTTGACGTTGAACTTGGGCATTGGCCCTACTCAGGAATTTATTTGCTCGATAGGAAGGATTTTGAATCTCGGCGTTTGCATTGAAAGAACTGCACGACATCATAGACATCGGGGTTAATCTCGCACATCGGTCCTTTCACTACGACCGCGAGGCGGTGATCCAACGGGCGTTTGATGCCGGTGTGCGCACCATGGTCATCACCGGGACCAGTCAGGCCAGCAGCCAGGACGCACAACGGATTGCGCGCGAGTATCCCGGCCAGCTTTTTTCCACCGCCGGAGTTCACCCGCATGACAGCCGGAATTGCACGATTGACACGATAGCGGAGTTACGGCGGCTCGCGGCGTTGGAACAGGTGGTCGCGATTGGCGAATGCGGTCTTGATTTCAATCGCGACTTCTCGCCCCGTCCAAAACAGGAGAAATGGTTTGAGGTCCAGGTGGCTTTGGCGGAGGAATTGCAAAAGCCGCTGTTTTTGCACGAGCGGGATGCCGACCAGCGGTTTTACGACATCTTGGCTGCCGTGAGGAAGTCGGTGCCGGCGGTGGTGCATTGTTTCACCGGCTCGCGCGAATCGCTTAAAATGTATCTGGATCTGGGACTACACATTGGCATTACTGGCTGGATTTGCGATGAGCGCCGGGGAAAGCCCCTGTGCGAACTCGTTCGGGAGATCCCGCTCGACCGACTCATGATTGAAACCGACGCGCCCTTCCTTGTGCCGAGATCCATGCCAACCAAGCCAAAAGACGGTCGCAACGAACCCTGTTTTCTGCCGTTTGTCCTCCAAGCAGTTGCGGATTGCTTGGGGAAACCCAGCGGCGAAGTCGCGCGGTTCACCACGGCGACAGCCCGTGAATTTTTTAGGCTCGATAAAATGTGATGTTTACAAAATTATCGTCACAGATGTTTCGACACGCTTTTGATGCTCTCCCAGTCTAAGTCAAACCTGGCTAGATATTTGCGGAGCCGATCTGCGTCGTTGGCCGTTTTGCGATTCGCCCGCGTGGCGGCAAACAGCTTGCGTCCGGCATCAGACAGCGTCGCCGACTCCTGGCACACACGAATGACAAAAGCCAATTGCGCCTGGTCAAACAGATCCAGTCTTTCCCTGGCTGTGGCATTTAGAACTCCCGCCAGCACGGCTTCGTGCTCTTCGTTGCCGGGGGGAGTCGACCAGCCAGCCTTCAATCTTTCAATTTCTTCCTGCAAAACCGGCTCGGTTATGCGGCCTCCTAGAGACAGAGTGGCCATGCGCGTAATGCAGGCATTCAAATCGCGGAAATTGGCCGACCATTTAGCCGCTGGTGACTGGGCGAACTTTAGGAATTCTTCACGGGCTTCCTTGCTCAAGGTGACCCGCAGACTGCTCTTCCGCGCGAACTGTTCCAGTTCGTAATCCAGATTGGGTTCAATGTCTTCCGGCCGCTGGCACAGGCCCGGTAGCCGAAATGTCCAAAGATTGGTTCGAGCCAGTAGGTCCTCGCGGAAAAGGCCTTCACGGACTGCGACTTGCAGGTCGCGGTTGGTGCCGGCAATCAACTGAAAATTGCTGCTGACCTCGCGGTCGCCACCGAATGGCAAAAAGCGCTTTTCTTCCAGTCCGCGGAGCAGCATCGCCTGTTCATCCAGTCCGAGTTCGCCGACTTCGTCGAGGAACAGCAGGCCGCCATCGGCCCCGCGCAGCAAACCCGCCCGGTCCTTCACCGCGCCAGTGAACGCGCCCTTCACATGGCCGAATAACGCCGACATGGCAGAGTCCCCTCGCAAGGTGGCGCAGTTCACCTCTACGAATGAGCCGGCGATCTGGTGCCGGGACTTTTTGAGCTCGTAAATACGCCGCGCCAGTTGTGATTTTCCGGCGCCGGTCGGCCCCGTCAGCAGAATGGGTTCCTTGGCGTGGATAGCGACGTGTTCAATTTGCTCGATGAGCTGGTTGAAGTGCTTGTTGCGTGTGGCGATCCCCGATTTGAGGAACATCCTTGCTTCCTTTTGCTCGGTGCCGAAGCGCGAGGCGAGCCGGTCGTACTTGGATAGGTCGAGGTCAATGATGGCGAATTTCCCGTCTGGTCCCCGCCGTTTGGCGTCCGCCGGTGATGTCTGCACCAAGCGCGCGGGAAAATGCCGCGACTCTGTCAGGAGAAACAGACAGATCTGCTGGACGTGCGAGCCGGTGGTGATATGGACTAGATATTCTTCCGTATCGGGCTTGAAGTCATAGCCGCGTGTGAATTCGTGCAGCGCGGCATACACCTCCTCGAAATCCCACGCATCTCGCAATGGCTGTGCCGTGCCTCTGGCTTCGGTGGCTGGTGAAACGCGAGGAATGTCTGCAAGAATGAGGTTTGCCAGATCCTGGAACTTTGGGTCATAGATCAACTCAAACCGGTCAACGGGCAGTTCCGTGTGTTTGCACAAGGAAATGCTCGGACGCCACTTGTTCCAGCGTTCCTGATGAAAACCCGAGTCCAACACGCTGCCCAACAGACCGATCACCACCTGTTTCTTGGATGACATAGCTTTAATTCTTTTGTTTTATAATAATGGCTAGTAATGCCTGCTGGCAATTCAAATCAAGGAGCGGCCTGAAAAATGAGTTTGCGCCTGTCATTATTGGCGATTGTCCTACTTTCGCCGCGCCGCGAATCGGTTGGCACAGCGGTTGCGATATGAGTGGCAACAATTAAACGAAAGAACGAATATGGCAAACAAAACTCTGTTCCAATCTGTGCGCGGCGCCCTCCTGCCGAAGACCGATACGGTGAATGAGGCAGGTGGACCGGCTTACGCGCTTTCTCCCAAGCAGGCCCTCGCGCAGTATTCGATGACCGGCTGCTTGAACACCACGTTCTACGCCTCAGCTGACGACCAACTCCAAAAGGTGCTCGCGATGGCAAGCCAGGTGGACGCGAAGTTCATCGCCAAAACCGCCGTGTATGCTCGGCAAAAGGGGTTTATGAAGGACATGCCGGCGTTGCTTTGTGCGGCCTTGTCGGTGAAGGATCCGCAACTGCTCCGTGCTGTTTTCGACCGCGTCATTGATGACGGCAAGATGTTGCGCAACTTCGTCCAGGTGCTCCGCTCGGGCGTTACCGGCCGCAAGTCCCTCGGCACGGTGCCGAAAAAGCTGGCCCAGCGCTGGCTTGAGTCCCGCACCGATGAACAATTGTTCCGCGCGTCCGTGGGTAATGCCCCGTCGTTGGCGGACCTCATCAAGATGTTTCATCCGAAACCGGCTAACGCGACCCGCGAGGCGCTTTATGGCTACTTGCTCGAACGGAAACACAACGCCGAGGCACTTCCCGAAATTGTGAAGCAGTTCGAGGCGTTTAAGGGTGGACAGCGACAGGTGGTTCCAGACGTGCCGTTCCAAATGCTGACTGCTTTGGAACTCGGCAAGGCGGAGTGGAAGGCCATCGCGAAAAATGCCCCGTGGCAGATGACGCGCATGAACCTGAACACTTTTGCCCGGCACGACGTGTTCGACGACCAGAGCATGGTGAAGTTGGTCGCTCATCGGCTGGCCAATGCCGAGGCCGTGAAACGCGCCCGCGTGTTTCCGTACCAATTGCTGGCCGCGTTCAAGAACTCAGGAAGCGACGTGCCGAACCTGGTGCGGGACGCATTGCAAGACGCGATGGAAGTCGCGACCGAAAATGTGCCGCGGATTGCCGGCAAGGTGTATGTCTGCCCGGACGTGTCGGGCTCGATGAGCTCGCCCGTGACCGGTCATCGTGTCGGTGCGACCTCGGCGGTGCGGTGCATTGACGTGGCGGCGTTGGTTTCCGCCTCGATTTTGCGCCAAAATCCGCAAACGGAGGTGGTGCCGTTTGAAACGAAAGTAGTGGAAGTGCGCTTGAACTCACGTGACAGCGTCATGACCAACGCGACGAAGCTGGCCGGTGTGGGCGGAGGCGGCACCAACTGTAGCGCGCCGTTGGCGTGGCTGAACCAGAAGCAGGCCAAGGGCGACTTGGTGGTGTTCGTTTCGGACAATGAGTCGTGGGCGGACCCCAAGCGGGGCCGTGGCACTGAGACCATGCGGCAGTGGTCGGTGTTCAAGCAGTTCAATCCGCAGGCGCGGTTGGTCTGCATTGATATCCAGCCCAATGCCACCGCCCAAGCGGCCAAGCGCGAGGATGTGTTGAACATTGGCGGATTTTCCGACCAGGTGTTCGAGGTCATCGCCGCGTTCTCGGAAAACCGCCTCGGTGCCGATCACTGGGTTGGCGTGATTGAGCAGGTCGAGTTGTAGACACGGAGGGCGGGGCTGCGTGAATTCAGTTCGCGCAGACACCCGCCCTCTCAGGAAGAGATTTTTAGCGGGTCGAATGCCGCTCGAGACTACATCCAAACTGTCATGTCTCGGCAAAAATTTGTCGGCCCGCTTGTGGGTGGAATGATCTTTGAGAAAATTTGCAGCGGCGGGAATGCCCGCAGGACTACATGGTAGAGCGCCCGGCCCAAAGCCGGGAGGCCCCGGGTTCGTTTCCCGGTCCCGCCAAATTAACCTTGGCGGGATAGCTCAGCAAAAACTGTCCTGCATCTATTTGTCGCGCCGCTGGCAGCATGATTTTGAATGGCGAATGCCGGCGGGAATACATTGGCAACCAGCGGATTCGAATTCCGCCCGGCTGGCCGCAAGGCCGGCTGAGAATTCTCACCAATCTTTGTCGCCATTCTAAATTTTGATTTTGTGACGAATGCGGGAGAAACTACATGTAATCCGACGGTCGCCGGTTCGAATCCGGCCTCCGGCCCCCAAAGGTGGCCGGCGTAGCTCAGGGGTAGAGCAGCGGAAAAATGTTTCTCCAAATGTTGTCGTCGCGTTTTTGAAGCAGTTGAACCGCAGTAAAATTTCGGCGCGAATGCCGTTGGAACTACATCTGTCGCGGGTTCGAATCCCGCCGGCTCCATCAGACGGGGCCGTAGCTCAGTGGTAGAGCGATTGTTTCGACAAAAACTTGTCGCGCCGCCCTTTTGATAAAACAATAAAACTATGAATACAGAAGCAACGATGCCGACAATCCAGCCCACGGGCGAAGCCACCGGCTTCATCCCGGCACCCGGCAGCCATGGCAAGCCGATCACAGTCATCGGCACTGCCGCAATCCGCGACGCCTTCGATGCCAAGTGCATCGAACAGGCGCTCAATTCACGCGGTGCTCCAGGCGTGACTGACCTCGTTCTCAATCCCGACGCGCACGCCGGTTACGGCGCGCCAGTCGGCTGTGTGTTGGTATCGCCGACCCATATTTATCCCGGTCCGGTTGGCGTGGACATCAAATGTTCCATGAGCTTGCTCCAGCTCGATTTGCCGGTTGACGCCGTGGCGGACAAGACTGTTCGCCGCGCGCTCATCAATGCTATCGTTGAACGCACGCCGACAGGCGCGGGCAAAGGCCAGCGCAACGTGAAAAAAAGCCGCGATGTAAATGCCGAACTCGGACGCCGGGTGGCGATTGAAGGCGCCTCCGAAGGCGTATGCCGTGACCTGGGCATTCCGCAGGAATGGGCACAGCATTGCGAAGATGCTTTCCATCTCGGCCACAGCAATCAACGTGATGACCTCGCAGCCCGCCTGAATTTGTTGATCAGCACCGGAAAATTTTCAAAGTTTGAGGACAAGGTCCGCCAGCTTGGTTCTTACGGTGGCGGTAATCATTTTGGCGAGTGCGAAGCCGTGCAAATTGCGGATAACGACCGCGCCCGTCGCGCCGCCGAGGTGTTCGGCCTGCGCGATGGTTGCGTTGCATTTCTCTCGCACTGCGGTTCCCGCGGTTTTGGTTATCAATTGGCCAACAATCAGTTCCACACGTTGCAGGAAAAATTTGCTGCGTGGAGCATTCCGTTGCCTGGCCAGGACCGTGAACTCGTTTACGCGCCGCTCGGAACCCAGGAAGCAAATAATTACATTGATGACATGTCGCTGGGCGCAAATTTCGCAACCGTGAACCACATGCTCATCAACGCGCTCGTGCTCGAAGCGTTCCAGGAAATCATTCCCGGCGCGCGCGGCGCGCTCGTCTATTTCATCAGCCACAACATCGCACGGCGCGAGATCGTGGGAAACCAGGAATGTTGGGTGCATCGCAAGGGCGCCACGCGTGCCTTTCCCGCCAACCACTTTGCATTGAAAAACACTCCGTATTATGAAACCGGCCATCCGATATTGTTGCCGGGCAATCCGACGGCAGGTTCATGTGTGATGGTCGCCGACGAGGGTGCGGACAAAAGTTGTTACAGCGTGAATCACGGTGCCGGCCGCGCCAAGGGCCGCAAGGCTGCCATCCGTGAACTGGATCAGAAGACCGTGGACGACGAATTCGTGGCCCATGATATTTTGACGAACTGCCGGACCTATCCAAAAGACGAAGCGCCGGCGGCCTACAAGGATTTCAACGAGGTGTTGAAGTCCGTGAAGCAGGCAGGTCTGGCCAGCGAAGTCGCCCGCCTCCGCGCTCGTTTTGTCATCAAAGATTCGGATGACAGCCTGAAAGGCGCTGCGTGATTTGCGCATGAATGATTGCGTGGAAACGCGTTCATTGGCACGCTAATTCTCAAAACCGATGTCACACCAACCGGAAAATATCTCAGCTGGGACGCAGATCGTTTCCCTTGTGGAAGTGCGCGGGCCAAACGGTTCGCTGGTGCATCCTCGCGGTGCTGTTGGCGTCGTGACCCGTACGCCGGCGGTGGTTGGGGAGAACTTTCTGGTTCGCTTTCCAGACGGCTTTGAGAAATCCTTGGCGCAGTCACAGTTCGAAGTATTGAAGCACTTCAAAGATCGGCTTGGCAGCAACGTCCAACAAAAAGGGGTGCAGGCTCCGCCTGCCTTTGAACTGGAAACCTTCATCATTTACCGCTGTGTGGTCGGCTCGCGCGCCTACGGATTGGATAACGATGAATCCGACACCGACCGGCGTGGCGTGTACCTTGCGCCCGCCGAGTTGCAATGGTCTCTGTTCGGCGCGCCGGAGCAGTTCGAGGACAATGGGGCGCAGAGTTGTTATTGGGAATTGCAGAAATTCATCATCATGGCGCTGCGGGCGAATCCGAACATTTTAGAATGTCTGTACTCGCCCATCGTCGAGAAAGCAACGCCGCTGGGCAAAGAATTGGTAGCGCTGCGCCAGCAATTCCTTTCGCAGATGATCTTCCAGACGTTCAACGACTACGCTATGAGCCAATTCCGCAAGATGGAGCAGGACCTCCGTAATCACGGCGAGGTACGCTTGAAACACGCCATGCACCTGTTGCGGCTGCTGCTTACCGGCGCGGCCACATTACGCGAGGGCCGCGTTCCCGTGCGCGTGGAGGCGCACCGTGACCGCCTGCTCGCGGTCAAACGCGGCGAATTGGCATGGGCCGAACTAGATGCCTGGCGCAAGGACCTTCACCACGATTTCGAGCGCGCTTTGACTGAGACGAAGCTGCCGGAACGGCCAGATTACGAGGCGGCCAACCGTTTCTTAATCAAAGCTCGGAAAAAACTGGCAACATGAGCATCGAACGAGAAGAACGTTGCTACATGTGCAACAAGTTGGTGCGAAAATACAAACTTCGTTCTGGCGAACAACCCCCCAGTGACATGCGTACTCGGGATCATATTCCCCCGGATAACTTATTTCCGGATGGAAAACGCAGCGATCTGATCACGGTTATCTGTTGTCATGATTGCAACAAGGGTTTTAGCAAGCTGGATGAGCAATTTCGTGTATTTGTAACCTCTGCATCTAATGTTTCCGAGGTCGGGAAAGTCATTTCACGTCAAAAAGTATTTGGAGGTTCGTTTAAGAAATCGCCAAAGCTGAAAAAGCAAATGGGACGAGATGTTTTTATCGGCACGATGGTGACCGAACTTGGTGCCATGTCAGTCCCATTGATTGCGATGGATCGAGAAGTATTGGATGGATTCTTTACACGTTTGACAAAAGGTCTTCTCACGATGCTTTACCCCGACATTAATCACTTCACCTTGCGCTATGGCGTAGTTCAACTCAATCAGTTTGGGCCAAATCACCCAACATTTAGAGCGGTCACCTCAATCCTTAAATCTGACCAGCGTGGTGATGGTATATTTCGCTTTTGGCACGGGGTTGCGCTGGAAAAAAGAACAACAGGGATATGGATTTACCAGTTTTATGATGCAAGTCTCTTCTTGGTAAAGCACAGCGAAGATGTTTGGCCTCAGACCCTGCCCAGCGAGGTGCTACGATGACCATTGACCCACGCCTTCACCGTATCGTCGCGGCGCAGCCGCATCCGCTATTGTTTGCGACCATCAGTGGCGCGCATCTTTACGGATTCCCGTCGCCGGATTCGGATTTTGATTTGCGTGGCGCGCATATTTTGCCAGTCGAAAAAGTCATGGGCCTGGATGTCCGTGATGAAACGGTTCAGGACTCTCGCGTCATCGAAGGGTTGGAAATGGATATCGTGAGCCATGACGTCAAAAAATTCCTCGGTCTGTTGCTCAAGAAAAACGGCTACGTGCTCGAACAGCTATATTCCCCACTCATTGTTCATAGCACCCCCGAGCACGACGAGTTGAAGCGCATTGCGCGCGGTTGTATCACCAGGCATCACTCGCATCACTATTTTGGCTTTGCTGAAACGCAGTGGAAATTGTTCGACAAAGAGCGCCCGCGTCGCGTGAAGCCCCTGCTCTATGTCTATCGTGTACTGCTCACCGGCATTCACCTGATGCGCACGGGCAAGATTGAGGCGAACCTCGTCACATTGAACAACGAATTCCGGTTGCCATATATCCCCGACCTGGTGGCGCGCAAGTTGGGTGGCCCGGAAAAGTCCAAACTGGAGGACGCCGATATTGCTTTTCATGAATCCGAATACCAACGGTTGCGCGGTGAATTGCAGGCCGCACATGACGCCTGCCAATTGCCGGAATTTCCGGACGAAGCAACACGGAAATCCTTGAATGATTTGCTGCTTCGCGTGCGGCTTCAGTCATTCCGTAACGTATCAAAATGAATTTTTACGATGAGCTACGTAATTGTTGATGTGGAATCGGATGGGCCTTGTCCCGCCGAATTCTCGATGGTGTGTTTTGGCGCAGTGGTTTTTGCCGAACGTTTAGACCAAGCGTTTTATGGCCGGACACGCCCCGTATCTGAGCGGTTTGTTCCAGAGGCGTTGGCGGTCAGTGGGTTTTCGCGCGAGCAGCATCTGGCTTTTGAAGATCCAAAAGCAGTGATGGAAAGTTTCGCCAACTGGCTCGCCGAACAAGCCAAAGGCCGGCCGGTTTTTGTGTCGGATAACGTCGCATTTGATTGGCAGTTCATCAATTACTATTTCCATCGCTTCATTGGACGGAACCCATTTGGTTTTTCAGGCCGCCGAATCGGCGATCTCTACGCCGGCCTCGTCAAGGATGCCTCAAAGGCGACGGAATGGAAGAAGTACCGGATGACGACGCACACTCACAATCCCGTGGACGACGCAAAAGGCAACGCCGAGGCGCTGAAGAAGTTCAGGGAGTTCGGTCTTAAGATTTGAGACGGCAACGGTATGGTCGGTTGCTATATACTGACAGCACCGGGGTTGGTTTGATGGCCATCATGCTCGTCGAACGCCAGTGGCTCTTTCTGCTCATCAGTATGGTGGGAGCAAGCGGCGAAAACCGTGGGCAAGTACCGTCGCCAAAAAAAGCAGATTGCGCGGTAACAACCCAGGCCAGAAATAATGTACCGGACCATGCCGCTTTCCAGATGCTGTTTGTGTGGCCAAACGTGCTGCAATTTGCTCCACGACCGAAAGGGAACGTGGCCATTCGCAAATGGAATGGAGCCATTCAACAGGAATTCCCTGTTTGCCCGCATTAACCCCGGCCAATGCGCCCACAACGGCCCCGACAGTGTCCGTGTCGCCGCCACATTCGAGGGCTGAAACCAACGCTGCACGAAAATCATCCGGGTGCCGCAGCCATGCATGGATTGCGACGGGAACAACGTGCATGGAATATCCTGATACTGCCCGTTCCAAACCCAGGCGAGCCGCAAAATCCGACACTGATTCTCGCTGGTTCAGCGAAACCTCCAAGGCGGCCAAGGTATTTTGCCATTCCGTTTCCGATGATAGGCGCCGAAGAACTGATGTAACCTCCGCCGCGTCTGGCTGACCATCATTGATCATGGTCAACGCAACCGACTCGGCCACGGCCAACGCTGCCGTCTCTGCCTGCCAGCCTCGATGTGTCAGGCGAGATGAGGCCTGCACGAAGTCGCGGCGGCGTTCCGGATCGTCCACGAAGCACGCACCCAAAATGGCGCTGCGCATCGCGGGGCCGCTCCCCGCTGAATTGACGGCACTTTTGCCGGGTGGAAAACACATCCACAACTTAAGGCACGCCTTGGCAGTCGCGAGGCCGACGCCGCCCGGCAGGCCGGCGAACCACCAGCGAAATTTCCAGGCTAGAACGCGTTGAAACGCCGTGGCGTCCTTTGGTTGTGCTAGCAATGCCTGGGCAACCATCAAGGTGTGCTCGGTATCGTCGCTGACCATGCCTCGGCCGAAAATAAAACGCATCCGCCACTGGCCCTGCCAGCGGCGACGAATCTTTTCGGCGGAAAGATTTTCGGCGGGCAAACCGAGTGCATCCCCGACGGCTGTCCCGAGCAACAGCCCGGTGAAGCGTTCCGTTTGGTCGGGAGTTGGACCAGTCGCAGTCACGTTATATGGGGTTTTTCGGCCCTTGTTCGCACAAATCTGCGAACTCATGGAACAGGCAATCCACGTCGCCTCTGCGAGCCAGTTGCCGTACCCAATCGGGAGGAATGGAGTCCATGCCATATGCAACCCCGGCCAAACCGCCGGCCACACAACCCGTGGTGTCGGTGTCGCCGCCGAGATTGACAGCTTTGAGTACACAGTCGCAAAAATTTTCTAATGTCAGAAGGCACCATAGGCTGGCATGGAGTGTATGGAGCACATAACCGGTGGATACGATTTCGCCTTCTGGCATGGAAACCAAGTCGTCTTCCAAGATGTGGCGGAATCTTTGAAATTCCGGTGAACATTCGTAATGGCCGGTGAATTCGGCCCGTGCTGCATTCAAAACGGCTTGCGGTTGATGGTCCGATAGAAGTTGGCGAATTAAGAGACCATAAAAGGCGCAGGCCATGGTCGATCTGGCGTGGCCGTGCGTGATGGCTGAAACCTTTTCCAAACGGCTTGAAATTAATTCGATGGGCTCAGCGGCGAAGCGCAGGCAAATCGGTAAGATTCGCATCAATGAACCGTTGCCATTGCTGTCTTCGGATTGTTCTCCGGCCTGTGTGCAAGGCATTCCCATGGCAATGCGAAGCAGCGCGGTGCTGGTCGTAAACCCCACATCGAAGGCGTCTCCGTGCGCCGCCCAAAGACCGTCGTTCATCCAGCGGACAAAGCGGTCGCCCATGTCGGCGAGATTAAATTCATGATTTACCAAGCTGTCAGCGGTACAAAGAATCAATGAGCCGTCATCCGA
>Ga0302320_10015475_pt1 | contig 15670 bp, 14 predicted proteins | sample Bog_T0_3_FD_202130 | JGI IMG/M metagenome (GOLD analysis project Ga0302320, IMG submission 202130) | Peat permafrost microbial communities from Stordalen Mire near Abisko, Sweden - Bog_T0_3 | ecosystem: Environmental > Terrestrial > Soil > Wetlands > Peat | place: Sweden: Abisko, Stordalen Mire... | reverse complement strand
GCCCCCGCCCCCGCCAACGCCGCCTCGATCCCGATCAATTCAAAGCCCATCCCCTCGATCCGCCGCCGGACCGCGGGGTCGGTGAAGAAAGCCAGGTCGCGCACCCGCGCGTCCGCCGCCCACGAGCGCGAGGGATGCTGCGGCGAGCACAGGTGCTGCAGCTCGTCCGAATCCACCGCGGCGTGGCCGAACAGGTGGTAACGGCCCGGCGCGGCCCAGCCCGCCAGCAGCTTGAACAGCTCCTCGTCGCCCAACCGCGTGCAGCAAGCCTCGGCCACGAAATGCCTCAGGCGGCCGGCCGCGTCCCGCTCATAGGTGTAGTCCAGGGAATAGTCCCGGCAGATCGCGCGCACGATGGCATGCACGCGCGCGTGGATGGGGTGGTCGGCGCGGCCGCTGATCATGTGGGTCTCCACATGGCTGGGGCGGCCATAAAGGGCCAGGACCCGCTCGACCTGGGCGCGCAGCTCGGCCTCCATGTCGGCGTCGGTGGCCCCCAGGGCCTCCAACTGATGGTGATAGGCGGGGAAATGGCCGTTGGCCGTGCGCAGCGTGGGGGCCGGCGTCAGCGGCCCCCAGGTCAGGCGGTCCCAGTCGCAGGTGAGGCAGAGGTGGACGCCCACCGGCAGGTGGTGGCGCTTGGCCAGGTCCACGGCCTCCAAGAACCAAGGGCAGGGGGCCAAGAAATTCGTCACGGCGCAATGGCCCTGGGTCATGGCCTGCACGATGCCCAGGTTGACGCTGTGGCACATGCCGAAGTCGTCGGAGGTCAGCAGGAGCTGCTTCTTCATGCGATGCCTTTCATCAGGGGCGGCGCTGGCCTTCCACCGGGCCCTCTGGCCCGAGCCGCAGGTGGGCGCGTTCGATGATAACAAAACTGGGGCCCTCATCGGGCCCCAGTCGTCGTCGTCACTGCGCTTGAACGCCCTAGCGGCGCCAGCCTCCGCCGCCCCGGCCATAACCCCCCCGGTAGCCGTAGCCGCCACGACCCCAGCCGCCGCCGTAGCCCCAACCGCCATAGCCCCAGCCGGCCCCGATGAAGAAGGGATAGGCCACCCAGGGGCCCGGCTCGAAGCGGACCCGTTCCGGATCCAGGCCGTAATGGCGCTCGATCTCCTTCCAGCTCCAGCCTCCCAAGCGCAGGCTCACCACCGGGCCGGGGGTGATGCCGGCCGAGGCCGCCACGAAGAACACGATGGGCAGGTCGGATTCGGAGATGCCCTGGCGGCGCACCCAGCGCACCTCGGTCAGGGGCACCTGATAGCGCCGGCAGATGTCGTCGTCCAGAGTGCCCACCGGCGTGGTCGGCCGGGGCGCGACCACCGGGGCCACTGCGGCGTCCGCGTCCGCCGCCGGCGCGGCTTCGGCCTGGCCCGCCTCCGCCGGGGCGCCAGCTGCGGCTTCCGCCGAACCGCTGCCGTAGGCCACCTTCTTCACCAGGTCGCGCTTGTAGCGGCGGCTGACGCCCTTCACCTGCATGGTGATGGTGTCCTGGCTCTCCTCGGTCACCTGGCCGCTGATGACGCGGCCGTCCTTCAGCGTGATCTGGTCGTCCGCGCCGTCGGCCATCAAGGCCGCGCTGAGCCCCAGGCAAAGGGCGGCGCACAGGGTCAAGGTCTTCAGGCGTTGCATGGTCTCCTCCATCATTGCGACACGGCCGTGAAGCCGCTGGTCCAACTGTCATTATAGGCGTCCGTGGCCGTCACGGAGTAGTCCAGCGTGGCCCCGGGGCAGCCCGCCAGGTCATAGATGGTCTCAAAGGTGAACGGGCTGTCCACGATGTTGCCGGCGCTGTCCACGGCTTGGCCCCGCACCACGTCCCCGGCCTGGATCACATGGCCGGTGCTGCCGAAGACCGCCGTGACCTGGTTCACCGTGGCGCAGCTGGTGACCGACAGCGCCGCATGCACCAGGCCGGCGGTGCCGCCGGAGCCGGTGTTCTTCAGGTAGACCACATAGGCCACCGAGTGCGAGCTGGCGGTCGCGGTCAAGCTGTACTGCTGGACCTTGTAGACTTCCAGGTGCGCGCCCGATTGCTGCACGCCGAACAGCGGCTGGCTGTACAGGTTGGTGGGGCCATGGTCGGCGCAACCCGCGCTCAAGGCCAACGCCGCCACGGCCAGCGCCGCGACGCCAGCCCAGCCCACGGCTTTACGGATGCGCTCAGCGGCCGAATTCATAGAACGCCCCCAGGCGGACGGCATGGTAGCCGGTGTAGGAAGAGACCAGGTCGTAGCTGTAGCGCAGGTCCAGGCCCACCGAGCCGGCCTTGACTTTGACGCCAGCCACGCCCAGGAAGCCGTTATTGCCGTAGCCCACCGAACCGTTGGGCATGGCGGAGTCGCTCAGCTCGATGCTGCCAAAACGCCCGCCGGGCCCGGCGTAGAGGGTGACGGGGCCCAGGTGCCAGGGCGCCACCACGGCCAGGTCCAATCCATAGTAGTCCAAGGCTTGCAGCGTGCCGGGCCCGTTGACGTCGGCGTGCCAGGTCGCCAGGTCGGCCAGGAACACGTCTTGGATGTTGAGGCCCAGCGACACCCCGTCCAGGTGGTCGCCCACCACGCCTTTAAAGGTGCTGTTGACCGGGAAGAAGGCCTCATAGCCGGCCGACAGGTCCATGTGGAAGGGCCGATGGGGCCGGCCCACCCGGCGTCGGGGGACCTCGCTGCTGGGCAGCGTGGGCACCACCATCCCGTCACCGGCGGCAGTCGCGGCCATGGGCTCGCGATCACCGGCGCCAGCGGCGGCCATGGGCTCGCGGTCGTCAGCGGCGGCCTGGGGGTCGGGCGGCGCCGGCACCGTGACCGGCGCAGAGCCGGCCCCCGCATCCTCCCCAGCCGGCAAGTCAGCGTCGGGGATCCACACCGTGCGCGCCCAGGCATCCGCGCCGCCAGCGGCGGGGTGGAGGTGCAGGCTCAGGCTGACGCCCTGGCCCTGGGCCCGGTACTGGCCGTCCAGCACCAGGTCCGCGCCTTCGGGCTTGGCGCCCTCGGGGCGGATGGTCAAGCCCTTGGTCTCGATCAAGGCCTGTCGCAGGGCCTCGATCAAAGCCTGCTCGCCGGCCGCATAGGCCTGGCCGCCGACCACCTGCAGCGCGCCGATGGCGATGGGCTGCCCGGCCACCGCCGTCTTGGCCGCCAAGGCGTGGGCGGCCACGTTCAGCCGCGCGCCCAAGTCGGCCCGCAGGGGCGCCGCCAGGCTTAAACCAGCCAGGACCAGGGCGGCGGCCCAGGGTCGGGCCGCACCGCGCTTGCCTGTCGATCCAAGTTTGTCACGCATGCCGGTCCACGCTCAGAAAGGGTCTGCGGGATGAACGCGCCGCTGGGGGCCAGGGTTCCGCTTGGCAGGGCGCTTTTGGGCCGGATCCGGCCCGCGACCCGAATGCCCCTTGAAAATGGTATCAAAAATCACCTGGCCTAAGGTCCCCGGCTTGTAACAAATAGTCCCCACCAGGCCGGAGAATGGCTCAGGCCGGCTTGGCCTCTTGGGCCTTGGCCAGCGTCTCGCGCAAGGCCTCGATGGCGGTGGCGGGATAGTTGCGCCGCCTCTCGGGGAACTCGAAATCGGCCTCGATGTCGGCCGGGCTCAAGCGGCCCGCCTGGTCCAAGGTCAGGCCCTTCACCAGCTTGGTGGCCACCGCCAGCGCGGCCAAGCCGAAGCCGCAGCCGCTGGTGGTGTAGCTGGCGTCCTGGATCACCCCGTCGGCGCCCACCTTCAGGAAAAGATGGTAACCATCCCCGCAGGCGTCGTTGCGGTAGACATGGTCCACCGTCGCGTCCGCCAGCTCGCGGAAGTTCTCCTTCTCGTCGTTCATCCGCTTGTAGCGGTCAAAATCCATGGCCATGGCTGCTTCTTCCCCGGCGTTAGAAGGGCCCCGAAACGGGCAGAGGCTCCCGCCCGATCTACGCGGGCAGGAGCCTCCGGGTTTGGCGCCTTTACTTCACCAGGGTCAGGTCGTCGATGCTGATGTCGTAATCCTTGTCGCCGTCCACCGGCCCGAAGGAGATCTTCTCGACATCGTTGAACACGTCGCCCACCGCCTTGCCCCAATTCGGCTGCTTGAAACCGTCCAGCGGCAGCGTCACCAGGGTCCAGTCGGCGCTGGTCTTGAACTGGGACTCGTGGGTGGCGAAGTCCTTGACGGCCACCTTGCCCACCTGCACCCGCACCGTGGAGCCGTCACCCTTGGCCCAGAAGCGCAGGGCGCTGTAGCCGCTGATGTCGGGGTTGGTCAAGGCCAGGGCCAGCGACGCCCAGGGCCACGGGGCCTTCTGGCTGCCGTAATGGCCATGGATGCGCCCGCTGTGGCCGGGGCTGTCCTTGCTGCCGCCCTTCTCGGGCGCCCAAGGCTGGGGCAGCAGGGTGGTGCCCAGCTTGTTGTCGTCGCAACCCGCCCACCAGGCGCTGCCGTTCTTGGCCGTGGCGCCCTCGAAATCGTCCAGCAACAGGTCGGCCGTGGCCTTGGCGCTGGGGGCCGCGACAGCCGCGCCTCCCTTGGCCTTCAGGTCGGCGTTCTCCTTTTGCAACTGCAGGATCTTGGTCTTCAACTGGGCGTCGCTCCAGCCGGCGAAGGGATCGTCCGCCTTGAGCAGGGCCGGGGCCAAGGCCAGGCTCGCGGCCAGGGCCAGGGACAAGAACTTCATGGTGCCTCCATGCGGGTGGGGGGAAGATGATCGGGTCGATGGTACTACAGCTTGGACGTCAGGGGGTAGGGCATGGTGTCAGGTCAACGGCGATTCTGCCTGGGCGCGGCGGGCCTGCATGGATTGATGTCCATCAGCTTCGGGGCCTTCGGCGCCCACGGGCTCAAGGCCCTGGCCGCGACGCTGCCGCCCGAGGAGGCCGCCCGACTCTTGGATGACATGGCCATGGGGGCTCGCTACCAGCTGGTCCACGCGGCCGCCTTGCTGGCCTTGGCCGCCCTGCCTCCAGGCCCGCGCCTGCTGCGCGCCGCCTGGGCCCTGCTGCTGGGGCCGCTGATCTTCAGCGGCACGCTCTACGCCCTGGCGCTGGGCGCCCCGCGCTGGCTGGGCGCGGTGACGCCCCTCGGCGGCCTGCTGATGCTGTTGGGCTGGGGCTTGGTGCTGGTCGAAGGCTGGCGCGAACGGCCTTGAAATAAAAAAGCCCCAGGCTGCCCTGGGGCTTTTTAAGGCAGGGCTCAATGGACCCAGCGCACATTGTCCACGGACACGCCGTCCCCCGGCGCCGGCGTCCCGCTCCGCATGACCGTGAGGCCGAACGCGGTGTTGTTATACCAGTTCGCGGGCGGATCGGTGCAGCCGGAAGTCTTGAAGGTTCCCGCCGCGACGACCACCGGCGTGAAGGTCCCGGGGATCAAGTTCGCCGTGGATATGTTGCACACTTGGGCGCATTGGGCCGGCCCCCAGCTCACCGCGATCGTATCGATATCGACCAGCGGCAGCGTCGCGCTCACCATCAAGTCGAATTTCAAGGTCCAGGTGTTCATGGCCGCAAAGGTGGGCCAAAGCAGGGGTTGGCTGCAGGCCGGCAAAGCGCTGCTCGGGCAGAACTGCGCCCCCAGGCCGGCCGACCCCGCGCTGAGATCCAGGTACGTGGACACGTCGCCAAAATTGGGGTCCACCACGCCCGCGACCAGCGGGCTGACCGTCACGGTCACCGAGCCAAAATAGCCCGCAACATTGTTGGATAGGACCTGCATGGCCAGCGTGCCCGTCCCGCCGCCGCCGCCCCCACCCCCACCGCCGCCCGACGACCCAAAGGGATCGCTGCCATTCCCGCCGCAACCGGCGATAACGCCCAGCGCTGTGCACAATGCGGCGAGGGCGGTCCAAGATATGAGCCTGAGTTTCACCAGAATCCTCCTGTGAGCCGGGGTATTCTACCCGCTGGCCCACCGTTTGTCCAACCAGGCCTAAAAGGGAAAGGGCGGCCCCCGCCGCCCTTTCCATCGTCCTCTTTCGGCCACCCTTTACGCCGAACTACTTGGTCTTGGTGACTTTTTTCAGCCCCTTGGGGTTGGCCGGGTCCAGCCCCTTGGCCAGGGCGTTGTAATAGGCGAACCATTGCCCGGGCAGGATGGTCAGCAGGGGCGTCAGCGGCTCGGGGGCCGTGGCGCTGGCCAGCATGCTCAGGTCCAGGTTCGGGTGCTTCTTCAGCTTGGCCAAGCCCTTGTCCTTCAGGCCCACGCGGTAGACGCGGGCGCCGCGGGCCAGGAAGTCCTGGGTGTAGAGGGCGCTCTCGCCCTCCAAGGCGCCGGGGCCGCTGACGTAGAAGATGGGGAAGCCCTTGGTCGCCAGGCTCACCGGGCCGTGGGCGAAATCGGCCACGCTGTAGCTGAGGGCCGGCACGCCCGCGCACTCCTTCATCTTCAAGCCCATCTCATGGGCCACGCCCATCTGGTAGCCGCGTCCCAGCACCACGCAGCTGCTGAGGGCGCGCAGCTTGGTGGCGGCGGCCTTCACCGGCCCTTCGGTCTCAGCCAGCACCAGGCGCATCTTCTCCGGGATCAAAGCCAGCTCGCGGGCCAGCTTCTTGTCCCCGTTCCATAGGACGCCCAACAGCGCCAGGCCCGCCAGCTCGGTGGTGAAGGTCTTGGTGGCGGCGACCGCCTGCTCCTTCTCGGCCCCCAGGTGCAGCACGTGCTTGCTGACCTTGGCCAGGCCGCTCTTGGGGTCGTTGGTGATGCCGATGGTCATGGCGCCCTGCCGGCTGGCCTGGGCGACCACCGCGTTGATGTCCGGGCCCTGCCCCGACTGGGACACGCCGATGACCAGCCAGTCCTTCAAGCGCGGCTGGGCCTTGTAGGTGGTGATCAGGCTGGGGGCGGCCAGGGCCACCGGCACGCCGGTGAGGTGCTCCAGCAGGTAGCGGCCATAGATGGCGGCATGGTCCGAGCTGCCGCGGGCGGCCATCAAGATGCCCTTGGGCGGCTTGGCCTTGAAGCGGGCCACCAGTTTGGCCAACCGGGGCGCCTCGCGCCCGATCAGGTCGGCGCAGACCTTGGGCTGCTGCAGGATCTCGCTGTGCATCACTTCGGCGGGCATAAAGTTCCTTTAAAAAGGCCCGGGGGCGGCGGAGCGCCCGCCCCCGGGGCGGCGTCGATTACCGGCTGGCTTTAAGCCGGGCGTACTCTTTCTTGATGAAGTCCACCACGCTCGGGTCGTTCAGCGTGGTCACGTCGCCCAGGGCGCGGTCCTCGGCGATGTCGCGCAGCAGGCGGCGCATGATCTTGCCCGAGCGGGTCTTGGGCAGCCCGGGGGTCAGGATCACGTCATCGGGTTTGGCGATGGGCCCGATGACCTTGCCCACATGCTCGCGCAATTCCTTGCGGATGGCGTCGGTCGGCTCGTGGCCGCTCTTCAGCGTCACGAAGGCCGCCAGGGCCTGGCCCTTCAGCTCGTCGTCGCGGCCGATGACGGCCGCCTCGGCCACGAAGTGGTGGTCCACCAGCGCCGATTCCACCTCCATGGTCCCGATGCGGTGCCCCGACACGTTCACCACGTCGTCCACGCGCCCCATCAGCCACAGGTTGCCCGCCTTGTCGATGCGGGCCGCGTCCCCGGCGAAGTAGCAGCCCTCGAAGCGGCTGAAGTAGGTCTCCTTGAAGCGCTTGGGGTCTCCCCAGATGCCTCGGGCCATGCTGGGCCAGGGCTGGCGGTACACCAGGTAGCCCGCGCCCACCTTGATGGGCTTGCCGTTGTCGTCCACCACCTCAGGATAGGTCCCGGGGAAGGGCTTGGTGGCCGAGCCCGGCGTGGTGGTGACCAAGCCCGGCAGCGGCGTGATCATGATGCTGCCCGTCTCAGTCTGCCACCAGGTGTCCACGATGGGGCAGCGCCCCTTGCCGATGTGCTGGTGGTACCACATCCAGGCTTCCGGGTTGATGGGCTCGCCCACGCTGCCCAGGAGGCGCAGGCTCGGCAGGGGGTAGCGGTCCACCAGCTCGGCGCCCCATTGCATGTAGTTGCGGATCGACGTCGGGGCCGTGTAGAAGATGGTCACGCCCCACTTCTGGATCAACCGCCAGAAGACGTCGCGCTCGGGGAAGTCCGGCGTGGACTCGTACACGAAGCAGGTGGCGCCATTCATGAACGGCCCGTACGCCACGTAGCTGTGGCCGGTGATCCAGCCCAGGTCGGCCGTGCACCAGTAAAGGTCGTCCTCCTTCAGGTCGAAGACCCACTTGGACGTGGCCAGCACGCCGGTGAGGTAGCCGCCCGTCGTGTGCTGGATGCCCTTGGGCTTGCCGGTGCTGCCGCTGGTGTAGAGCAGGAACAGCGTGTCCTCGCTGTCCATGGGCTCGCAGGGGCAGTCCGGCGGGACCGACTTGGCCAGGGCCTTCCAGCTGACGTCCCGATCCTTCTGCCAGTGGATGGGATTGCCGGCGTGCTCGAAGACCAGCACATGCCTCAGGCTGGGGCAGGATTCGTCGGCCAGGGCGTCATCCACCGCCTTCTTCAGGTCGATGACCCCGCCCTTCCGGTGCGACCCGTCGGCGGTGATGATCACCGTGGCGCCCATGTCGTTGACCCGGTCGCGGATGGAGCTGGCCGAGAAGCCGCCGAAGATCACCGAATGCACCGCGCCGATGCGGGCGCAGGCCAGCGTGGCGATGGTCAGCTCGGGGATCATGCCCATGTAGATGGCGACCCGGTCGCCCTTCTTCACGCCCAGCTGCTTGAGCATGTTGCCCACGCGGGCGGTCTCCTCGCGCATCTCATAGTAGGTCAGCGCGCGGTGCGACTGGTCCTCGCCCACCCACAGCATGGCGGTCTTCCAGCGCCGGGGCCCGTCCAGGTGGCGGTCCAGGGCGTTGTAGCAGGCGTTGAGCTTGCCGCCCGTGAACCACTGGGCCGCGCCCATCTTGCCGCTGCGCACGGCCTTGTAAGGCTTGAACCAGCTCAACTGGTCGGCCCAGCGGGACCAGAACTTGTCGGGGTCCTTGGCCGCCTTGGCCCAGACCTTGGGGTCATTGATGTTGGCCAGGCGGGTGAAGGCGGCCGACGGCTTGAAGACCCGGCTCTCGGTCAGCAGCGTGTCCATCTGCTTGGCCTTATGGCTTGCTTTGACCTTGACCTTGGCCGGCCCCGTGGGCTTCGGGGCGGCTTTGACCTTGGTTCGGGCGGCGACGCCCTGGGCCTTGCTCATGCTCTTCCCTCCATTGCATGCGGGGCGGCTGCGGGCCGCCCTTCCATCCCTGGGCCGCCGGGCCCAGGGCCTTGCCGTCGATCGCAGCCATGCGCCAGGCCCCCGCCCGGCGCGCGGCCTACTTGCCGGTGAGCTTGTCCAACCGCCCCAGCACCTCGGCCTGGAAGCCGGCCAGGTAGCGCAGGTAGAGCTGCTGCGGGGTCAGGCCGTCATCCTGCAGCAGCGGCGTCAGGTCCATGCCGAAGGACAGGTTCTCGTTGGCGTCGGTGGCGTGGCTCTCGAAGTACGTGGCATGGGCCTTGCGCCGCCCGCGGGTGGCCAGGTCGTAGCGCTTGCCGCCGCAGATCTGGCTGTCGAAGACGCCCATCAGCGCGTCGGCCAAGTTCTCGTGGCCGTCCAGGTTCATCACGACCTTGTCCTTGTCGTTCATCCAGTCCAGGTCGCGCCAGACCTCGCAGCCCACCAGCTTCTGGGGGCGCCGGCCCTTGGGCAGGCGGCGGATGGCGGCCACCAGCTTCATGAGCGTGCCCACGTGGGTCTCATGCTTGTCGCCCAGGTTGTGGGTGTAGACCTCGCGCGGCTGGGTGGCCTCCAGGATGGCCACCAGGTCGTCCATCACCACCGTGGAGGCGGCGTCCTTCACGTGGGCCGACGGGTGGTCCAGCTGGAACTGGGCGGCGTAATCGCCCACCATGGCGGCCTTGCGCTGCTCCTTGCGGCGCACCAGCACCATCTCGGCGTCGGTGTAGCGCTCGTAGAAGCTGTCGCGGGCGCTGCCGGCGCCGTTGGTCACGGTGACGCCGGTGAAGGCCTCGCCGGCGACGCTGAAGCCCTGCAGGATGGGGTGATAGGCCATGAACTCCAGGTCGTCCTGGTGGGCGCCCACGCCCAGGTAGGTGGTGCGCTTCAGGGCGGCCTCGGCGGCCTCGCCGCTGGGGATATAAAGGTCGGCGTTCGGTTGGCTCAGCTTCATGAGACCCTCGTCTTCTTGATGGCGGGAAGGCTGGCGGCGGCGATGGCCTGGCCCACGCGCCGGGTGGCCTCGTCGGGCACGTGGAGGGTGATGCACCGGGCCAGCTTGGCGTCCTCCTTGGCCATCACCTTCCGGGCGGTGGCCAGCACGATGTCGCCGCCCTTGCCGCTGGTCACGCGCCCCAGCAGGAGCACATGCTTGATGTCGTAGAATCGGGCGTATTGCAGCACCGCGTAGCCGAGGTAGGCGCCGATGGTCTCGAAGACCTGGGCCAGCTCCTTCCGGCCCCCCTTGAAGGCCGTCTGCACGGCCTTCAGCTTCTCGCCGGGGCTGGCCTTCCGGTCGAACTTGAAGCCCACGCGGGGGGCCAGGCGGATCACGGCGTCCTGGCTGAAATGCAGCACGCCGGTGCCCTGGTCGCCGCTCCACTCCTCGTCGGCGGGCGCGCCCTCGGCGTAATCCACGGGGGCGAAGGCCAGCTCGTTGAGCCAGCCCGTGATATAGCCGCGCTTGTCCACGTAGCCCACGGCCTGGCTGGTGCCCATGGCGATGCCCAGGACTGAGTGGTCCTTCAGGCTCATGGCGCCGGCCAGCGCGGTGACGTCGCCGTCGTTGGCCACCTCCACCGGCACGCCCCAGCGCTTCCCAAGGTCGGTGTAGATGGGCTTGATCCTCTTGTTGAACTGGGCCGCCGGGACCTTGCGGAAGAGGCTGGCCACCATGCAGCGGTTGTTGACGTAGATGCCCGCCGAGCTGACGCCGATGGCGTCGATGCGGGGCAGGTGGGCGGCGGCCTGCTTGATCGAGTCGTTCACGCCGTCGATGTGGTACTGGGCGTCACTGGTGGTCTTGGGGTGCCACACCGTCTCGACGGCAAAGACCTCCTTGCCATTGACCACCGCGGCCACCTTGCGGTCCGAGCCGCCGGCGTCGAAGCCGATGCGGCAGCCTTCCAGGTGGCGGCCCACCGGCTGGGCGGTGTCCTTGGCCTTGGGCAGGGCGGCCAGCGTGCAGCGCCTCACCACGAAGGCCGGCTTCTCGTAGACCTTGGCCATGAACTCGGCGTCGAACGCGCGGGCGCCCTTCTTGGCATAAGCCTTGGCCAGGTGGGCGGCCACGGCCTTGGGGCCGGCCACGCTGACCTTCCAGCCGCCGCGGGCCCACAGCAGGAACTTGACGATGCGGTCGGCGTAGGCCAGGTTCTCGCCGGCCAGGGCGTGGCCGTCGGGGAAGGCCAGGGTCTCAAAACGGGTGACGCTGCCAGCGGCGGCCTCAATGGCGAAGATCATCTTCACGGCCTTGCGGCTGGCTTTGGCTTGGGCTTCAAAGTGGCGGTTGCCGAGATAGGCGGGGCGGAACTCTGGATCCAAGGGTGGGACGATCTTTGGAGCAACACGGATCAGGCTGGACATGGTAGTCAGACCTCGATGGGCCAGGGGAAAGCGCTTGGATGCAAAGTTTATCATTTTTTGATAAGTGGGCAAGAGACCAAAATGGACAAAAGAAGGCTGGGATCGCCGCACACCCGATCCCAGCCAAATATCCAATTCAATATTTAAAACGAATAGTGAGCGCTTAATTCCATCAGCAGACCGCCCATGTCCAACTTGGCATTGTTGCCCTGCGTGTCCTTGATGGCCCCGTTGCTGCCGTCGATCTCGCTGAGCTGCGCGCCTTGATAGCCCAAGGCCAGGCCCAGATCCAAGCCCTGCCAGACCCGCGCCTCGGCGTGGGCCTGGGCCACCCACAGCAGGCTGCTCTGGCTGACGGCGGTGTCATTCTTGATGCCGGCCGAGGGGATCTCGTTGTCGTACTCATAGCTCAGGGCCGCCAGGCCGAGCCCCAAGTGCCCGCCCACGCTGATGGGGATGCCCCAGGCCGAGGCCACGCGCTGCTGATATCCCGGCGCCACATAGAAGCCGCTCAAGCCCGCGCTCAGCGTGTTGGTCACGGTGTCGTTGCTCTCCTTCCACTGGTGGCGCTTGGCCAGGCCCATCAAATAGGCCGCCTGAACATAGGCGCCGCTGCTGTGGCGCCAGCCGCCCTCGATGCCGCAGGCCAGGCCCAGGCCGCCGCTGGGCTTGGTCGATCCGTCGGGCACCATGGCGGCGAAGTCGGCCACGCTCAGCAGCACCGGATGCAGGGCCAGGCCGGCGTAGAACTCGGAGGCCGCCGGCGCGGGCACGTGCTGGGCCTGGCGCAGGCGCTGGGCGTAGGCGCGCACGGCGGCGTCATCAGGCTTGGCGTCCAGGTAGTGCTGGTAGGCCTCCAGGGCGGCGCTGTAAAGGCGCAGGCGGGCGTAGCAGTTGCCGATCTGGCGCCAGGCGTAGAAATAGGCGGGGTCGTGGGCCAGCGAGGCCTGGTATTCGACCACGGCGTCGCTGTTGTCCCCGGCGCGCTCCAGCGCGGCGCCGCGACGGTAGGCGGCCGCGGCGTCCTCCAATGAAGCATGGGCGGCCTGGGCCAGGCTCAAGCAAGCGATCAGGATGAGGGTGCGGACGAACATGGAACGCCTCCGGGCGAAGGCCCCACCCGGGGGCTGCGGGAGCGGCCGCGGGGCCGCTCCCCTAATCTTCGCCAAGGGCGCCGTTTATTCCCTAAGGGGCCGCTTTCAGGGCCTCCACTTTGGCCTTCAGATCCTTGTCACCCGGCTCCAGGCGCTGGGCCTGCTCGAAGCACTGGATGGCCGACGCCTTGCGGCCCTGATCCAGGTAAAGCTGCCCCAAGGCCAGCCAGGCCCGCGTGTCCGCCGGGTCGGCCTTCACGGCCGCCAGGTACTGCTGCAGCGCCTCATCCGGCCGGCCGGCCTGCTCGGCGGCGAGGCCCTGATCGGCGGCTCCCCCGTCGGGCAGCTTGAATTCCAGCTGCAGCGCAGGCGTTGGCGCAGGCGTCGGCGCGGGAGCGGGGTTGAGCTCGGGGGTCAGGGCCTCCTGAGGCGGCGCGGGGGCGTCGAAATCGCCGGGCGGCTCCAGCGCCGCGGCGGCGGCCGGAGCCGAGGGTGCGGCGCTCCATGCCAGGCTCAGGCGCTGCTGCAGGCCGAGGCCGCCGCCCCACAGGGCCGCGTAATCCAGGGCCCATTGCTGCCAGCGCAGGCCCACGCCGCTGCTGAGCCCGCTGAGCGCATCCTGGCTGTCACCCTGGCCCTGGGCCCAACCCAGGCGCAGGGCCAGCGGGCCCAGCCAACGCTCGGCACCGGCGCTCAAGGCCCATACAGCCAGGTCCTGCTCGCCCTGGGCCTGCAGCGCATAGCGCCAGCCCGGGCCAACGCTGCCGCCCGCCCCCAGAGCCACCCGCTCCATGGCGTCGCCGCTGATGCCCTGCCAGGCCAGGCCCAGCGACTGCCCGGGGCCCCAATGCCAGCGCGCGCCCAAGCCCAGCATGGTCGCGCTCACGCTTTCGCCGCCCAAGTCCTGCTGCAGCAGCAGGACCTGGGTCCCCAGGTCCCACACGGGCGAGGCGCTCCAGCCCCAGCCCAGGCCGCCGGAGAGGCGCCAAGGCTGGAAGGATCCGGTGGCCACGCCGTTCTCGTCGCGGCCATCCAGGCTGCCATAGCTGGTATGGGCCAGGCGCAGGCCCAGCATCCCGGTGGCCTGGGGCCACAGCAGGCCCAGCGATTGGCGCTGCAGGTCGGCCGGCAGAAGGGCCTCGTCGGCGCGCAGGCTCAGGGCCGCGGGGGCCTCGGCCAGGGCCGAGGGGTCCAGCTCCCAGCCGTCGCCGCCGTCCAGGCCCAACGATGCGCCCCCCAGGGCCGCCACGCGCGCGGACGAAGCCTGGCCCTCCAGCGGCGCCAGCGGGGTCTGGCCCTCCAGCGGCGCCAGCGCCGCCCAGCAGGCCGCGGCCAGGGCCAGGCGCCTCAAGGCTGCACCACGAATTTGCCGATCGGCGGGCGGGCGCCGGCCGAAGGCACCAGGCGGTAGAGGTAGACCCCCGGCGCGTAGCCGCCCAGGCTCAAGGGCCACAGGGCGGTGCCGGCGCTATAGTTGCGGCTGGCGCTGCTCAGGCGCTGGCCGCGCTCGTCGTAGAGCTCCAGGCGCAGGTCGCAATCCTGGGCCAGGGTGATGGCGAAGGTGATGTGGTCCTTGGCCGGGTCGGGGTAGGCGATGGCCTGCGACTGCGGCGACGCCGCGCCGATGCCGCCCGGCGAACCGATGCCGCTGGCCCCCCCGCAAACCCCGGTGAAGCCCCACAAGGCCGCGCTCGCGCCCACGTAGCCGGTGGCGCGGCTCAGGCCGGCGGACGTGCGCGGGCGGCAGACCAGGCTGGGCGCAGCCGGCCAAAGGCGCTGGCCTGCGCTGGCGTAGCCGCCGTTGAGGGCGCCCGCGAATCCCAGGCTCCAAAGCGCGGCATCGGGGAACAGCCCGGAGGGGCTTTGGCCCGTCAGCAGCAAGGTCCCATCCGCATTCATGAGCCCGCCGACCGCGCTCTGAGGCGCTCCCAATGCGCTCACCGGGCCGCCGGCGGCCAGGCCGGCCGTGCCAAAGCCAGGCGCCGCCGCGCCGCTGGCGTCCACACGCAGGGCCAGCCATTGGCTCTGGGAAAAATCGCTGGCGTAGCCGGTGGCCAGCACGCCGCCGGCCGCGTCAAGATCCAAGCTGGTGAAGACCGCGGGATCCGGCAGGGTGACGGTGACGATGCCGGAGCTGCCGAAAGCCGGGTCAGTGGAACCGGTGTTCAGCAGCCGTACAAGGCTGGCGCTGCCAAGGCTTCCGTCAAATCCGGTCCCGACGGCGACAAGACGCCCGAGGGGATCAATATGCAGGTCATCGATCTGGGCCCCGACGCCCAGACCCGCCACGCCGCCAACGCCAAAGGAATTGATGAGCGCGCCAGTTCCATCCATGCAGACGATGATACTGCCGCTGGCCATGTAGATGCGGCCGGCGCTGTCGACCGCCACGGCCGCGGCGCCGCCGGCGCCATTGAGGATCGTCTTCCCGCCGGCCCCAAATGCCGGGTCCAACGCCAAGGCCGGAAAGGTCAGTTTCGCCACCGCCGCCGAGGTGTTGCCCAGGCCGTCTTCCGCATAACCCACCAACACCACAAAGCCCCCGCCCGGCTCCTGGGCCGCCGCGTTGAAGGCCTCGTTCTTGCCGGGCGCCACGAATCCGTCGTAGTGACCGCTGCTCTGCAAGGCCCCGGCCGCGTTCACGCACCACCACACCGCATCCTTGTCACCCGCCACCGCATCGCCGCCGCCGGCGATGAGCCAGCGCCCGTCGGAAAGGGCCAAGAGGTCATCACCCGCCGCCGTGGCCCCGCCGGAAGGCGAGCTGTACGTCAGCACGCCGGCTGAGCCGAAGGCGGCGTCCAGGTCGCAGGCGGCCCGGACGGCCCCCGGCGCCAGCGCCAGGATCAGCCACAGCGCGGCCCGCCTCATCGCGGGGCCCCGCTCACGCCCACCACCACGGTCTTCCTCAGCACGCGCTCCCCCTCCTGCACTTCGATCACATAGGCGCCGGGCTCCACGCCCCGGCCGGCCTCGTCGCGGCCATCCCAGCCGAAGCGCCAACGCCCGGCTTCCAGCAGGCCCGCCTTCAACAGGCGCCGCTCCTGACCGGACGGATCCAG
>Ga0302320_10015474_pt1 | contig 15670 bp, 15 predicted proteins | sample Bog_T0_3_FD_202130 | JGI IMG/M metagenome (GOLD analysis project Ga0302320, IMG submission 202130) | Peat permafrost microbial communities from Stordalen Mire near Abisko, Sweden - Bog_T0_3 | ecosystem: Environmental > Terrestrial > Soil > Wetlands > Peat | place: Sweden: Abisko, Stordalen Mire... | reverse complement strand
GCCGCCTTGATCGCCGCTGCAAACTCTGCGCCCAAATGCACTTGCAACTGCTGTCATGAGACTCAGTTTTCAGTGGGTGTCTTCTCTATATGGTCGATGAGAAGTTCCTCGGCTTTGACTTTGCGTTTCTCCAGCTTGAGCCCCAGTTTTTGTACCGATGCGTAGATAGACGAGCCTCCGCTTGGATCGGACGCGGTGGCAGGGGTTGAAGCGTTTGCGGCTCCGGCGTTGGCCATCGTGGGCGGAACGCTGATGCCCATATCTTGTGCCGTCGCCATCGCCATCGTCATCAGATCGGCGAGGGAGATATCTATCGACACCTGATAGTTGCCCTTGAGATCAGTCTTATCCACTACCTGAGGGGCGCTTCCACCACCCATCTTCAGGAGGTTTGTGAGCATGTCGGCAAACCCTGCCATGGTCACCGTATCTGCGTCCATGTGCACCGTCTGGGCCTGAGGATCAATTCGCTGCGTGATCTTGCCTTTTGCGCCCATGTTGATGGTTGAAGAGCCATCGGCATTTTGAGTCATGCGAAACTGCCCGCCGGGAGCATCCATCTTCATCTCGCCGGGTTTGAGTGGGGCGTTCGGGTCAATCGGTTCGGCGGCTGCGGACGATTCCTTCATGTGCGGTCCGTCTTTGCCGACCAGCAGAGCAAGCTCAGGATAGTCCTGGGTATCGCGATGCACTGAAAGCTTGAAGCGCTCCTCCAGCAGCTTCTGCAACATTTTGGGAGCGTCTTCTTTTGCAGCGCCGCCGGGCATGTTGGCCACAATGTCGAAGCGCTGAGTGGAAAGCCACGCCGGGCCGGAGATCTGGTAAGCCTTCAGCGAATACGCGTTGGCGATCAGCTCTTTGAGCGACATGTAGCTGTATTCGGCACGCGTGGCATCCACGTGCGGGCCGACTTTCGGCATTTTTCCGGCCTGCATGTCGGCCGCCATTTTTTCAAGGTCAAGAGGAGCCGCGGGCTTGACCGTGGCCACTTCGAAGGCAGGGTTGCCGGGGGCCGTTTGCGCGAGAGCGACGCCGGAAGAGAAGATGGCGGACACGAGCATCGGCACAAAGAGAGCGAAGGAATGACGGGACATTGGTTCTCCTTTCGAGATCGAGAGTTGCAGGAAGATTGCGTTCTTACCGGAACTGCGAATAGAGGATCAAAGCCAGGATGCCGCCGAACCAGATGGCGAACCAGACCAGGTAGGGACGGCTCATTGTTCCCATCCATGAAGAGCTGCGATACGGCGTTGCAAAATTGCCGCTTGGGTACAGATCGCGGCCCATGGTGGTTGCCAGCTTCTGTCCGCGGAAGATCAGGAACATCATGTAGACAAAGACCGCGGTAAAGACAGCCAGGAAAATCCATATCAGCGAGAGAGATTTCATGGGAGAAACGAACTGCCGCAGAGGGAATATGCAGAGCGTGACCACCATGAGCCAGCCCCAGGAGTTCAGCACATTGATACTGTTGCGCCGCGTGGCGTCCTGGTAGCGGTAGTGCTCCTCAGTGCGTTCGGCAGGCAACGGAGCGCCGGAATGCACGAGCGCGATTTTGCCGGGGAGAACGATGGCGGACCAGGTCATCTGGAACGGGGGCAACCAGTCGAACTTTGCACCGTGGCGTAGCAGCACCCACCAGCAGGAGGCTACGATCGCTGCGGAAAGCGCCTCAAGCGGCCAGGAGATGTAATCGCCGAGGTGGCGGCTTTGAAGCGAGAAAGCAACCGCGCGGACCGGCGGCCTGGTTCCCAACTTATGGCGCATCCAGAGCGTGAGGGCGGCATAGGTTGGCACATACACAAGCGCGAATCCCCCGCACCACACAGGCATCCATTCCCACCGCTTCAAAACGAAGCAGCCCCCCAGAGCTACTACCAGTGCCAGGTGTAACGCGAGCAGAGCAGCACGATAGCCATTTAGCCACAGTTTCCCCCGCCCGTCATAAAAACCAGCCGGAACCTCGACGCCCAGAAAGAAGCCGGGACCGTTTTTGAGCGGCTGGCTCCAGGCGAACTTCACCAGGCCGTAAGCAAGAGTGAGAACCACCAGGGTTGTGGCAAAGATCATGACTTCAAATTCTGTGGGCGCACTCATTGGGCGCCTCCTTTCTCTCCGTTACTGGAACGGGTCTGCTGCAAGTGCGCAAGTTCACGCCGAACGGCCTCTTCGATCTCGCGGCTGGTCAATCCGCTGAGGATCAATTGAGTGAGAACCGTTTGCAGAGGCTTCAAGAGCTCGGCTTTGTCGATGGAGCGGGGCGCTCGCGGCGCGATGACTGCGCCGGCACCGTGGCGAACGGTGACGAAGCCCTCGTCCTGGAGCTGGCGGTAGGCGACCGCGACCGTATTCAGGTTGACGCCCAGGTCGCCGGCCACCTGCCGAACCGAGGGCAAGGTCATGCCCTCGCGAAGGCTGCCGCCCGCGATCAGGGATTTAATTCCATCCGCGATTTGCTGGTAGATGGGGCGCTTGTCGTTGGCTTCAAGGGTAAGAAACATGGCCTTCTCCGACTGTCATGTGTATGTATACAGCATACAGTTGAGAGAGTCAAGACCGGTCCGCAAAGAATTTCCGGGCGGAGCGATCCAGGGCGCATTCCGGGGGCGGGATTCCTCAAGGTGAGAAGATGGAAGGATGCGCCAGAACCGACAAGACCACTCCACCCCCAAAGCCAAAGCAATTGGCGCCAAGATCAACCGCCGCGCCGCCGATCGTTTACGGAACGGCCATCTTTGGGTTTACACGTCAGACCTTGAAGCCGTGGAGCTGCCCGAAGGTGAGCCTCCCGCGCTGCTGCCGGTGGCCGACAATCGCGGCCTGCTGCTGGGCACAGGGCTCTACAGCCCGTCGTCGCAGATTGCGCTGCGCATGGTGTCGCGCGAGGCGATTGGCGAGCCGGCCTGGCTGGAACTGCTGGCTGCCCGTCTGCACGCGGCGATTGCCCGGCGCAAGCCGCTGCTGGACCAGGAAAACGACGCCTGCAGGCTCTGCTTCAGCGAGGCCGACGAGCTGCCCGGCGTGGTGGTGGACAAGTACGCCGAGCTGGTGATTCTGCAGCTTCTGGTAAAGGGACTGGACTCCGCCGCGGTGCGGAAGACATGCGCACGCGTGCTGCGCGAAGAGCTGAAACCGGCGGCGATCCTGGAACGGCCTGACCCGCGGATGCGCGAGCTGGAAGGGCTGGCAGCGCCGAGCCTGGAGCCGCTTTATTTGAAAAGCAAGGCCACAGAAACCGCGACGCAGTTCCATCTGAATGGCCTGACCTTCCACTACGACGCCAATGCCGGACAGAAGACGGGCGCGTTTCTTGATCAGAGAACGAACTATGCCGCAACGCGCGACTGGATGAAGAAGCTGGCCGCGGCGCATCCCGGCAGAATAGGACGGGCGCTGGACGTTTGCTGCTACCAGGGCGGGTTTGCGCTGCACATGGCGCAAGTTTGCGGGCAAGTGACGGGCATTGACGCCTCGCGCGCCTCGCTTGAGGTGGCCGAGCGCAACCTTGAGGCCAACCGCTCGGCGCTGACCGCGGCAGTGGATTGGATTGAGGCCGACGCCTTCGAGATTCTGCGGGAATGGGCGGATGCGGGCGAGAAGTTCGACGCAATTGTGCTGGACCCGCCGGCGTTTGCCAAGTCAAAGCGTGCGGTTGAGGGCGCTCTGCGCGGCTACAAGGAGATGAACCTGCGGGCGCTGAAGATGCTGAGATCCGGCGGACTGCTGGTGACCTGCACCTGCTCGCACCATGTGAGCTGGACAGACCTGGAAGGCGCGGTAGCTTCGGCCGCCAGCGATGCGGGACGGCGGGTTCGGCTTCTGGAGCGCAGAGGCGCGGCTCCCGATCATCCCGTGGTGATAACTCTGCCGGAGACCGAATATCTGAAGTGCCTGGTGCTGGAAGCGGAGTAGCTTGTGTGGTGAGTCTGAAATTCTTGCCATATTTCACAAAGAACAACCGCAGATTCTTCGCTCACCACCCCCCAAACTGAAAGACGTTTGGGGCCCCTTTCACTCAGAATGACACTCGTATTTTTTTGTCATGAATTAGATACAAATTACTACGCGGCCTTTTGGCGCGCGCGCCATGGCGGCATGATGCTCTTCATGCGGCCGATCCATGTGCGCTGATTGCCGTGGGCGGGAGCGGGCTGGATTTGCGGTTGGTGCGGGCTGGCGCATTTAAGCTCGGCAAGCGCTTCTTTCACTTGCGCGCGCAGAGCCTCCGCCTCAAAGGTGCAGGAACGCAGATACGCTGACACGGACATTCGCGCCTCCGCGGCGCGCTGGCGCAGTTGAATGCACTCGGCCTTGCTCATGCGGATGGTGATGCTTGCACACTTTTTATCCTGCTCGATGTGCGCGGAGTCAACGGGCGAGAAATCGGCGGATGTGGTGAGATCGCGGCTGGGCCTGGCTTCAGCGGCTCGGCTGACGGCTGTTGGCTCCGGTTGCTGCGCAGTGACGGCGGCGGGCTCGGGTTCGGCTGGAGCGCGGGTTCCCCAATCGGCTAGATCGGCAGCCTTGTACCGGGAGTGGGTACGCAAGGCGCTTTCATAAGTGAGGGTCGCGACGTCGTCGGCGAGCTCGGCGTCGTTCCACGCGGTTTCCTGCTTTGGTTTGGAGCCGGTGAGCGCGGCCAGCAATCCGGCAAAGTCGGCGGCGCTGGGCTGCGGTGAATTGGTGGCTGTTTGTTGCATGGTAAGGAGCATAGCTCGGCGGCGGATGGGGACATGAGGGGATTTTCAAGGAGATGGACGCGGGAGTTCCGCAGTGGGAAATGCGGTTTGCTGGTTCCCGAAATGAGACGGTGAATGGGAAGCCACTACTCTGCGGGTTCGGGAAGAATGCGGCCTGGCAGGCGCAGCAGCTCAGTGATTTGCTCGCTGGCCATGGGACGCGCGAAGAGAAATCCCTGGCCGTAACGGCAGCCCATTTCGCGCAGCAGGCGGTATTGCTGAGGGGTTTCAATGCCTTCGGCGACGACATCCATTCCAAGTACTCGGGCCAGCTCGACGATGGTGCGGACGATCTGCTGGGGCTGTTCTCCGTCGGTCATGCGTCCGACAAACGAGCGGTCCACTTTGAGCACGTCGATGGGGAAGGAGTGCAGGTAGCTGAGAGAGCTATAGCCGGTGCCGAAGTCGTCCATGAGCAGCGGAACGCCAAGCCGGCGCAGGCTGCCCAGCACCTCGAGGGCGGTGCTCATGTCGGGAATGAGGCTGGACTCTGTCATCTCCAGGCCCAACTGCTGGCTTGAGATGCCTGACTGGCGCAGCAAGGCTTCAACGTGATCGGCCAGCCCTTCGCGTGCAAACTGGCGCGCGGAGAGATTGACGCAAACGCGCAGCGAGCGATGACCGGCGTCGACGGCGCACCACTGCTGAATCTGCCGGCAGACCTCTCGCAGCCCCCAATCGCCGATGGGCAGGATGAGCCCGCACTCCTCGGCGAAGGGAATAAACTCCATGGGCGGCACCAACCCGCGCTGGGGATGATTCCAGCGGATGAGGGCCTCGAATCCAACGACCTTGCGTGTCTCAAGCTCAACTTCAGGCTGGTAGTAGAGCACGAACTCGTTGTGCTCAAGGGCATGGCGCAGGTCCTGCTTGCTCGGCCATTTTCCAGGCGTGCTGGCTTCAGCGCGAGGCCTGTGGAGTGTCTTCGGCTCATTCAACTGATTGCGGAGCGTGCGCAGTTCCAGCAGATTTGCGGCCATGCCGGCCACGCTTTCCAGCATCTGCAACTGGTCCGCGGGCATGGGACGGCGCGGCTGTGCGCAGAAGACGGTTAACGCGCCGAGAATTCTGCCGGCCGGAGAGCGCACGGGAGCGCTGGCGAACGAAGCCACTTCCATGCGGCGGAGAACCATTCTCTTGCCGCAAAAATCCGGGTGTTGCGCCAGATCGGGGACTACCACCGGACCGTTGGCGGCAAGCACCATCTCAAAGACTGTTCCGCTACGGGGCAGCTCGCGGACCGCTTCTCCCCAATAGGATTTGATCCACACACGGCCTGCGTCTCCAAAGCCCAGCAGCACGGTGTCGGCATGAAAGTACTCGGCGGCCAAGCGTGTGATTGCGTCGAAACACGGTTCTGGTTTAGTGTCTAGAATCCCGGTTTGCGCGAGAGCCAGCAAACGCGCATTTTCCTCTGGTCCATCGATCATGACGGCCGCAAACCTTGCAATTGGCATCTTCTCTGCGCTCCACTCAATACCTGGGGAATTTTCGGAAATTGTGTAGACGCGAAAGTTGCTGGCATCCCACCCTTTCCGCAGAAAAAAGCGGAAAGGACGGGGCACGGAAGTCTACAGAAAAGCGAAAATGCCCTAGGACTTGGGCCGTGCCCGCGACAGCCCTGCCGTTCGATCGAGCGAAATCCGACGCGGCAACGGTCAGTCCAGTGACCTTCTCTCGAACCATGGCGCCTGTTCCGTACTTTTTATATCGGAAAAGTCTGCCGGCACATGAGATGACCGCCGAGTGTGTCCTGCACAGGTCAATGGCCTTGATGCGCGGCGGGCGTTCCCGTTTCAGTCCACAGAAAGGTCATCTGATCGGCGTCGTCCTGAATCTGTTGATCGACACTGACGCCGGCCGAGTGGCCGCCGGCGAGACTGTAGTGGAGAAGCACTGGTCGGCCGCTGGTTGAAGCCGCCTGCACGAGCGCCGTCATTTTGCGCGCATGGAGCGGATCGACGCGCGTGTCGCTGTCACCGGTAAAGAACATCACCGCGGGATACGCGGTTCCGGGCTTCACGTTCTGGTAGGGAGAGTATTTGAGCAAGTAAGGAAATTGCTTTTCGTGGTCCGACGATCCGTACTCGGTTACCCAATAGGAGCCCACCAGAAACTTTTGATAGCGCAGCATGTCAAGCAACGGATAACCGCAGAGCACGGCTGAAAACAGCTCGGGCCTTTGCGTGATGGCCGCGCCCATCAACAGGCCGCCGTTGGAGCGGCCGGTGATGGCGAAATGCTGCGGCGAAGTGTACTTGTTGGCAATGAGATACTCGGCGGCGGCGAAGAAGTCGTCGAAGACATTCTGCTTTTTCTCGAACATCGCCTGCTCGTGCCAGTGCTCGCCATACTCGCCGCCGCCGCGCAGGTTGGGCAGCGCAAACCATCCTCCCTGCTCCATCCACCAGGCATATTGCGGATTCCACGCGGGAACCATGCTGTTGTCAAAGCCGCCATAGCCGGTCATCAGCAGCCGTTCGCTTCCATCCTGCTTGAGGCCTTTCTTGCCGGCGATAAACATGGGGACCTTGGCGCCGTCTTTCGACGTGAAGAAGACCTGCCTGATCTCATACTGGCTGGAGTCGAAGGGAATCTTGGGTTGGAAGAACACATCGCGCATGCCGGTTGCCGTATCGAGCCGATAGAGCGTGGGCGGCGTGATGTAGGACTGGAATTGAAAGTATCCGTAGCGGTCGGTTGTGCGGCCAAAAAGGTAGGAAGCAGCACCGATGGTGTCGTAGTCCACCGTTCCGGCGGCGTGGCCGTCGAGCGCATACACAGAGGTTTCGGTCTTGACGTCATGGAGCCGATTTACGTAGATTTTTTCGCCCACAATCGACCACTCGTCGATGGCGATGGGAGCTTCCGGCACGATGGGCTTCCAATCGTCGGGCATGATGCCGGGATCGGCTTTCATAATGCATCCGTTGGGCGCTTTGTAATCGGTTTTCACGTACCAGGCGCCCTTGGCGTAGATGGCCGAAAAGCGCGAATCGAGGCCCCAGACGAGCACATCGAAGGGCGCGCCCGGCTTGGTGAGATCGCGGAAGACGATGTCCTGGCGCTTGGCCGGCACGCCGCGATCGATGGCGACAACCAGATAGCGGCCGTCGTCAGTGATGGATGCGTCGAAGAGGTCGTCGCGCGTAAGCGGCTCGTCGCGAAACTCGCGCCCGAAGACAAGAACATCGCTTGAGTTGCGGGTGCCGAAGCGATGCTGGTAGAGCAGAGTTCCCTGCTTGTCGTTGCGCGCGTAGTAAAAGCTCTTGCCGTCTGTCGCGAAGGCGATGCTGAAATAGCGGGCCGAGGGCAGCTCGTCTTCCATCGTCTTGCCGGTGGTCACGTTGAGTAGATGCACGCCGACTTCGTCTGCGCCGCCCTGCTGCACGGAGTAAGCAAGCAGCTTTCCATCGCGGGAGACATCCTCAATATGCACGGAGACGTTGGGGTCTGTGCTGAACTGCGCGGGATCGATCAGCCGCTTGTCTTTGCCGGCCCAGCCCTGACGCACATAGATGGAAAACTGCTGCTCACCGGCCAGCCGCTTTCTGAAGAAGAAGCTGCCGCCGCGCTCAATGGGCGCGCTGGCTGCCGATACGTTTTCAAGATCGGTGAGGTCGTCGACTACGTCAGGGCGGATGCGGGCCTGCTTCATGTAGCGGGCGGTATAGGTATTCTCCGCATCGATAAAGGCGCGGGTCGGGGCGCTCTTTGCGTCCTCAAGCCAGCGGTAGTTGTCGACGATCTGTTTGCCGAAGTAGTTGTCGGTGACGGGCGCTGAATCAACCGGCGGCGGGGCGGGCAGGCCGATGCCGTCGCGGCCGCGAATCGTCTGGCCTGGCAAACTTGATCCCATCAACGCGAACAGAATCACCCCCATGCCCAAGGTCTTGACCATTGCAGGCCCTCCTTTAGGACAGCATACTCGAGTAAAACTGCGAGACCGCGGGGAAAGCGAGGGCTGACTGCGCAGGTTCGTTCCGCGGCGCTGTGGCGTAAGCCTTATAAAATCAACTTGAGTGAGCGTCGCGCCCAAAACAAAAGACCCAGCACCTGCCGCGGGATGGTGGTCGCGCGGAGTGCGTTTGCTGAGACCGTCGCACGCGCACACGGCTTTTTCGGCATCGATCCTACTCGCTGGCTCTTCTGTCTTATCGAGCGTGCTCGGCCTGGCCCGTGGCAAATTCATCGCCTGGCTCTTTGGCGCTGGCCCACAGACCGATGCCTATATGGCAGCCTTCCGCCTGCCCGACCTGATGAACAACTTTCTGGTCGGCGGCGCTGTCAGCATCACCTTTGTAACTCTGCTCAACCGCTACCGCGAGAACGGCGAAGAGACAGAAGGCGAGCGCCTGGTCTTTACCGTTCTCAATTTGATGGTGCTGATCCTGAGCGCGGCTTGCGTCGTGCTCATGTTCTTCGCCGCGCCTTATATTCGCTGGACCAATCCAGGTTTTCCTGCCGACCAGGTGGCCCTTTCGGCGCACATGACGCGCATTTTGCTGCCCGCGCAGATCTTTTTGTTCGCCGGTGGCGCATTGGGCGCGCACCTGCTGGTCCGCAAGCAATTCCTCTATCAGGCGGCAACGCCGATCATCTACAACCTCTTCATCATCGTTTCGGGCATTCTGTTGCATCGCCGCCTGGGCGTTGCTTCGCTCGCCCTGGGCGCAACGATCGGATTTCTCATTGGATCGCTGGGGATCAACGCCTGGGGTATTGCCCGCGCCCACGTCCGCTACCGCTGGGAGATCGATCTGCACCATCCCGGATTGCGCAGTTGGCTGGCCATGTCTCTGCCGCTCATGATCGGCTTCGGGCTGCCGTTTCTCGATCCCTACTTCACCGGCTTCTACGCGTCGCACGGCGCAGGCGATATTACGCGCCTGGCCAACGCCAAGCAGCTTTTCTCTGCTCCCATGTCCATGCTCTCGCAGGCGGCGGGCGTGGCGTCAATGCCATTTTTCGCGCAGCTCTGGGCCAAGGAGAAACGCTACGAGTTCGCTACCGGCGTGGCCGACTCGGTTTCCCGGATCGTCGCTCTGAGCCTGCTCGCCGCCTCTGCCTTGATTGCTCTCGCTCAGCCCATCGTCGGCCTGGTCTTCGGCGGCGGACGCTTCAAGCCAAGTGACGTAAGCCTTACAGCCCTGTTCCTGGCCGTCTACGCCATCTCGCTGTTTGCCTGGTCGGCGCAGGCAATTTATGCGCGCGCGTTTTATGCCGCGGGGATCACGTGGCTGCCCATGCTGGCCAGCACCATCATCCTGGTGGTGGCCTTTCCGCTGTATGGAATCGGATACCGGCACTGGGGCGCGGGAGGCCTGGCGCTGGCCTCGGACGCGGGCATTCTGGTGCAGGCGATTATCCTCGCCGTGCTGCTGCACAAGCGGCAGATGGTTTCGCTGGCCAGCCTGGACTATGTGGAGATGGGCCGCTGCCTGCTGGCGGGGCTGGCGAGCGGACTTGTGGTGGGCGGCGGAGTTTGGGGCGTGACGTACGCGCTGGCGCATGCGTATGGCGCGGAGCTGGCGCACCACGCGCGATTGATCGACCTGGCGCTGCTGCTGGTGGGTACGGCGGCTTGGCTGGGAATTGCCAAAGAGATACTGGATAAAACCGGCTCGGCTCTGCCACGGGTCGCCATGAAGCGGCTGAAGCTGGGTTGATGCCGCGCCGGACGGAGTGTTTCCTGCCAGCGCAGAAGTCAAGAAAAACGATAGCGTTTTCGGAAATTGCGTAAACCGGAATCTTATCGGTATCCCACCCATTCCGCTGAAAGACGCGGAATGGATGGGGCACGGAAGTCTATAGCAAAAGTGAAAATGCTCTAAAGCCGGAAAAAGACGCCGATCATGGGTTGGGAGTTGCGCGCGAAGGCATTCGTCGAGCTGAAAGAGCTGGTGAGATCTGCCGCCTTGTAGACGTTGCCGCGGTACTGGAAGCGCAAGCCCAGATGCGGAAGCAGAGTCCAGTCAATGCCCGCGCCGTAAACAAAGACGCCCTTGGTTGAAGTGCTGGTGGAAGCGGCGGTAGTGCTCTGGCTGCAAAGCGGGTTGACCGTACCGCAGGTGGTGGTGGTGACCGTGCCTGCCGTGGGCATATTCAACAGCACGCCGCCGCCGGCCAGAGCGAATGGCCTGAGCGTGGGCCCGCGCAGCGAGATGATCCAGTCACCGGTAACCTCGTGCGCGTTTGCCGAGATGGCCGCCGCGGAGATGCTGCACGAGCTGTCGTTAACCGGGCAAACCGAGGAGATGTTGGTGAAGCGCTGGTTGTTGCGGTTGTAGGCGTAGGTGGCCTCATAGCCGACGAGAGGGTTCTTGATTCGACGCAGTTCGACAAGGCCGCCGGCTTGATTGGCCGGATTCTGCTGCGTGTTGTTGCCGGAAACCGATTGACCGAACGATCCGTAGACGCTCAGCGCCGCATCGATCTGGGCGTGAGCAGTGGAAGCGATTAAGGGCGCGACCGTCAGCGCGAGAGCGATTTTTGCCCATGCAACTTTCGTCATAGTCTGCCTCCAGATTCAAGGTTTTGGTTCGTGTTTTTTGAGCTTGCCGGAAGATTCCGCAAGAATCGATAGTGCTCTCCCGGTTAGACGGGGAGGCACAGCATAGCGGTTGCCCGAGGGGCAGAGGCAACCGGCAAGCGCCCCACGTTTGGCGGGGCGCTTGCGGATCGGAAGGAATGATTTGCGCAGATGAACTAGGGTGTTACGGTCGCGGGCTCATGTGCGCCTGCGGCTGCTGTGGCCGGCTTCGCCTCGGGCTTGCGGATGTCGATGCCGCCCTTGAAAAACGCACCATCTTCAATGCTGATGCGCGCCGCGCTTACGTCACCGCTGAGCGAGCCTTCCGCGCGAATGTCGACGCGGTCGGATGCCGTGACATTGCCGCGCACCTTGCCGAGCACTACGATTTCACGGGCGTTGATGGTGGCCGCGACCTGGCCGTTGCGGCCCACGGTCACGCGGTTGCCGGGCAGGTTGACACTACCTTCAACCTTGCCGTCGATGTACAGAGATTCCGAACCGTTGATTTCGCCTTTCACGGATAATCCCTTGCCGATGGTGGCTTGGTCTCCGGCGGCAGGGGCGGCGGTGCGGCTTTGGGTGGCCTCAAAGGCTGGAGCCGCCGGCGTGGGACGGATTGGTTCAGGTTGAGGAGTGGGGTGGTTCGACACGGTCTGAGTTGGTTTCCACATAGCGCTCAAGATAGTTCCTTTTCTGTCCGTCGGGACGAGGAGATTCCAAGGCGGGCTCACTTTCGTGAACCCCAAAATATCTAATTAAAGCCCTTCCGGAATGCACTTAGGCCCATCGACCGAGGTGCGAGGCGATCGTTCCATGACGAAACAGCCGCTTGAGTGTACCTTCGGTTTGAATCCACTCCGGAAATGCCGTTGCTCAAGAGATCGTTACCTTCGCGAGGCCGCGCGCGGTTCGTTCATCATGCGCGGTCCATTTGAAACTTGCGCTGCGGCTATTTTAAGACTACCGGCGGCAAATGCACAGTTGCGATTTCCGGCGTCCTCACGAAAGTTTTTCGATCGCGTCTTTCCGGGATCGCGTTTCCTGTTGATGGAATGGGCGCGGAGAGCGCAATTGGACCCCGATGGCTACTCGTAGTAAGTGGCCGTGGTGGTGTCAGTCTCCCAAATAGTGCAGTCTTTCACGCGCACGCGGCTGCCGGTCAGCTCGGCGAGTTGCTGGTTGGTTTCGTCGTAAAAAAACCTGGCCAGATTCTCGGCGGAGGGGTTGATCACGGTGAAGGGCTCAAGGTCGTTGAGCATCTGGTGATCGATGCGGTCGATGACCGGGCGCATAACCTGCTTGAGCAGGCGGAAGTCGAGCAGCAGACCTGCCTTGTCAAGCTCAGTGCCGGCGAGGGTGACACGTACCTTGTAGTTGTGGCCGTGCGGATTCTCGCACTTGCCTTTGTAGTTGCGGAGATAGTGGCCGGAGGAGAAATCTGCCTCCACGGTGACTTCATACATCTGGTTGGCTCAGTCCTGTGCAGGAGGGTTTCCCGCTGACTCTATTCTAGAGCCTGTTATTCACTCTCGCGGGAAACTGCAGGCTCATCGATTTCGACGCTTGCGCCGCGCGGCCAGACGGGCCTGTTCGCCGCGCCGGTCAACCTGTTCAAACAGGTGGCTCATGACGCCGATGAACGCGGCGATGAGGCCGAAGAGCAGCAGAAACAGGGCCACGGTGCGCCAGAGCGAGCCGTTTGCGGGCAGGCCGGGCTGGTAGCTGGAAGGCACGAGCGATACAGCCGCCGAGATGAGCGCGAAGAGCCCAAGCGAGGCAGCGAGGATGTAAAAGTTGCGCGACATGGGTGGGTGCGTGGCCTGCTGCGATTCTACGCGGCGGCTGGCGCGGCGCAAAGCGCGGCGCTTTCGACCAGTTGCACGCCAGTACGATCGAACTGGGCCTCAATGGCGGCGACCGAGCCGCCGAGGCCGATGGCCCGGCAGGCGTCGCGCACGATGAAGGCCGGCAGACCGAGGCGGTGGCCATCGAGCGCCGAGTAGCCTACGCAGTAGTCGTAGGCGAGGCCGGCGAAGAAGACGCGTGCCAGGCCGCGCTCTTCAAGATAGCCGGCCAGACCGGTGGGCGTTTCACGATCGTTCTCAAAGAACGCGGAATACGAATCGATCTGCGGGCGAAAGCCTTTGCGCAGGATGAGCTCGGCTTGGGGAAGACCTAGGCCGGGATGAAAGCTTGCGCCGGCGGTGCCCTGCACGCAGTGATCGGGCCAGAGTGTTTGCGGGCCGTAGCTCAGTTCGATTTGCTCGAAGGGCTGCTTGCCAGGATGCGAGGAGGTAAACGATGCGTGATGCGCAGGGTGCCAATCCTGGGTGAGGATGACGTGCTGAAACAATGGCGCAATGCGATGGATGACGGCGATGACGGCGTCGCCCTGGGCCACGGCAAGCGCACCGCCGGGACAGAAATCGTTTTGCACGTCGATGACGATGAGTGCGTCGTGCGCTTCGATCTGCATGGCGGCTCCTGTTGGCCGAAGTTAGCTGGCCGCTTGCGCTACCTTGCGGCCAGTTCCTTGAGCACGGCTTCCGTGATGGTCTTGACCAGTGCTTGAACGTCTACATTGGCCAGCTTCCCTTGAAGGCCTTCAGGCTGTGACGCAGCAGGGCTGGGAACGACAGGGTAGGCCTGTGCGCACTCCTCGACACGCGAAGCGTTGAAGCGAACATCGGGCAGGCCGAGCGACTTCTTCAACTCCAGCAGGTCTGAGCCTTGCTGCTCAGAGAAGTATGAGACGGGCGCGCCAAGCTGCGCGGCGAGCATCAGAGTCCAGCAGTAGGTATCGAGCACTTCGGTGTACCACTCGGCGTGAGTGACAGAGTCTGCCCAGCAGACAGCGCCGTGATTGGCGAGCAGCACGGTGTTGTGATCGCGTACAAAAGGCAGAACGGTCCGCGCGAACTCGGCGGTGCCGGGAGTTCTGTACGGAGCAATGGCGACCTTGCCGACGAAGACCTCGAACTCGGGAATGATGAGGTTGGGCGGAACCTTGCCGGTGATGGCGTACGCGGTGGCATGAGGAGGATGACAGTGAACAACCGACTTTGCCTGAGGAACGGACTTGTAGATTTCAAGATGGAGGAAGATCTCGCTGGTGCGCGGCTTTGTGCCGGCAATCTGCTTGCCGTCGAGATCGACCAGGCAGAGGTCAGCGGGCGTGAGGTCGTACTTGCTGACCAGCGTAGGCGTGCAGATAACCTCATTGGGGCCGATGCGATGGGAGATGTTGCCGCCGTTGCCGTCGACGTACTGGCGGAGCCAGAGCTTACGGCCCGCGGCACAGATTTCCTGCTTGATTGCCTCGGCCTGCGGCGTTGAGAAGAGGCGTGGATCGGCCGCAACTTCACGATCGGAGATGTCGACTGTCATGTGCTGTTTTCTCGCTTGCTTGCTTAGCTGCCGGCCGCAAAATGCGGCTGAAGAAGCCACGCTGCCTTTGCTGCTCTGTATCGATAATATTGGTTGCGGATGATTGGCGCTATAAAGGCCGTCACAGATGTTTGCGGCCGGCTGCGGAAATGCGGAAGAATCGCCGTAATTTCGATCAAAACGACGAAAAATCGGCGTTTTTTGAGATTCTTGATTATGGCTTCGCTACGAGAAAAGAAAGCTGACCCGCTGATTTTGAATACGGGTATTTGAGGCGGATGGCAGGGATTTCGGGGCTTGGGTTCGTGCTATCCCATGTCTGAAGATCCAGACATGGGGCACCCGTTCTCAGTGGAAGAACCAGACGTCGCCAGCAACCTGCAAGGCTAGCGTTTGGAAAACGCGGCGGATGGAGTTGGGTGTGAGTCTGGATCGCTCTCACCTATATCCATGCGTTGAATCAGACCGTTCTCGATGGTATAGACGTGCCAGACGTGGGTATCTGAAAGGACCTCGCCGCCCAGGGACTTCAGGAGCTGGTGAACCTTCACTTCGGTTTTGCTTCCCTCGCGGTCGATCACTTCCACTGGCTCTACGTGAGGGGCAAACTCCTTCCATTGACGCGTCCAGTAGGCGCGAATCTCTTCTTTCCCGACGGCACGGCCGCCCTCCGATGCCTTGGGCCAGCTCACGTTCTCGCTCATCAGCGCCAGCACGCCCTCGATATCCCGCCGGTTGAAAGCAGAGTAGGCTGCAGCGATGAGAGTCTTTGTGTTTGCCAATGAGCCCTCCTGGGTGGCGACGCGTATTTGATGCTCCGATTATCAAAATCGGGTCACTGAAAAGGCGGGTTCGATATCCGTCCCGAAGCTTACCGTTTTCGAGACGGTCAAACTCCAAACTGACGCAAATGATGGTCAAGATGTTTGTAGGTTAAGATCGCCCACTCGTCCGGCGTCATCTTGCCAAAGAAACTGTGGGGATTGCTCGTACACCCTGCCGCTCCTCC